>Ga0208883_100336_pt1 | contig 15686 bp, 22 predicted proteins | sample LakWasMet43_HOW7_2_FD_183881 | JGI IMG/M metagenome (GOLD analysis project Ga0208883, IMG submission 183881) | Freshwater sediment methanotrophic microbial communities from Lake Washington under simulated oxygen tension - Sediment Metagenome... | ecosystem: Environmental > Aquatic > Freshwater >...
GTGTTGTTGTACAAGGCGTTGGGCGGCGGCTGGCGGCGTTTGTAGGGTACGCTGCGCGTACCTTTCGCATGTTCAGAGCATCCGAAAACTTCTGAAAAGGGTATGCGCAGCATACCCTACGCCCACTAACGAAGGAGTTCCAACGTTCGCGATTGATGGACTTCGAGCCTCTACTGTTCCATGATCTTGTGGATTTTGAAGGCTTTGGACGAGGGATGTTAGCGGTGCATCGGAGGTGTTTGGCTAAATTTTATCTAACCGGCAAGAGCCCTAGTCGATCGAGCCATTTTCTGTGCTATAATGGCACCTTCAAGACAGGAGAGGTGGCAGAGCGGCTGAATGCGCCAGACTCGAAATCTGGAATACGGTTTACCGTATCGAGGGTTCAAATCCCTCCCTCTCCGCCATGTGCTCTATAAAAATCAATCACTTGCATTGATTTTTGGATTTCTACCCACCATTTTACCCACCATGCGGCGACGGATTGCGGCGGACAATGCCGGATAATCTATCCGCAATCATTGCAGCTCACTTTGAGCGAAAGCAGTAAGCACCGCGCACAATTCAACAATTGTGCAGGGCAGGGCAATGCCCGGCTTTTTGTTCTTCTGCTTGAGCGTATGCGTTCAATACAGACCCTTGGTGACGAACAGACTTTCCGCGCGAGGGACACAAGCCCTCATTTCAATTGAGGGCATAACTCGCGGCGGGGCACAATACTTCCGCCATTGGTGGAAGTGCGACCCCCAGACTTTCCGCGCACGAGGGATACGCTCGGAGACGGTCCAAATTTGGACCGTATTGATTTATAAGAATTATTTTTGACTCTCTGAATCTAGCCTTTCCCCAATTCCAAGTTTTCCCATAGCTTCTCGCTTGATCCGCTCGGCCTCAATTCTTTCGTCTGGCGCCGGTGCGCCGGCCAGTACTCGGTTTTGCTCGATGATGATTTTCTGCAATTCGCGCTTTTCTTGAAAGGTGGGCATATTGGCATCCTCGGTTTGCCTTAGGAGTGCCAAGTTTATCGGGAATCGGGCAATAAAAAAACCGGCGCGGGGCCGGTTATGAGCGGATCAGTGAATTCAGTTATAGGTTGATGGTTTTGCCATCAGGCGCCCCTGCTCAAGCCCCCAGTAACAATGTGCGCGAGAGTGCGGTCGCTCAAATCGCGCCCGACATCGCCCCTGTCTATACTGATACTCCAATTTCTCCGTGACGATTCGCCGCCCATTGGCATCATGACCTGCGGCGCCTCTGCGATTGCCTGCGGCTTTGGCATGGATGGCACGGCAGGAGGTGGTACGGATGCCGACACTGCCGCTACTTGTGGCGCTAAATTTCTCATCGCCAAAACCCCGTCATTGGCGTATTTGCTGGCGCTGGTTCCATTTGCATCAGTACCATCAAGACCTCGCAAAAACAGATTGTTGGCGCCTCCGGAACCTTTCAAATGAGCCGCTTTAGTGTATGCTGCTATTCTTTCCGGGTTGTCATTTCTTGAAATTGCGCCCGAACGAATACCGCTTGAAATGTTCTTGTTGGTATAGTCGACAAAGGCTTTATCTTGTAATGCGGAATCGTTTAAATACGCCTCTTTACCGCCATCGCCCAGCCAGTTGTCGTTATTGTTCAGGAATCCTGCCTGCCCTCCTTTGAACCAGTTTTTGCCGCTTTTCCTCTTCGCCTCTTTAAGCTTTGCCATGTCAACAAGCCCAGATTCGGCCAAGGCATCAGCACCAAATTGATACTTGCCGATATACCCGTATTCGTTTTCCGCGCGCTGGTTTCCGCCTGATTCGGTTCTCTGCGTTTCAGCGGCAAGCGCTTTGGTTTGAGATTCAGTCAGCCCGGTAATGTTTTTGCCGCCATCGAAGCCTAAGGCCGCTCTTAACAGGTCAAACTTTTCTTTGCCATTTTTTACCGCGTTGGCTGCCGGTGCAATGATGCTATCGTTTACCCCCGTCTTGATCGCACTGGCCACCGCTGTCACGCCGGCTTTAACATCAACGCCGGTCTTGTCCTTGATGAAGTCATTCGCCTTTCCAGCCAAGTCTGAAACCTTGTCGGCCGCCGACTTAACAACATCGCCAACGATGCCGAATTTATCCGCAAAGAACTTTCCTATCGGCGCCCAAACATCACTGAAAGCCTTAACACCCTCATCCCATTTGCTTTTCAGATAATCGGTCGCAGCCTCCATTCCCACCTTGAAACTATCCGCCGCATTTGTGAAAAACTTCCGTCCGTCTTCGGTAAACAATCCCCAGGCTACCGCTGCCGCCGCGCCGATCGCCAGGCCGATAGGGCCAAACACGACACTCAGCACCGAGGTAATACCGGTCAACAGCACGCCGCCGATGCCGGCCAGCGCCGACATAACCACAGGCGTTATTCCTCCGAGCAAGCCGCCTAGGAAACTTTGTCCGCCCGCATTGCTACCAGCAGGGTTTTCGGTATTGGCATCGATTTCTCGAAGCGTGCGCTGTTCGGCCCGGTTGAATGTGGTTTGATCGCGCCGGAATAAACGCAATTCGCCGAATATGCGCCGGTACCACCTGTCTTCCTTGTCGCCGCCCGCGAACAACTGATAACCGCGCGCCAAGGGTTGCGCAATTTCGTTGAATGCCTTGATATTCGGATCAACTTCTTCGAGCCCTGTTGTAGACCCGGTAACCGCATCGGCTATGCGGTCGCCCATGCCATTGAATAGGCGCCGTTGCTTGCGATCTTCTTCGGCCCGATCGCCTTCATTGTTCGATGTAAATCGCCCATTCGCGTCACGTTCGCGCCGGCCTGGCGCTGGCGATATGGATCGCTGCCGTCTTTGTCTGGGTTCTGCCGATTCTCCTGCTGGCGGAAGCATTGGCGGATTATCGGTGTTTACCCCAGGCGCCCCGCCAGCCCCACGTCGGCGCGGAGATGCGCCGCCCCCATTAACCGGGCTTGGGCTCGCTTGCGAACCGGATTGACCTGGCGGCAACTGGCCGGCGCGCCGGGTACGAGGCCGCGGCGATGCCGTATCGGAGCCGGAATTACCCGTCGAACTCGAGCGCGCCGCCCGGTTAATGTTTGGCCCGGTTGCACCGCCTAATCTTGAACTATTGCCGGCCAATACTCCGCGTTTGATGGCGGCAATATCCGCTTGAATTGCCGATAAAGTGGTATTCGTCCGGCGAATGTCGGCGATAGCGTCGCCAGTGAGGAATCCTGCGGAGTCATGTGGGAGTTGCATCGTTATTTCCTGCTTTTAGTGGATTACTGCCGGATCCGGGCGAATCTGGGTGATGATTTGGTGACAAACGAACATCATTTGCCAGAGCGCATCTTTGCCAGTTCGGTCATCAAATTGAATAGTGTCGGTATCAAGCGCGTCGACCAGAACGACCAAGGCCGAACTCAACGCTCCATCGATCTCCGTTTGGTTATTGGTGTTGATCGGGTTTATGCGCGACAAAACGCTCAGTTTTTGCATTGTCGGGCTATTGAGTAACTGCTCATCGGTGAAGGTTTTCATGCCTTCGCTTCATCGATGAGCTTTGCCGCGGCAAATGCGCGGGTTTCCGGCGGGGCGGTTGAATCTCGCATAATCGATTCAAGCTCACGGAGAGCGTCCCGCCGAATGGTTTTCATTGACTTGGAACCTGCCGGCCTGCCGATCTTATTTTTGGGTTTGGTTTGCATAATTTTCACCTTTAATCGCTTTGATATTCTCTTTTGATTCCAAGCCGCTCATAGCGACCCTCTATCATTTCGCGGTGCTTTTGCTCGGCATCTTTTAATGATTTTCGAGTTATCTCCCTCAACTCATCCCAAGGAATCGCCGTTACACTGACCTCGACTGGCTCGATATGAACAGCCGACCGCCCCGTGGCTTCTGTCGAGCAACTTATAGGCGGCTTGAACCTTGACTGCAACCGGTGTTTCCGGATCGCGCATGGCATCAACCAACGTCTGAATCGCTTCTTCGGAGTATTGACCGGCAAATTCTTTTAACGCCATGGTCGACTTGTTCTTTGCACCTGGCTTGCGCCCGCTGCCAGGCCGCTTGCCACCACGTTTGGACTGTTGCCGCATTTCGTTTAGTGGCGCCGATGTTGAGAATACTGCTCAAGCTGCTCGTCCACCTTGCCGAAAATCACCGCCATTGCTTCATCACTGATTTTCCATTTATCCGGCTGGCGGTTAGTCAACCAAAAGATTTGCGCCTCGACGCTGGGCGGCACGTGCTTTGTGGTGGTTTCCCGTTGAAGCACCTTGCCGTTTTCGTCCTTTAGCTCTTTAATTTCGACAAAGTTGTATCCCTCGGTAGCGAGTTTGAATAGTGCCGCGGCAACTTCCGCATCCTCGAATATTTTTTTGCGTTGTTCTTCTGTCATAACCTCAATCTCTTAATTTGTTGCCATTTTCATCAATAAAGCCGCGCTCAATCAAAATTTGCCGCTGACGTTCATGCGCCTTTGCCATGCGCTCGACCATGTCGGTTTGCAGGCGTTGAATCAAGTCCGGATCGAGTTTGCCGACGTTGTTCTCAATGGTCACCGCCGGCCGGCCGTGTCCTCTATCCAATAACTTATCCGCTGCGGCCACGCGCGCCGCGGGCGGCGCTTCCGGGTCTTCCATCACCTCAACCAATGTCCTAACCGCCCGCTCCGTGTAGTCGCCGGCAAGCTCTTTCAAAGCCCTCGTAGACTTATTCAGGGATCCCGGCTTGCGTCCTGAACCGGGGCGCCGACCACCGCGTTTATCCTGTTTTTTGGTTGGGTTTAATTTCGCCTTCATTTGATATTTTCTTTCTATTTAATCAAACCACGCTCAACACCAAGCTGGGCGCGGCTTTTTTCAGCCACATTTTGATTTAGTTGCTCAAATGCGGCTTTGGCCTGCTCATGGTCCGGATGCTTACGATCATTTGCCGGATGGCGCGGGTTCTCCAAAATGTCGCCCATCAGCCGCTCGGCTTCGGCCAAGGTTCTCATCTTCTCCAGTTCGAACCCCAGCCCCATCGCTTCCTCGGCGGTTTCGGCCAGCAGCCTGAGCAACTTGGCACCGCCGCGCAGGTCGTCGAATGCTTTGTTGCTTTGACGGACATGCTCGACACATTCCATGTTTTCTGTCGACCGGCGCAGGGTGCGGTCAATCGCCGCCGACAACTCGATTTGTTTATCGTGCAGGGCCTTGAACGCATTGTCTTGCGCGTCCTTCACCACCTTCCAATGGTCTTCCAGCCACTTGCCGACCTGCCGCTCTTGGGCGGCTACCGGATCCCGGTCCCACACGTCGGAAACGCCAAACAAGAAATCGATCGACACCCCGTAAACTTCGGCCGCCTTGGGGATCAACCACAGCGGGACCGAATCGATCGAGCCCTCGATCTTCGCCAACTTGCTCGAATTGGCATAGCCGAGCAAGTGGGCGGCCTTCAATTGTGAAAACCCGCACAGCTCGCGCGCGGCTTTCATTCGCTCGCCCAGTGTTTTGACCACATGCTCGCTACGCCGTAACATCATTTGCATTCTTGCCTCTTGTGGCGCGCCAGCACTCGCCGCGTCTCCTGGGCGCTCTCGTGGGCTTTCTTGATGCGGTATTGCAGCATCGACCCGGCCGGCAATCGGTCAAAGTCCGGATTCATACGCTTCAAGGTGGCCAGCGCTTCGTCGACCGCTTCGATCTCGGCCGGCAGGGTGCCGACTGCCGCCGCCAGAGCTTCGATTTGCCGCTCCAGGCCCATCAGCCGCACGGACCACTGGGCGAACAGTTTTGCTTGCTGCTGGTGAATCCAGGCGCCGATTTCACGGCCGAGCTTAGTTTCTTCGGCTACTTCAAAATCATTCGAGAATGCAAACAAGTAATCGACACTCACGTCGTAAACCAAGCTGGCCTTGCGGACCACTTTCAGCGGGATTGATGAAATGTCAGTGCAACTTTCGAACCGTTGAAGCTCTTCAGTTGAAACATCCAGTCGATCGGCGGCCACATGCCGCGGCAGCTTGCATAGCTCCCGCGCCTCGGCCATTCGTGACCCGACAAGCTTGGTGATTTCGATCTCACTTTGGTCAAGCATGGATTGCTGCCGACTTAAGCGTTTAAGGGGTCCAGAGAAGTGCCAGACAGCAACCCAATGTCATACCGCGGCCGGTCCGCAAAAAACCTTTGGATGGCTTCCGCTTCGGCTTTCAGATAGGCGACAACCGCGTTTGATTCGTCGATCTCGGCCTGCGAGACCGGCGGGGTGATTACATCGATTTGCACTGCGGTAAAGTGCTTTTTCTTGAGTTCGTCCGCCTGTATTTCGCGGGCTTCTTGCTTATGCTTCAGCGCCTTTTCTTCGCGGGCAATCAACTCGGGAATTCGATTCAGCCGAAAACCGGCGCGATTTATCAAATCCTTGTCGCGCGCCTCGTACTGGGCATCACCTTGGTCGACGATTTCTTGATTTTTGGCTACAACGCCACCAACGAACCGGGCGAACTCTTGGACTTTGCCGGATATTTCGGCATCAAGGTTAACCGCTTGTATTTTTTTCACCTCGTTAAGCGCCGGGGCCAATTTTGCGATTGTGGCAGAAGCTGCTCGGTATTGGTCCGGTGAAACTGTTGTTTTCATGGGGTGTGCCTGCTTTTAATGAAAGAAGGCACAGCTTAAACCCAATAAAACCGGCTGTTATCGCAGTTTTCCGGATTTTAAAGATTGTTATTTTGAATTTTTGGACAAAAAAAAGCGGGCAGGCATTTTTCAGCCTACCCGCTCAATTTTAAGGGTGATTTTATGGGCGCCGGTTCCTCAGGCCGGCACAATTTCAATATAGACCAGGTTTCGAAGTGTGCAAAGGATTCTGGGAAAGGAGGGGTCACAACGGATGTGAGCCCCTGTTTGACGCGTGCAGCACGCGCGGGTTATGCGTCACGAAATGGAAGAGGCTTCGAAGGGGGCGGAAGGGGCTTTGCCGAAAACATAAAAAAACCGACAATCTTTCCGAATGCCGGTTTTGTGTTTTTTCGCTTAATGCACTTAGCAACGACCTAAATGGTCATGAGGTCGAAAAACATTAATCGCGTTTTCTCCGACTCATCGCTTTCTAGCAAAAAGGAAAAATCATTTTTCAGATAGAAATTTATGGTTCTCTCGTTATTGTAAGCGTCCACGATGATAAAGCGGCATCCCGTCTTATTACCCTCTGTGAACCAGTACTTGATGAAGTTGATAATCTCAGTACCAACGCCATTGCTTTGGTGGTCAATAGAGGTTCCGAGTCTGCCAATTTTAACCGCGGGCAGCGTTGAATATCGTTTGCCACGACTTATCCGCTTGCATAGGCGTTTAAAAACTGACTTGCTCATAAGTTCTCGCTTGACGGCATCGTTTGAGACACTGAAAAACGCTAGCGTCTTGCCCGACTCAATCCAGGCATACGTTACAGAAACAAGCTCCTTACAAGCTAATCGGGAGTCTGTGAAAAAAAATTCGTTAAGGTCGCTATCGCCACAATCAAATGCAGCATCACGTTCATCATCAATTCCCAGTCGAACCAGCACGATGACGCTCGTAATCTTCCATGCCGTTCACTACTCGGAATTTTTTACCAGCCGCCATGATACGCTCACGTTCCTCTTGGCTAATTTTTTTACCTTCGTTTTCTTTCATCAACGCGTCGAATCTACGCGCATCTTTGCCGGTTAAAATCGGCGTGTCTTTAATCGGTGTAGCCATTCCGACCTCCTATACTTGCATTATTATTGTATTTTTATCGGTGTTTAATAGTAATTTATTACTATTTTAGTAGTATAACAGACCGCAATGGACAGGAACAGACGGTAACACACAGCAACGGACAGGAAGAAACAAAAAACCGGCAACGCTGCGGCGGCCGGTTTCGGGATAGCCCGGCGCCGTGGTCGGCCCGGGCTCAGATGCGGATCAGTGCGGCTTACTCCTGTTTGTTGTCACATTCAAGCAACTCATACATGTGCGCGTCTATCGTGCCGCTTACGAGCTCAATCACATCCGAAAAACAACTAAGGATGTAACCGTTTTGGGATAATTTGTCGATGTAATCGGGTCCTAACGGACAATCACCAGAGTGATGAGCCCTGAGATCTTCGAGCAGTTCGGTGATAACTCTGATTGCCTGGGTGGCCTTGGTGATTTCTTTTGCTCTGGATTCCAGGGCGTGAAGGTTAATTTTTGCGTTTGTGATTGTAGATGAGTCAGACATAGGTACTTTCTTGTTGAGTTTTAAGAAGACCACCGCCTTGAGTAGCATCGGGCGGTGGACTGATACAAGTTGCTACAACCGCTCAACAAGGAAACGGCCCGCCCGAAGGCGGCCTGCACCAGCCCACCATAGCGAAAACGATACAAGTTTCCCGTACCGTAAAACCGATAGGCAAAAAAATAGCGCATCAGATGCGCCGGCATCTTGTTGATAAAACGGGGTAGCAATCCCGGCTTCCAATGAGGGAAGCAAGGACAGAATATTCCACCGCCCCGGAGCTTGTCAAGCGGGGGCGAGAAGATTATCGGGCATCGAGCGGATAAAAGTAATGCGTGATCGCTCGGAAAAACTCAACGCCACTTGTTCTGAACCTTCAGTCTGAATTTAAAGCCGTTTTCCTGGGAAGGGCCGACGTGCGCGACCGGGCTGTTACGGTTGTCAACTGTCGATATTCAGCACATTGTGCTTAAGCCACAAGTAAACCGAAATTAGCTCATCGTCTTCAAGGTTAAGCAACTCATCCATGCATCGCAAAACAGCCTCCGATTCGTTCGGTTGCTGTGAAAGCTCGACGACTTGCCGTGGAAACAGGATGATTTTTGCGGTCTGTTTATCTTTTGCGGGCATATCTTTTGCCTGTTTTAATTTGCTGAATTGATGTCCATTGCCCGCCATCGATTGATGCCAAGCAACGGCCCACCGCAGTTATTGATTTGCCGGTTATCAGCTTGCCGACGATTCCGCCATCCATCGGTGCTGGTAAGTAATTTGCGGCGCCATCGTTTCATGAGGGGCGCCAATGCAAGGGGCAAAACCAATTTCCATCGCCCCTAATAGAATTCGACAAAACGCCAAGGCTGCCGCAACAAGCGCACAATTTGAGAGCCGGCTTTTCGACCCGAATCTTGCCTTGCGCGTAATGCTCGGCCAGCAAGGCATTGTGCGCCTCCAGTACCCTTGGAAACCTCGCATCCCGCTCCTCATCGGTCTTCGATGATTCGGACAAAATGCGAGTCCATGCTTCGCGGATTTTGGGCGGCATGGTAGCGTTTTTTGGCGGGGGCGGCAAAGCCATCGCGGCCTCCGCCTTAACCTTGTTCGCCTCGTCACGCTCGGCCCGTTTCCTGCTCTCGTACGAAGCCGCCACGATCTCCGGCACGGTCGGCATGTTCCCCGGCTTCGCCTTTTCAGCCGACTCGTACCCGGAGAAAATGTGCTTCGGGTCGATCGTCCGCATGAGCTGATAAAGTCGACGCTTGAGCTGTGTTATATCCTCCGTACCATGGTATGCCAACCGGAACTGTTGCGCGTAATCCGTCTTCATGGCATCGACCAAAAGAATAATTGCTGCTTGAAGGGGGTCAGAAATCGGTTGAGTAGATTGCATCTCTTATCTCCTTCGAGCGCTGCTCGGCAAAAGTTTCGTTAGGTCTTTGCGTTCCTGCCTTTTGCTTCCAGTCCCAGCCGGCATTAAAACCTTGCCAATTGCGTTGAATAGCGATCCGAACTGCCTCAGCTACTGAAATCCCTGCCTTGCCAGCTTCGCGTTCGAAGCCCTGCATGACCGTCGGCGTAATCGGCGCGCCGCTTTGTTTCTTACCACACGCCTTGCGGTGCGCAATGAAGTCCTCGGCAAGCTGGCCGGTAACGCCGTACTGGCTCAACAAATCAAAGGTTGAGGTTTTTTCGCTCGAAGTCCTGCCTGCTTTCGGCGGTGTCTTCGATTTTTGCTCATCCTCTTGGTCAGGGTTTTCATCGCGCTCGCGTTGCGCGTCAGCGCTGAGTGAGTGTAACGAACGAGATTCAGGTTTCAGTGAATCCGGAATCAGAGAATCCGGAATCAGAGAATCCGGAATCAGAGAATCAGGAATCAGAGAATCAGGGCGAGATTCACCGTTATCTAACGGTGGATTAACCGCGAATCCACCGTTATCATTTTTTTTAACGGATTTACAATCACTTACACTGTCTCGTTCGTCATAACCTGGCAAGTAAGAGCGCTTTTCGGTGTTGTGTGGAGACTGGTGCTTTTTGAAATTTACAATCTCAATAAGCGCTAAACCTTGGGACCGGTAACGCCGGATGAAACCTAACCGTTCCATCACGGTGAGTTCACGGTTAACATCGGCGTCGTAATACGGAAAAACTTCGGCCTTGATGAGGCGGTGCTTGTCTTCCAGACGGCCTTCACGGTCAGCCAAGCACCACAATCCCGCAAACAACAACTGCGCTATCGGTCCTTGGTCAGCCAAATCATAATTTTTAAAAAAACCTGGCTTGATGTTTCTGGCACGCATCTATGGCTCCAACATCTGAGCCGCCAGTTTGCGGTGCTCGGGGTAGAGGCGGTAGATACCTGGCCGGCAGACGTGACCATCGCGATCGATCATTTCGGTCAATTCGCGGAGCTGCTTGACCGATTGACCGTCATTTTTGGCTAACGCCGCTATTGCGCGGCGTTGTCGACAGAAGCGGATAACTGGAGTCATTTTTAACCCTCTGAACCCGCAGTACGAGCAGTCTCGAGTTCGGCGACAAGGTGCCGGATTTCCTCTTCTGATTTGCCGGCTATCCGGGCTTGGTTGATGGCCTTGACTTCTTCGGATTTCCAGGCGGACGCCCGCGGGCCGATCTTGATCGGCTTGGGGAAGAGGCCGCGCTTGATCTCATCGTAATGCTGAGTTTTACGAATTCCGCGCGCGTCGAGTACGCTCGGGAGACGGAGTAAGGTTGGGATTGATTGCGCCATGTTGTAAATGCCTTACCGGGCTTGTCCGGTTGTTATTGAACATGGCTATATGATGAGGGAGGTTTTTGACTCCCTTTTGCGGCGTTTTCCGAATTCGAACAGTTACGTTCGCAAGCTATTGAAGTATGGAGGTTTTTTTTGTATCTGTTAATTTCGTTTTTTGATGGATGGCGAAATTAACGAGGCTCGATCGGTGTTTTTACAGAATAGAGGAATAGCGCAAATAGCAGGTGGGAAGAGGTAAATGAAAGATTTTAATCAGGCGTTTTTTTGCGCTTTACGCTGTAATTTATACCCAATGGTGAAACAATCTGCACATTGGATGCCACCATATCTTCTATCGCGTTAAAGTTGTAAAATGCAGCTCCTTGCTGCACTGTCTTTGTGGTATTTTTAATCTTACGGTTGGTTAGGTGATTTTCTGAGTCATCCGGCATAGAACTATCGTTAAAAATCCGCAAAGACTCAATAGGCAATACTTTGGAATGAACCAGATTAATCGTAGCATTGTTCGCGATAGTTACGGCTCCATTAATTCGACCTAGAAGTCTTGCGATATCTGGAGGAGTGTCGCCAAGATCGGCGTATAGCTCTCTAACCTTTGATTCCGCTTTTTTGATATTTACGATTGCAGCTACCAGAGACTTAAATTCTTTGTCAAAAAGATCGAGATGCGCGCTAAGTTTAGTGCTCACGTGATTAAGTCCATCCAAATGCATCTGATTAAGCTGCTCAGTAAGGCTGTGCACAATTAATGCATCTTGGTTTTCGTCGTCATGCTCATCAACTATGCCAAAAAAATAATCTAGTGATTTAACATAGACTTCACCAGCTTTTTTTATGACTGAAAGAGGAATAATAAGCGTGCCTGGGATAGGGGCTCTTTCATACCGATTAAGCTCAGATGGTGATATGCCAAGTTCGCCTGCCGCACGTTGTGGACTGTAGTTGCATAATTTACGCGCCTCCTTGAGACGTGTAGACACAACCGAAATAATATTTAATTCCTGGCGATCGACTGGTTCAACCTTTGAATAAGCACCTTCTTTTTTCAAAATCAGTTGGATTGCTCTTTCAGATAATCCAGTGCATTTGGCCAATATCTGGACGGGATTAATTCTGTCATCTTTGAGCTCCACTCCGTGATTGTTCAAAAACTCCTTTGCAATGCTGCGTTCTTTGTTGGATAGTTTGACGCCCTTCATGTAGGCGAAAGACAAAACAATTTGTCTGTTTCTTGTCCTATTTTGCCTGCTACGCTTTTCTCCCGACGCTTTGCCTGCGGCAGATGTTTGTTCTTTTCGTCGTTTTTCTTCAATTGGCATCGGTCCCCCATCAATAGGCCGGATTACTCACCGGGCCGCGTTTCTCATTAACCTTTCTTTCGGATTGGAACAATTTCCGCTCCTGCGGGATCGCTGGCGGCCTCGCAAAACTTCAACCAGTCAGACATCATTTGACGGCGTTTTTCCAGCATATCGCCGCGCCGATAAGCGGCTTCTGCCTTGTCCTTAATCGTGTGTGCCAGCGCCATTTCGCACAAGTCGCGGGGGTAATTGGTGCGCTCTCCGGCCCAATCACGGAATGACGACCGGAAGCCGTGGACGGTGTAGTCATAGTCCATCGTTTTTTGCAGAAGCTTGACCATTGCGATATTGCTTAATCCCTTTGATTCCCTTCCACCAGGGAAAACATAGTCGGACTGGCGAATATTGGCTGCTCGGGTCAGGATTTCGATACACCGGCTTGATAATGGGACTCGGTGCTCTCGATCCGCTTTCATGCGATCGGCTGGTATCGTCCAGACTTTCGCGTGCAGGTCGATTTCATCCCATCTTGCGCCGATAACCTCATTAGTGCGCGTTGCGGTCAGTATCGTAAACTCCAGTGCCATCGCGGAAACGCTGCCCCGTTGCCGCAAGTCCTGCATGAATCCATTCATCTGTTCATAGGGTAGGGCAGCGTGGTGTTCGGCATCCTTGACTTTACTGGGGGCTGCCAATAGGTTTTTTAGGTGCCCTTGCCAGCGAGCGGGATTGTCGCCAGTGCGGTATTTATGTGTGGTGGCCCAGTCTAAGACGTTTTCTAAGCGTGAGCGTACTCTCGATGCGGTCTCCGTTTTTGTCGTCCATATAGGCTCCAGGATTCGCAGAATATGCGCTGTTTCAATGCACTTAACCGGCATCTCGCCTATGACTGGGTAAGCGTACTGCTCTAACGTGTTTGCCCATTGCTGCGCGTGTTTGGCGTTCTTCCATTCATGGCGCTTTGCTTCGATATACCTCTCAGCGCAAAACGCGAAATGAACCGTATTGTCGCGCTCGGCGCGTTTGGCTGCCTGCTCGGATTTGCGGTGCTCGATTGGATCAACGCCAGATTTAACCATCCGGCGCAAGTCGAGGGCGGCTGCCCGTGCTTTCTCTAGGGTGATTTCGGGATAAGGGCCTATTCCCATCTCGCGGCGCTTGCCGTCGAAAGAGAAGCGGAATATCCAGCTCTTGGAATTTGAGGGGCTGACTTGAAGGTATAGATTGCCGCCGTCCCCGTAATAGCCCATCTGCTTCAGGGATTCAACTTTTTTTGCTGATAGTTTGAACATTGTACACGCCACCCACCGGGTTTCTACCCGCCATTTTACCCACCACTTGGGATTGGTTTTTAGTGTACTTTACCGGACGTTAATAAACAATAGACTTGTAAAATATTGATGATATTGAACAAAAAAATGGCGTTTTTGGATGTTGGCGGACAAAGGTTAGGCGGACTCCCTCTCCGCCAACACTCTCGATAAAATCAATATTTTAAGAAGATCATTGGTTTTATATCTCATTTGTAGTCTACCTTTCGGTTTTGGTTAGATAACTGCAGCCTTCATCGCGATTGCTGCTTTCGCTCTCAAGTTTTGTCTGGTTAAAAGCGAGCCCGGAGTTCCGTTTTGAGGCTGAGCGGAAACACAAAATGTGGCGTTGTTTTTTGATACTGTCTGTGTCCAATCTAACATGAAATGGTACGAGAAAGCTAAGGGCCTGATGGTCTATAAAAAAATACGTCAAGATGATTTGCTTGGTGTGTTCGGAGTCACTACCCGTGGAGCTGTTGGCCACTATTTGACCGGCAGAAGGCAGCCCGGTCCGGCCCAGATGAAAGCCTTAGCCGATAAACTTGGATGTTCACTGGATGAGTTGATGACGGAGGGCGAAGTCAATCCGCTACAACTGCAAATTAATCTAATTATCCGCGCCGCCGAAAAAGCGATGGCAATGTCATCTCATCAATTCACGGAATCGGAACGGTTAGGTGTGTATCGAGCGGCCTTTGCCGCTGGCTTAGATATGGAAGTGACCTATGATCAGCTAACTGCGTATCTTGGTAGTTTCGTTAGAAAATAATCAAAATAGCAAGTAGCCAGGATGCAGTATAACGGAATCAGGGAAGAGCGGAGCCGATTACCCCGCATTTCGCATTGCCGTATGCGGGCTACCTGCTAGTGATAAAACTCCCTAATAATCTGTTGCTGGCGTTCTTGCTCCATATCGCTTTGCCTCTGCGAATCATAGTCCAGATAGTCGTCGTAATGATGCCTTGGCTTGCTCTGATTTTCCATTTGAAGCTGTCGCCGCTGTTGATCTAACCGCTGCCGTTCTTTGCGTTGTTGCTCTCGCTGCTGCTGTTCTAAGCGCTCTTGTTCGGCGCGTTGGTAATAAATATCGCTTCGTATCTCTGAATCAGTTTTCTGATTATAGCTGTAATGCTCTGGCTGACGCCTTTCCGCATTTTCATGCTCGATAGACAGGGCGTTGCCGATGTCTGACGTGACAGCAAGGATGATAAAAAGTGAGAGGGCTTTCATGGGATTCTCCCTGCAATTGTATTCAAAGTTCTGACGATAGCGTTTTGTTGGGATACTTTGTTTCCCAGGGGCAGCCGCAGTGATTTTGTATGGAATGACAGTCAAACCGAAACTCATCCCGTTCCGATACGTCATATTAGAAAGCGTATCGCAATGGCGAGTTCAGACCCATTGACGCCAAGCACGAGAGGAGTGCTTTATGTTGAGCAACCCAGCGACGAAGCCCGCTCAAAAAGCCCATGCTGGCTTTCAGGCCGCTTATCTGGCTTTGCTTGAAAGCGGTGAACTGGAACAGCGCGTCCGTATTGCCCGCCGGCATCTGCAAGACTGCGACCTCTGCGCGCGCTATTGCCGTGTGGATCGCATCCGAACCGTTCAGGGCGCGGTATGCCGGATCGGCGAGCGCGCCGTCGTTTACAGCTACGGCCCCCATCACGGCGAAGAAGACGTGCTCGAAGCGACTCTGATCGCGGCCCATCAAGGGCTCAGGCTGCCTCTGGTCTATAATACCGGCGGATTCGACAGCCCCGAGGCACTCGCCTTATTGGATGGCGTGATCGACATCTATATGCCGGACATGAAATACGGCGATTCTGCGATCGCCCACCGCTATTCCCATGTGCGCAATTATTGGGAGGTCAATCAAGCGGCGGTCAGGGAAATGCATCGTCAGGTCGGCGATTTACAATTGGACAAGAATGGCCTGGCCTATCGGGGATTGTGGGTACGGCACCTGGTTCTGCCGAACGGATTGGCCGGGACCGGGAAGGTGCTGGAGTTCATCGCCCGCGAGATTTCCACGGGCACTTATCTGAATCTGATGGACCAGTACTATCCCTGCTACCGGGCCGGCGGCATCCCGGAGCTGTCCCGCC
>Ga0208883_100349_pt1 | contig 14401 bp, 10 predicted proteins | sample LakWasMet43_HOW7_2_FD_183881 | JGI IMG/M metagenome (GOLD analysis project Ga0208883, IMG submission 183881) | Freshwater sediment methanotrophic microbial communities from Lake Washington under simulated oxygen tension - Sediment Metagenome... | ecosystem: Environmental > Aquatic > Freshwater >...
CCAGCGGCTGTGTAGCGGTCGTCGAGTGGCCTGCCGGCGGTGTTGTCTGTGCCGCGCGGGTTTCGCTCAGCAAGTAAACTAATTTTTCGCCATCGATTAAGGCAATATTACTGGCCTCCGCGAAACGCCTCGCTTCGTCCGTGAAGACGCCTGAGGTGACGAGATAGCCGCCGGCCGCGCCCCGTGTGACCATCACGCCCAGAAGTTCGCGCACGATATTGACGCCGACTTTGTAGGCCTTCCAGTGCTTGCATTGCACCAGGTAGGTCTCTCTCGCTTTTGTCAGGATCAGATCCACGCCTCCATCGGCGACGCCGCCGGTTTCGGTGACCGTATAGCCTTGCCGGAGAAACCACTCGCCGACCAGCATCTCGAATTCACGCCAGGTGATGCCGTTGAGAGCGCTTTTGCCGGGTTGCTTGGTGACCGACTGAAAAAGATTCGCGCGTTTCTTCCGCTTGATGATTGAAACGAACGCGCCGGTTCCAAAGGCCAGCGGCACAAGATATTGGCCGAAAGTGGCGAGGGCTTTGATCATCTGGCCCGTCACCATCGAACCGAGCTGCTTCGTATCGGTGATCACAGGCACGGGGATACCGGCATAATAATGCATGACGACATAAGAAACCGCCGCCAGGCTCAACGATAACCACCAGGGCAATGCCGCGGCGATTTCAATGAGATCTTCAAATGCGCTGTTTTTTCTTCTGGCCATAAAGTTCGGTTGGGCTTGAACGCTAGGACCTGAGTATAGTTTATGTTTTTGCCAGTGTCGTGCTTTCTCGCCCTATCCCATGGAGGTTTGGAGCCAGATCGTGAGATGAGAAAAAAATCAGAAGCCGCGCAGTCTCTGGCTTTTAATCATCGCCTTATCTTTATATCAGTACACTCTTCCCGTACGATTCCAGGCGCGGCCCTACCCTGTCACACTTCAGGGTAAAAGACCCATTTTCAGCATTTTCTCTATCTGCTCAATCATTCTCAGCTTCATCCGTCTTACTCAGCAATTGCGCTTGCACTTTAAGCCGATCCATTTCCAGTTCGCGTTTCAGCTCTTCTTCACTTGGGAGATAAGGCAGGTATTTGGCCGCAAACAACTGCTCACTGTCGGTCAACACCGAATATTTCACCACCGCTTCGCTTTTTTGGCTGCACAGGATCAGGCCGATGGTGGGATTATCATCGGCAGCCCGTTGCTGCTGGTCGTAAATGCGCACATAGCTGTCCATCTGGCCGACGTCCTGATGGGTCAGTTTGCCCAGCTTCAGATCGATCAGCAAAAAGCATTTCAGTTTGAAGTGATAAAACACCAGGTCGATGTAAAAATCCTGATCTTCGGTGCGGATGCGCTGTTGCCGGGCCACGAACGCGAAGCCTTTACCCAATTCCAGTAAGAAAGCCTGCAGATTGTCGAGCAAGCCCTGTTCCAGATCGGATTCCAAAAGACGCTGGCTAGACAGGTTCAGGAAGTCGAGAATATAAGGATCGCGGAGAAAATCCTTGGCGGACAACGCCTGTGGTTCCATCTCGGCGATTTTTTGCTCCGCTTCGGCCTGAACCGCCGCTTTGTTCTGACTGGACAGCAGGCGCTCGTAATAAAGTTTGTCGATCTGCCGTTCCAGCGCTCGGGCGCTCCAGTGCTGTTCGATCGCTTCCTGTTGATACCAATCTCGGGCGTTGGCATTTTCAATGCGAATCAGTTTTCTATAATGCGTCCAACTTAATTTGTGACTCACTGCGTCCCATTTTGGAAAGCAGAGGAAAAAGCTGCGCATATTGCGCAGATTGCTGGTATCAAACCCCTTGCCGAATTCCGTCGTCAATTGTTCGGAAAGTGTTTGCAGTTGGTGTTTGCCGTAGGCCGCGCGGGCTTGCCCCTGCTGTTCATGTTCGACAATGAGCCGGCCGATGTGCCAGTAGCAGTGCACCATTGCACTGTTCACGGCCAGCTGCACCTGCTGCCTAGATTGGTGGATAATGGCGGCGATATCACTAAAAAGCGGAGCCAGTTCCTGGGTAACCGCTGGAGGGGTGTTTGAAGAGGTCATGGTCTTGGAATCTTGCCTGTGCAGCGCCTAGTAGAGGGCTCGGTCATTGATCTGAATCCCGTAGGGTACGGATCTTATAGGCCACGCCGATGCGTTTTGGAGCCGATTGCCGGCGTTTAAGCGCTTTTTGCACATAGTTGAGCGCCTCGTCCTCATTATCGACTACTGTTACGATCGTGCGCCCTTTTCCTCCAATTCGTCCATACGTGGTTTCGACGATCCAGTTGCCGAAGAGGTCCTGCCCATAGGCAATTGAATAGGCGCGGTGGACGTTGTGGGTAGGATCACGCGCTTCAAGATAAGCGACCGGTGTCAGCATGATTCGGTTTCCTGGAGCGCGCCTCGCCCTCCCGGCAGATGGCGGTATAGCGTAGAAGGAGCTACACGAAGCCGTTTGGCCACCTCTTCCATCGTAATCTCCGGATCGGACAGCATCGCTTTGGCGGCCGCGATATCCTTAGCGACTAAGGCCGGCGGACGTCCGCCTTTTTTACCGCGGGCACGGGCTGCCTCCAGACCGGCTTTCGTGCGCTCGCGGATAATCGAACGTTCAAACTCCGCCAAGGCGCCGAACACATGAAACACCAATTTCCCGCCGGCGGTCGTGGTGTCGATCGCTTCGGTCAGCGAGCGGAGCCCAATACTCCGGCTTTCCAGTAGCTCCACCGTTTCGATCAATTGCTTCAGCGAACGGGCCAGACGGTCCAGCTTCCAGACCACCAGGCTGTCCCCTGCCCGGAGATAGTCCAGCGCAGCTAACAGCTCCGGCCGATCGCGTTGCGCGCCGGAAGCCTTTTCGACAAACAGCTTTTCACAGCCTGCCACCTTCAGCGCATCCAACTGCAGGGCGGGATTTTGGTCTTGCGTGGAAACACGGGCATAACCGACGAGCATAGAGCCTCCGAAAACTCAGCCGCAGTATGAGTTATTCAGAGAGAAGTTTCAAGAGATAGTTATAAGAATTGTAGGGATAACAGAAGGTTAGCGTTTGTCAGGAGGTCACTTTGAGTGATTAAACGTCGATCCCTATCTCTTAAAAACGGGCTGAATCATGAGGGCCTGGGTCGGCCATTTTTTGCCGAGTGTGTCGTGTGCAGTGTCAGCTGCCCCCCCTGACGATCTCTACCGCGACAATCATACTTTTAAACTCCTTATCTTGCCTGGTTAGCAGTATAATCATGCGACTTCGATTGCCAATTCGCACATGCTCAGCAACACCACGGGTCCCATTCAAAACCGCGATTCGCTGGAACGCCTGTCCGGCGCGATCGAGCGAGTTACCTTCCATAGCGATGCCACCGGCTTCTGTGTGCTGCGGGTCAAGGTCAAGGGCCATCGCGATGTGGTAACCGTCGTCGGTTCCGCGGCCAGCGTGACCGCCGGCGAATTCATCGACTGCCTGGGCTTTTGGAATAATGACCGACAGCACGGCCTGCAATTCAAGGCCCATGAACTGAAGAGCGTGCCGCCGACCACTTTGGAAGGGATCGAGAAATACCTCGGCTCGGGGATGGTAAAAGGCATTGGGCCGCATTTCGCAAAGAAGCTGGTGAAGGCCTTCGGCGTCGACGTGTTCGACGTGATCGAACAATCGCCGGAACGCCTGCAGGAGCTGGACGGCATCGGCCCGAAGCGGCGGCAGAAAGTCACCTCCGCCTGGGCAGAGCAAAAGGCGATCCGCGAGATCATGGTGTTCCTGCAGTCGCACGGCGTTGGCACCTCGCGTTCGGTCCGGATCTACAAGACCTACGGCGACGAGGCGATCGACAAAGTGCGGGAAAATCCCTACCGCCTGGCGTTGGATATCCACGGCATCGGCTTCAAGACCGCCGACGCCTTGGCGCAAAAGCTGGGCATCGGCATGCAATCGCTGATCCGCGCGCAAGCCGGCGTGCGGCATGTGCTGCAAGAATGGTCCGGCAACGGCCATTGCGCCGCGTTCCGGGACAAGCTGATCGAGATGGCGGTCACGCTGCTGGAGATCCCCGAAAACGTCATCGTGCAAGCGATCGGCGGGGAGCTGGCCGAGGAAAACCTGATTTCCGAGATCGTCGACGGGCAGGAATCGCTATTCCTGACGCCGCTCTACCGGGCGGAGACCGGCTGTGCGTCGAACCTGCTCAGATTGCGGCAAGGCGCTTTGCCGTGGGGCGAAATCGACGCGGCCAAGGCGATCCCGTGGGTGGAGGAAAAGACAGGCCTGACGCTTTCCGAATCGCAAAAAACCGCGGTCGATCTGGTCTTGCGCAGCAAGGTTTCGGTGATCACCGGCGGCCCAGGCGTCGGCAAGACCACGCTGGTCAACAGCATTCTCAAGGTTCTCCGCGCGAAACGCGTCAACATCGGCCTTTGCGCACCGACCGGCCGGGCGGCCAAGCGCCTGACCGAATCGACCGGGATCGAAGCCAAGACCGTGCATCGGCTGCTGGAATTCGACCCGCAGGCCTTCGCGTTCAAGCACAACGACGAGAACCCGCTCGATATTGACTTACTGGTGATTGACGAGGCTTCGATGATGGACGTGGCCTTGACGAACCAGCTTTTAAAGGCGGTCCCATCCAGCGCGGCGCTGCTGATCGTCGGCGACGTCGACCAATTGCCGTCGGTCGGCCCCGGCGCCGTGCTGGCCGACATCATCGCCTCCGGGCAAATCCCCACCGTCCGGCTGACCGAGATCTTCCGCCAGGCGGCGACGTCCAAGATCATCGTCAACGCCCACAAGATTAACCAAGGCCTGGTCCCGCAAGCCGAAAACGGCGGCGAAAAGTCCGATTTCTACTGCATCACCGCTGACACGCCGGAAGAGGTGTCCGCGAAGTTGATCCAGGTAGTCACCGAGCGCATCCCGAAGCGTTTCGGGTTTCACCCGGTCAACGATATTCAGGTGCTGACGCCGATGAACCGAGGCGGCCTGGGTGCGCGCTCGCTGAACATCGAGCTGCAGGCCCGCCTGAACGGCGACAGCGAGCCGAAGGTTACCAAATACGGCTCCACCTATGCGCCCGGCGACAAGGTGATCCAGAACGTCAACAATTACGACAAGGAGGTTTTCAACGGCGATATCGGCACCGTGCAGAAGATCGACCCGGAGGAAAGCCTGCTGCAGATCCAGTTCGACGACCGGGTTGTCGAGTACGAATTCAACGAGCTGGACGAGATCAGCTTGGCCTACGCGACCAGCATTCACAAAAGCCAGGGCTCGGAATACCCGGTCGTGGCGATTCCGCTGGCCATGCAGCACTACATGCTGCTGGAGCGGAACCTGCTCTATACCGGCGTGACGCGCGGGAAGAAGCTGGTGGTGATCGTCGCGCAGCCGAAGGCCTTGGCGATGGCGGTCAGGACGCAGCGTTCGCAGAAACGGCTGACGAGTCTGGTTGCGCGGTTACGGTAAGAAATTCCGCCAGATGGAATGACCTTGCGACGGCGTTCGGCTAATTTCTGCCAGTCATGGTGTTTTCACGAAACGAAGTTGCGCTTTATTAGCTTTTTATGACAAAAAAATATATTTTAATTGGTTAGGTTTTAAAAAAACTTAGCGCATCCTAATAAATCGTTTGAATAATATCTGAAACAGCATGCCTATCGCGTTCATTCATTTGTCTGACATCCACTTTGGGCAAGAAAAGGGGGCGGATTTATATATCCATGAAGATGTCAGAGAGTGCCTAATTAACGATGCTCATACCGTAGTAAAAACATATGCAGGTGGTATAGCAACGGGTGTAATTGTCACTGGAGATATCGCCTACGCTGGTAAGCGCGGCGAATATCTTCAGGCTGCAGCATGGCTCGATCGCCTTACTGAAATTATTGGTTGTGAGAAAACTGAAGTTCTACTTGTGCCAGGGAATCATGATATTGATTGGTCAGCGATCACTCGTGGCTGCAAACTAATGATCGAATCGATCATGGACAATGGTGAGGCTCAGCTGGATTCCTTTTTAGCAGAAGAACTAGATCGAGAAGTTTTTTACAACCGCTTTTCCAACTATCGACCTTTTGCTGAAGGCTATAACTGTCCCCTTGATAAAAGTGGTGGATATGCAAGCGACCGAACTTTTGAATTGGCTCCCAAGCGTAGCCTTCGGTTCATCGGATTAAACTCGGCGTTGATTTGTTCAGAAAATGATGTCGAAGGAAGTTTGCTCATTGGTGCCAGACAACATGTTCTACCGCGTAATAAAGGTGAGGAATTAGTGGTGCTTAGTCACCATCCACTGAATTGGCTGCGGGATTCCGATGACGCTCGTCGTTATGTTCGAAGTCGTGCACGTGTCTTTGTATCAGGACACGAGCATAATCCTTCCGTGCAAGTGGAAAACATTAAGGATGACCAGGACTTGATGCTATTAGCTTCAGGAGCAACAACTCCGCCGAGGGTAGAAGCGGGTTATGGCTATACTTATAATTTGCTAATATTTGATTGGGATGAAAAAACTGATGGACTAAAGGTAACTACTATCCCAAGAGCTTGGTCTTACGAAGAGACTGATTTCGTTGCGGTTGGAGGATGTGATCACACAGTAGTACTCGGTTGCCCAAACTTTCGCAAAGCTGGTCAATTGGTACAAGTTCAGGAAGCATCTCCTGCACCACCTTTAGACGAAATCCAACAGCATGGAGAGTTACTCATCGAGGGCCAACCCACGGATATCCATCTCTCGAGTGATGTTATGCCTGAACCGTTTCCGCTACTCCTGCTGCGCTTCTTTCGCGACCTATCGCCAGCTAAACGACTTGCTGTTCTAATTGAACTCAAAGCACTGCCAGATGATTGGTGCACTCCTCTTACCCATGCAATGGAGCGCCGTATCATTGATGGATTTGCCCATAGTGGAAGGCTTGTTGAATTCGAAGAAGCAATCAATAAAATTCAGGGCAAACAGCCCCAATCATAGGAAGCACATATGACTGATATTGCCGCCCACATCCAGATTTTTGATCCAAATCCTACAGATGATCTGGTGGAGAAAAGAACTTCCTCTTTAAAGGACATTCAACGTATTTTCAATAAAAATAAAACTGCACCAGAACTATTTCAAATAGCTAATAATCTTGCTTGTCTGATAAATAAAAAAAACGATAAGGCTGAAGATTTTATTAAAGAAATCGAGACAGCAATACGCAACAAATCCAAAGCGTTTGTGGCAGAGGGCCAAGAATTACAGGTGAATGTATGCGCGCAGCTCGCGGCAATAGAAATGATGGAAACTGCCTCGACCACGGCTGACAAAATTCAAATTGCAGATGTTATTGCCATTGGCCTGTGGTCAGCTCTGACTTTTCAAACTCCCCATTCAGAACAAAAGTTAGAAAGATTGCGCACTGAGCTACTTCACAAATGCCAGAAAGTAGTGCTTACAAGAGCAGAAATAGCGCGAAAACGCATTAAAGTTCCTGATGTAAGTTTTAAGGAACCCGAAGAGTTTAATGCCACTAATGTTGGAGTGGCCTTAACAATAGGACTAAAAGATACGATAGATGGTTTACGTTTCAATTCAGCTATTGACCGAGAAGAAATTGATCTTCTTTGGTGGGTACTTGCTGGCTGGAGCAAATTATTGGAAAAACCTTTCTCATCAACACCAAATCATGTATCAAATGCAGTCGCAAGTGGACTTGAGGTTGGAAAAATGCTTAGAAGTATGCCAGTTGATGTCCATCATCACCTTGCCTTGAAACATGTAAACGATGCACAAAACATCAGTCTCATTGGCTTATTGAAAGCACTTGGTGATGACACCCAAAAGTTGGCAGCGACATATATAGGAAATCCTATCATAGAGACGTGTCCAGAAATTTTCCCGCTTCTTACGGCTCTAACCTCAAGAGCTGCATCTGGAGAAGATGCCAAAATCGAACACTCCTTGAACGAGTGGGCTGGACGCGCGATGCTTGAGAGCGCTGCACTTCACATTACAGCCCAACTTCCACGAATGGCTATCTAAATGGCTAGTGTATGTCGTCAAGAGAGCTGCACTATTGCTGAGACAGGGGTATGCCTCCTCAATAATGATCCGGCAAAATGTCCCAACCTCACTGCAGAGTTAGATACTGAACCGCTGCTCGACGTAGCCTCAGAAATTATGGCTCCACTTGCGGAGCCGCCCAAAAATCCTAGCTTTCCCTTAAGCTTGACACTTACTCCCGACCAGACCAGTGAGCTTATGTCTAGGCGATACTGTCACCTCGTAGGGGTTTTAGGTGCCCCGGATGCGGGTAAGACAGCAGCTTTAGTGAGTCTATATCTGCTAGTTGCGCGAAATCAACTTAATGGGTTTTCTTTTGCTGATAGTCGCAGCTTAAGGGCCTTTGACGATCTTAGTCATGGAGCTCGCCGCTGGAATGAAGGCCAGGTTCCAGATCAAATGACCGCACACACCGAACTTCCTGACGATCGGAGCGCAGGATTCCTCCATTTGCGATTGAAACTCGAAGATCAGGACAAAACTTTTGACCTACTACTACCGGATCTCCCAGGTGAATGGACGACGGAGATGCTAGACAACTCGCGGGTAGATCGACTTGAGTTTCTTAAACGTGCCGATGTCATTTGGTTGATGGTTGATGGCCGCCAATTTGCCAGGGCTAATACCCGTCAGCTTGTCCTGCACAGAACGAAATTGATGTTACAAAAACTTGCAGGCTTCTTAAAATCCGCGCCGCCGATAAAACTTGTTATCACCCGACGTGACTCGGGCGAACCGGATAATGATGCACTTAAGTTTCTCCATGCCGAGGCCCGCACCCGGGGTTTGGACATGGAGATCCATTTGATTGCCTCATTCTCTGATGGAAACGGTATAGCGCCCGGTCAAGGTATTGCTGAACTCATTGCAGCTAGTTGTAAAAATAATTCACAAGCGCCACAATTCTGGCCACAGACACAGATTAATGGCGAAGAAGAACGAGCTATGTTTCGTTTTCGAAGTGGCAAGGAGATTTGATGGTAGACCAGTCAATTATTCTTATTGGCGGTCCAGACTCTGGTAAAACGAATTATTTGGCCAGACTGTGGAAAGCACTCAATTCTCAGCATGGAGTCCTTTTTGCTCCGAATGTACCTGGCGATATCCGTTATGTAGAAGAAGCTCTGGCGCATCTATTGCAAGGAATCTTTGCACCGCGATCCGACAAAAACTTTGACGAGATCAAACAAAGTTTTTCAGTTCCGGTTGTTTCTACAAACGACCCCAGTGCTAAACAGATTCAAGTAGTTGTACCAGATGTGACAGGGGAGTTATGGCAAACGGCTGTAGAGACTTGTGAGTTACCAGAGCAATGGATGACCAAATTGCGTAATGCTTCTGGTGCCCTCGTTTTTGTTCGCATCGGTTCCGATCAGAATGTTGAACCACTGGACTGGGTAACGGCCGACCAACTCCTAAAAATGCCGGCAGTAGACATTTGTCCTGAGCAAAAAGATATACAAAAAATCCCAACGCAGGTGCTTCTGTGCGAGCTTATCCGATTTTTGGAATATAGTCTTGCCGCCGATTTAGACAATGTCAGGCCCCGTGTAGCAATTTTGGTTACTGCCTGGGATCGTCTCGATATGGAAAGTAGAGGAAATGGGCCTTCCGCTTACATTGCAGAGCAATATCCTCTGCTTGCTGGACGACTAAACGATATTTCGGAGTTCGATATTCGCGTTTTTGGAGTCAGTATCGTCGGTGGAGATTTTATCGACCCAGCCTTTCAGGAAGAATTTTTCAAGGCCGACCTGAAGGATGTTGGCTACGTCGATCTGGAAGAGAATGGGAAAGTTCAAACAAAATCGGATGTAACATTGCCGGTTGCATGGGTCATAAGCGCCTCGGATTGCAGCGAGCAATGAAAGCTTTAATCGACCAGCAGGTTCATGGCTATCGTAACGGTCATCAATTACTGTCCGCGACCATGAACTTAGCCCGCCAAGATCAGGATACAGTTGATCGTCTGTCGGATATGGCAGGCCCCCTTCGGCCAGGAGAAGTTTTCAATCCCTATCTGGCAGCTTATCCACTTCCGAGTCGCACTCATTTTGTCTTTGCTCGTACTTGGCAGGATCTTGAAGCCCCCCGTGCAGGATGCGTTATTACTAAAAGCCTTCTTGTCCCCATGTCCGTCTGGGAGAATCTTAATACACTCGATGAATTAATTGCGTTATTGACTCCTGTCGAGTTAGAGGGGGGAAAAAAACTTACCGAACCAGTTAAACCAGGAAGCGATCCACTGCCTGTGGTCTTCGACCAGAGGACAGTTGAGCTCGTCGAAGCGATGTTTCTGGAAAATCGTCAGCCTATCGTTTTCTTTGAATCACAAGAGGCGGAAGCTATAACGAAAAGAGTTCTTCTTGCATTGTGGCCAAGCCTTCGACGAAATTTCGCTGTGTGCTCCTTTACCCTCGCTCCCCGGAAGATTGATGGGCGGGATTTTGATCTTGTGTTTGCGCCAAAAACGGCACGGACGCGTTTTGCAGATTGGCCTGGTCGTCGAATAGAGGCAACCAGCTCAAAGGAATCACGTCATCGCTGGTCAATATCAATTGCATCCCGGATTTTCCAATCTAACAGTCCGAGCCTCATCGCAGATGATACACTCGGCGCGCTCAAAACCGATCCACGTGGGGATGAGGCAACACTCCGCCTCTCTCTACTCTGGAGCGAATTACTAGCTAAGTCTGCGACAACCCCTACGGCTGTCTTGGGCATGATTGACATTCTCAACTCTCGTGGGGAACATTCCCAGGATGCATTTAAGCCTTTAGTCCCAATAATAACCAGAGCAATAAACATCGCTAGTTCATCCTTGCCCGATGTCGAAATTTGGCATTTTTTGACTACTTTAATTGGTAAATTCCATAAGGGACTCCCATCAAAATCTATTTTTCGAACAGTCAAGTCAGAAGCCTCGAATCTGGCTGGACGCAACCCTAGATCAGCACTTGAATTTCTTCAGACTGAATCGCTAGCATCCCGGACCGTTCCTGCCGTCTTGCTCGCAGGAATTGGTGACGGCATTAGCTCGAACAGCACTGTGTTTAATGCTTCTGACGGGATGTCCAAGGTTCCCGCTAAGGCAGGGCTCGGTTTAATTGCATTAAGCACCAAATTTGCGCGTTACGCGATTGCCCTAGCGAAAGAACAGCCGGACATTTGCATGCCGTGCCTCTTGACGTTCTTTGACGATCCCGACAGGAAGCTTCAGAGAAAAGCCCGGCGACGTTTAACGCCATTCTTTAACGAAGATGTTTTGCTCCCTTTGCTTTCGCCTTTGCTTGAAGGTGTAACGCCAGACGAGCTGTCTGAGTTTGCCTTGCGACTGGGGCAAGAGACTGGCTTTGAAATTAGTTGTTTTGATGAACCAATCATCAATGCTTCACGGAATCACCTTGGCCTCGAGTCTCTCCGTAACGCAATCGCAAGCACCTTTGATAGCCCTTCTTCAGACCGATTTATTTTCAAGACTCTTAAACCTGATGTACCGAGCATTGTATGGCTAACAACGGGAGGTTCATTAGGCCCAGAACGGGCTCGTCGCCTGCTCTTTGGGCTACTTGAAGATACTTCTGACAGAAATATTCAAGCCATTCTCAGTGAGGAGCTGAATTTTAACCACATCTTGGATCTGCTTTTGTCTGATCGACTTCTAACCGCAAGTCAGATTGTTCGGGTTCTTATCTGGGGAGACCCAAAAGTTGACATGCTCCTTGAGCTCGGCCTTGATTTACTTCCTTGCCTAAATCATGAGGACAAGGGACTTCTCTTGCGGCATATCCTCGAGCGGAGTTTAGTCGAATCGGCACCAAGTGACCATCGTGTTCAAATAATCTTGAGACACGCGGCATCGCAGATTGCTCCTCATCAATTGATTCAGGCTGCATTCCCTAGTTTTGCTTCCACTAGTAGGATTAGTGAGAATATTTTGCTCCTGAATGCTTTGCCACCTCAGGATCGACAAGGGTTATTAGCTCATGTTGATTATCTGAGCAGCCAGTTGTTAAACCGCCAACCCAACAATTTAGGCGCTCAGACATATGCTGCTTGGGCTCAGATGATTGCAGACTCAGGGCAAATTAGTTGGGATACACAACTCCGGGCCGCTCTACCTACCCTAACATTTGCTTTAGAACAAACCAATCTCCCTGTCAGTGCTTTACTCGTGGAAACTTTTCCGATTGTCTATGCACAATTGCTGAGGTCGAAAGATGAGGGTGATTTCAAGCTTATACCTGCCTTACTTAAACTTCCTTTTACCTTCTTCGCTGATTGGGATCGTGCCAAAGCGGCTCGCCGTGACTTAGTAGAAGCTTTCCTAAGATCCTCTTGGCCTCCTGCAGACCTTTTACTTGCTGGGTTAAGAGCAGGTATAGGGGATAAAATTCTCAGGCGAGTGAGCCGTAGTTACGGTGGTAATCAATACATTTCAGCGATTGAGCAAGACAGTTATAGATTTCCACAAAGTATCCAGAATAGGTTAAAGGCCACTATTTTAAATTTCCAGACCAGTAGAAAGAGTAACGATTGGGACTAGTGCTCAGCGGCCCGTCGTAATGTGGCAAACCTCGGATAACCGCGGTTGTATATTTTTGACAACAGCAGCAAAGGGGCTACTTTTTCCAATTGCTATCTCTCGATAATGGCCGTTTTATAGAACCATGTAACTGGCCAGAAAATGAGCAGAAAAGAAAAGCGTTCGGCAAATTTATCCACAAAATCTGTGGATAACCCTGTCGTTAATTCGTCGCAATTTATCCTAACTCTCTGCCCTCTCTAGAGTTAAGTCAAATTGACCAATAATTGACCAGCCAAACTCCAGCCTCTGAAAATCGTGGCTTAGACTGGCTGTCAATCGATTTAGAAGAACAGGGTCCCTGCCCTTCCGTTACTCAGTGTGGGTCGGGTTGTCGTTGAAGATAATTTGCCGCGGTACATAACTGGAGACGGCGCCAGATTGAACCGTCGTTATCCGTGGCTTCGCCGGCGTGGTCGATACTTGCTGGGTGATTTCTTGCACTTTGTTCGGCTGGGTTGGCATCGAGACCGTAGCGCCCTCTTTTGTTACATCCAACGTCACAAAACGGGCTTCCAGCCACTCGGCCCACTTCGACGCCTTGCGTATCAAATCGGCGCGGTACACGGCGTTGTATCGCGGTGTGCGCGAGTGGTAGTTAGCGGATTTCGTCCATAGGTCGCCCTTGTCGTTACGAATATGCATCCGCAATCGCCAGGCGGCCAGATCGAACGAGTAGCAGCCGGCTGCCGCTACATCGTTTGCCGTGATTCCGTACCGGGTCAGATCGCGCAGGTACGATGTGTTGAACTGCATCTGGCCTACGTCATGGGTGCCGTTTGTATTGCGCACCCACTGCCCCGGTTTACCCGCTTCTTTCTCCGCGACTGCCAACATAATGTTGGCAGGGACTTCATACTTTACGGCGGCCGAGATCGAACAGACAACGCGCTCTTGCATTTGTGGAGGTAAATCTATGAACATCAGGATTCTCTATAGGTTTACGCGATTGTTATCGCGGTCGCGAAAGGCTGCTACTTCCGACGCTTGATCGGCGTCGCTGGATTTTGCTGAGGCTAAGGTGTTTCCGTCAAATGTTGGGGCGATACTACCCTGCCCTTTAATGGCGGCTGCGATTTTTCCGCCTGTGGTATCGGCGATCCGATCCATTCCCGCTTTTTTGATGCTGGTCGCCTTTTTCTTGGCGACTTCAGTGACACCTTGAGCCAAGTTAGCCGTTGCGTCAGCCGCGATCCGGCCGGCTGTACCGGCGACCTTGGCGGATGATGTCAACATGCTTGATTCGGATGAACCTGCATTGGCGAAACCAGCAGCTTGTGCGTAATTTGTGCTGCCGCCGGATGAAATACCTCCATCTGATGGTCGGCCGAGGTTCGAAAGAATGTCAGTGCCATTTGCCACATTATTGTTGGCCTTCGAGACCGCGGCCATAAGAGCCTGTACGCCTCCAGCGGCCGAGGCTCCGCCCGCCATGATTCCGCTTCCGGCCATTTGGGTTGCTGACCAGGCCATGCTGGTAGCTCCTAACGCAGCCCCCGCTCCATAGTTGCCGATGCCGGCACCGCCGACGCTAGCGCCGGTGATGATTCCAGCGAGAAGTGGCGGAATCTTATTGACCAGGGCTAATAATACGATCGTTACGATCATCATCACACCCATTTCCTTGAGGCTGATCCCCTCGCTCATGCGCGTGTAATAATCATCTAGGAAAGTTTTGCCGATGCCTACCAAGAGTACCATCGCCATAAGCTGTGCAGCTATGCCGAGGACGGTCTTGTAGTAATTGATCGCCATATCCGTTGTCCACCTGGATCCACCGAATCCTAAAAAGAACA
>Ga0208883_100352_pt1 | contig 14183 bp, 16 predicted proteins | sample LakWasMet43_HOW7_2_FD_183881 | JGI IMG/M metagenome (GOLD analysis project Ga0208883, IMG submission 183881) | Freshwater sediment methanotrophic microbial communities from Lake Washington under simulated oxygen tension - Sediment Metagenome... | ecosystem: Environmental > Aquatic > Freshwater >...
TTCGGTACCGACAAATATCCAAGCAGTACCGAGATATTCATTGAGCGGCGCTTTGGGTACACGTACTTTTTGCCACTCGCCAGACACCAGAAAATTCAAAAACGACAGGGCATGAGAAAACAATACGCCGTTTTCTTCATAGGTCGTTAATTCTTCAGGTCTGCCGCCTTGTTTTTCATCTGGGCCATAACGGCGCAAGCTCGATTCGACTTGGTAGGCGATGTCGTCTAGTTTGCGGATAGCGGCCCGTTGATCGTCCATGATTTGAGAGTGTGTGCGTCGCCCTGCCTTCACAAACGCTTTATCCATTCGCGAGGGATTCGGCCGATACACCACAGTCAAATACAATTCGTTTGCCATCATTCGATAACCAGCAAATGAATCGTAATATTTTTCATCGAAGTTACGGCAAAACTCGTTATCAAATGAGGATTTCAGTCGATCCGATGTTTGCCGGTGGACGCAATGTGACCACAAGGCAACATTACTAGAACCAATTGAACGGTACAGCGTATTCAATTGTTCTTTACGTAATAGGATTTCATCGGCGTCGGCCGTCTCAAAACTGATGCCGGCCAATTTCCAAATACGCATATAATCGCCATCTTTAGTCACGATGGTGTTTGCTGATACATGGCTACTGTATGGCAAAAACGGCGCTACAGCCCTCTCATTGTTGGTTTGATGAAAATATTTAGGTTGCGCTGACATATCGCCTCACTTGATGCGTTGTTTGAAGGGGATAGGACTGTAGGCCGATGCCTTCCAGAATTCGCCATTTCGATTGCAATGAAACAACCGATTCAGCAATGGGCGATTAACGCCCCTAAACATGATTCTTAGCCCCAACAATCGAAACTGCTGGTCGTCGTGCTTGGTGATGAGCTGCATCACCACAATAAGCGGAATTAGCAGCAACGAGACGAGTAGGGATGTCCAGATCGATATGAGTACGACCGTTCCGGTCACGATGGTAAGCGGCACCAGTGGTACACCCAGCACCATTGCCGGCCTAGTACATCCCTTAAACAGCGGGTCGCGTGGATCATTGTCTTCCATTTGGTTCATTGTTAACTCCTTTACGTTGCCGCGGATTCATACTAGCCTAAAAGATACGCGGCTAACTCGGCGGCACCGCCGACCAGTAGACCACCGCCCAAAATTTTGCCCACTTCGGCGATGTCCGCGTGTTTGAACAAAAACTTGTAGCCTGCCCACATAATGGCGCAGGTAACAACGGCAATAGCGATGCCTTGCAGCACGGCTAACACGTTTTGGACAAACGTATTCACTTTGTCCAAACCGCCCGCCGCGAATGCAGGCTCAACCGCCATCAGGGCCAGCAGGGCGAAAAATCCTAATACGGTTACTCGATCTAGCTTCTTTGTCATGTCGTACTCCAGTTTTTTATAAAAAAGATTGCTTGGTGATTCCCCGGCTTGTCGCCGGATTTAGGTGTGTGACAGGCATTGTTTTATCTAATTACCCCCATAAGATGAATGGTTGTTGTTGCTTGTTAGCATAAACCAAATTATAGTAATTTGGTAGGCTTTTTTATGATTTTTTGGTTATTTTTGGCGGACGTTTTACGGGCTTGCCATCCTTATCGTCCATAACGGTTTTACAGCCATCCTTGTATCCGCTACACCCCCACCAGTAGCCGTACTGGCCTTTGCGACGGTACATTATTCGCCCGCAATCTGGGCAAGGTGCGGTTTTGAGCACAAGCGGCTTACCTTTCGCGTCATCGAGGAACGTTTTACAATTGGTATTCGTACAAAACCAGCCAAAGCCACCTTTTGGCTTGCCCGTTTCCTTGTCTTTTTTCCGGTAGCGCCGTAGCGGTGCCGTCTTGCATGTTGGGCAGGTATGAACAACGGTTTCGACGGGCTTACCATCCTTGTCGTCCATGAAGTGCTTACATTCATCGTTTGAGCAGGCCCACAAGTAACCGTTGCCGGTCTTGCGTTTAAAGCGGCGCATTGTCCCGGTTTCACACACCGCACAAGTGTAGGTTTTGCGCTCAATGGGTTTATTGTCGGCATCGTCCATGAATGTCTTGCATTCGGTGTTCGTACAACCCCAGAAAGGCGATTTCCCGGCCGGTGAATAGCGGCGTAGGCCGCCGCCACACTTTGGGCAAGGGAAACGCGGCTTTATGGTTCCACTACTTTCCACGGCGTTAATGTCGGTCTGGAGCTGTTCGAAGGCTGGAGCGACTACATCGATGTAGCCGCTATTGCCTTCGGCAATGCCGTCTAACTCTTCCTCAAGTCCGCGCGTAAATGGTAATTCAATGAACGCGAACTCGGCTTTTACTAACTGATCGACTAATAAGACTCCCGTTTCCGTAGGCTCTAAAAACCTCTTCTCTTCAACAAGGTAGCCCTTGCCCATGATGTTCTGCATGATTGCGGGATAGGTGGACGGCCGCCCGATGCCTTCGGCTTCGAGCTTGGCAATCAAGCTGGCTTTAGTGAAGCGCGATGGTGGCTTTGTTTCCTTCCGGAGCAACTTGCCGGATTCGGCCGACTTGGCCGATCCGACATCGAGCAACGGGACTTTGCCGCCGCTGGCGTCGTCGCCCTCCCCTTCGTCTTCATCCTTCACCGCGTCTTTCGCGGTCAGGATTCGCCACCCTTGTTCTACGAGTACGCGGCCTTTGGCCTTGAACTCGAACACTTGTTCGCTATCCGTGGTTTCGAGCGTGACGGTATTTACCTTGTATTTTGCATCGGCCAATTGAGAGGCAACGGAACGTTGCCAGATGAGCCGGTATAACGCCTTTTGTTGGTCGTCTTCGCCTGCCTGCTCAACATCGATATGAGTCGGTCGAATCGCTTCGTGCGCCTCTTGCGCGTCGCCCTTTGCTTTGAATTTACGGGGTTTACTGGGTAGCGGCCAACCTTTGCCTTCGGCAAAGCCGCGAATTTCCACAATCGCTTCATCGCTAAAATTTACGCTGTCCGTTCGGATGTAGGTAATCGCTCCTTGCTCAAAAAGTTTTTGCGCAAGCTTTGCGGTTACTTCCGGATCGAGTTTTAAACTTACGCTTGCTGCTTGCAGCAGCAGCGAGGTTGAGAACGGCGACGGCGGCGATTGCTTCGCCGGCCCGCTATCCGACTCTGTTACTTTGAATTGGCGGCAAGCCGCTACACGCGTTGCCAGGGCTTCATCAAGAATATAGGGCTTGTCTTCACTGACAAACGGTTTAGTGTTCCATTCTGCTTGCCATGTATCGCCATCAAAGAAAACGACGGCCCCGAAGTGTGTCGTCTTCCTAAAGGCCTTGATCCGCCGATTTTGATCGACAACCAAGCGGACGGCGGGGCTTTGCACCCGCCCGGCCGAGAGTGACATGCCTAGCGCGTTGGAAAGCAGAGGCGACACCAAATAACCGTACATGCGATCAAGAGCGCGACGCGCTTCTTGCGCATGTACCAGGTTGTAATCGATTTTTCTGGCTTTTTTCAGGGCATCGCGGATTACGTCATCCGTAATAGCGTCGAAAGTCACGCGCATATAATCCGTTTCATCCAAATCGAGCGTTTCTTTAAGGTGCCAGGCGATGGCTTCGCCTTCGCGATCCGGATCGCTGGCCAGGTAGATCATTTCGGCTTTGCCCGCCTCCTTACGGATGCGGTCAACGCGCTCTTCACCACCGGGAAACGTGCGGCCGTTAGCGGATGCCGCTGGAATGTATTCGTAGTTAAGCGTAAAATCGGGCTGTTCAATGCCTAGTTCTTTGCGAGGCAAATCGCGTATGTGGCCGACGCTTGCGACTACTTTCCATTCACTCCCGAGAATGGATTCAAGCTTTTTGATCTTGTTCGGACTTTCAACAACCATAAGTTTCATGCTGCCCCCTAAAACACGATAGCGGAGCTACGCCGTAGGTCCGTCTCTATATCGACGGGGGCATTGTCTATTAACTTCCCCGTGTGATTGGTGACTGGTTTTTCTTGTCCGGAGCGCGGGTTTGTCTCCATTGCTTTCAGTTGCACCGCGTCATTACTGCGCCGCAGTAATACCGGTGCATTATCAGACGGTGCCGCCTGTTTCGTTACTGTAACAGGTGCCGATGCCGCTCGATCAGCTTTGGGTTTTGGGCCGTTTGATTGGATGTTCGGGACAACCGGAATGGCTTGAGTTGCTATGTCGGCGTTGGCTAAGACTTTCTCTACATAGCTAGGCTTACCGGCTACGTCGGGTTGAAAGCCGCGAGTAAAGTTGCCGGAGTAATAGCAGGAAAACGCGGCTTGTAAGGCGACTTGCGTGTCCGGTGTGGTTTTCGCTGCGCGTACATAGCAATCTTCCAGGATTTTTGATCCAACCCGAATATTCGTGCAGGCATCAAATGCCTGCTCCAGACTGACGGCGTATTTGGGTAAATTGTAGCGGTTGACCTGTGCAACACCTACCGAGAAATTCCAACCGTTTTCGGCCAAGGCCTTAGCGGTTGCCACGGCTTCTAGTTGATTTGTCGGCTGGCGTTCAAGCCGCCCGCCGACGACGCCAATTGCATAAGGATTTTTGCCGGACTCTACATTGACGATTGCCGCCATTGTCTGAGGTGCTACGGTAGGAGCGCATTCTTGCGCTAACGCCAGGAGGTCAAACATCGGTAGTTCTCCGTAATCAACACTGTTTAGGTGTTGCCAATATACCATAATCTGGTATACGCAGATACTATTTATTGGTTTTTATTTTTTAGGGGTGCGCTTAGTTGGTTTTTTAGCTTTCCCTGGATTGGCCGTAAGAGCCTGTACGGGTTCTTCGACTTCTGCTGGTGGCATGTGTTGATTTCTAAGCAGCTCAAACCCTATCGTTGGAAATATTTCTTTCATATTTTTATTTAAACGTATCAAATCCTTATAGAGTCTGGGTTCTGTTCGATTCCGCCGGGTTGTCAAATACCAGTCTTTACCTTTCGCCCACAAAAATCTTGCGATGACATAAAACCCTTCTGGCGTTTCCATAACGATCAATTTGTCGAGGGTTTGTTGTTGCGCGGCCTGTTCTAAATCGCCTTCCAAAATACTACTGGCGAGACTGCAAGGCAGTAAGTTCATATGTGTCCTGTCTTTTTGTGGTGCCATAGAATACCCTATTTTACTACCAAAACACTATAATTTGGTAGTTGTTAATTGTTATTTTTGCTTTTTATTCAGTGCTTTTTGTAAGCCATGATTTACAATATTACAGGACATCTTTAACTCTAAACAAATCTCGTTACCTTAAAAGGTCGCCAGGGTTTTAAAATCAAAACAACAAGATTTATCCACATATTGAGCGTGGGGGCCTTCAATCTGCCCCCGAAAAAGCGAAATCTGTGGGTAAATCGTCCTCATCAACGGCCTTTTTTTGATTCTTTGGGGCATTTTCGCTATTGCGAAAACCGGACGCCCTTCTTGGCTCGCTTTTCGCTCGGTCGCGTTGCGACTTGTAAGCTAACGCTTACAACCATCAGGCCGCCTTGCCGCGCTCAAAAAGGGACGTTTCGCCTTACCAGGCTCAACACCCCTTTGCCGCTGGGGCTTATCCCCTATCCTCCTGCGCCGGTTGGTGACAATATAAGCTTGGCGCCAGTCTTTCTTTGACACCAAATTTTACCGAGTAAAGCGCGTGGCGACAAATCCTTGCGCCTGGCCTGATCTGTTTGTCACCACTGCAAGAACTTCCGTTGCTCACATCGTCCTTCAGATGTCTTAATGGGAGAGGCTTGCTTACTGTGCGCTGATATTGACAGAAAGCCCGGCTAATACGATCAAGGGGCTTTCGCGGCATAAAGCCGTTCGCTTCGCTCTCTTTTTATTCCACGACCCCTTGACCGCGCCTGCCTCCCTGTCAACCGGTACGCACCGCAAGCCCTCGTCCCATTAAGACCGATTCACTCCAACCGATGGAGTGTGCCCCGTTAAGATTAGAGAAGGTGCGGCGATGCCGCGCTTTATTTTGATTCCCCGCTTCCCTGAACCCTTAATCCCGATTGCACAAACCATACCAACATTGCTTTACGAATCAATAATTTATTTGAATTTAGAAGTTAAAAAGTGTTTGACATACGCCCCAATGGGGCGTATTATAACAATCAGGCCGGGCACTTCCGCCAAGGCCATTTTGAGTGAGGTAGTCACCATGTTTAACAATCGCTTCTATAACACCATGAACCAAGGCCCACTAGAAAATGACGCTTTGCGTCGTTTGGCTCCGTCCGTTTTCGCTGAAGCTAAGCACGGTTCACGCGCTGAAACCTATAAATTCATACCGACCATCAATATTGTTGATGCCTTGCGTAAAGAGGGATTTTTGCCGGTTTTCGCTTCCGAGTCTCGCACCCGTAGCGAAGATAAAAAGGGCTTTGCAAAACACCTGATCCGCTTCCGCCAGCACGACGGTTTTTCTGGCGTCGGCGAGGTTAAACCCGAAATTGTTCTAGTCAATTCGCACGATGGAACCAGCAGCTATCAATTAAGCGCCGGGCTTTATCGTTTGGTTTGCTCAAATGGGATGATTGTCAGCGATGGGCAAATCGATTGTGTACGGGTACGCCACAGCGGCAACGTGGTTGATAACGTCATTGAGGGGACTTATCGAATTGTGACAGAAACCCCCAAGGCCATTGAACACATGGACGCAATGCGCGGCCTTATGTTGACCAGAGCCGAACAAGGGATTTTCGCGGAAGCGGCAAAGGGTTTGCGCTGGGACGGTGAAGAGGTCAGCGTTAATAATGCTGAACTATTAAGGCCGCGCCGGACTGCTGACCAATCCGCCGACCTTTGGACAACGTTTAACGTGTTGCAAGAAAAGGTATTGAAAGGCGGGGTTAGTGTGCAGAACCTCAATACCAGAAACTCACAACGGGCAAGGGAAGTTAAGAGCGTGACCGAAAACGTTAGATTGAATAAGGCACTTTGGACGCTGGCCGAAGAAATGAAAAAACTCAAAGCCGCTTAAAAGCTGGAAGCCTTGCAAACATGGTGCCCAGTAATGGGCACCTTTCTAACAGATCGGAGAAACCATTATGAGCCGCTATATTCCAGCCAACGCAGAAACCCGCGATTTTCCCGCTGCCGTCGTTATTGCCTACTGTTTTGAGGGCAAGAGCGGGCCGGCCTATGTTGCCTATAAGGGGAGACAAGGCAAGCCCGCGCGTTTTTTGTCGTTCTCTTCGCCAGATCGACGCGATAGACATTTATCCAATTACATCGAGCAGCAAACCGAGTTCGAGGAATTGAAACGCTCAAACCGCCAAACCGGCCACGGCTTGGCGGTTGGTGAGATTGTCTTTGCAACGTGGGGTTATGAACAAACCAATGTTGATTTTTTTGAAGTGGTTCGGGTGCCGTCCAATCTTTCCGCTGTCGTGCGCCAGATCGAGAGCGAAACCATAGAGGATAAGCCGGGAAGCATGACAGGCAAGGCCACGGCGAAGCCGGGCCAATTTGTGGCCGTCGCGAAGTTCGAAACTCGCCGGGCTTGCGGTGTGCATATTTTGAACGGCGGCACGATGCGCGGCCGAATGAGGAAGTGGGACGGCACCCCGCGCCGGGTAACGTGGTACGCATAAATGAAGGCGAGGAAGCGTTAGTATTGCTTGACATACGCCCCAATGGGGCGTATGATAACAATCAGGCCGGGCACTCCGCCAAGGCCATTTTAAGCGAGGTAATCACCTATGAGTCAAAACACTTTCCAGCTTCCCGAATCCCACCACGCCAAAGCAATGCATTTGCTTGATGAAATCAAGCGGCAAAGCGACGCATTAAACCCAGACAACGCCGCCGCAAGCGGCAACGTTATCAACGCACTTGCTGAGTCTGTTTTATGGTTGTTAATTGCCGCACACCCGGCGGACGTTGCTAGTCAATCTTAACAATGTAAGCAAGGAAGGGCGTAGTGCTTCCTTGCTTTATATTTAGTAGAAATCGCCGCAAGGCCAACCTTACCAGGTTGACCTTGCGGCGAAACGCTCAATAAGGGCGATGCGCCTTTGCTATCGCGTCGGCGCAACCCCTTAGCCGCTGGGCTTATCCCCGGCTGTGCTGTCTCCATATGCCTGATGATTTACACACAACTTCGCTTTTTCGGGGGTTGATTGAATGACCCCCACGTTTCAGATGGGCATAAATCACAGGTGTTGATTTTCGCAGGCGCGAAAATCATTTTTCAGGCCGGGTGTCCCGCCAAGGCCAGCTTTAAGGATACGCAAATGCATAAGTACATTTATAGGATGAAAAGGTTAAACGGTGGCTCGGACAGATACGGGCCTTGTGAGCACTGCGGCAAACACGTTGATTCGACTTATTACATGAATAAGATGCGGGTTTACATCAACCGTCTAGGGGTTGAATCGGCGACGTTTCATAAAGACATGTTCGGGCATAGAGCGTGCTTAGCAGAAACGACAGTTTCATAGGAATCATGTTAACCGCTAACGTACATTTTCGGCCCATTGGACTTCAAAGCCAGTGTATTAGCGAAATCTTATATGTCGTCTAGTTGTAGCTTCGCTCCCAATGGGCCTAATAGTGTTGATCGTTTCTTCAGATACTCCAGGCCGCCCGCCTTGCCGGCCTCGCGACCTGGCTGTCATTTTCAGAAGGCGACTGCACGGAATATCAGGGGTCGGCTGCACTGGCTGTTGGGACTACTTTTTATTGGTGCGTTCAATGTGTAGAACAGCGTCAAGCAACGCTAATGAATTGCCTGCATCGGATGCGTAGACTGTGCGCGTCCTTGAGTCATAGGACACCATGACGAACGGGGCAGAGGTGCGCCCAGTATTCCTGGGCGCTTGACGCTTGGAGCGGTAGGCTCTGCATACATCCCTCTTTTCGGCAAGCTGCTGATTGATTTTCTTCCAGTCAAAGAAATACTCGGGATACAACCGGCGGATGTCACGCTTGTCTTGCGGCTCAAGCGTGTAGTTGCGAATACGCATGATGTTGAAATTGCTTCTGCCGACTTTTACCGTGAGATAACAAAAGCCCTTCCTGGTCGTGATGAAGGCGCTGCTTTGCTTGCGTTTCATCGTTGTTCGCTCCATGTCAGGAATCGGCTTGCAGTGCAGCGTATAAGGCCGTCTTGCCAACCTTGAGCCGCATTGCGGCTTCTCGGACGTTCAACCCGTTGGCGATGTGCTCTCGCGCTCGCTGCAACTTGTCGGCAGTGATGACAGGTTTTCGTCCACCCTTTCGACCGCGTGCGGCGGCAGCGGCCAACCCGGCCTTGGTGCGTTCGCGGATCAAGTCACGCTCGAACTGACCCAGCGCACCGAATACGTGGAAGATGAGCCGCCCGCCCGATGTGGTGGTGTCGATGCTTTCGGTCAGTGAACGGAACCCGATGCCACGCGCTTCCAGCGCGCTTATCGTCTCGATCAGGTGCGGCAGTGAGCGCCCGAGCCGATCCAGCCGCCAGACGGCCAGCACGTCACCGTCCCGCAGGTAGGCCAGCGCGGCGGCCAAGCCGTGACGGTCTGCCTTGACCCCGGAAACCGTGTCCTCAAAAATCCGTTCGCAACCCGCCTTGCGCAGCGCATCCGTCTGCAAGGCAGTGTCTTGCTCCGCCGTCGATACCCGCGCATATCCGATCAGTGCCATTGTTCGCCCTTTTGTCCGTTATTTCGTCCGTCTATCTTATTGTCCGACAACTCATTTTGCAAGCCTGTTGTCGGACACTTTCCGGCATTGCCATCTAATGATCGTTTTGCGGACTTTTATTAAGGTATCCCTTAGATGTTCATTGAATTGCTAGAGGATACCGATTATAATTTAGTCATTCTGTAATAATGATAGGAGGCCAAACATGGCTAAAGAAGTTCAGATGTCCATCAAAATGGAACCAGAGCTACGCGACCAGTTTATGGCCGTTGCTGCAAATCGCCATCGCCCCGCCGCTCAGATCATCCGTGACCTAATGCGCCTTTACATTGCCGACAGCGAAAAGCCCAATGCACTTACTGCTGAAACCATTCGCAAAGGCCTGAACGATGAGGATGTATTCCGCGCTTCAAACGCTTCAGACCTTTTCAAACAACTAGAAATTTAATGCGCTCAGCAAGCTATACCGGCCAATTCAAGCGCGACGTAAAGCTTGCCGAGAAACGCGGCAAGGATATGGATAAATTGCGCCAGGTCATTAACTTACTGCTGGCCGGCGAGGCTTTACCGCGTGAGTTTGGCGATCATCCCTTAAAGGGTGAATGGAAGCCTTGCCGCGACCTGCATATCGAACCCGACTGGATTTTAATTTATGTCGCGGATGATGAAATGGTTCGCTTTATGCGAACCGGCACACACGCCGACCTTTTCAACAACTAACTCTCAAGGAGTTTGTTATGTATCGCCTTTATGAAATTTGGTTTGCTTATGTAATGTTTGTTGTTAACGCGGTTTCCGCCTTCGCTAGGAGCATGGAACACTTGCCTATTATTTTTCCTCTCGGCTCAATGCTTCTAGTCTTGGGTGCAGTGGATTTGTTTTTGCCACGTTGGGCGGCCCTTTCAATTTATGCAGCGACAGGCCTACCGATGTTGTCTTATCTTGGTACCATTTTTTATGTGTTTTTCACACATTACGATTTTACCGGCCGTCGTCGCTACCACTAAACTCAACCCCTTTGAACTGAGATAGGCCGTCATGAGTAAACCAATTGTCGAATATAACGAAGACGATTATCGCGCTGAGCTTATTCAAGCCGGCTTATCTCCCGCGACGGCGGCAGAAGTCGCCGCCAAGATGGCGGAGAATAGACGTATCCCGTCTAGCTCTTCTATCGAAGAAACTACGATCCAGCCGGCTACGCCGGCTAAGAAGCCTCGCGCTTCAAACAAGATCGTCAGAAGCCCTCGTAAAGAATCCGCTTCGAGTTCAAATGAAATGGCGGTTTACGACTACCAGGCCGGCCAATTACCTGACCGGGTTCGTGAGCTGATCGAGACACATCTTGCCATCGAGGCCGAAGACGCCAAGAGCGCAGGAACGCTTGGCTTTATGACGCGTTCCTTGGCGATTGCGACTTTGCCGCATCGCCGTATTAAAGATTATCGATTCGTCCGGAAGAATGGCGACTTTACACTGACGATGATGACCGCTCACCCTGAAGGGTTGCCTTACGGCACCCTGCCCCGCTTACTGTTGACTTGGGTTTGCACTGAAGTTGCGCAACAACGCCAACGCGAGCTTAGCCTTGGGCCTAATCTCGCGTCATATTTGGCCGAACTTGGTTTGCATAGTACCGGTGGTAAGCGTGGCGACATTACTCGATTAAAACACGCCATGACGACGCTGTTTAGTTCGGTTATTTCTTGTCACTATGAAGGAAAGGATAAGTGGGCGCTGCAAAACGTCTTGCTGGCCGATGGCGTCGATTGGTGGACGCCTCAGAATCCGGAGGAAGCCGGCGAATGGCAATCGCGCGTGTTTTTGTCGGAACGGTTCTTCAATGAATGCGTAGAACACAAATTACCGTTTGACATGCGGGCCATTCGCGCACTTCGCCAGTCGCCGCTTGCACTGGATATTTATGTGTGGCTCACACATCGAATGAGCTATCTTTCAAAGCGAACTACCATCCCTTGGATTTCGTTGTCTGGACAATTTGGGGCTGGTTATGCTGTAACCGATCAAGGTTTGCGCGATTTCAAACGGGCATTTTTGCGCGAGCTGAAGCATGTTCAAATAATTTACCCGGCCGCTAGGGTTTCCGATAGTCGTAATGGGCTTGTCTTGTATCCTAGCCCTACACATGTTTCGGCGTCGGTTTCTGTTGCCGTCCCGTCTACGCCTAGACAACTTTCCTTGTTGTAGTTTTTGACTAAACGTAACGCGTTATGATTTTAAGGGTTGGCGACACACCGGCTACCTGTAGCAACTTGCAATCAAAAAGCCGCAAACCTGCAATCAGCGCAATTTTCGACCGGAATTAAATGCAACTGACGAGCGCTCCAACCGAGATTATTTGCAACTGAACCTGCAATCATTCGTGCCGACCTGCAATTATCTGCGGCAAACCGACATTATTTGCAACTGTCGGTTGGGCCTCGAAGTTCTGCACCTGTTCGCGTAATCCAAAGTCCAATAAGTCTAATGAACGCAGTTTGTCTGGAACTTGTTTTGTGGAATAGGTTTATGGACTCAGAAAGCCTTGTAGATTAGTAACGGGCAGTGGATAGTTAATGGAGTCCAGAAAACGAACGTATTCTGGACTAGTCATTTTTCAAAGTAAGTGTCAGCAGCGACTTGGCCGACAAAGACCGACCCGTTGCGGTCGATCGTTCATTCTGATTCAATGGCAGCAATTAGAAGGTCAGCAGTCATAATCGCCTATCGCTGGTGATATACAGAAGAGAAAATCATATGCCGAACAATAAATTATCGTTTCGAAGATCATTTTTCGGTAGATATACGGAAACCATCTAATTACTTGTTAGGCTTTGACTTTTGCAGTACACAAAACATATATCTTAGATTGCCACATAAGGAAACAAGACATTGAGAGATAATTTTTCAAACTTAGTCATTGATACCTTAGCTAAGCGCGTCGGAATGCGTTGTTCTAATCCCGGTTGTCGATTACCAACTAGTGGACCACAAGATGAGCAAACAAAGACGGTTAATATTGGAGTTGCAGCGCATATTACCGCCGCATCTCCTGGTGGGCCACGCTATAACTCTGACATCACGAGCGATAAGCGACGTTCAATTGAGAATGGTATCTGGCTTTGTCAGACGTGTGCAAAACTTGTAGATAACGACCCTCAAAGATATACAGAAAGTATGCTTTTGGAGTGGAAGAACTCGGCGGAAGATTTTGCTCGTACATCTATCGAATCTCCCACCAGAGATTATGGGATGCAACTTAAACCAATTGATCGCCTAAAACTTTATCTTAAAGACAAAGATAATTGGGTTCCTTCTCCAGGAGAGGGCCAATTTGAAGTTTTTCATTATGAGCAATACCCGGAGTTTACAGTTATCGAAAATAGTGATTTTTATGAAAACTATGATGAACCCTGGATTTCCCACTTTCCAGACAAACAGTCGAGCCAATTACAATACTTCGGAAAATACCATGGAACAACAATAGCGGAGATCAACTTGGTTTGCTGTGACGGCGGAAGATTCTTAATAACGGAACCACAACGATGGCTTGGTGAGTCTCCGGCGGCTTATTATTATAAATATTTCTTTATAAAAGACTCAATCGGCTGCCTAGCCGAGGAGATGATTACCACAGTGTCACATCACAATAATTGCAGGGCACCATCGGTTTATGATGACTTTGAAAGTTTCGATACGGTGGAATATGCATACAAAGATATAGAATTGGACTTTCAAAATGGCATGAATAAATACGCTTATTATAAATTTGATAAAAACGAAATGAAGTATTCAAGGGTGAGGCCACGTAAAACCCGATGACCACTGGGAAATTTATTGTCTAAGTCATTATGTCGCTGGGATTCATTCGGCCTAACATTGCACTGCACCGGACTCCGCTTTGCTCCGCCGGTGAGTTTTATCGTTAAATGAGTAATCTCCGGCATTAACCGGCCATTCATAAATCCACCTCGATAGACAGCATTCGGGGGATTGTTGTCACCAATTTGGTCGCGGGGGTTTAAAATCAAAAAACAAGACATATGCACAAATTTTCGCGTGGGGGCCTTCACTCTGCCCCCGAAAAAGCGAAAATCTGTGTATATGTCGTCCTCATCAACAGCTTTTTTTAGATTCTTTGGGGCATTTTCGCTATTGCGAAAACCGGACGCCCTTCTTGGCTCGCTTTTCGCTCGGTCGCGTTGCGACTTGTAAGCTAACGCTTACAACCATCAGGCCGCCTTGCCGCGCTCAAAAAGGGACGTTTCGCCTTACCAGGCACAACACCCCTTTGCCGTTGGGGCTTATCCCCTAAAAAAACGCAAGGCTACCGCCCTGCTTTGTACGTCGTTCGTACCTCACATTAAGCCAGGTCATTACCCGGCCGCTCAGCGGTACCCGCAGAATTAGGACGTTTCCACATCCATGCCCTCCTTCGTTGATGAGTTGCTTATTTCGCTGTGAACCTTTCGCCTGCACATACGGTAGACCAGCCGGGACGCATTGCAAGGGAAGGCTACGCCCGAAATCCTCACCCGTTCGCACTCGCTATGCTCGCTTGCGCTGCGGCTTCCG
>Ga0208883_100366_pt1 | contig 13397 bp, 14 predicted proteins | sample LakWasMet43_HOW7_2_FD_183881 | JGI IMG/M metagenome (GOLD analysis project Ga0208883, IMG submission 183881) | Freshwater sediment methanotrophic microbial communities from Lake Washington under simulated oxygen tension - Sediment Metagenome... | ecosystem: Environmental > Aquatic > Freshwater >...
TATAAATTCCATCGATAACACCCAGAGTGACTCCGGCAAAATACCGGATGATTACACAATACCGGGGTGGCAACTTTTCAGTGTTGATTCCCCCGATTCCCTGGTAAGTTTTGCATGGTGATTAACAGTCATCGGCCTCAAGATATGGATAGTCTTCTAATATTTCGGCTGTACTGGCACCCTATGCCAATAAATCGAGAATATCCTTTACTCTAATTCGCATATGGCGAATGCAAGGGCGTCCACCGCATAATTGTGGATCAATAGTAATTCTGTTTAATGCGCTCATTATGTTTCTCTCTTAAGGGAACCTCTAAAAATTATCCATTTATCCTTCGACAGGCTCAGGACGAACGGATAAGTAGTTGATTTAATGAGATAACCATTCGCACTGAGCCTGTCGAAGTGCAATTTTTAGAGGTTCCCTTAAGCAAAAAAATGGTAAAAAAAGCCTGTAGGATGCGGTGAGGAACGAACCGCATCAATCGCGATAACCCTATAAACCCGTTTCATCCCAGCGTTTGCAGTCAGCTTTGCGGTCTTTAATTCCTCAGCGACATTAGCAACTTGCTTAAACTCGCCGCTTTCAATCTTATCCAGTAACACCAACTCATCTTTACAGTAGCTCATTTCACTTCCCGTCATATTCTAACGTCGGGGCATCTTACGAATTTGTAATTAATGAAAATAAAAAGCCTTCCAGTTTGCTTGCAATGACGTTCAGAGAATAAGCATTCTCCACCCGCTCACGCCCGGCTTTGCCCATGTTTGTTCTTAATGAAGAATCATCAATTAATTGAGTCAACACGGAAACCCAGTCGGCTTGAGATGATGCCCAAAAACCTTCTATGCCATCGCGAACAATTTCCGCATTGGCGCCAATCGGCGACGCAACAACAGGTACTCCGCAAGCCATACATTGGATAAGTTTATAGCCGCATTTACCGCGTGCGAATGGCTCGTCAGGTAACGGCATAATGCCAATATCAAAATTTTGGATCTCTTGTACTTCGCTTGCTTCGGTCCATTTGATAACTGTAACGGGTAATCCATCAATCTGATTAGCATTCGCGCCGACGGCCACCAATTTTACGTTCTTAATCTTTCCGATTTCTCGCAAAGCCGGAGCGATTTGCTGTAAATAATGCGCAGTAGCTGGGGAGCCTATCCAGCCTATGGTGATGTGCTTGCGGTCTAATATGGGAGCTACCGTATAACGAGTTGTGTCCACGACAGTCGGGAGTATTTCTACCCATTTGGCTCCTGCTTGTCGGGCTCGGTCAGCAAGATAAGCATTGCCCGCAATCACCAGATTTGCTCGGCGCATGATGGCATCGATTTTATTGCCCAGCAGCCAGCGAACTAAGGCTGATTTATGCTGATCATATTGATGAAATATGGCATCGTCATAATCTACAACAAGCTTTGTGCGACTGGGCAATAAACTCAGTTCAAGCCACGCCGGAAGCCATGGCAAAAGCTCTTTTTCGACCCAGACAACATCAAATCGTGCTGATTTTTTTATAGTTAGCAACCGTTTGCAATATGTTTTAACAATATCCAATAAGCGCTTACGCCTGCCCGCATATAAATTGATGATGTATTTATCATCAAGCAGCGGCTCGACGTCGATCTGAAATTCGGAGTTTTCCAGAAATGAAATAAATTGATAAATACGTAGCCGACTGCTTGCGCCAAGGCGGGCATAACGGCTTAGGATTAAAAGCTTTCGATTCAGCTGTGGCATTCAATTCTTCCGAATGGCGGTGCGAAGAGTTGATGGCAGGGCTTGTAACAACATCCTATAACCTTGGAGAGTATAAAAAGCATCACGCCAGTTTGCGCGAACGACGGAAAAAACTATCCGAGAAATCGGTTCTAGCAAAATGGTTACTGCAAGTACTGCCCAAGCAGCGGCAGGCGAAAAATGTTTAAACCCATAAAGCAGGCGACTGCGTATTGAATAGAACAGCCGTGCTGCTTTAACCTGTTTAGACGTACCGCCGCCGGCATGAAAAGCTTGGGCCCTAGTTAAGTAAACGCTTTGCCAGCCATTTAAGTGAGCACGTCGAGAGAAATCCAAGTCTTCCAGATAGACGAAAAATCTTTCATCAAACCCCTGTAATTGCTCAAACAGCGATCGTCTAACTAGAAAAAATGCGCCTATCACATGATCAACCGTTCGCGTTGTCGCATGATCCCAATCAGTTCTATGTAAAGAAAATCTGCGCAACCCTGGCAATTTATTCAAACCAACAGACTGCAAAAGAAAAACCAGTGGTGTCGGGAATCTGGCACAGCTGCGATCAACCTGACCTGATTCATTGATCAATTGAATTCCGCAAATGCCTATTTTGGCATTTTCAGGATTAGCCATGAACGATAACGGCGTATCTAGTGAGTTTTCGTATAAACGGGTATCTGGGTTAAGGAATAACAGATAGGGCGTCGTAGCAATTGCCGCTCCTTGATTGCAGGCGGCGGCGAACCCGAAGTTTGATTCATTACGAATAATCGTTACCGGTATGCCTAAAAATTCTATGCCATTTAGGGAGTCATCTGAAGACGCATTATCAACAACGACAATCCTTGTGAGGACATCTCCATGTAAATCACGGATAGATGAAATGCAATCTCTTAACTGGTGCCCTGCATTCCAGTTTACGATAACGATCGATAACATATTGGGATTACTTATTTGTTTTTAGATGATGAGATTGCACGGCAAATATTTACTACTCGCGCTCGAAATGTGCATATATCCTTTTGCGAAGTGCTGTTAACCCGGATTTACGAGATGCCTGGCGCAATAATGCTTTAACAAAAGCTCCTGCACTAATCCAAGCGCGGGCTCCATGGGGATGAATAGTTGTGAAAGCTGCTTTGTAACCGGCATCTAATTGTTTTGCAGCCTTTGGTAACAAAAGCGAATCTTCAATACGGTGCTCGACCTGATACCAAAGCGATGGCCGAACATATCCTAAATCCACATGTTCTTTAATATATTCCAGGGAAATGAACCCGTGATCGATGGCTTCAAACAGGTCCCTGAACCACAAATATCCCAAGGGATTATTGCTGCTTACCCATGGCTGAGTACTCATGTCGGTGTAATGCAGCAGAGCTGTCTGATCTTCATCGTATCGCTCGAGACAATTCCAGTTGTTGTCTATGTCAGGCCGAATAGTCTTTGCTACCGACATGTCATACATCAAATTTTCGTAGTTCAGTTCACCTGCATCAAGCCTGTTTACAATGTCCTGAATTTTCCAATCCAAATGTTCGCAATCAAGCAACATTACACTGAATTGAGGCCGTCTTCCGGTTGCTTTCGGTTCACGAACAGCTAGAACTTGGGCATCATTAAAAGGTAATACCCAAAGGTCTTTAATGTCTTTGAAGACCTGCATATCTGAATCCAGATAAATTGCTCTGCCTTTATAGCCCGCCATTTCAGGAATAATGAATCTTTGGAAAGAAAATGGCGTTCGCGGCCAGTTTTTCTCGTCTTTGGGGCGAGGAATATCTATTCCTCCCAAATGCATAGGAAAAATTTCGACACTCATACTCGCGTGTTTACGTATGGAATACTCCAATACTTTAACAGCAAGCATCTGAGCTTCGGTCGTTGCCACATAGACTCTAATTGGGCTTGGTATGTCTAAAGGCGCCAAATCTACTCCAGTTGCCATAATTGTTTTCGCCATTGGTCCAAATTGTTTGTTGAAAGTTTTTCTCCCATTTGCCAGCAGCGTCGTACTGCTCAAATGAGAGAAACTATTCCCGTAGCCTGCGCCGCCATCCACACCTAACGTACGGATGCAGCGCGCGCCGGCTTTTGCGAGTAAATCGATAGCTGCCTCAGAGCTGAAATAAAGCACTTCGACTAATGGGCTATTTCCGAATTTACGAGTTGGCAGATGGTTGTAGTAAAGCAAGCGGCCTTCTTCACTCATGCGTGCGAGAAACCGATTGCTTTTTATTAGCTCAGATAGATCCAGATCGCCAGCTCGATTGTTTACATGGGGAACCCAAGGCATCACCAGCACTTGAGCATTCTTATCAATAGAATCTTCGCATGCAGTAACAACATCTAAATCGAGAGTATGCGCGGCAACAACCTTCATGTTGTCTACGACATGGTTTAGCGACATCAAATTGAAAGCACTCAAGTCATAGTCAATATGCTTGTCATAGCTTGGTCCTTTGCCCAATATAAGCCAGGGGCGATCATTTTCAATTCTGTTTTTGTACCAATCAAAAAAACTTTGCATTAAATAAACCTGTTTCAAACCAGCTCTACAAATAGAAATACCCTAGTACCGTTTCGTTGGAAAACAGCTTCTTGGGTTATATTTTTTATTTAAATTAGTTCCTGATAAATTTTTCTCAATCGCATAGCTTGTTGATGTGTGTCATATTCTTTTTCCATATGTCGTCTACCAGCTAACGTCATATCTTTCCATCGTTCTGGGTGAGTTATCAAATAGTGCATATGTCGATAAAGCTCATCACTGTCACGCTCAACGGCTAACAAACCAGTCTCGGCATGTTTAATTACTGATGGTATGTCACAGTGCAAGGAACTAATGATGGGTATTCCTGTTGCAGCCATATCGATTAATGCAACTGGAGCTCCGCCTTCGGTATCTCCATCAGCCGCAGTAACGCTTGGGGAAATAAAAACATGATGACGGTATGATTCCTCAAATAATACTGCGTGTGTCTGATAGCCAAGCATGCGTGTCTTATTAACTAGATTGTTTCTTTTTAATGATTCAAGAATCTTCTCTTTTTCGACATGGCTTCTGGCGTCCTCGCTTGAATCACCAATAATAGTAATCTCCAGAGGCACTTCATTTTGAAGCCTTCCAAGTGCTTCTAATGCGTAAGGAATCCCCTTTTTTTCACGAAAAGAGGCTGCAATTAATACTCTTAATGTTTCACCTTGAGACCACTTACGCTCCTGGTATTGAATAGCATCAATATCAACGCCAAGGTGATGAACACGAATTTTTGTACGATCACAACCTAGTTCTTCTATGCACTTTGCCATAAAAGAACCCTCGCATAACACGCAGTCAATATGCTCAAAAAGTTCACGGTACCGGTCACGCCAAATAGGTTGGCTGACAGGAAGAAAGTTCACGTCTTTACCATAGAAGGTTACAACATGACGTAAGTTTAGTGCTTTGACGGCAGGAATATCTGCCCAAGCGACATTTCCCCAATGTGAATGGATTACATGGGCACGGTGTTTTTTAGCAATGGCGGTTAAATATCCAAGGTGACGCCTGAAACCAAGCTTGCGCAATCCAAGATCTTGGTAATAGCGCCATAGCGGAGCATTAGAAAGTGAATACAATTGATTGAAGGGAAATTGATCCAAGTTAGCGGTCTGCTCACACAGAACAAAGCTATCAACTTCGGGTGACAAAAACCGCACTTGGTCATAGAGCCATGGTGATGTTCGTGGCAGCCAGACCGGCAAACTATGAACTACTGTTAAATTATTAGTTGACACTTTATACCGCCTTGGTCAAAAGCATAGATCGCATAGTCATCACAAACGGCTTATTGAACTGCCATAGCAATAATGAATATACAAAAACACCAGAAACTATTTGAAGAGCGAAAAGAAGCCATAGGGGGCACATCTCATTCAACGCAAATGGTACAGATGCAACAATCAACGCCATAAAAAGACTCATTAATATTCCCGGTAATATACTTGCTACGTAATCGCGCAGACATGGCCCTAATAAAGTTCGGACAAGAACCAGGTAGTTCAAAATTAAAGCGACGCCCTGTACAACAGCAAAAGCTATTGCTAAGCCAATAATGCCGCCCATTTTTAACCCGATATAAATTCCAGGAGTCTGGATAAAAACAATTAATAAACTCCACTTGAATCCCAAGTCAGATCTGCCGCGCGCGAGTAGTAATGGACCAATTGTTCCGCCAATAGAGCGCGTCAGGCCAACAAAGCATAAAACCTGCAACAGTAATACGCTTGGTAGCCAGGCAGCGCCTAAAACTAGAGGGACGAATATTGGTGCTGAAGCAGCCAGCCCTAACAGGATAGGAGTATTGATCAATGTGGAATACTCTTGCATACGCAGATACCCTGATCGTAACTTCTCATCATCATTCTGCACCGTTGAATACAAAGGGAAAAAAACTCTAGCTGCAATTGGGTTTATCTTCGACGATGGCAAATTGGCAAGATTGTATGCCATTGTGTAATGCCCTAACACTTGACTACCGAGAACTTTACCAACGAGAAAGAAATCGATGTTTGCAGAAACAAAGTTTATCGTACGCTGCAATGCCAGCGGCAGTCCAAAAAGAAAATGCCCTTTTAATTCATGATAGTTAAGCTCAAACTGAGGCCGCCACAAAGATCTACCAAATGCAATATATCCCAAAGCCTTAACTAAAGAGTTAGTCAAAAATCCTGAAACAAGCGCCCATATATTTCCACCCGCAAGTGCAGTAACAATTGCAACGGCAACACCGATAATCGACGCTAACATTTCAATTTTGGCTATTTCGCCAAACCTCATGTTTTTATCCAGCAATGCTCCATGAATCACTCCCATAGGAGTAATTAGAAAGATTATTCCAAGAATATGTAGAATTGGGATGAGGCGAGGCTCTGAGAACCAAGAGGCTATTAAGGGACTACCTGCCCAAGTTGTACCAAAAACAACGAGACCAACTAAAATGTTAATCCAGAACAGTGAGGAGATCCCTATATCAGAAATCGATTGCTTCTGAATGAGCGAAGCGCCGAATCCAAGATCACTGAGCAAAGTAACGAAATTTATAAATACAAATGCCATGCCCATGAGGCCAAAATCAGCAGGGTCAAGCAGCCGCGCAAGAACAATCAGTTGAGTAACTTGAAGAATGTTGATCATCAGTGTTGAAAAACCAACAGCCTTAACACTTCTAACTGCTTTAACTCTCAATGGCATTTCCTGGAAGGATCAGTTTAAGTTGTCGGCATCGAGCTTAATCCCTTCAGGCTTTCTTACAACAATCAAATACATCCATGTCCAATCTTCTGCCTTATCCAATCGATCCAGCGCATAAACTAACCACTGAATAATAATTCCCAATATTGGAATCACCTTAGTCCATCTTAATGGTCCACGATGGAATCGATAAAGGTAATAAACAAACATTTGCCCAAAAGTCACCCAAAAACCTGATAATGCATTGATCTCGATTATCTCAAAACCAGTTTTTTCGAAGATGTATTTCAATCCGTACTTAGTAAATCGATAATAATCCCAAGGGGCTGAGTGTACTTGCCAAAAGAGAGGGACGGTATAAATGGCTATCCCACCTGGCTTTAGAACGCGGTAGCACTCTTTTATCGCCATTTCGGGTTCTGCCAAGTGTTCAAGTGCCGCAGTAGACACAGCTGAATCAAATGATGCATCTTCAGCAGGAATTTCGTAAGCAGTGCCTATCAAGTCGACGCGAGCTGTTGAATTAAAAGGTTGCTCTCTATCTAGCCCAATATGCTCATCAACATAAGGCTCGAACATTTCTTGATAGGGTTTTGTGCCACAGCCAATATCAATGAGCTTTCCACGCAGATACAATTTCGCGCGAGTTGCAAGTTCTCGGTCTGCAATTCGATAAATAATAAAGTTTCTTAAGTTTTTAGCCATGACGTTAATTTATTTAAGGTTTATAAAATATAAGCAGGAGTAGTCCGCAATTGAAAATTAGCTATTTCAGAAGTCGATGTACGAGCTTTAATTCCATCAAATTTTCGGAATCATCAAATATTACGACACCACCTGAAATTATTTTGGATAAAGATGCTCACGCATTATTTAGTTGCGGCATATAAATAACAAGCAAAGTACAAAGTGATCACTTTCATTTAATTTTAAGTAATCCGGTATTTATTTTTTGCCACTCTTCGTACCACTCCCTTAGCTGTGGATCATTTAAGTATTTTTCATCAAGCTTTCGCGTATCCCCTATTACTACGGCAGGATTTCCAGAAACAATTTGGAAATCCTCGATATTTCTTGTGATAACTGAATTCGCAGCAATTAACGCCCCCTTGCCAATCGATATTCCAGGAAAAATCTTTGCTCCAGCCCCCACAAATACATACTTCCCAATAATAACGTTGCCCGTTTTATACCCAGTCTTCTGTAATGCGGGAATATCCAGGTAATGATCTCCGTATAAACGAATAGCAATGTGAGAGCTATGTGTATAGACGCCATTCCATCCTGCAAGCTGAACACCTTCTTCAATAACTAGATCGTTAGTGCCATCAAGAATTGAGAAGTGTCCAACAAAGACGTTGTCTTCAATAAAAACGCGATCAGGGTGATCAATAAAGACTGTGTCACTAATACAGGTTCTAGGCCGCCATTTGCCAGACGCATCCAAGAAACCACGAAGCATCTTGGGTGCTTTGATGGCACGTTGCTTGGCCTGTAGCCATTTATGTAATCTGATTTTTAGGTTATGTGGAATTAAGAGGCGCAATATCTTCCTCATACTTCCAAAGCCTTTGTTACAGCGCAGATCACGTCGGACAAATCACTGTCAGACAGTTTTGCCGAAATCGGTAAGCTCACAATTTGCCGTCCAATACGCATTGAGTTCGGATAATCTTCGGGTTTCCAGCCAAAGGTTTGTTGATAGTAAGGATGCTCCGGCAGGCTTAAATAATGCACCCCAACACCTATTCCATTGGACGTCATACGGTCGAGAAACGCATCGCGACTAACACCGGTTTTTTCATTATCAATAAGAATGGTGAACAGATGATAGCCATGGCGGGTATCATCCTCAATTAGGGCAGGCAAACCAATAGGTAGGTTTGCAAAGGCTTTCATATAGCGTTGCCAAACATTCTCTCGTCTCTGCCAATAAGTTTCGACACGTTTAAGTTGATGAATGCCTATTGCAGCCTGAATGTCCATCATGTTGTACTTGAACCCGCACTCAACAACTTGGTAATGTTTAAAGCCTTCATCACCAAAGCGCTTCCAGGCATCTTTGCTCATGCCATGCAATCCAAGCACCTTAAGGCGAGCAATATCTTCGTCTCTTTTAGCTAGCACCATCCCGCCTTCACCGGTAACGATATTTTTGGTGGAATAGAAGCTGAAACAACCAAAGTCACCTAATGTGCCCGCCTTATTGCCCTTATATTCAGTTTCGATGGCATGCGCACAGTCCTCAATGACTTTAAGATTGTATTTTTGCGCAAGATTCATGATGGCATTCATATCGCATGGTCTTCCTGCAAAATGTACAGGAATAATGCCGCGGGTTTTTGGGGTAATACGGCGTTCAATCTCGCTAGGATCAATGTTCATTGTAACTGGGTCAACATCTGCAAGCACTGGCGTTGCTCCGGCATGAATGATGGCATTAACGGTAGCGCAAAAAGTGAGGGGGGTAGTAATTACCTCGTCTCCGACGCCAAGGTCAGCCGCAAGCAAGCTTAAGTGTAACGCTGCTGTGCAAGAGTTTAGCGCAACAGCTTGCGACACTCCTTTATAGGCAGCAAAATCTTCCTCGAATTTAGCTACACGAGGTCCTGTGCCAATCCAGCCGCTGCGGAGACAAGCGACCACTTCGTTAATTTCATCTTCTTCGATCAATGGTGATCCGAAAACTAGAAAATTATCCTTTGATCTTATTGGTTTCATAGATATTGTTTTTGAGGGTATACAAAAATAGGGGCAATCTGGACGTATTATACATATAGGATGGGTGAAGCCCATGGTGCGCTAGTGCCCTTTCCGCTCCTTAAGCACACTTATATCAGTGACATTGATTGGCTATTCGTAATGACTATGCGATGGATTTTAACTAGTTTTTCTTGTTCTAAAACCTCATAGACAAGGCGGTGTTGTTTGCTTATTTATTCGTCTGCTAATAAGACCCTTCATGTCGCCTTTTAAGTATTCAAATTCAGGGGGTATTGCAACGGATTTTTACTGATAATATCTATTAACTTCAACGCTTTATCTTTAAGTCCGCTGGCATTTAAATTTTTAGCGTCTTTTTGGGTTTGCGTCATGAATACAATGGTATACATCACCAATCCAAATCATCTAGTTTTATACCTTTATTGATGGGTTCATTTCTAGCTTCATTTATGCTTTCAACCATGCCATCTATTGATCTAAGGTAATTGTCGTCGCTTATATAGTCTGATTGCTCCAGAATTTTCATTTCATTTGATGAAAAATGTTCTAGTAGCCAAAGAAACTTATCATTTACGTTGTCATCAATTTTCAAAGTAATTGTTTTCATCTAAAAATCCCCGATAAATCGATTGTTGTTATGGGAACCTCGAAAAACCCATTACGTTCATGGTTTGACAAGCTCAGTGCGAACGGAACTCATTGATTTATATAGTGCCGTTCGCACTGAGTTTATCGAAGTGCAGGGTTTTTCGAGGTTTCCTATTGATAGTGTCGATACATGGCTTGGATTTAGCTCGGTCAGGCGCATTAGTTTTTTAAGATTTATTTCAGCACTCTTTTCAGTTTACCGCAGCGTTTGCATTGATAGACGGTAACGAGTTTACCTTGCATGACATCAAATTGTTGGCTGTTAATAATTAACCATTTGTGAAAACCACTTCGGCATAAGGTGTTGCCTTTGTGTTTTTCTGAAATTTTGGGTCGTTTAAAGGGAATTACATCACCCATAGCTATTTACAATTTGTAGGCTTAAGTTGGTTTAAGGATGCTCTTTGTAAAATTAAATCCATTTATTCTTCGATAGGCTCTCGGCAACTGCTCCTGCGTCGCCTACCAACAGTAGGCGCATTAAGCGAAGCGCCTACTGTTGGTGCTCTACCTCCTGCATGCCCGATACAGCGGGGCAGGCTCTCCATGCAGTCGAGGATGAAGGCAGACAAATGGCAAGTTTTATAAAGCATGTTCTTGGTCATCCTGATATTGATCACGAATAACCAGAATTTCCGGCCATTGCTCTAAAAATGCATCTACGCAGACGGGGTCAAAATGTACGCCACGACCTACTAGTAAAAACTCTACGGCTTGCTGCAATGGCCACGCTTTTTTGTAAGGCCGTTCGGATGTTAATGCATCAAACACATCAGCGACAGCAACAATTCGACCATGGATAGGGATTTCTTCACCTTTCAAGCCGCGCGGATAGCCGCTGCCATTGTATTTCTCATGATGCGTTAAGGCTAAGTCGGCAGCCAATCGCAACAATGGCGATACGCTGTCGGCAAGGATATTGTAACCGTTGATTGCGTGCTGTTTCATTATTTCAAATTCATCTTCGGTTAATTTGCCGGGCTTAAGCAAAATATGATCAGGCGTGCCGACTTTACCTATATCGTGCATGGGCGCCGCTTCCAGTAATAAATCTTGTTCTTCTTGAGAAAAACCAAGTTTGGCAGCGATTATCTGTGAGTAATGGGCCATTCGTAATAAATGCGCCCCAGTTTCTGGATCGCGGTATTCAGCAGCACGCGATAGGCGCAGAATAACTTCGCGCTCACGCGCGGCAATTTCTGATGTGGCTTTTTTGACTTCCTGAGCCAACCATTGCGAGCGATTCGCCAATTGTACTTGGCTGCGTCTTAGCGCTAACAAGTTACGTACCCGTGCGGTTAGTTCGGTTTTGTCGACAGGCTTAGTTAAAAAATCATGCGCGCCGTGTTCTAGCGCCCGATAACGGACGTCGCTCTCAGTATCGGCAGTCACCATAATTAAGGGGATGTCGTGGTAACCGGGTATCGCTCGAAAATGCTGAATAAACTCCAGGCCATCCATATCAGGCATCATATAGTCCAGTAACACCAAGTCAGGGGTGTTAACGGCACACCATTCAATGGCACGCAACGGATCATCAAAGCTAGCCACTTCCACTTCATCCATTTTTTTTAGTAAATGCCGAAATAGGGTCAGATTGGTTGCATTATCATCGACGACCAGTACCAGTGCCATTAGTGTGTTCCCATGTTTTTTATAAATAGTATGATTTGATGAATTTCTTCATCGATCACTTGCCAATATTCGTTTATTGCTGACCATTGATTAGTGCTGACCAGTTGTTCCAGCTTTGCCGAGTGGCGAGACAGACGCATTGCGCCGACATTTGCAGCAGAGCCTTTAAGCTCATGTGCTAGTGATTTAATTGTTGGCTTTTGCTCGGCAATTGCCCGCATCAATTTTTCTCGTAGCTGCTTTAATGATCCTAAAAATACGTCTAAAAGTTCGGCAATAACCTCATCGTCATCACCGAATAAATCGTGTAATCGTGCCAGTTCAATTACTGGCTCCAGGCTCTTTTGAGCATCGTCAGCTGCGATAGCGTTTACTTTTGTTGCATTGGTTTCGGCGCTTGCGGGGTCTAGCGGTAGCCAATTGCTTAATATCGTTTGTAAGTTTTCTACATCAATGGGTTTGGTGACATAGTCATCCATACCGGCTGCCAGGCAACGCTCGCGGTCGCCTTGCATGGCATTTGCGGTCATTGCGACGATGGGGATATGTTGTTTGTTTTCAGCTTCTCTGTGACGAATGATATGGGTCGCTTCAAAACCGTCCATCACCGGCATTTGGCAATCCATTAATATCAGGGAGTAAGGCGAATGTTGCATTGCCGATAACGCTTCCTGGCCATTGTTGGCGATATGCACGATGTAACCCATTTTGTTGAGGACACGCAAAGCCACTTGTTGATTTACTAAGTTGTCTTCTGCCAATAAAATCAGCCGTTGTTGTGCCTGAGCATGATTAATGGGCGGGGGGATTGCAGCGCGTTCTGTCGGCGTAATCAATTCCGGCTCTACTTTGGCTAGCCCATCAAGGTTGAGCAAGCTAACGATGGCATCAAATAAAGCCGATTGTTTAACGGGCTTTACCAAAACAGCAGTAGCTCCGACATCGATTAAAGTGTTCTTTAGTGATAAATCGACCAGTGCTTGGCACACTACAATTGGAAATGATTGCAGCCCTGGTTCTTTATGCACAGCACTGATGGTGTGCAGTAAATCACTATCCGGCAACGGTTGAGTTAAGAGTAGTGCCATGTACTCATCGCCAGCGGTCTTCGCGTCATTAATCAGTTGGCATATTTCCAGTAAGCTTTCTGCCACATCAACGCGCAAGCCCCAAGCGTATAGATACATCAAATACAGGGCACGATTGCCAGCTTTGTCGCCAGCCAGTAGCAATCGCTTTCCATGTACTGAAGGTTGCGGTAACGCGTTATGCTTTTGAGTATCAGTATCAGTATCAGTATCAGTATCAGTATCAGTATCAGTATCAGTATCAGTATCAGTATCAGTATCAGTATCAGTATCAGTATCAGTATCAGTATCAGTATCAGTATCAGTATCAGTATCAGTATCA
>Ga0208883_100368_pt1 | contig 13355 bp, 14 predicted proteins | sample LakWasMet43_HOW7_2_FD_183881 | JGI IMG/M metagenome (GOLD analysis project Ga0208883, IMG submission 183881) | Freshwater sediment methanotrophic microbial communities from Lake Washington under simulated oxygen tension - Sediment Metagenome... | ecosystem: Environmental > Aquatic > Freshwater >...
AAGTCATCGTCTTTTACAACGGATGGTATCGCATAGTCTTCATTTGCCCATGCGCCCAAGTCAATCATTTCACAGCGTTTACTGCAGAAAGGTCTAAAAGCGTTGAGTGGTGAAAATTCCACTAGTTTTTTGCATGTAGGGCATGCGACAAGACGTTTGCTTTGATTCATGAGTCAGTACTTTGTTGTTGCATTGTGAGTAGGTATTATATAGCTGAAGGTAATCCCTGTGCAGTAGGGGTGTAAACCTTATAAATTACAAAGTGTTAACGAGAAGTCGACATCCTCTTCATATTTCTGCGGTTTTTGAGTGCAGTCTAATGTGTTGAATCTGATGTTGATTGCATATTTATTAGCGCTGACCTCAGGGAAGCAGTTGAGGTTATCTGCTAAATTGATTTTTAACATTTGTGCAGGTCTGACTCCACCAAGCATTTGCTGATAAACACCGTTGGTAGCAACTAGTTTGTTCGTGCTGCCACTGCCACGTAAGATCCGTAAAATAATGATAATAGCTTGCTGCATTGGGATTAGCGGCTTAATCCATGATTCTAAATCGTGCTTGCGGCGCTCTGCGCCTAAACCTAACCAGTAGTGATATGAAGGGACATCAAACTCACATACACCCCCCGGAATCCCTGCGCGTTGTTTGATGCTCATTAGCCATTCGTTAGCACGTAAGGTTTGGCCAAGTTTCGTCGTTTCGGCACGTAATGCATCTGCAGCAAGGTTAATATCATCAAGTGTGGCTTCTAGTGCCTCAGCGGAGATCACTGGATTGCCAATTAACATACGCATGGCCGTTTTTTGGCGATCAAGCTCCTGAAGTAGGTCAACTTTTAGTTCTGCTCTATCTACAACATCTAAAATCTGTAATAGCGTTAGTAGTGCGCAGTGATGTTGAAACTCATGGTCTGCTGCAAGATTATGTAAAAGTTTGGCAAACAAATCCTCTACGCGCAACAGCGTGCGTATGCGTTCATTAAAAGGATAGTCGTAACTAGGCATGTTTTATCATGTGAGCCAAATGCTTTTTAAGGTTAGGCCATTGCATTGAATTTAAAGTTGAACTGGATTATCAAATTTATTTGCTAACTATGCAAGTATTAATGAGTTTTTTATGGAATTCATTAATTTTTTCTGCTAACTCACTTACTGTGCCGTTGTTGTCAATAATCGTGTCGGCGAGACTGCATCTGTTTTTTCTGGATGTTTGTGCAAGCATCAGTTTTTTTACCTCATTAGCTGTGAGATTGCTGCGCCTCATTGCTCGGCTAATTTGTAACGACTCATCGCAGTCAATGACTAATGTCTGATTGACTATCGACTGATAGCGATTACTCTCAAACAGCAGAGGTACAACCAGCAATTGGTAGATTGGTTGCAGTCGTTGTTGATTGTCTTGAAGTGTGTCTAGTGCTTTATTGTAGATAGCAGGATGGAGTAGTCGCTCAAGCTTAACTCTTTCATTAGCATCGTTAAAAATGTGTGTACGTAGCTTGGCACGGTTAAGTGTGCAATCAGGGTTAAAGAAATCTGCGCCAAATGTTTGATTAATCTCTTCGAGTACTGTGCTACCTGCTGCAGTGAGTTGATGTGCAATCACATCTGTATCAACGACTGGGACTCCTAAATTGGCAAATAGCCTAGAAGCCTCACTTTTACCAGAACCAATGCCACCTGTGAGAGCAACTATGTACATTGGTAATAAGTTATGGCAAATAGAATGAGGCAAGTGTCTGGCCAAAAAACAAAGCCGCAACTCCACCTATTGCTAAAAACGGACCAAACGGCATTGGAACTTCCTTACCACGTTTTGTAAATACGATTAAGGCGATGCCTATAATCGCGCCTAATGTAGAAGATAACAAAATAACGGCGGGTAAGAGCTTCCACCCAAACCATGCGCCAATCGCTGCTAATAGTTTGAAGTCACCATACCCCATACCTTCTTTACCTCTGATAATCTTAAATAGCCAATATACAGACCATAAAATAAGATATCCAGCCATCGCGCCAATCACTGCTGATTTTAAATCGGTGAAGCCAAAGTTTAAATTAAACAACAGCCCAAGCCAGAGTAATGGCAATGTAATGTCATCAGGCAGCAGCTGTGTATCAAAGTCGATAAAAGTTAGTGCAATCAGTGCGAATGCGAATATCCACGCCATGAGTGTGGTGCCAGAATAACCGAATTTCCAACTGATTAAACCAATGAGAATGCCAGTGAGCGCTTCTATTAATGGGTATCTCATGCTGATAGGCGCTTTGCATCCTTTGCAGCGACCTTTGAGGGCTAGGTAACTAATGATAGGAATATTTTCCCATGCCGATATTTTGTGGCCACAGTGCGGGCAAGCTGAGCGTGGCCTGGATAGACTGTATTGAATGTTGGTGGAAATCTCTTTCCCTTGAAGTTCTAGGCAGTTGTTGTGCCACTCTTGCTCCATCATTTTAGGGAGACGATAGATCACTACATTTAAGAAGCTGCCTACCATGAGGCCTAATAGGGTGGATAGTGCGATAAATAACGTGTTGTTTTGTTGAAGGATATTTGATAGTTCATTCAATGCAGACAGCATGGTAATCCTTTTGTCAGAGCTTATTGTTAATGTCGCCTCAAGATAAAACTATAACGCGCCGTTAAGTAACTGTAAACTTAATGCCATCTTCTAACGTTACATGCACATGGATATCATGAATTTAGTTTGCGTCTTTAGACTTGAAATTTTGATATGCCGCCGCAAATATAGACTGAGTAATTGATATTATAATATAGCCGTAACTTGTATTAAGGACACAATATGACAGACACTAATCATCAACAGAACGCAATGGAACTTGCTCAGGCTGAGTTACACCATCCAGAGTGGGATGAGCCCATTATTTGCCGTGTTGAGGTTGACCTGCCAAGCTGGTTGTCCCAATTGGCAGGCGGTAAAGATTGGGAGGTCTATTCTGAGGCTGAGGAGGAGAACTGCATTAGTTTCGCGATGCGTGAAATTGCAGTTAAAACACCAAAGTTAGCTGAAGTAACTTTATACCACAACGGATATGCCGTTGTTGATGTTGAGGGCCAATCTTTGTTTGATGGTTCATTAACTGCCGGCACAAGTGATTGTGCCCATTTGACTTATTATCATGCTGATAGCGGTGAGAAAATTATCTTGAATTAATTTAGTATTTAATTAATCTGTTTTCAATTAAGGGTGGTTAAAAGTCCTGCTTAAAAGTTTCTTTTTACCGCAAAGTCTGCAAGTTCGATTAGTGCCTGCTTAAATTGGGAGTCTGGAAAGTGAGCAATTGCTGAGCAGCATTGTGCTGACTCCGCTTCTGCAATTTTCTTTACATGGTCCAGTGCGCCAGAATTTTTCACTATTTCAATGACTTCGGATAAATGTTCAAGTCCACCTTGTTCAATTGCATTGCGGATTATTGTGCTTTGCTCTGAGTTGCTATTACGCATTGCATATAATAAAGGAAGGGTAGGTTTGCCTTCAGCAAGGTCATCCCCAAGGTTTTTGCCGATATCTTCACTATTGCCGCTCAAGTCCAAAATGTCGTCTATAAGTTGAAAGGCGGTACCTAGATGCATACCGTAAGCAGTGAGTGCGGCTTCATCCTTTTCGCTGGCATGGCTGATGATTGCACCAAGTCTTGTTGCAGCCTCAAAAAGCTTTGCGGTTTTATAATGAATCACTTGTAAGTACGCTTCATCAGAAATATCGGCATTGTTGACGTTTAGCAGTTGCAGAACCTCACCTTCAGCAATTACATTGGTTGCATTACTTAATACTTCCATGACCCGCATGTTCTGTACTGAAACCATCATTTGGAATGCGCGGGAGTAAACAAAGTCGCCTACCAAAACGCTTGCTGCGTTTCCAAATAGTGCATTAGCGGTGCTTTGACCTCTGCGTTTTGACGATTCATCAACGACATCGTCGTGAAGTAGCGTTGCGGTATGAATAAACTCAACTACAGCAGCTAATTGGTGGTGCTGTGACTGAATTTCGCCAAACAATCCTGCAGATAGTAAAACTAGCATCGGGCGCAATCGTTTTCCACCACTGTTGATGATGTACTCTGCTACCTGATTAACTAGCGTAACTTCGGAGTGTAGTGATTGGCGGATAGTTTGATCCACCATGCGCATGTCGTTGTCTATGCAGGATTGAATGATGCTCGGAGTCACGTTAATATAGCCTATAAAATGAAAGTCGATTTTATCACAGCCTATTTAAATCCAAGATTTTCCATGACATGGTTTTTTAGTGTTATTCATCATATATAATAGTATCTTTGGTTTTAAACCGTTGACGACTTTATGCAGTGAAAGCTGTTGGGGTTAGTCCTGACGCAAGTCTAGCAATTGTCGCAATTTTGATAATTCTTTCGGTTGGAACGCGGCCAAATAGGTAGGTGCGCATTGCTAATTTAGTATGAATAAACTGATGGCAATTTTCCTAATAAAATTTAATCTAACATTTTTGTGGATTTGCTTAGATTAAGGTTTGCTTTACAGGATAAATTGCGTATAATGCGCGATTCTTTTGAAGTATGAGTTAAAGGCATAATCATGTATGCAGTGATCAAAACTGGTGGTAAACAATATCGCGTAGTTCAAGGCGAAAGATTAAAAGTTGAGAAGCTAGAAGTTGAAGTTGGCGGCACAGTGACGCTAGATCAAATTCTGATGGTTTCTGACGGTGATAACACAACAATTGGTTCGCCAATTATTAAAGGTGCTACTGTTAAAGCAACGGTTCTTTCACACGGCCGTGGCGACAAGGTAATGATTTTTAAATTCCGCCGTCGTAAGCACTACCGTAAAACACAAGGCCATCGCCAAAGTTTTACAGAAATTAAAATTGAAGCAATTGCTGCTAAGTAAGCAGTTATCGTTAAGTTAAGGATTAAATCATGGCACACAAAAAAGCAGGCGGTAGTTCACGTAACGGTCGCGACTCACAAGCCCAACGTTTAGGCGTTAAGGCATTTGGTGAGCAATTTGTTTCAGCTGGTAGCATTATCGTGCGTCAACGTGGTACTAGAATGCACGCTGGTGAAAACGTAGGTATGGGTAAAGACCATACTTTGTATGCTAAAGCAGACGGTAAAGTGAGCTTTACAATTAAAGGCGCATTAAAACGTAAAACTGTGAATATTATTCCAGCTTAGTTTTTTTACGCTAATTTAAGAAGCCCTGTCGTTTGATAGGGCTTTTTTATTTGGTTCGCGCTGGCAGAATGTTTTATCAATTCGTGCGTTCTTGCTAGTTTTATGTTTATTTAAAGTTTTTTGTAGATTAATCATGCTGGTATAGCTTACTTTTTTATAAAAAACTCCTACAAAACAGAATCCTGCGCGATAATTACATGAACTGATAACACACTCTAGGTATTATGAAATTTATTGACGAAGCAACTATTAAAATTTATGCGGGCGACGGTGGTAACGGCGTAGCTACGTTTCGTCGTGAAAAATACGAGCCAATGGGTGGGCCAAGCGGTGGTGATGGCGGTCGTGGTGGTTCTATCATTATTGAAGCTGACCGTAATATTAATACTTTGGTGGACTATCGCTATACTCGCAGCTTTAGAGCGCAGCGCGGAGAAAATGGCCGTAGTGCTGAGTGTTATGGTGCTAAAGGCGAGGACATGATTTTGCGTGTGCCAGTAGGTACCGTGATTTCAGATAAGTCTAGCGAGCAAATGCTGGTAGATTTAAGTGAGCACGGCCAACGTGCACAAATGGCCACGGGTGGTAAAGGCGGCTTAGGCAATGTGCATTTTAAATCTAGTTTAAATCGTGCACCACGCCAGTGTACCAAAGGCGAGCCAGGTGAGGAGTTTGAGCTTTATTTAGAGCTTAAAGTGCTGGCGGACGTAGGGTTGCTAGGGATGCCTAACGCGGGTAAATCTACATTTATTCGATCGGTTTCAGCAGCTAAACCTAAAGTGGCTGATTATCCATTTACAACATTGCACCCTAATTTAGGTGTGGTGCGTGTAGATGCTGAGCGCAGTTTTGTCATTGCTGATATTCCAGGGATTATTGAGGGTGCGGCAGAGGGTGCTGGCTTAGGTCATCAGTTCTTACGCCATTTGCAGCGCACATCATTGTTGCTGCACTTGGTAGATATTGCCCCATTTGATGAGGCTGTAGATCCTGTGTATGAAGCAAAAGCAATTGTAGAGGAGCTTAGGAAGTATGATGAAGCGCTTTACAATAAGCCACGCTGGCTAGTCTTGAATAAGATTGATATGTTGCCTGAGTCTAAGCAGGTGGTAGAAGATTTTGTGAAAGCTTATGGTTGGGATGGCCGGGTATTTGCTATTTCTGCAATCAGTGGCATTGGTTGCAAGGAACTTACTTACGCCATCATGCAGCATATCGAAGACAATAAGCAGCATGACGAAGAAGTGATTGTGCCTAATCGTGACGTTGCTACAAGCGTTAGTGAAGATAAAGAAGCTGGGAATGAAGTCGCCTGAATTTAACTCTTTAGTATCAGATGCAAAAGTCATTGTTGTTAAGGTAGGCTCTAGCCTAGTCACTAACAATGGTAATGGCTTAGATCATATTGCTATTGCAGAGTGGGCTTCACAAATAGCGACACTCGTCCAACAGGGTAAGCAAGTGGTATTGGTCTCAAGTGGGGCAGTCGCTGAGGGAATGCAAAGGCTGGGTTGGAAAAAGCGCCCAGTTGCTGTGAATGAGTTGCAAGCGGCTGCGGCAGTAGGGCAAATGGGACTAGTGCAAATGTATGAACGCTGCTTCAGTCAGCATCAGTTGCATACTGCGCAGGTTCTCCTTACGCATGATGATTTGGCTGATAGAAAACGTTATCTGAATGCACGAACCACATTGCGCACTTTGCTGGATTTAAAAGTTATTCCAATTATTAATGAGAATGACACTGTAGTAACGGACGAGATTAAGTTTGGTGATAATGATACTTTAGGATCGTTGGTTGCTAATTTGATTGAGGCTGATACCTTGGTGATTTTGACAGATCAGCAAGGCTTGTATTCGGCAGATCCCCGTAAGGATCCAAATGCTCAATTTGTGCAGCGTGCCACTGCTGGTGATTTAGCCTTGGAGCAAATGGCTGGAGGCGCAGGCAGTAGCGTAGGCACTGGTGGCATGCTCACCAAAATTTTAGCGGCAAAGCGCGCAGCACGTAGTGGCGCGCATACAGTCATTGCTTCAGGACGTGAACATAATGTGCTTGTGCGACTTAGTGCTGGTGAGCTAATTGGTACTCACCTTGAGGCTACACAAATGAAAATAGCGGCCCGTAAGCAGTGGCTTGCAGATCATTTGCGCACCACGGGAAAAGTAGTGCTGGATGATGGTGCTGTGCGTGTGCTGGTGGCTGAAGGTAAGAGCTTGTTGCCGATAGGGGTGACTGCTGTAGAGGGCTATTTTGAGCGTGGGGATGTTGTTGCTTGTGTTGATGTTGATGGTAATGAGATTGCTCGTGGCTTAGTGAACTATTCTGCAAGTGAAACTGCCAGAGTGATGCGTAAGCCTAGTCAGCAGATCGAATCAATATTGGGCTATGTGGACGAGGCTGAGTTGATTCACCGCGATAATCTTGTCTTGCTTAAGGCAAGTTAAGGCAGTTGTAAAACAATTCATCAGGTTTAATAGAGTCTTTTAGTTTTAATTTAGATTACATAAAAGGAATGCATGTGGCAAATAATCAACCATTGGTAGCCATTATTATGGGCTCAGACAGTGACTGGCCGGTAATGAAAAATGCTGCACAAATGCTTGCAGATTTTGGCGTTGCTTATGAAGCGAAGGTGGTTTCTGCGCATCGCACACCTGATTTGATGTTTGAGTTTGCCGAAACTGCGGCAAGCAAAGGCATTCAAGTGATTATTGCTGGCGCTGGTGGTGCTGCCCATTTACCTGGGATGGTAGCTGCTAAAACAACGTTGCCTGTTTTAGGTGTGCCTGTGCCATCTAAGCATTTGCAAGGCCAAGATTCATTGTTGTCTATTGTGCAGATGCCAAAAGGTATTCCTGTGGCGACTTTTGCTATTGGTGATGCGGGTGCTGCTAATGCCGGTTTATTTGCTGTTTCTATATTGGCAAATCAGGATGCGGTGCTTGCTAATAAGCTCGCAGAGTTTCGTACTAAACAAACAGAAAAAGTATTTAACATGGAGTTAAGTGACAAACCATGAGTCAATCTTCTATGATTCTTCCACCAGCGATGCTGGGTATGTTAGGTGGCGGTCAATTAGGCCGTTTTTTTGTGATTGCTGCCCATGAAATGGGTTATAAAGTCACTGTGTTAGACCCGGATGAGAATAGCCCTGCCGGCCAGATTGCTGATGTACATATTTGTGCTAAATATGATGATGAAACTGCATTGGATAAAATGGCGCAAACTTGTCAGGCGATTACCACTGAGTTTGAGAATGTTCCTGCTGCCACATTAAGTAAGTTGTCGCAGTCTGTGCCTGTTCGACCATCTGCTGAGTCAGTGGCAATCGCACAGCATCGGGTGAGTGAAAAGAACTTTATTAAAAATGCTGGTTTGCCAGTTGCGCCTTATGCAGTTATTCAAGCTGAATCCGATTTGCCTGCGGATGATAACGACATCTATCCTGCAATTCTTAAAGTGGCGAGATTTGGTTACGATGGTAAAGGTCAAGCGCGTGTGGCAAATTTGCCTGAAGCCAAGGCTGCATTTTCAGCATTCTCACAAGAGGAGTGCGTGCTGGAAAAAATGCTGAAATTGGATTATGAGGTTTCCGTAGTGCTTGCGCGTGATGTAAATGGGCATGTTGCAACTTTTCCTACGGCAGAAAATAGTCATCTGAATGGTATTTTGGATGTATCAATTGTGCCAGCTCGAGGTAGCGATGCTGTTAATCATCAGGCGCAAAAGCTTGCCATTAGTGTTGCTGAGAAGTTAGAGTACACTGGGGTTTTAGGTGTGGAATTCTTTGTGTGTGATGGTGAGTTGCTTGTCAATGAAATTGCACCTCGGCCTCACAACTCTGGCCACTATACGCTTGATGCTTGTGTTACTAATCAGTTTGAACAGCAAGTACGTGTAATGACAGGTCTTCCTTTGGGTAGTAGTCGTCAGCATAGCCCTGCTGTGATGGTGAATTTATTAGGTGACATCTGGCCAGATGTTAAAGCGACTCAGCAAACTGAGCCTGACTGGAAGTTGGCTTTTGGCGTACCTACACTGAAGATGCATCTGTATGGTAAGAACGAGGCGCGCGCGGGTAGGAAAATGGGACATTTTACTGTGTTGAACACAAGCCGAGATGACGCTATTAAGTTGGCGCTACAAGTGCGATCTGAGTTAAATATCGGTAACTAAAGTTTATTTAAGATGAGTTGCGATTAATGGCATTGATTGTTTTTTGAAATCAATGCCATTTTTTTGATGCTTACTTTGTGTGTTACTTTTTATGATTAGTTATAAAAACCATTATTAATGCTTTTGTAACCTTTGATGCCATCGTTAAGAGGCGTTGTCATGTTAAGTGATATTTTAATCGTGATTTGACATCAAGCTTCTGCTAAGATTTTGTTGGCGAAAGTGGTGTTGATAGCAGTATCAAATAAAAAAGCCGAACAGATGTTCGGCTTTTTTATTTATTTAATAACTAACAACACTACTTAAGTGAATGAACACTTAATAGGTTAATTATGCCATTGCTTTAATCGCTGCGTTTAAGCGGCTTTTATGACGTGAAGCTTTGTTTTTGTGAATGATGTTTTTGTCCGCAATGCGGTCAATGACGCTTACATTCTCGCTGTATGCAGCAAGTAGCAGCGGCTTTGTCGCCAGCTTCTACAGCTTTAATGATTTTTTTAATTGCTGTGCGCAAAGTAGAACGCAAGCTTGCATTGTGAGCACGTTGCTTAACTGCTTGACGAGCACGTTTTCTTGCTTGTGCGGTATTTGCCATCTGTTTTTCCTAAAAAGCTATTCAAAATTCGAAGCCCATAATCATAGCTATTTTATAAATATATTGCAAGTTAAAATAATGCAAATATGTTTGTAAATAATACCTAGTGACTATTGGCGTGTTAAAATTACGCAATATGTTGTTAATACTAAACTTTTCACCACTACATTATAACGATAAAGCATGAATTTACTCAACGCGCTGGCTAAAGTCGGCAGCATGACTTTTGTTTCGCGTATTTTAGGATTCGTCCGCGATACGCTAATTGCACGCGTATTTGGTGCTGGTATGTTGAGTGACGCCTTTATTGTTGCTTTTAAAATCCCTAATTTATTACGTAGAATTTCAGCTGAAGGTGCATTCAGTCAAGCATTTGTGCCCATTTTGTCTGAATATAAAAGCCAGCGCGGGTTTGATGAGACACATCGACTCATTAATCGCGTTGCCACTTGGTTAGGGTTGATTTTAGTTGTGGTCACGATACTTGGGATGTTGGCTGCACCTTGGATTGTCAGTTTGGTGGCGCCTGGTTTTAGAGGGGATGCGGTGAAAATGCAACTGACGATAGAGTTGTTGCGTATTACATTCCCTTATATTTTCTTTATATCTTTAGTCTCCATGGCAGGTGGTGTACTTAACACCTATAATAAATTTGGTGTTCCAGCGTTTACTCCAGTATGGCTGAATGTTTCTATGATTGTTGCCATACTGTTCTTTGCGCCCTATTTTGATGAGCCTGTTAAGGTGTTGGCATGGGCTGTATTTTTTGGCGGGTTCTTACAACTAATATTCCAAACTCCATTTTTGAAGCAGATTGGGTTGTTGCCTAAGTTTGATTTCAAGCCAGATGATGAAGGGGTATGGCGCATACTAAAGTTAATGGGGCCTGCTGTGCTGGGCGTGTCAGTGGCTCAGATATCGCTTATTCTTAACACAATCTTTGCTTCATTTTTAGATACAGGTAGCGTCAGTTGGCTTTATTATGCAGACCGACTGATGGAGTTCCCTACAGGCGTGTTGGGTGTTGCGCTAGGGACGATATTGTTGCCTAGTTTATCTAAAGCTTATGCAGGTAAAGATGATGGTGAGTATTCCCAACTGTTGGACTGGGGCTTAAGGCTAACCTTTATTTTAGCTGCCCCAGCTGCGGTTGCGCTTGCCGTGTTGGCTACCCCTTTGGTCTCCACGTTGTTTAATTATGGCAAATTTACGCCATTAGATGTTTTAATGACCCAGCAAGCTTTGATTGCCTATAGTGTAGGGTTGCTTGGTTTGATTTTGGTTAAAATTCTGGCGCCAGGTTTTTATGCGCGACAAAATATCAAAACCCCAGTGAAAATTGCAATATTTACTCTAGTGATGACGCAGGTGATGAATCTGCTTTTTGTTTTTGTGTTGGATTTACAGCATGTTGGATTAGCGTTGGCAATTGGCGTAGGGGCATGTCTTAATGCCGCCTTGTTATACCATCATTTACGTAAAGCAAACATATTCCATCCGCAATCAGGTTGGTTGTTGTTCATGTTTAAATTGTTGATTGCATTGAGTGTCATGGGTTTGGTGTTGTTTTTTGCGATGGGTGATACCGCGTTATGGTTAGATTTTGGTTTAATGCGACGCTTAAGTTATCTTAGTGGTTTAGTAGCGTTGGGCGCAGTGAGTTATTTTGCGATGTTGCTATTGCTGGGGTTTAGACCTCGCGACTATATGCGTAGGGTGAATCGATAGATGCAGGTTTTCAGACATATACCTGCTACGTTGCAACAATCATGTGCGTTAGCGATTGGTAACTTTGATGGCATGCATTTGGGACATCAGGCGCTATTGGCGCAACTTAAGCAGTCAGCTGAAACTTTTAACTTAGAAGCTGCGGTGATGACATTTGAGCCTCATCCACGTGAGTTCTTTACACCAGAAAGTGCGCCTGCGCGACTGTGTTCTTTGCGGGAAAAGTTGGAGTACTTTGCACAGGCTGGTGTCGAGCGTGTGTATGTGTGTCGATTTAACCAACGCTTTGCAAAGGTGACTGCTGAAGCTTTTATGCACGACATGTTACGTAACTCAATTAATGCACAAGTGATTTTGGTGGGAGAGGATTTCCGTTTTGGCGCAAAACGTGCTGGTTCTGTGAGTGATTTTGTTGCAGAAGGTTTTAACCTAGTTAGTTTGCCACAAGTGAATTTGGCGGATGTTAGGGTGTCTAGCACGCGCGTACGCTCTGCATTGGCAGATGGGCGCTTAGATGAGGCTGCACAGCTCTTAGGTAGGGGTTATAGCATTAGTGGTAAGGTTGTGCATGGTGCAAAGCGTGGTAGGCAACTTGGTTTTCCTACGGCTAATGTGCATATGCGTCACGAACGGCCTGCGTTAAGAGGGGTGTATGCAGTAAAATTAGATGGTTTGAATGCCGTTGCGAATTTGGGCGTGCGACCAACAATTGCAGGGGTACCTAAGCTTTCACTGGAAGTGCATGTGCTTGATTTTAATCAGGACTTGTATGGTAAGCATGTGCATGTGGAATTTTTACATAAAATACGCGATGAAATGAAGTTTGAAAGTTTGGATGCGTTGAAAGCGCAAATTGCAAATGATGTAAAATTGGCAAGAATTTTTTTTGGAGCGGCTGTTCCAGCTTCGCGGTAAACATCACCAGCTAAATTAATCGGCTGAATTTAGCCAAATAGCTATCTAGTCAATCACTGGATAGGCCGAAATAATCAAAATGAAATGTGTTGAGATTTTAAATGACTGAAGATAATAAAGAGCAAAGTAAGTATAAATTAAATCTACCAGAGACGGCTTTCCCAATGCGTGGGGACTTGGCTAAGCGTGAGCCTGCATGGTTAAAAGCTTGGCAGGACAAAAAGCTCTATGAGCGTATCCGCAAGGCGCGTAAAGGTGCGAAAAAATTCATTCTGCATGACGGCCCTCCTTATGCCAATGGTGATATTCATATTGGGCATGCTGTTAATAAAATCTTAAAAGACATCATTGTAAAATCTAAAACGTTTTCAGGGTTTGATGCCCCTTATGTGCCAGGTTGGGATTGCCACGGTTTGCCAATTGAGTTGGTTGTGGAAAAAAATCACGGTAAAAATATAGACCCTGCTAAATTTCGTGAGTTATGCCGTGCTTATGCTGCCGAGCATGTAGAAAAGCAAAAGAAAGACTTTATTCGCTTAGGTGTGCAGGCGGATTGGGATAATCCTTATTTAACGATGGATTATCAAACTGAAGCTGACATCATGCGTGCTTTGGGTGATATTTATAAAAATGGCTATTTGTATCAAGGTAGCAAGCCTGTGCATTGGTGCGTGGATTGTGGCTCGGCGTTGGCTGAGGCAGAGGTTGAGTATGAGGATGTGAACTCACCAGCGATTGACGTAGGTTTTAAAGTGGTGGA
>Ga0208883_100426_pt1 | contig 11085 bp, 8 predicted proteins | sample LakWasMet43_HOW7_2_FD_183881 | JGI IMG/M metagenome (GOLD analysis project Ga0208883, IMG submission 183881) | Freshwater sediment methanotrophic microbial communities from Lake Washington under simulated oxygen tension - Sediment Metagenome... | ecosystem: Environmental > Aquatic > Freshwater >...
TTGCCCCATTTAGCGACTTGCATAATAGACTCCTTCGCTCAAAAGATATACGGTTCGGATTGTATATCAACGCGATCTGTTCCACAAAGTTTTAGAAATTTCCTGCAATCTTCAACTGGCTTGGGTGCGCAAATCACAGAAGAGCGACGCGCCACCACGAACCATTTACAGCTTACTCATCGGATAACTGTCAGGTGTGCCCAAGCGCGCCAGTTTGTTTATCGTCCTTCGTACAGAGGAGGCGATGTACACATGAAAAGACCTACTATTCTATAGTTTCGCCGTCAGTCGATGTGTTAATATTGACCAAAAACCGCCCCTTGCAGTCCGTAATTGCAACTTTATCGCGTATGCGCCGAAAGAGGATTTTACATGCGGAACAATACAAAATCCCCGCCAGGAAGAATCCGAATGGGGATAGATGGGATGGCTTCGAAATGGTAGATTGCCTGACGGCGAATCCACCTTACGGGTTACACATAAAATCAAGTTTACTCGCTAGGTACATACGATGGATGCTTTAAGCGCGATTATGACCGCAATTATTTCCGGGGCCGTTGCCTCGGCAAAGCCTACCACTGAAAAAGTTATCAGTGATCTTTACGCTGGGCTAAAAACGCTGATTCAGCGTAAATACAGCGGAGTCTCACTGGAAGCAGTGGAGAAAAAGCCGGAATCCGAAGCAAAACAAGCTTCCTTGCGAGAGGATTTAGTAGAAGCGAAGGTCGCAGAAGATAACGAGTTACTTCAACAAGCTCAAGCGTTATTGAAAGCGATTGCGGAACAACCGCCGCAAGTTGCGCAAGCGATTGGCATTAAGTTAGAAGATGTAAAAGCTGCTAATGTGCGTTTGCAAGAAATTATTGTCAGCGGTGAACAAGCTGCTGGCGTGCATATTAAACAGGGCGAATTTAGCGGCGATATTGAAATCAGCAAAATTATAGTAGAGGCGCACTCCGAAAAAAAATAGTTGCCGCAACGGCGGAGATTTCTTCTGTTGTGGCAACTATTTCCTTGCAGGATGTTCATGCAGGACAAGATATTCATCTTCATCATGAAGAGCATCATCATTATCCAACCGAACAATCCAAAATAGAAATCATTCCCAAAGTTGACATAGGCCATCTTCCAACCCCCACCACCGCCTTAATCGGTCGCAAAACCGAACTCGTCCAACTCACCCAAGCGATTAAAAATCCTCACAAACGCCTCGCAATTATTGTCGCAGCGGGTGGTATTGGCAAATCTGCTTTAACCGATGAATGGTTAAAACAAATCGAAGCAGAAAATTATTACGGCAAAACACGCGTGTTTGGTTGGTCGTTTTATTCGCAAGGTTCGCATAATACCTTTACCAACTCACAACCGTTTTTCAGTGCGGTGTTGCCGTTTTTAGGCATCAGCGAAATTCCCAAAGATGAAATTGAAAAGGCGCGAGTTTTAGCGCGCTGTTTGCAACAACAGCCGTGTTTGCTGATACTCGACGGTTTAGAACCGTTGCAATATGCTGAAAATCTGCAAAGCATGAATGGCGAATTGCAAGACAGTGCGTTAAAAGAGTTTATCGCCTGTTTTCGGCAAACGGCGGGGAAAAGTTTTGTGTTGTTGTCGTCGCGGCAACCGTTGGTGGAATTGAAAAAATGGCAGGCAGAGCATTTTTTGTCATTGGATTTGAAAACTTTACCGCATCAAGACGGCGCACAGTTGTTGCAAGCGTTAGGCGTAACGGGCAAGGCGGCAGAACGGCAAGCGATTAGCAAAGAGTTAAACGGTCATGCCTTGAGTTTGGTGTTAATGGGGCATTTGTTAAGCGAATATCATCAAGGCGATTGCCGTTATGCCGAAGAGTTAAATCGCTTCCCCCTTTATCAAAGGGGGACTGAGGGGGATTTTAGTAACAGCGATGCCGAAAAAGACAGTCGTCATGCGTTGCGAGTGTTGGATTATTACGATAGTTTGCAAGATGCCGCCTCACGCTGTTTTTTACAGTTGTTGGGATTGTTTGACCGTCCGATGAACGCGGCAGAAAAAGCGGTTTTGATTGCGAATGCTAACCATGCTGAACAGTCACGCGCTTTAACGGCAAAACAGTGGCAAGCGGTAGAGCAGCGATTGGAAAAAAGCGGTTTGTTGTTGGGTAAAAAAGGCACATTTGAGCGTTTGGAATGGGATACACACCCGATTATTCGCTCTTATTTTGGGGGAAAGTTTAAAGAAAATTATCCAGAAGAATTTAAACAAGCGCATTTAGTTTTATTTGATTACTATCAAAAACTGCCTAAGAAATACGAACCTGATACTTTGGATGAAATGTTGCCGCTTTATCGGGCTGTGCTTCATGGTTGTTTAGCGGGTGAGTATCAACAAGCATTAAAAATTTTCCATGAGCGAATTCGGCGCAAGAATATTAATGGTAAAAGCTATAGCTTACATACACTTGGTGCATATTCAGAAGATTTGGCTACCTTAGCCTCATTCTTTCCTACTAATTGGAAAAATCCTATAACCGATTTAAAAGAAGATTGGCAGGCTTGGTTATTACAAGCTCTTTCCTTTTGTTTAATGTCGTTGGGACGATTGCAGGAAGCAATTGAACCAAGAAAATTGCATTTAGATTTAGTAACAGAATTAGCGAAAAAGCAATTAGAACAATGGAGTACTGTTGTTACAGCAGGGCAAAATTTAGTTGACTGTTATATTCCACTAGGAAAACTCGCAGAAGCTAAAATTATCTCTCAAGAAATGATCGAGAGCACTAAGCATAACGATGATGTTGATTTAATGAGAGGCTATGTTTATCTGGCAACTATTTTGCATCGTGGTAGCAATTTTAATGAAGCAAAAAAACACTTTGAAATAGCAGAATATTTAGAAAAATAACGTAACCATAATCTTGTTAAATACTTGAGTTCATTATGGGGATTTTATTATTGTTTATTGTTGTTAGATACCACTAATGATTATGCCGCTTTGGAAACAATCATAATAAGAAGCGAGGATGGTGTTCAGTTACACAAAAATTCTTCACTACTTACTAAATCCTTAGATCCGCTCACTCTTGCGCGTGTTTATTTTGCCTTAAATGAATTCACCAAAGCAGAAAATTATTTTACACAAGCGATTCAAGGCATACAAAAAGCAAACAAATTACATCATGCTCCGCCATTTTACCTATACCGCGCCAACTTCTACTTCACCCAAAACCAACTCGACCCAGCCCTAGCCGACTTAAACAGCGCATGGGAAATCATCGAGCGCTGTGGCATGAAACTGTATGCAGTGGATTACTTGCTTATTCACGGACGTTACAGCCTTGCCACCGATGACTTTGACACCGCTTTAAACCACTACATCGAGGCCAAACAACTCATTGACGAAATAGGCTATCACCTGCGCGATGCCGAATTGGATCTATTCGCCGCGCAACTACGCCAGCAATACGGAGAAGCGTATCGGGAAGCCAACTTAAGCTTGTACTCTAAACCGCCTGAGTATTACCTGCAAAAAGCCAGACTTCGCATCGAAGAAATCGGGCAATGGGGACTCTTGCGGGTGATTGAACGGGACTTTCCAGGCATGTAGATGCCTTGTTTAAAGGTAGTCAACATTGCGTTTTGCTATCGCAATAGCACCTACAGTCTGCCAAAAAGCCGTTTGTCCCAATCGATTTTTTCGGCTAAGGAAACGATCAGGATGGCCGTTCTTTCTTCCTGTAGCCATTGATTACCGAAAGTTCTGGCGTATGAGCTGTTTTCAAGATTCCACCCGGGAGCCAGTGACTCCGTGTCCTGCGTTTCAATCGGGATGCCGTCCGGCACTTCGGCGACCACGTAAGGACTTCGTCAACCATAACGTCCCGATATGATGCTGATTCCCAACGTCAACGTTGGGAACCCGTCTCACCAAGCTCTAGCTTAGCGAGACGGGAAGCTGGAGCTTCCCTGACCTCATTCCCAAGCTCCAGCTTGGGAATGAGGAGTGGAAGTTATGTTTGCCGAAATCCTAAGCGTCTAAGGAATGGGGTGCTCCTCGAAAAACTCCCAGCTCGTAGGCTGGGTTGAGGAACGAAACCCAGCATTTGCAGTAATTGCTATATTTACTACCAACTCAGCCTACGAGCTACGATTTTCCCCTCTAGCTCTGACCGATCCAACATCGGTTCGGGCCGACCGTGCTGTTGACCTACCGCGATTTCCGGCGTTTCGGTCCGATCGACCGCCCGCTGGACAAGCTGCTGAACAAACTCAAACGCGACGGCCACGACATCGCCGGCGCCTCCGCCCAATACGATCTCATGCTTTCCGTGATGCAAACGATGGACTGGCAGTTCGACGCGCTCAGAATGCTATTCGTCAAGCTGGAAAAAATGGGCATCAACGTCCGCCCGGCTTGACGGCTTCTGAAGGTAGGGTACGCACCGCGTACCTTACCCTATCTGCATCAATATGCTTCCGCCATCGGCCAAAAAGCAGGCCATTGATAAGCTCGCTTCAATATTCGGCATAGGACTTAAAAGTGGCTATTTTACTGCCGCTCATACAAAACGGCGCCTTGTTAACCTTTAGTTATTTCTAAATTTATAATATTATATTAAGGATTAAAGATATCCCATTTTGGAGAAAAACTTGAAAAGAAATAATTTACCGACAATCTTGGTGCTTTCTGTATTAGCCACTGGATGCGCCTCTATGAGTGGCTGGCATCCGATTGTTGATCCTCGTATGGACCCGCATCCAGAAACCGTTCAGCGCGACATGGTAGAGTGTAAGGTGCTGGCAAAACAAGCCTCGGATATCACAAAAGAAGTCGCTATGGGGGCAGGTGTTGGCGCTGTTACGGGTGCAGCGGGTGGCGCAGCTATTGGCGCGATAGCGGGCAGTGCTGCAACAGGTGCCGCAGGTGGTGCTATTTTGGCCATTCCCGCTGGATTGTGGAAAGGTTATGAAGCCAACGAGGACTTTAAACGAGCATTCAAAACCTGTATGCGTCAGCGTGACCATAAACTGGTCAACTAAAACCAGGTAGATGGGGTTAACAGCTTTATCTGCAATTGCTCCTGCATTGCTCCACCTCCTGCATCTATGCAGTCGTCGTTAACCCAACATTCAAGGCGTCAAATATTGGGTTGCGAAAAATGCAACCCAACGCGACTCGTTCGCTCCCTGCTCTTTCACCGTTGTAGGGTACGCATTTATGCCCTTCAGGGTACCGCGTACCGCATCCAGTCGAGTTCCCATACGACTTTACCTATTGTACAGCACGTAGTGGATTGAGGTACGAAACCCAGCACTTCCGAAGCAAATAGGCTGGGTTTACGCGAAGCTCCAACCCGGCCTACATTTTTTCTGCTGCCTTTAAGGATTTTTGATGCACCAAAACGTTAGGATTGGGGCTGCACTCCGTAAGATGGATTCGTCGATAGGCAATTCGCCATAGCCTTAAAGCGTGTTGGCGTTTTGCTATCGCGAAATCAGCCCTACCCTTTGCCTAAAAGCCGTTTGTCCCAATCAATCTTTTCGGGAGGAGAAACGATTAACTTTTTGGCGTCCGGATGATTGGGATTGACCAAGGCATTTGCATCCAAGCGGGCGATTACGGAAGGAACGATCAAAATGGCTGTTCTTGCTTCTTGTAGCCATTGATCGCCGAAAGTTCTGGCGTACGGGCTGTTTTCGCGATCCCACCCGGGAGCCAGCGAATCCGCGTTCTGCGTTTCAATCGAGATACCGCCCGGCACTTCGGCTACCACGTAAGCGTGGGTAACCGGTATACGGCCGATATTGGCATGGGCCAATATTTCGAGCATCGCGCAGGAATAGCTCAACGAGCCATAGATGAGCGGCCGGCCTGGGCTGTTCCTGCGGCCGCCGACCAAAGCCGCGCCGGTGCCGTCCCAGATCGGGAAGCGGCTGTCGCTGATTCGGAAAATCCGCATCAGGCCGCAATGCCGTAAAACAACTTCCAGAGCAGTTCCTCGACGCGGCGCGCGCCGATTTCGGTCAACGACACTTTCGAGGGGCGATTGATTTTCCAGCATCGGATGGGGCGTGTGCAGAAACGTCCTCGCAGCATCGTCGGAGTGCCAGACATATTGCGCCATCGCATAAACCCTGGCCAGACGTTCGGCACGTCCCGATTCTTCCGCGGTCAATTTGGTACGGCGGCGCTTGTAGGTCGCCTCGGGTACGATTTGATATGACAGCCGCTTTTTTTCTTCGAGGGTCGAACAAATACGTTCGACGCTGGCCTTCAATGCTTTCTTGGGCAGGCCTTCGGCAACCAGATGATCAAGCTCGGAAAACGAATGCGGAACAACGTCCAGATCCATTACGGAGGCAATGTTTTCAGGAGTAACGAGTAACATGATGAAAGCTCGCGAGTATCATTTTTCCCCACACTCATGGATCAAGCGATACTTTCTGTCACGCGAAAAATGGGGGGTACAAGTTCCATACCTTTGAATGGACATACACGAACAACGAAAAATCCTCCCCTTCATCGCTGCTTCGTTGGCCCGCTTGGAATGACCCGCCAACGTCCGCTGCCCTACCCCATTCTTGATGACGATACGCACATTGACCCTGGACGCGCACCCGGACAAGCCGGGCACGGCCCCCCGGTGATAAGCACCTAAGGAATGGGGTGCTCCTCGAAAAACTCCCAGCTCAAGCCGGTAGCGTTGGGTCCTTTAGGATCCACTAACGGGTCGCAGTCGCAGCCGCCCGGATAGGTGTGCTCGGCGCCATCGATCAGGTATCGCTCGATGAGGGTGTTCCCTGCCAAATCCTCATAGATCTGGTGGACGTAGTTGCGCCCGTTGGGAACCTGGCCATACTCGGTGGCGTCCGCGATGTCGTCGATTCCGTCAATGGTTGCCCATTGACCGACGATCCGGTCGACCGTCGGCGGCGGCACGACGGTGTCGGCGGTGCCCTGCCAGAGGATGGTCGGCACGGCGCGCGCCCGGACGTTCATCTCGATCAGAGCGGCCTCTCCCGACTCTTCCGGGGTCTTCACTGTGGAAGGGTCGCAAAGGTATTCGCAGCCGGCGATGATGCTGGAGGCGGCGTATACATCCGGGTAGGTAACGGTCATGGCATTGGCCATGACGCCGCCGGCCGATGTGCCGGTGACATAGATGCGGTTGGGGTCTACTGTGTAGTGGCTGCGGACATAGTCGGTAATACCGGCGATGATGGCGGGCTCGCCCTTGCCGCGATGCTGATTTTTCGACAGGCTCCAGTTCCAGCAGAGATTGAGGTTTGCAAGGATGCTCTGGGCCGGGTAGACGACAATGAATCCTTGTTGCTCGGCCAGTTTGCTCCAACCGGTCCGCTTCTCGTAATGGTGGCTGCCCCGAGAGCAACCATGCAGCGCCACGACCAAGGGCATCGGAATCCCCTGCTGGTACGAGGAGGGAACATAACCGTGGAAACTCCTGATGCCCTGGCTGCTGGCATACAGGCTGGCGAAGGTGGTGCCTACGGCGGCGTGTGCCGGGCTAAGGATAGCAAGGGCAGTCATATAAAGGGCTAACGCCGCGAGGAAACGCATGGTGAATTTCATCGAAACTCCATTCGATATGGTTGTCTGAAAATGACGCAATCATCAACTCAACATAAAAGTAAGTCAAATGATCTATTAGAATATCTTAAGCTGCGCTAGAGATACCCAGTAGGTTGCAATCTTTAATACGCTTTAGCCGGATGGATCATGTTGCCCAGTCCGCGCTTTTTTGACGCTTGAGATACCAAAACTTTAAGGCGAGGATGAAATCCAGACCCGCATCGTCGTGGCAACATGCGTTTTTCGCTTCGATTTCCGCAAGGCTGGTGGCGCCGTAGTAATGGCGGATTTCACCGCAGCATTGCGGCTGATGGTTTTTCGAATAACCGGTAATAGCACACTAAATTTGAACAGCGCTTAATATATCGCACCCCTCAAATCCTTACCATGCTGAATCAGTTGCAATGCGAAAGTCAAGACCATTCCGCACCAAATTTGTGAGCCATATCACAATATTTATAAAAGCCCCAACTAAACTTTAGCTCCGATTCTTATCTTTTAAGAGAGGACTAAGCTGACTTCTATGAACAATTTTCTGACTATGACTTTTTCGCGCGAGCACTGCCCGCGCTTTTTTTTGCCCGTGCTTGCCCTGTTTTTATTCAGCGGCAATTTATGCGCCGGCACAGTAAACCTTGTCTGGGATCCTAGCACGTCATCCAATGTGGGGGGATATAAAGTCTCTTACGGCACCAGCCCCGGCAATTACACGGCAACCGTTGATGTGGGCAACCAGACCAGTTACGCGGTTTCGGGGCTAACGGAAAGCTCCACATTCTATTTTGCGGCGAAGGCCTACGATACGACCAAGGCCACCGAAAGCGCTTATTCCAATGAAGTCAATTTGACCGTCCCTACCACGACGACGGCATTAACAGCTGACTTTACAGCCAGTAAAACCAGCGGAGATTATCCTTTGGTGGTCAGCTTCACACCGGTTACGACCGGGACGGTCACCGGCTACACTTGGGACTTCGGCGATGCCTCGATACCCTCTGCGACCAGCCAGTATCCCACGGTGACCTATACGAGTCCGGGAACGTATAGCGTCAGCCTGACCGTCACCGGCCCCGGCGGCAGCGCGACCAAAACCCAGCCGAACGCCATTACCGTGACGACGCCGCCACCTGTGGCCAATTTTTCGGCGACCCCGACCTCCGGCGTTGCGCCGGTCGCGGTCAATTTCACCGATACCTCGACAGGCAGCATTAGCAGCAGATCGTGGAATTTTGGCGATGGCACGACCAGTACGGAAGTCAATCCGAGCCACACCTACAGCGTGTCGGGCTCCTACACAGTCAGTTTAACGGTCACAGGACCGAGCGGCAGCGGCAGCGACACCAAAACAAACAACAACTTCATCAGTGTCTCCTCTTCATCGATCACCACGAATCAGCTAACAAGCAATAGCAATGGCCTAGTGGCGGCCTACGGTTTCGAGGAAGCCAGCGGCACGATGATTGCCGATGCCTCGGGTAACGGCAATAACGGCACGATTAACGAAGCAGTCAGAATTACCGCCGGTAAATATGGAAATGCATTGAAGTTTGATGGCGTCAATGACTGGGTCACTGTCAATGACAGCGCCTCGCTGGATCTTTCAGCCGGCATGACGCTCGAAGCCTGGGTATACCCGCAGTCACTGGCCGGTTGGAATAATGTCATCTTGAAGGAAGTATCAGGAGGCTTGAGTTATGGTCTCTATGCCAATTCGGATGCCGACGGAGCGAGTGCTTATATCAATAATGGTAGTGACCGCGGTGTCGCCGAACCAGCACAGTTGGCATTGAATCAATGGACGCACCTGGTAGGAACCTATGATGGGCAAGTTCAGCGGCTTTATATCAATGGCATCGAAGTCGCCAAGACTGCCCAGAACGGCCTGATTCAACAATCCAGCGGCGTATTGCACATCGGCGGCAATAGTGTTTGGGGTGAATATTTCCAAGGCTATATCGATGAGGTGCGGATCTACAATCGGGCTTTGACAGCATCCGAAGTCAACTCCAACTTAGCAACCGCCATTAGTGTTTCAAATCCTCCGCAGTTTGTCATGGGCGACAAAAACCTGGAGCCTTGGATCGATTACAGAGCTCAGGGCACTGCCGAAGCGTTCCAGACGACGCCCGCAAAGTCCAGCGTATTGACCACAGTGGAAATTTATCTGGACGCCAGCTCAACCGCAACGGAGCTGGTTGCCGGTATCTATAAGGACAATAACGGTCACCCTGGGACTCGCGTGGCTACAGGCAAGATAAGCAAACTTAAGGCGGGAGCGTGGAACTCAATCCCGATTCCCCCAGTTTCTGTAACCGCGGGCCAACCTTATTGGATTGCGATACTGGGAACGAAAGGGAAAATGGCTTTCCTGGACCAAGTGGGATCGTCAACCGGCTTGATGGAAACCAGCGCATCCAAAACGCTGACGAGCTTACCGAGCACATGGAAGGGTTCTACAACTAAAGCCAAGGCGGCAATGACCACCTATGGAGGTGGATATTAAACATCGGATCATAAATCCCTAATTGGGTATGCCGACGGAACGGGTGAAGCATCAGGCGAAACCCTGTATCCGTCGGCACCTTTAGCTGTTTGTCACCAACCCAATGTAGCGCGGATGGGTGAGGCACGAACCCCTGCTCCCGAAGCAAACTTTTTAGAAATATCGCGCCACCAAACCGTAGCCCGCATTCGCCGCCGGAATCGGTATTTTCACTTCATAGCCGGCACCCGGCGCTTCCTGCATTTCCTCCCCGTGCATGTTCTGCATTCGTTCGACGACGATGTCGCGGTTGCCTTCGGGCAAAACCAGCTCGATGCGGTCGCCGACCGCAAACTTGTTTTTCACCTCGATTTCCGCAAGCCCGGTCGCGCTGTCGTACTTTCTGATTTCGCCGCAGAATTGCTGCTGACGGCTAAGCGAATAGCCGGTGATGTAGTTCTGATAGTCCTGGGTGTGATGGCGCTGGTAGAAACCGTCGGTATAGCCGCGGTTGGCAAGGTTTTCCAATACGCCGAGCAGTTCCGGGCGGAACGGGCGGCCAGCCACTGCATCATCGATCGCCTGGCGGTAGGTCTGCGCGGTGCGCGCGACATAGTAGTGCGACTTGGTGCGGCCTTCGATTTTCAGGCTGTCGACGCCGATCTCGACCAGGCGCTGCACATGCTCGATCGCGCGCAGGTCTTTCGAGTTCATGATGTAGGTGCCGTGCTCGTCTTCCAACACCGGCATCAACTCGCCCGGGCGGTTTTCTTCCTGCAGGAAATAGACGTTATCGGCCAGCGGATGGCGTTCGGCGCCGCCGCAACTGGCGGTGCTGAGGTCGTTCATCGTCAAGGCCCCGCCGTTCAATACATAATCGCCCTCGGCGTTTTCATGCGCCGGCAGCGTATCGTATTTCCAGCGGCAGGAGTTCGAGCAGGTGCCCTGATTCGGATCGCGGTGGTTGAAATAGCCGGACAGCAGGCAGCGCCCGGAATAGGCGATGCACAGCGCGCCGTGCACGAACACTTCCAGCT
>Ga0208883_100430_pt1 | contig 11018 bp, 11 predicted proteins | sample LakWasMet43_HOW7_2_FD_183881 | JGI IMG/M metagenome (GOLD analysis project Ga0208883, IMG submission 183881) | Freshwater sediment methanotrophic microbial communities from Lake Washington under simulated oxygen tension - Sediment Metagenome... | ecosystem: Environmental > Aquatic > Freshwater >...
ATTGTTTGGAGCGGGAAACGAGATTCGAACTCGCGACCCCAACCTTGGCAAGGTTGTGCTCTACCACTGAGCTATTCCCGCAACGAGAGTGGAGGCTGCGACCACTACCGCAACATCCTTTGAAAGGCTTTAAATTGCTGAGTTTTAGATAAATAGAGCTTTCGAGTTACCCCAAAAGTTACCCCTACCTCAGCAAAACAAGGGGCCATTTTAAGGGATGATTCAAAGAAGGTCAAGGAACATCGGGAAATAAAAACCGTATTTTTTGAAGCCGAAAAATAAAAAATCCCGGAGGGAAACTTGCCCGGCCGACCTCCGGGAAAATTTTTTTCCGGAAGAAAAAATTTGATTTCACGTTCCCAATGTTCAAGGCTTCGCCGTTTTGGCGATCAAGCGATCGTTGCCGGCGCTTCGCACTTCCTTTTTGGCGGTTCTGAGCGGACAAAGCGGCGCCCGATTGGCAGGCGTTTATCAGGAAAAATTTTTTTTCTGAGAAAAAACTTCAGAAGCGCGTTCCCGATGTTCTACCAATTGACCATTCATCTTTAACAGAGACGCTACCAGAAGCCGCCATAAATTGCCATTAGATTGCCAACTCCAAGTTTTTTTATTTGGCAAAAACAGAGGCTTATAAATTGTTGTCTGAAAGTGGATGAATTTCAAATTTATTCGATGGTTTTTAAAAGTCTTATAAAACAATAGCTAAGATTATGATCTGAGGGGTACGGTTGCACAAAACAGTATTCATTTACCCGGCAAACACCCCGCGGTATCCATCCAAACCGGACGTTGATTCCGCTTTGAAAGTATAAAATAGGCCTTTGATTACAAGTGCTTAGATAATGAAATGCCGGATTATCAGTGGCGGGAGTAGATGGTAGCGGAATTTTTTAGCGAAAATTGCGCGGGCGAGGAGGAGTGAAAACGGGGCCTCGGCTGCTGCTCTGGCCTGGCCGGTTATACCTTGGAGTGGGGAAGTTGAAGGGAGGCGAGTTGATGCCAAGCCAAGTAGGAATCTTGGCTTGGCGGTAATGAATAATCAGGATCTATCGCTTGGCCAATGGGTTCAGCGTGATAGCGTCTTTTAAATGGTCTGGCGCCAGGTGGGCATAACGCATGGTCATGCCGATATCGGCGTGGCCTAGTATTTTTTGCAAAGCCAGAATGTTGCCGCCATTCATCACAAAGTGGCTGGCGAACGAGTGTCTTAAGATATGCGTCATCTGCCCCCTCGGTAGCGATAAGTCAGTCCGATAAACTGCCCGCCTGAACGAACCAATACAATTTTCGAAGATACGGTCGTCGGGGTTCTTATGCTGGGCGAATTGATCCAGTAACCGATAAAAGTCAGGATCGAGCGGCACGGTACGCGTTTTTTTCGACTTGGTGAACTCGTAAGTGATCCGGCCATGGTGCAGCTGCTTACGTTTCAATTTCTCGGCCTCGCTCCATCTGGCGCCTGTGCGTAAACAGATTTGGGTCACGTACCAGGTAGACACGTTCTTGCAGCTTGATTTTATCGATTCAAATAGGGTGTCTATCTGCTCCAGGCTGAGGTAGCTTAATTGCCGCTCCTGGATCTTGATAAAGTCAACCTCACAGACTGGCGATGCGTAGTCAATAACTTTCAGTTTTCGCATCCGGTTGAAAACAGCCGCCAAATAACCATGCAGGTTATTGAAGGTCTTGTAAGTGATGGCGCCAGGGCCTTGCGTCTTCCGATACCGGTAGGCCACAAACTGCTCGGCATTTAATTGGCCGGCGATTGGGTTTTCGAGTTCTGTCGCCATTTGCAGCAGCGCTCGCCGACGGCGTTCGCCGTCGGCCAAGTTAATGCCGTGGTAAATAAACCAACTTTCGACCAGTTCCTTAAGGGTACGTTTATCCTTGTTTTGCTCGTACTGGATACGATGCTTGGCCAGGTGTTCGCGTTCGAACAGTTCGGCGGCTTCTTTGGATTCGAAGCCGCCGCGTCTGATTCGTGGAATGCCTTTCCGATCTACCTGAACAAACCACTTGCCGTTTGGGTCCTGCTTAATTGCCATTATTCACCTCGAAACATTCACAGTCTGGTTAAAGAGCGCTGTTACAGCTTAACTAGCCAGGGGCTGGGATTGCTCGATCAGCTTAGCAATGTGCTGCCTGGCTTGAAGCAGATCCGGCACGAAATCCAGGGAACCGGTCTCGTTCTGGAAAACCCGCCGGCATAGCGCTTCGCCGATCGCCAGGTAAATCGCTTCCCGATCGCGTTGCCGCTCCGGTGTGGTGAAAGCAGGGCTTTTCCCTTTCGATGCGACCAGCGCATGAGCCAGATCCTGAATCCGGTCGCCTGCCAAGGCGACAACGTTATCCGCCAATTGGTCGCTTAAATCCTTCGCACTTCTTTTTAAAAACTCGTGCTGTTCTCTCGTGTTCGTTCTATGGTCATCCCTGATCATCGCCAGGGCGCCTTTTTGTGCCTCGATCGCTTCGCTGAGGAGGGTAACCTGCTTTTCTTTTTCGGCGAACTCGCGCCTCAATTCCATGAATTGATTGGCCGATAACCTTCCGATCGCCATCTCCCGGTTGGCGCTCTGGATTTTGCCTTGCAGTTGCAGCAGGTCGTTATTGGCGCCGGCAAGCTCGGCTTCCAGTTCGGCTATTTCTTCGCGCTTTTCTTGCAGTCTTTCATCGTAGTGCTCCGCGTTGCCCTTTGCTTCCCGGTAATCGCGTTTGTTGGCGTTCAAATCGTTCATGAGAGATATTCCTTAAAGATAGAAAAAAGGCTGCATGGGGCCGCCATGCAGCAAACCAGATGGCTAGATATAAGACGAGATCAAAGGATCGACTTTGGTAAAGATCTCACCGGTTTTTTCTATGCTCCGGCTAAGGTCTTGCAAGTCTTTATCCTGAGAATCGTAGTTGGCTGATAACTCTAAAAAATCGCACTGCAAACTTTCGAAATCATGTTTAGCGTTGAAATAATCCTCGGTCCCCGATTCTTTACTGGCGACTCTTTGGATGATGCTTTTCAGACTGTCATAGCAGTCCTTTAAAAACGCGTTTTTTGTGTTTTCGTTCATGGGTTTTTTTCCTTTTTATCAATCGAAATAGGTGTTGCCGTTAATGCTTCGTGTTGACTGTTCCGTGGCTATCCTCCTGCAAAGAGTAATTCGTCGCGCAGCTTCGCGCCGGACATCGGCGAACCGTAATTATTCACGGTCACGTTGCCGACGGTCGTGCTCTTGTTCGCATTCATCACGCTGGACATTTGTTTCAGAATGCCGCCGCCTTTCAGCGATGCCTGCGGCCCGGTGCTGACCGGTGCGGTGCTGATCGGGCTTAGGTTAACTCCTGGCAAAGCGTTCGCTAGCGAGATCGCCTTGTTGATGCCGGCAATGATCGCGTCGAACGGGTTCAGGCTGGACAGCCAGGCCTTGAAACCGGCCCACCAGGCCTTTAAGCCTTCCCATGACGCTATCGCCTGATCGACTAGCGCGAAGACGCCGAGCATCTCGAGGAAGCGCCCGCCGAAGTCGATCACGACGGCGGTCCATTCCTTCCAGTAAATGATGGCGGCGACGACGCCGGCGGCCAGCGCGGCAATGCCGAGCACCCACCAGGTGATTGGGTTGGCCAGCAGCGCGGTCGTGAATGACCAGATGGCAGGAATAGCCCCCCATACTGCCTTCGCCATATTCCACAACGGTTTAAAGATAAGATCTGTCGCGGTTTTCCATCCCGTCGTCATCACGGTGGCGTATCCTGTGGCAATCCCGAACAGAGCAATAGCACCGATAGATCCAAAGATGATTCCCGTGGCAATGCCGATATATTTGGCGATCTCTGTATTCGCATGCAGCCAGGCAATTGACGACGTGAACGCTTTGTTGATCGACTCTATGGCGGGCATGATAACGGGGAGAAACTCGGTGCCGATGGTAACGCTGATCGCATCGACGCCGGCCTTCATTTTCGCCCAGGGGTCCGTCATTGAGTCAGCCATTTTTCCTAGATTTTCAAGGCCGTTTTCTTTGCCTATGGCATCAATATTTTTCCTGATTTCGTTTACTTTTGGTGCAAGCAATGTAATCAGTTTCGTTGCATCCTGAGAGCCAAATGCGTTTGATAAAAGATCTGTTGTAGCGGTTTTTCCGAGATCCTTATATTTGTGATTAATTCGATCCAAAATATCGACGATGGGTAACATATGCCCACTGGAGTCGGTAAATTTCAAATCAAGTTTTTTCTGCGCTTTTCCGACGCCCGCTAGAAATGCAGTATATTTAGTCGCAGCGTCAGAACCTGGCATCGAGGCCTGCAATTGGCCCAAAACACCAAATTGCTCTGCCATTGCAATACCGGCCACCGTAGCGCTAGCCCCAAGAGTGGTAAAGGAATCGGACATTTTTTTTCCGTCCGATTTAAAGATATTTATTGCCATGGCGGATTGCGCAGCCATCTGCTCGATCCATGCCGACTTGCCCATTGCGTCCGCGTTTTTTTGAAAAATCCCGTACATGGTGCCGACATAATTGGTAATGTCTGCCACGTTGGCCTTAGTGCCCTTTGCCAGCAAGGCCGACACATTGGTAAATGCGGAAAGTTCATCCCCGGTAAGCGATGAAATCGCGCCTTGAATGTCGTATGAAGATCGCACGAAATCGGCCGCAGACTCGCCGTATTGGGTGCTGAACTTCAGCGCGGTATCGCGCAGCTTACTCAGCGTAGCGTCGGCGACGCCAAGGCTCTTAACCTCCCCGAGCGCTCGCTGCATATCTTTAGTCGGTTCGAGCAGTTTATCCATGGAATACGCCGCTCCGACCAAACCAGCCGCCCCCACTCCGATTTGGGTAAAGCCTTTTTGAAAACCTGCTGATGCCTGATCTACAGCTTTCATCACCCTGCCCATCGGCCCGGAAACCCGATCGGTCAGGCTGATCATGAAATTTAGATTGTTAAGTGCTACGCTCATAAAACTCCTTAATTAAATAATAACTGCCTAATTCCGTTGAAATTTATTTCTTGTTTGCCATCCGGCGGTTTTTGAGCTTGTCAAAAAGCACGTCAACAAGCGAACACAGATGCAAATAAATCACGTCCTCTTTGCCAAACTTATTTCCGAAAACATCGATGTCTTTCGAAATGCGCGAAATTTCCCGCTCAGTCTTTAAATTAAAGCCAGGTGTGTTTGTTGTTAGCATTCCAGTTGCAACCACCTCGAGCTGATCGGTAATATTTTTGAGAAGCTGATCTTTTTTATTACTCATGCCGTACATCCTTCTTAACCACGCTGGGGGGAGCCTTACAAGCCCAAAAAATCTTTTCAAGCTGCGCCACGGTCCTCATAAATAACCTGCGGTACAGCAAATTCTATTTCTGCGAAATTACCCGTTCGAAAAAATCTTTCAATTTTGTAAATGGCTGATTTTATTAAAGATGAAATTTTGAAAAAATTGTGGAGTAAAAAACGCGTTTTCGGGTGTACCAACTGTCCCACTGTACCAAAACACAGTAAACTCGCGGCTTTGAGGGTGGTACAGTTGACTTGCAGAGTGGTACAGCAAAATTGCCATGACCTGGCGTTTTTTACCCGTATCAATTTCATATTTGGTTTAGTTGGTATATTTCGGTACAGTTAATAAAAATATTGCTGTACCACTTAAATTAATGTTTCTAAATGAGATTTTTCACCCGGTACAGTTGGGACACCACCAAGACTGGTTAAATCTTTTTATTCGCCAAGGTGGGTTTCTGGAATATCGAGCAAATCGGCGAACCGCTGTACCAACTGCGCCCGGTCCGGTAGATCGTAAAACTTGCCAGGGCCTCTGTCTGATCTGCCTCTAACCTCTATATTCATTCTTGCCATCATCCGGCCGACGACATTTCTCGCGGCAGCCTTGTGGATTTTTTCGCCATCTTCGGCGCTCCACGCAATGAATTCGTCAATCAATTCCGTGGCCGTTATGCGTGCCCTGCCACCAAAAGGCTCCGGCCGCATAATTTCGGTGAAGAAAAAGCGGTGGATGCCGCTGAGATTTTCAATTTTCTCCGCGATCAGGGCTTCGGTTTGCGGGCATTTGTACGGGTTAAAATCGGAGATATCGACCTGCAGCAGGTAATGAAGCAGTTTGGCGGCCCCCTCGTTTTTGATCCACGCCCACAGCGTCGAGAAGTACTCGGTATCTTGGGCCCGCGCATCCGACGGCTCCAGCACCAGATACCGCCGCTCGCGGATGCCGGCATTCAGCACTTTGGCATGGTTGCTGGCGAAGATCAGCCGGCAGTAATTGGGCAAAGGCTCAATTTCAAGTCCCTTGCGTTCCAAGTTCACGGTCGGTTCGGAAATGATACCTTTCAGCTTGTCGGCTACGTGTTTGTCGGTTAATTCCACCTCGTCGGCAAAAATGAGTAACCGGCCGGCGACCAGGCCGTTAAAGCGGCCGGCGATCGCATAGGCGCCGTTCGTCTTGTTGCCGTGGACGCCGAGTATTTCCAGCACCGGCTCGACCATCGTGCCCTTGCCGGTGCCTTCGACCGATTTCAAGACGATGGCGACGTTCGGCTTTTGCTGGGGACGCTGAAGCAAATGCGCCAGCCATTGCACCACGTACTTGAACGCCACCTTGTCGCCAGCGCAAATGATGTATTCCAGATGGTATAGGTAGGGTCCGCACTCTCCTCCGATCGGCTCCACTTTCCAGCCTTGGAAGAGGTTGAAAACGTCTTTCGGGCAAGCGTTCGGGTCCGGGAAAAAGCCCGTCCCGCTCGGGAAATAGCGTTTTCCAGGCCACTCCAGCCAGGCTTTACCGGCGTTTTTGCGCTTGCCAATCCCTATTTGCCGTTTATGATAGAAACGCTTAACGAATTCACCCGGGCTCTCGAAGGTAAGGGTTGCACCTTGCACTTGGCAAAACTTGTAACTGGCGATGAGGTTCTTGCCGCCTAGAAAAACATGCGCATGCAAGGCGTTTATTTTTTTCATGACTTTGAGGTCTTCGTCACTGAGCGTCGTTCCGTCAGGAAGCTCATTGACCTCTTGTTTTGCTTGGCTTTCGGCTGGTTTTTCGGCGGCCTGATGAGTCGCTTTGATCCGGGCTTTTTCTTCCTTGAACAGCTTTTGATTGTGTTTGGTGATGTCCGGACTCCAGGCGAGCGCGGCCGCCCAATCGCCGCCGCAGGCCAGCAGCCGGAAGCAATCGAAAGCATCATGCGCAAAGCCGTCGTTCAATACGTCGCCGCCGTGTGAATAGACCCGCTCCAGCCCGTCGGGGAAATCGCTTAACAAAACGGCCGCCGGCGCTTTCGAGGCGCTGCCGGGCCGGATGAAGCGTTTTCCGCCGGACGGCTTATAGCCGTTGTCCCGCAATACGGATGCCACGGTTCTGGATTGGTTGAATTCATGAATCGGGTCCCGCGTTCCGGCCAAAGCGTCACTTTTCCGCGGTGGGTTTGGTGAAACGTTTGCCGGCCGATCGGCGGCGCCCAAAGCGGACGCCAAACAAGGCAGCCACGCGTCCCAATGGGTGAGCATATCTAGCAAGACGTCCGGAATTGCCGGGATTGCGGCCGGATCGCCGATGAATTCGTAAGCGCCGCCTTCGGGATGCCGGCCGAAGATCACGTCCTGGCAGTTTCCGCAGCGCAGTTCGAAAACGACCTGGCCGCCCTGCTTGAATTGCTTGAGGCCGACTGACTCGACATCCGCTGGCAGCTTGAACAATAATTTCCCGCGATTGGGCTTCGGGCTTTTAATCTCCGCCCGGTCCGGCGCGTTTAGCCATTCGGAAAGGCGAATATCCGCGACCTCCTCGAAGACTTTGGCGGTCAACTGGACATTGTCGAGATCCAGCGCCAGCGTTTGGCTGGCCCCGTGGTAGATCCCGAAATTGCAGCCCTGGCTGTTTTTCAGAATAGCCGGGTCAGTAGAGTAGCCGGCCGGATTCTGCGCAGTTCTGGGCTTGTTCCAGCCCGTAGCGCGCGGCGCTTTGGTGGGTTTGCCGTCGACTGTCGGGATTTTTACCAGCGCCAGTCCGGCAGCACCGCAAGCTGCAAGCAAATCGGTTCCATGCTGGCCTTTTGATTTATCAGGGCTTATCGCCGATTGTTCGGCGGCCATCTCGTATCGTGCAGACTGAGAATCATCCATAACGCTTCTTGTCTCTCCATGATTTGCCATTTCGGCATTTTCGAAAATCGTCATTTTTCGCGTCCTTGCCGGGCTGGCCCTGCCGGCCGCTCGGGCTGTGAGAGCCTTTGCGGTCCAGGCAGGGTAATATGCCGGCGCGTCTCGGGTTAGCGATCGCCGGCGTTAAGCCTGTTGCGGTTCTTTTTTGCTGGACAGGCAAAACGCCTTGACCACGCTGTTGATGTCGGCTAATTCGTGCTTGATGCTCATCAGCGCGTAATACACCGAGTCGTCGCTGAGCCGCGGCGTGTCGGCTTCGGCGAATGCGTTGCCCAGCATCGTCAGCACCGCGTCGGCTTTCTGGCCCATGACGTTAACGGTATCGCTTAAGCCCAGCGCATCGGGCGGATCCGAAAACAACCCGAGACGGTGGCCGAGATCCGGCCGGGTGTCGGTCTCATCGTCGTCGAAGTCGTAAAAAACGTCCTGGACACGTTCGACGGCCATAAACAGCGCACGCAGATCGGTCTCGGCCAGCGTGCTGGTCTTGTCGGCCTGCGGGCACGCGTCGAAGGCTTCGGAAAGGGCCAGGAACGCGGCGCTGACCGCCTCGAAAGGATGGTTAACGGGATCGGTTTGATAGGCGGCGTTGCCGGTTTTAATGCCCAGTTCCCACAGAGCCGATTCCAGCACGTCGAACAAGGCGTAAATCCAATCGCGCAGCCTCTCGTAAGCGGAGGCTTTCAGTTTGCCCTGGGCGTAAGCGGCCTGGCAGGCATTAAACTGGATTAACGCATGGCTGAACACGCCCAGCGCGCATTTGAGCGCGACCGGCAAGCGGCTGGCGGTTTGGCGTTTGCTCAGGGGGCGGGCGGCGAAGGCGGCGGGCCGCAATACGGTGGCGGTTTGGTTGGTCTTCCGCTGCATGGCTTAACCCTCCATCCTGCCGGCGAATCGCTCGAACAGCTCGCCGCCGTTGTCGAAGTAGTGATGCACTTCCTGACGGGTTGCGCGGGCATCCAGTTTCAGGACGGCTATACAGTCGTCGAATAAGGCTTTATCCAAGCCCCGCAGTGTGATCAGATTGAAAGGGAACCGGTAGCCGCTATACAGCCCGAGCAGGAAACGACGCACGGTCGCCGCTTGGCCGGTGTCGCCGTCGGCAATTTTGGCAAGGCGGATTAATGCAGGAATGCCGGCCTCGGTGACGGTTTGGCGCTCTATTTCCAAATCATGGATTTGCTGAAGGAAGTCGTTAACGGCTCCTCGTTGTTGGCTGTGTTTTTGGGTCTTGATTTGCATTGTTTAGCCCCCCATCATGCCAATGAAGTGAAGGCGGTAGACGCCCGAAAGTTCGGGCAGCAGCGAGGCGGCTTGAGCTGAGGACAAATCCCGGCAAATCAGCGTTTTAACGCCATTGGCGTATTTGAACAGGTCAAAGCGTGCTTGTTTTTTGGGATTGATTTTGCCCAGGAATTCGGGGGATTGTCCGAGCAAGGCCGCTTGCTGGGTAAGAATTGAGTTAGTCATGACTGACTCCTGATAGTTTAGTTAGTGTTGGCGCCAGCCCTAGATAGGGTGGCGCGGCCTCAACTACCGCTATCAGGCGGCGGGGGGTATTCGGGCAAGCCTTATTCGCCCCTCTCGACCGCGCCATAACTAAAAAATTTTGCGCGTGCCTGTGCCACAGGCATAAAAAAACCGCAAGTCTGTCGGGTGCGGGTGCCGCTGATAGATAAGTAGTGCGGAAAGCATAACTTGACTTTTGGGATGGAGTCAAGGGGCTGATCATGCAGCACCGCCGATTTTTTCGATTAAGGCTCTAATATCTTCAACTTTCCAGGCTACTGTTCTATCAGTAATCTTTACCGGTTTTGGATAAATGCCCTCTTTGACGCGGTTTAAAAACGTGGTGCGGCCGATAGGGATCAGCGCCGGCGTTTTCCTTTTCTTATCGCCGACAATATCCCAAATTCGCAGGAATCCGGTTTCGGGTAGTTTGTGGTTTGTTGCGGTTGCCATGCAGATGCACTCCTCTGTTGCACGTTGTACATGGCTGTATGATAAATTTTTAAAATCTAGAAAAATAACGAAATGGTTTTGCAATTTAAGGCGTCGCAATTACCCAAACCCACGGCCTGCCTGGCTTTGAAAGGCGTCGCTATTCTTTGGGCTTGCGGCCAGATACTGCCCATTCCGGACGAATAATAGTTGCTCCCGTGTTGGCTAGGCGGTCAGAAAAGCCTCTTTCCTTAAGCCATTCCTCGACCTCACTGTTATTGTGCCAGGTAGTTTTATCGTCCCGATCGGCATTGGCCCAGAATTGTTCGCTGGCTAGGATGAGCGTTCTTAAATCCTTCGATCGTTCATAGTTTTGCCTGCCATTACCTGTATTTATTTGTACGGATGCGGCCGGCTTTTCAGGCTCGATTATCTTGAACACGTTTGGCACCTCCACTTCGATGTTTTTTCTTGGGATAGGGGCGTAAACCTCGCGATATTGCTTGATCTCGAAAAAGCAGTATTCCGCGTCGATTTTCGGGATTTTTCCCTCGGCGACCAGTTTGGAAAATGTGCTTCCAGGACTGAGGCAAGGCCGTAATTTTTTGATATGGGCAAAAGATTTCGTGCGGAGATATTCCGCTTCGTCTTTCGGTTCGATGCGAAAGATGCCGGTTACCTCTTCGTCGCATCGGATGATATTCGTTTTTTGAATATGTATGCCCGGAATTCGGACATACCAACAATTGCCCCAGCCGGTAAAAGATACCTCGAGCATGCAACACTCCGTCAAAGTGAAAGCCGTCAGGAAGGATTAACCGGAAACAGGCTGACGATACCCGCTTATCGCCCCGTCGGGCTATCCGGTCAGTCTGGGATTATAGCAAAGGGATTTTTGAGCCCGCCA
>Ga0208883_100436_pt1 | contig 10902 bp, 9 predicted proteins | sample LakWasMet43_HOW7_2_FD_183881 | JGI IMG/M metagenome (GOLD analysis project Ga0208883, IMG submission 183881) | Freshwater sediment methanotrophic microbial communities from Lake Washington under simulated oxygen tension - Sediment Metagenome... | ecosystem: Environmental > Aquatic > Freshwater >...
AACGGTCAGGGTTCTCCGTAACTAATAAATAACAAGGGGACACTATGAAAAAAATTACATTGATCGGCGCCGCTTTATTGGGTCTTTTAAGCGCTCCAGTATTTGCCGAAGAGCATGCGGATGCGGCGCTGGAACATACCAATATGGCGATTCAATATGGAAAAGCCGAACACAATCCAATTTTGGTCACGCATGCAAAAGAAGCCTTGACCCATGCTAAAGTTGCCGTTGAACTCGCAACCGGCGAATCTAAAACGCATCTGGAAGCTGCGGTAAAGTCACTGGAAACGGCTATCGACCATGGCAAAATGAAAGGCAAGGAGCATGTAAAACTCGCTATAAAAGCGGCTGAAGCAGCCTCTGCACACATTAAAGCCGCCAATCAGTAATATCAATTTTTAAACTATTGAATTTGTGCCTGCCGGCGCAAATTCATAATAAAATAAATAATAAAATGATTGCCCCATAAGTTTTCTGCTTATGGGGTTTTTTTATGTTTAGCGATTGTAATTCACGTACTGAATGGGTAGCAATCTATACTTTTTGAGTGCGTTAATCTCAAGAAAACTCTGATTAAGCCCTTCGACAAACTCAGAACAAAGGGTAAATTGTTGATTCCAATCATGGTGAGCCTGTTCAACTATGGGCGGAATCAAGTTTCAGAGTTTCCTTAAAGCTGAACACATGCTCTGATCCAGAATAGCCTGTCGCCTCCACCTTTCCCTTTCCGGAAGCCAAAATTAGGCGGGCAGAATTTCTTGCGCGTCAGTCTCTTCTACCCTGTCCGACTCCGGAATATCTTCCTTTGCTTGCTCTGGCGGATAAGCTACGACTTGTCGGGACTCGACGTAAATACTGGTAACAGAGGTTTCCAGGCTATTCGGCTGGATTCCGTGAGCTTCCAGCGTCTCAATAAGATCTCGAACAACGTCTTCGCGGTGAAGAACAAAGGTAGATGCGAAACAGCGCCAGAAACGCCGACCAGCGCGCTCGAGAATTCTCTGACGCCGCATGTCGCTGTCCCATTGGTCAGGCCCGTGGTAACGGTCCCCATCACACTCAATGGCCAATCGACTGTCGCTCTCGCCTTCGACAACCATGTCAATCCGATAGGAGCCCACCGAGACTTGCGGGATGACTCGATAGCCGCGTTCCCCTAATAGGTCAAAGACCTCTCGCTCAAAGGGGGACTCGCAGCGGTCTCGGAGGTTATCCAACTGATCTTCACTTTGCAAAAACGGCGCCTGGAAGTGTTGAATCAGCTTTGCCCTAAGATGGTCAGCCTGACTCAGATCTTCAAGCTGGAGACTTCTAACCAGGTACATACGGTCGCGTGCCCGCGAAGCTGCAACATTAAAACGCTGCGCTGCCATGCCTTGCGTTTGTGCATGCGCATGGCCGGGAGATGCCACCATCGAAAGGAACATGATGTCCCGTTCCTTGCCTTGGAAGGTTCTGGCGTCTCCGCAGGTGATTTTGTACTGAGTCACAACCTGTTCGCCGAGCTCTTCGTTGAGCATTCGCATGACCAATAGCGCTTGATCGTTACCCAGCAGAGAGACAACGCCAATGGTCCTATTGGCAAGCGCAGGATTCTGAACAATGCACGTGATTTCGTTAACGATGAATCGAGCTTCTGGCTGGTTAACATCTTTATTACGATGACCATCTGTCACATAGACATCAATCAATGGAGGATCCAGACGCTCGGATGATTTGGGCAGGCGAAGGGGTTTCAGTTCATGGTTGTAAAACTCGCGCTTCGAGTATTCGATAATCGGAGCAACACAACGGAAATGTTCTCTGAGCATGACGGCACTTTTCGCAAAAACCACCTTGAACAGGTCGTAAATGGACCGATCCGGAGTCATCTGCGAGCGATAGATGCCTACCTGTTTCGCCAAGAAACGAGCCATCAAGTTCCTGATTTTCTCTTCTTCAAGGCCGACCCCTTCGGGTGAAACCTGCTTGTCGTCACCCACGACCAAGACCTTCTTAGCCCTCAGAATTGCCGGGAGAGCAGTGAGGTCTGACTGTGAGGCTTCATCGATGACGACCAGGTCGAAGCAGCCAAAGCTCGCTGGCAGGGACTCGCAAATTCTGTAGTGAGGCATAATCCAGCACGGAATCGCACCATTTGCACGTTCCGCCGCAAAGCGAGCATCCTGCCGATAGCGGCCGGCTCGAATACCCGTACCTTTGCCTATTTTCTTGATAGCCGAGCGATATGCCTCCAGAGCGGCCCGGACGTCATGCGTGGCATTCTCAGATAGCTTGAGCCAGGTACGTTTGGTGACGGCTTCCTGATACAGTTTCGATAGGTCGCCCTCCATGTCCATCCGGAGCTTGGACAGCCGCTTTAACTCTTTACGACCATCAATGCTGTCCACAAAGTTGATCAGGCGGCATAGGCGCCAGACTTCACGCCAATTGTCTGGCAACAGAGCATCGTGAGCGCCTGGATGAGGCTCGGAGCGCAGTTTCTCGGCCCAGAGCTTCGCACCGGAAGCCTCAATCAGGCTGGTTACTTCAGAAACAATCCTCAAGTGCGCGGACAAAGCATGCACACCTCGGAGCTCTTCCATCAGTTGCGACCAGTCTGACTGCGCCTCCGCCTCGGTAATTTCGGGGTTGCCAAGACGTAAATTGAGAAACTCCCTGAGTTGCTGAGTGATGTTGCCATCACAACCCGACAAAGCCTTGAGAAAGGACTCCTTCACAACCCAGGTTTCGGCTAAACGGTGACGGGTGAGGTGATGATTCAGAATACCCTCAACCTCACTGAGTAGCTGTCGAGTGTAAGGCGTTTCGCCTGCCTTCGACCAAGTAGGTAGCAACGCCTGGATGACTCGGGCAACTTCTGCTTGTTCGGAAACACTCAGTGCCACCTTGTTGTACAGGTCGATAGCCATACCGACGGCAACCAAACGGTCAGGCGTGGCCTCAAAGCGCGGCAGAGAAATTTCGTCCGCCAGGGCATTCCAGCGAACCAAAAGCGCTTTGCTCTGCTGCTGAAATTTGATGTACCGTAGAACGTGCTCCCAGTCTGTCATGGAAGCAGGCTTTGCACTGACGACAATAACCGAGTCCAGCAGTCGCTTTTGCTCGGTTTTGCCGAAAAAACCGGCCATCCCGAAGGGCTTTTTGCCTTGCGCTTGATTGGCTACCGCCTCAACCAGTTCCACATTCGAATCGAAATTTTCGGGCAGCGTTACCGGCTTGGACAAGAACTGTTTACGTGACTCCAATGCGCTAAGAATTTCGCCCTTCAGGATGATAAACAGATCCAGGATTTCGTTTTTAGAACTGCGCCTAAAGTATTGCTGAAGGCCAGGCGTCCAGGCTTGCTGAGCGTTATCAATTTCCTGGAACAGCAACCGAAGATTAGAGACCTTTGCAGCGGCAGTCATTGCCGTTTGAACTGTTTCAGGAGCGGCATTCACAAGCGCGGGAACCGCTCCATCAGATTCCTGAGCTTTCAGTTCGGAAAGACGGGATAAATCCTGATGCACCTGTAGTAACTTAGCCGTTTCCGGAAAGTCTTCAATTTGCGGTACCTTCTTGCCTAGATAGGCAAGGTCGACGCCCAGGGCCAGCCTTTCACCACGAAGGGCGGAAATTTCGTTGTTTCCAAACTGCGGGCGATGCCGGCTTTCAATTGTGAGGGCATCGGGAAACCAGGCAACTTCCTGGCGCTTAACGGCAACCACTTCCGCAGCCTCGACCGGAGACAGAGACGTGTCATCAATCTGAACCTTGTCGAGATTCTTCCTGGCCCAGTTAGCGATTTCCCTGTCTGTTTTCGAAATTTGGCTATGCAACGTATCAATTTGGCCGTCGATTTGCTCAATTTCTCGCCGATAGGCGGCACGGTCGATACGCGTGATCTCTGCTGCAATTTTGTGTATGGCAAACTCAAACTGCTTCATCCCCTCCGCTTCACTAGCCAAAAGGCTGATGGCCAAAGGACGAATCGGCTCCGGCAGTTGTTCCTGAAGAACTGCCAGCGCGGGGTCTTTCATCGACGTGACGAGCACCCTCTTACCTTGCGCAAGATAATGGCAAATCACATTGGCGATGGTGTGCGTTTTGCCCGTACCCGGAGGACCTTGAACGACAACGCCATCATGCACTTCGAGCATTTGGACGATTTGAACCTGCTCGTCATTATAGGCTTTGGGGAAGTACAGTTCGGCCGCTTTGCCGCTCCCGGATCCGTCGCTCCCTCCTACCATCGACAATCCTCGGAATGCGGGAAGCGCCACCTCCTCATGGGAGGAGGATGGTTCCGTTACCAGGGCCAACACGGCCGGAGGAAGATCCCCCAACTGATCAGCAGCAAGGCATTGCTCAAACCGTTGCAGGTCTTGGACAAATAGATTGCTGGTGCGGGGACGAGCAAGAAGAACCCAAGTATCAGTAACTATCAGGTTCTCACCGACCTTAGGCAAAGCCCGGTCATCCGGCGTCGTTTGAGTTGGCCAGTACGTACCAGACGCATCTAGGAACGTAGCGGCTGACTGAAGAAGCCCTTCAAAGGTGCTTGGTTCGAAGGGATTTAGCACGCCTTCGGTGACTTCAAAAAACTTCTTGCCTGTCGCAACGAGGTTGGCAACTCCGGGGTTGTCCATGGCCGCGTAGATGTCCACTTCCAACCGAGGCTCAGAAGAGCGAGGCCGAATTTCGAGCGCCATCGTTTTGTCATTGAGGGAGATTTCGACAAGCTGCGTCAGCAGCGGGTAAGTCAAAGTTCCCTTAGGTAGCGTCCATAGGGCTACGCCAACCCCCCATACGAACTCTAAGTGAGAGTCGAGTAAGTTGCCCTGCAACTGTTGAGAGAGCATGAAGAGGTCGGAGTAAAGAGCGATGCTCTTGAGAACCTCTTTCTCTTTTTCCGCCCAGGTACGCCAGACCACCTCAAGGTAGGATTTGAGCTGAGTGTTCAGCCGTTCAAACTCCGGAAAGTCTTCCAATGCAACAACCGGTGATTGTACTTCTACCTTATCTGACTCTTCCAGGGGTGGAGGCGATAGCGCGCCGATGGCGATTAACTTCTGCCGATCCGCGTACGATTTAAGCGTAGGCTCCTTGTCTGGTGACCGTGGAAGGTCTACCCAAATCTCAAGCAGACTGCTTTCAGGAACGGGTGGCCGGCTTTCGTGAAGACGTTCCACGCGCAGCCATACCTCGTCAAATTCATCGTCCTGAGCATTGAAGGTTACTCCAGGCAGCCCTTTAATCTTTTCTTCAAAACGGCTGAACTGCTTGTGCTGAGAAACGTGTTGCGGCGGCGTCGATTTCAACAACGCAGTTTGCTTTGCAAACTCTATAAGTCCTACTAATCGCTCTTTAGAGATGGTCATTGATAAAACATTCTCACTTAATAAACAGTGTCAGGAAATTCAGCAACAATAGAGCTGCGTTTGCCCATATTATGAGCAAACTATCATTTTTTGGCGTGGGCTTTTACCTGGAAGGGAACTCACATGACGCCGTGTTGAAATGTGCCCGTGGGTATTTTACACTCTGACCAGGTGAGGCGCCGCACAACCCCATCTCATGTGAAAACTAAATTTGGCACCTTACCATCATGTAGCCCTATAGGTCGGGCATGCTTTTATGCCTGCATTTCGAGGCCAAAATCGATAAGGCGCTATCGGATTCTCGCCTTTCGCTGATTATTGGATGCCGATAGCTCAGGCATTGATGAATCTGCTTCCCGACCCAGCAGCAAAGTTTACTTGATACATTAATTGAGACCACCCCGCCCACCGGAACTTGCCGGCCGAATTAAAGATTTATAAATTTCCTCGGCCTCCTTCAAAATAGCTACAGCGCCGGAAGCATCACCATCGCGGGCCAGACGGCGGGCATTGGCGATGGCCTTTGAACCGCGTTGCGCCTTGACTTCAAATGAGCCGCCAAAAATACCTTTTGAAGACTGCGAAGCCGACTTCATATGTTCTTGAGCCGTATCCTGCTCATTCGCAACCAGTGCTTTTCGGGCCCCTTCAAGATGAGCAATGGTCGCGTTGATCCTTTGGGCCATAACGCCTTCGTCGACTCCGGCTTCGCTGATATTTCCAGCGGATAGCGATAAAACCAGAAAACCGGAAACCAACCATGCTTTGATAGTATTCATTATTTTACCCTCCTGCGACGAGTTAATTTACCCCCCTCGAAAAGCAACTTGCGCCTCCCAAGAGTTAACTCCAGCGAATAATGTTTGAGGACATAACAGAAATTAATACGGACGAAACCCCTCGGTTTTTTAAATCTATTCGTTTGACCTAAACATACCGAATTGATTCGATGCACGAGCAAATCATAGCCATGTATCGGCAGGGCTATTGGCGAAATAGGAGACGGTATCTACCTGGCTATTGCAAACCCGCCAACAGCCAAGCTTCGCTCAACCCAAGAATTTTATTGCCCGAGATGCGAAAGCGTGTAGCGCAACGGCGTACTGGAGATCCTGATCAGCCCTTCAAACGGCTGGTCCATTTCCAGGATCAGAAAGATGGAGGCCGCAACCGAGAGGGCACAGAGAAACAAGAACGCGATGACGGTCGCATTGCGCGGAGCGAGTAAGCCGAAACTGCCGAAGATGATCGTAAGCCAGAAAACCACCACGACGAGGAAGGGCGCCGAAACCGATCTGCCTTGGCTACCCAATAAAAACCAGCGCGTCTCCGTGATGTCGGTACCGATCCGCAAGGCTTCGGTCTGAAGCCATCGTTGGGCATCGTTCTTCGGCGAGAGTTGTAGAATCCGGGCCTCGATTCCATGGGTTGCAACCATCGTCTCAGGCACATCTAATCTGACATATTGAGAACGATCTTCCGGCCAGATCGCGTTAACTCTGGCGGCCACGATTTGCCGGAGGAGTTCGCGCGTCTCCTTAGTTTCAGGTCCGTAGGCGGACAACAGATGATCGAATAACAGAATCTTGGCTGAACTATGCTTGATAGCCTCGTCCTGGGTGTCGAACGAACTTTTGGCCGTGGCGATCAACAGCCCAAGAACCAGGGCTGTCATCGTCGCAACAAGCCCCATCCCAAGCTTTATGACATCCTTCGAACTCTCTCTGAGATGATGGGCAGGCAATCGGTTACGCAGGAACATGCCTAGCAGAGCGCCGCAATAAATGCACACGAATACGATCAAAGCAATTTCAGCCGGAGTCACAAGTCGTTTCCTCCTGTCTAAAGACAGTTTCTTAGGCGATCGGATACGACTTTACCCCATTTGGGGCGCAGCCGTGTAATCCGGCCATGCTTTTATGTCTGACATTTCGATGCCAACATCGATGAAAGGCTATCGGTTTTCGACTATCGCAAAACAATAGATAGCATTACCATAGGCCATATAGAGCCTCAATACAGGTTAAAAATTCTATGAATACGGCCCCGTTAACAATTCGCGTGGAATGTGATGCCGACTACCAGGGCGAGCAAACGCCTCGGCGTTTTTTTATGGCCGATAAAGCGGTTGAAATTGAAGAAGTGATCGACCGCTGGTTAGCGCCCGAATACCGGTATTTTAAAGTGCGTGCAGGCGATAACGATATCTACATCCTGCGCCACGATCTATTAGCGCAGCGATGGGAGCTGACGATGTTCCGAAGCGGGAAGTATGATGGCAGCCGCTTGTCGTCAAGTTGAAGGTAAGCACAAAATGATGTCCTCACTCCCGCGATGCCGTCAAGACGCCCTGGGCTCCCACATGGCATGTGGGAACCAGAAAAAAAGGACGCAATGCCATTGAGGACCGCCGCTAACTCCGGAATGAATTTAGCCGCGGTCCATGCAGGCTATTTTTTGAAATGATTGACGATGGTGCGACCGCCCGAGATGACCAGATCGGGGTACTCCAGCAGTTTGAAGCGTTCGAACGGATTGCCGCGCACGGCGATCATATCGGCGGGCGCATTCGGCGATAGCGTGCCCAGCAGCGGCATACCGAGATTCTCCCCGGCCTTGGAGGTCGCCGCCTTGAATACGTTCAGCACGTCCGTAAAGTCGATCGATGCGCCGCTGCCCAAATGCAGCATCATATGCATTTCCTCGCCATTGATGCCCCAGGGCACGTTGTCGTGTCCGATTTCAGAACCGTACAAAATGCCGGCGCACTTCCCTGGCGTGGCGCTTTCGCATTCCGCGATCTTGCCCGCGAGTTGCGCGGTATTGGAATGCACCCCCATGCCGTCTTTCACGCAGGACGACAGCGTATCGATGGTCGAGACGAATTTCAAACCTTCGGTCTTCGCCGCCTGCTCCAACAAAGCGGGATCGATTGCGGCACAGGGCATATGGGCAAATTCATCGACGCCGGCGGCAAGCGCGCGTGCAAAACCGGCATCCTCGCCGACATGCGCGATCACGCGCCGGTCAAGCCCATGCGCCTTGACCGCAATCGCATTGACGATGTCCTGGGAAAGCAGGTTCCAGGGTGCTTGCGGCACCGGCTGATCGCCGTGCGGCATCATCCACGGCGCGCCGGGTTCGCCGCCGGGTTCCAGCGCAATCTTGATCGCGGTCGCCCCGCCATTGACCAGTTGCTGCACGACGGCCTCGGCTTCGGCGGCGGACGCGACCGGATAGCCCACCTGATCCAGTCCGCCCGCACCGCCGCCGAATACGTTCAGAGGGTAGCCGCCGGGCGCCTGCAGGATCGGGCCGACGCTCAGCAAGCGCAGGATGCCGCCGCCTCCCGTCGGCGCCAGCAAGCGTCCGCCGGTGTCCTGAACGGTCGTGATGCCGTGTTCAAGCACCTTGGTTTTATTCACGTTTTGGAAGGTGACATGGGCGTGCGACTCGATAAATCCGGGCAAAATGGTCGCATCGCCCAGATCAATCTTGCGTCCGCACTGCTTCTTCAACTGCGCCAGCGTTCCGACCTGCATGATCATGTCTTTTTTGATCAGGACGGCGGCATCGGCGCGCAGCTCAAAGCCGTCAAACACGCGATCCGCCGTATAGAGCGCGCAGCGGGGCGGCTTGGGTATTTTAACGTTAGCCTCCGCATCATGATCTTCACCTTCGTGAGCCATGGCATTCAAGCTGATTCCCTGCGCCAGGATCAATGCCATCCCCAGACTCATCAGGCCGGGTAAGCGCTTTGTTTTTTTCATTTTGTCTCTCCAGATTGTTTTCCTTTATTCCGCCATCGCCAGGTCGGCTTGCGGATTTGACCCGCCCGATGGCCCTCCAGGATAATACTGAGGAACGCAGGCGTCATCCACGCGCATTCCTATGGCAAACGGAGTATTTCGTATGCGAAACGTAGCGAGGCGGAATCAGGAGCGATAATGAGAGAAACGAGAGGATGGAGCATCAGAGCCGACGACCTGCCGGCGCATTTCGAACGGCAAAGCCATTGCCTGCGCCAAGCCTTGCCGGACGATGCGGGCATCGGCCATTCCAACATATTCCAGCTTGACCGGGATTTGACGTGTATCGAAACCCGCTACACGGCGGCGAGGGATTTGGCCGTTTTGAGCCGAATAGAGAGCCAGGAGCCGCGGCTGGTGGTTACGCTGGGCTTGCAAGGTCAGTCCCGTTTTATCGGTAGCCGGGGTGAGGAGGTCGTGTTCAGTGAAGGCTACACCACGATAACCGCCTTTAATTCGAGCCTTGGCGAGAGACAATACGAAAGCGCCAAGCCCTTGACGCAGCTGCGCCTTGCGCTCAGTCAAGCCTGGCTCGAAAGATACGTTGGCGAGAACAAGGCCGAGCGGCTGTTCCGTAAAGGCGGCGTTCGGATCGCCAGCCATCGGCCTACCGCACCGCAAGGCCTGATCGCCGCGCAGCAGTTGCTGATCCCCAATACACGCAGCGAACTGGTGACGCTATTCAGGCATGCACAGGCGCTGTCGATACTGGCGTCCGAACTCGACCCGCTTTTCGAGGATGAAAGTCAAGGCTCCGCCCGCTTCGACCCTCAAGATAAAATCATCGCGGCCAGAGCCCGCGATATTCTTTTCGCTGAATTCCGCACGCCGCCCTCGGTGGAAGTCTTGTCCAGACGGGTGGGGACGAATCAATTCAAATTGAAGCAATTGTTCCGCCATTTTTTTAACGACACGCCCTATGGCGTATTGCTGACCATCAGGATGGATAAAGCCTATCAGTTGCTGAAATCCTCGCGCTGCCATGTCGGTGTCGCCGCCGACTTTGTCGGCTACCGGCACGCCAACAACTTCAGTGCGGCATTCATCAAACATTTCGGGGTTTCGCCGAAGAGCGTCGCGAAGCATTGATACGGCAAGCCGCCTCGATGAAGCGGAGCAAAAACGGGGGTTTACAACCCAAATTTCCCGCGATTTCGCAAAGCCGCATCGAGGCGCACTATGTCATTTATTAGATCAATTGGAGTGAGCTCTGAAATTGCACCCTTGCCCAGGATACAGTCTAGGTTCCTGCATCCATACTCCAATCGAGATTTCATCCACTGCTAGGCATCAATTCTTGCTCCGCCTCAAGCCAATCTTCCAGTTCATGGCCCGGCTCGAACCCCCTACTTTCTGCCTTGTAATAGGCCAGTTCGGCAATCCTGGCCATATCATCCGGCTGATCGAGCGCCGTGCCGGCTTCATCGGAAGTCAAAATTTCGGTGTTTTGATGGATATTGATTTCGTTAGGTTTCATGGTGTTCTCCTCTAAAGTCTGTTCGCCAAAACTCATGCACTTGAATCATCCTTATCTAGGACTCCTCCTGGCTTCCTGCTTTGTTTTTATACTGTCCAATAACCACTTTTAGTATTCTTACCGGCGCTTTAAGTTCAAAAGCGCGCCGGGGGATGAACCCGGCAGGCCGCGGATTGTCCTTATCTATGAACAGCACGCCGAGGGACGGTCATTGACTTCGCAAAAAGTCCGAGTATATGGATATTTCCTGCCT
>Ga0208883_100440_pt1 | contig 10837 bp, 7 predicted proteins | sample LakWasMet43_HOW7_2_FD_183881 | JGI IMG/M metagenome (GOLD analysis project Ga0208883, IMG submission 183881) | Freshwater sediment methanotrophic microbial communities from Lake Washington under simulated oxygen tension - Sediment Metagenome... | ecosystem: Environmental > Aquatic > Freshwater >...
AGGAAAGGCTGGATATGATCAGCGAAGAACTGAAGCGTCTGGCCCGGCTGCTCAACGAGATGCTCGATCAGAGCCGGCACTCGCCGGAGCCGGCGACCGAATTCGATGCGGCCTCGCTGATTCGCGATCTGGTCACGTTGACGCGCTACCAGATTGCCGAAACCGTGCGTCTGGAAATCGACACGCCCTGCCCGCTGCCGGTGCAGTTGCCCGAGAGCGCGCTGCGCCAGGCGCTGCTGAACCTGATCCTGAATGCGGCCGAGGCGCTGGAAAGCAAACCGGGCGTGGTCAGCATCAAAGCGCGCAAGGATGCGCAAGGACTCCATATCGATGTCATAGACAACGGTCATGGCTTTTCAGAAGATATACTGAACTATGGCATTCGCCCGTTCCGTACCAGCCGCCAACGCGGAACCGGACTGGGACTGGCTATGGTTCAACGCTTTGTCAAAGATATGGGCGGCAGCATCAGACTCACCAATTACCAGCCGCATGGCGCCTGTGTGTCTATCGTTCTGCCGAATAGTCACCTTGCCGGAGATCAATCCTGATGGAAACCCTGCTGATTATCGAGGACGAAAAACTGTTGGGCTCGGAGCTGTCACGCCACTATCGGCAATCCGACTGGGAAGTCATGCTGGCGACCTCGCTGGCCGAAGCCGAGGAATTATTGCTTAGGGATGAGATGGAGCCTTTGCTGATCCTGTCCGATATGAATCTGCCGGACGGCAATGCACTGGATTTCATGGAAAAAATGAAAAAAAACGTCAGCTATGCCGAATGGCTGTTTCTGACTGGCTACGGCAGCGTGCCGGATTCGGTCCGGGCCTTGCGTTTGGGCGCTTATGATTTTCTGGAAAAGCCTTGCGATCTGGATCGACTCGATCTGGTCGTCAACAGCGCGGCCCGCAGCGCGGCGATACAACGCCGGGTTATTGATCAGACACGTCAGGAACATAGGCGCTATTCGCCGGAAGCCTATGTCGGATCGAGCCGCCAGGCGCGCAATGTCCGGGAATTGCTGACGCGCCTGACCAAAGTCCCTTTCAGCGCCCTGATCATAGGCGGCGAGACAGGCACCGGCAAAGGGCTGGTGGCGCGCATCCTGCATTATGGCGGCGCCAGGGCGCGGCACCCGATGATCGAAGTCAATTGCGCCGCTCTGCCGCGTGAACTGCTGGAATCGGAATTGTTCGGTCACGAACCTGGAGCCTTTACCGGCGCCTCGGGACGTCACCGCGGCCTGCTGGAGCAGGCCGACGGCGGCACGCTGTTCATGGATGAAATCGGCGAAATGCCGCTTGATTTACAGGCCAAGCTGCTGAAAGCGATTGAAGACCATAAAGTGCGGCGCTTGGGCGGCGAGAAGGAAATCACGGTCGATGTCCAGATTATCGCGGCCAGCAATCAGGATCTCGAACAGATGATACGGGACGGCAATTTCCGCAGCGATCTTTACCACCGCCTGAACGTATTCCGCGTGATGCTGCCTCCTTTGCGCGAAGCCAGGGAGGATCTGGACGAGCTGGTGCCGCTGTTCGTCGCCGAATACAACGCCAAGGCCGGCCGCCATGTCAAAGAGATTCCAGAACAGGTCTGGGACAAATTGCGCGCCCATTACTGGCCCGGCAATGTCCGCGAACTGCGCAACGTCATCGAACGCTGTGTGCTGTTTGCTGACGGTCCGGTTTTTCCGGTCCAGTGGCTGCAATTACCCGGCCAGGAAAACACGGCTTCGGAAGACACGGCTTCCGGATCGAAAGACAGGATTTGTTTACCATTGGACGGCAGCATGGCGCTGGAAGATATGGATCGCTTCATTATCAAGACCGCCCTGGAACGGGCCGACAACAATCTGGCCGCTGCAACGCGGGCATTGGGCACTACCCGGGAAACGTTGCGCTACCGGGTGCGCAAATATAATCTTAAAACGACGGATTGATTTAAGATTTGGCTAAAAAATAACTTTCCTGTTGAGCGATAAAACCAGCATTTATACAGAGGCGAATGTTATTTTTCAAAAGCCAGGGAAATTGTTTCCCGCCGCATCCTAAATTGATATCGGTTGTAGCTTCGTGGTCACTATCCGTAAACGAGAAGGCAATATTGGCAGCGTTGTTTTAGAGGATTCGACTCCGAAGAAAAATTTCCACTGAAACTCAGGAACTCTCTGGGGCTAACTCTACCTGCGGGTTAATTTATCTAGGAAATTGATTAACGTCCTTGTTTATTGAAGCGTTATTAAGTTCACTATTGGCGCTGATTATTCTCAGGAATCGGCTATGAGCCGATTCTTTGTTAACAATTTTATAATTGCTGCCTTATCCATTTTATTATCTCAATTTCAAGCTCCTGGATCCTGCTCCATATTTTTCTGATTTTGGAAGGCCGAGTACTCTGAACTTTGATTTCATTAGGCACTAAAAACCTGCCCCCTTGCAATGAAGGCAGCCGTTCAATTCAGAACTAATGACTAATCTTCGCTTGAGCTAGCCATGTCCATAGCGTGGTGTTATTCTTAACGGCTTGAGGACAGGCTTGTGCCGCGGGTCAATTATGCGTTGGATATAGTCAAGCATATCGGGCTGATTATCCCCTTTTAAAAACGTAGGATTAACGGCAACCGGAACAGCTCTGACTTTACCGGTTTCCTTGTCTAAAACTTCAACGGTTATCAATGACACGTCTTAATCTCCTGCAAGGTTGTAACCCGGATCGGGCAAGTATTTACAGCGGTCTATTCTGAGCTTCAGTATGATTTACTGTGAATTTAATTCAATTAGGACTAATACTTAGGCACTAATACTTATTAATTGAGCGTAACTGATTTTATTAGTTGAATCGGTACGATCGTGTTGACTTTCAAACCCGGCAACGGCACGTGCCTTAATGGCGAAAAATGATTGTTCATCCAGTTGTCGATTCTTTTCTGGCCTGCTGCATGCATGCCCCCGTTCGATGCCTTTTAATCAGATCGACGGCAGTTGCACGGTTAACGATCTGCTCGTGCAAGTGGCGTCAAACCCGACTCGAAACGCACCGAATAACGTTTCTATGAACGGCAGGACATTCGGGTAAACGCCAACCTTGCTCTCTCTTAGGTCGGCTGATAGGCGTAACGCTTTGATAACCGTTGCTTGTTGACTTAAGAAGCTAACGGGAACGCTGGATGCCATCCCAAGAATAATTCAGAAAAAGCATCACGGCATTGGAATGACTCGTTCCCACATTTATATTCCGCAAATTCTGGAGATTTTGCAGATCCTGGTCCTGCTGGTAATCCTGCCAGCTGTAAACATAGCTGCCCTTGAGCTGCCAGTTTCTCGTGGGCTCCCAGGCAATGCCTGCGGCCGTTGTGAAGTAGGTGCGATCAAATTGGTTGCCTGTCGACTGGCCACCGCCAATTGATTGGTTATTTGAGAAATTTCCCGAGAGATCCAGCAAAAGATGTTGGGTAAAACGATAAGAATAATTGGCGAAGACTTTGTGGTTTTGCAACGTTTGCCCCAAGGAGCTAGGATCAATAGAGTTGGAATAGCCGGCAGAGAACTTAGTCAGCTTTCCGTCATAGGTTACATCAATATTGGCATTACTGCCCAGAGATAATGAAGAATTCTGTTCCGATGAAACACTGGCAAAATTCCTCCCCGCTCCGTCAACCCATACCGGTCCCCCTCCGACATTAAATGACCAATTTTCATCGATTTCGTAATTGCCCCCCAGCACAAAGCCAAACAGGTTTTGAGTCGTTGCATTTAGAGCCGATATGCCAAATCCAGTGTATTTGATATTGGAATAAAAGAGATTTCCTGTCAGGGTAAGGCGTCGGCTCCACTCATGACTCTCGCCCAGACTAACGGCGTAAGTCTCATTGCCGCTGAAATTCAGTGAACCTTGGTTATTGAAGGCAACGCCGACAAATGAATTGCTATAGCTTGTCTTGGAGTAAGAACCAATCAGGCTCAACTTGTCGCGTTCTGTCCACTGCCAGGCCCACGAAGGTTCTACCCGGTATTGTTCAGACTGACTATTTGGCACAAGCAGCCCTGTATCTGTAATTTGTTGGGCATAGGAACAGCTGACACTGTATCCGCCACTTAAACCATAAACGCTGCGCTTGGTCTTATATTGATTGTTAAGACTTAGACTATAGTTATCGCAATCCCAGTTCGAATCATCATAACGGCGAATATCGCCCAGCCCTTCAAATGCGATATCCAATACCTCCGTTTTTCGGCTGGCTTGCAGGCTGGGCCTCAAAACGTATCCGGCAACAGAGTCCTTGCGAATCGTATTCAATGAAATATTGTCATTGTACTCAAGCTGTTGCCCCAGGTCCCCTTTCACTTCCCATTCGGCGGCGGCTACGTCTTTTCCAAAACCAATGCAGGCCAGCGCGAACATGGCCATTTTTCGTCTGTAGTACATGCTTTCCTTTTAAAATTGTTCATGGCGCCACGATAGTATCGCCGCTTTGCAATAAAATATTCGATTCTATATTTTCGCCGTCTTCAACATCGCCGTACTCAAAAGGCAAGGACTTGGCTCGACCATCTGCTTCACGCCTCAATACAATAATGCTGTTTTTCTTGGCAAATTCTGTCAGGCCACCGGCCATGCTCAAGGCTTGCATTACATCCGTAGGCCTTGTCATCACGAATGCCCCCGGATGGGCGACCTCGCCGGTCACATAAATCATATTGCCCGTTGCGGCGAGTAACCTGACGTTTACTTCGGAGTCCGGAATAAATTGTTTAAGGCGTTCCCGTAGTAAACTGACTAACTCCTCAGTCGTTTTACCGGCAGCGGCGACATGGCCGACCAGAGGAAAAGAGATTGTGCCGTCCGGCAGCACCACTACATCCTGTTTTAACTTTTCCTCTTCCCAGACGGTAATTTGCAGCTTATCGCCCGGATTGAGGCGATAATTGCTATCTGCCTGAGCAAAAGCCTGACCAGGCAGCCAAAGCATGCAACCCAAAAAGAAAGCTAAAAGACTGCCTCTATAATTTGGAAATATCAAACTTCTCAAGGTGAATGTATTCATTTGCTCGCTCTCCAAAAACACTACGTTAACTTATCAATATGTATTGACCACTAAACTGAATTTGAAAAACCCCAAACTATCAACCAATGAAAAATCAGCATTTAAGCCTCTCACCCAATCATAACAACTTTTTCTTTTCCAGGGCTCGAGGCACTTCCTGTATTTTCCAATGTACATTTTAATTGCAGCTCTAACTTCAGCCATAAGCTTATCATTTTTCAAAGGAGGGGCGTTATTTCTTTCCAGTGACTTATTGAATGAATATTTCATGACATTTCTACCCGGTTCTTTAAATTGGCAACTGGCCAGTGAAGCTGTAGCAGCAGGGCTGCGAAGTGCCAAAGGCGTGAATCGGCGCGAAACGGAACAATTTTTATGTCTCGCGCTTCACTTGCCAACGGGAACCGCGCCAGTAGCCGACAAGCGGCTGCTAATCTGGCCAAACCACCGATGACTATTAGAAAAGTTCTTTGTGCGCTCATAAAATCATGCTCGAAATTTGTGGAACTGGCGCGAAAAGGAACGCTGATGGAAATAGTCGGCAGATTGAAGAAGTCATGGTTCCATTACGGAAAAATTTATTCCGCAGGAGAGATAAAATGCGTGTAAGCCGATTTCCCCCTATCAATGAACTGCTCCCCTTTCCGATCATATACATCATTTCAATACCATCGATTTTTTATAATTTTGCTGATGAAACGATAATCCTGATCAGCAATATTATTCAGACTACGGCAGCGCTTTGCAGCCTCCGGTTTCATCATTTTTTATGACCATAAAGACCATTTCGCCTGTGTCAGGACAAAAACGGCAATCAATGCGTTGGTCGTCATATGGGCAATGACGGCGTCGCCAAGCTGCCCGCGACGATATAGAGCCAGGGCATAACCCATTCCGGCCAAGATTCCGGCAACCCAGCGTTCATGCATTAATCCGAAAAGTACGGAGGTAGCCATGAATGAAAACCATGAGAACTGCCCAAGCGGCACATTTTCAAAGTCTTTCGCGGTTAATTTGCGAATCAAGTAACCGCGGAAGGCAAGCTCCTCAGCCAAAGGCACCGTGATTGCCGACCCAATCACGCGAAAAGCCAGCCAGATTGCAGCCGACCCGCTCGTGAGCTCCGCCAAGCCCTGTGATAATGCAGTCTTGCTGCTGTCAGCGTCGGGCTCTAGCAACATCCAGATCAGAAACACTGCAGTGCCGATTAACGGCGCTTGCCAAGACCAACTCCAGCCGAGGCCTTTATAGGCATCACGGAAGTAGTAAAGCGCCACCGCGATAGCTGCCACGCGGACAGGATATAGTCTATCAAAGCCGCTGGAAAAGGCTGACGACACCATTGAAGCAGCCATCAAAGCCAATAACGGAACAAGCAGAGCCGCTGCAAGAGATTTGTCGGCTCCAACAACTGGAAAGCCTGAGTTGGCAATGGTAAAGAACTGCATCCTGTTAGACAAAGCAATCGCACCGATGGCAATTAAAGTGAAGGCTATCCAGCCGGCTTGGGCGTGAAAGCCTTGTAGCGCCACTTCAGGAGAGAAGGACGCGCCGATCGCAATCAACATGGCAATACGTACGGCATTGGCCAACCAGATAAATAATATGCCTAGAGGAAAAAGCCAAAAGGCTTGCGGGAAACGCAGTGCCTTACGGAATAGCCAAAGATAAATAGCAAGAAATAAGGTAATTAGAGCAATCCCTTCCAAACCTGAGCAAGGATAAAAGATTTCAACCTGAAAAGAGGCTGTACCTAGCAAGAATTTTTCCGGCTGATAGACGAGGGGCTGATAGACGAGGTCGTCATAAATCCAGCTGAGCAGTGTATGGACGAGCTGCATGGTAGGTATGGACAAAGAGTTCCAGAATTCTTCTTGACCTAAGAATCCTTCTCTTCGATTGAGCACTCTTATGGTCTGCCAAGCGCCTATCCCCAGCATGCCTCCCATTAGCAATGCTGTATATTCCTGACGGATCAGCCGCAGCCAGAACTGCCCTGGAGCCAGAGCGAGCAGCCATAACAGCAAAGTTGCGCTCAACAATGTAAACCAAACTGCAAACCAGAATGCTGTGAGCCGAGCGGGATTGACCGGTGTTGCAAATAGGAATGCAGTAACAACTGCGAACGCAAAAAAAGTGAAAATGTGGAATGCTAACCAAATCGACCAATGATACTCGCTCGACTGCTCCCGTAAACTGCCAAGCACGGCCTTAATCCGCGGGCTAAAGATAAGGAGATTGGCGCAGATGATCCATAGGCCAATCCGCCAAATCTTATTCGAAGAATGGAATAACCGAACTGACCAGCTAACCTCAGTCTCCAGGAGTGGCGGCATATCATGCCTGATCGTTATCGCCATGAATTCGAATGCCAGAATTGCCAGAAGCAATGACCAGCGAATTGCTAATCGTTTTGAGGTTGCTATGGTGCAAAATTGTGTTACATATTCAGTCATCATTCGGCAAAGGTGAGAAAGAGCGGATCAGCATAAGTAGTATGCTGATCCGGTTTTAATGCTATAGATCAGGAAATGTTAACCCGTCGAGACCGAGGCCTTTCGCCCGCCAACAATAAAACACCGGTTAGCAAAGCGATCGCACTGGTTCCGGATGCGGCATCAATTTCTGGAGCAACGCCTCTTACTACGCTCCCTGTAGATGTAGAACCATTTGTAACTCCACCTGAAGGTGTAGATCCATAAGATTGCTTTGACTCATAATTCCCAACCTGCCACATCTTATTACGCCAAGCATGTATTTTACGGTGCAAAGTGCTTAGCTTATGTACAAGTGTCGATCGAGAGAACCAATCCGATTTACCATTGTTTGTTTTGCTGTCTTCGTCAGCCCAGGCGTTGCCTGTAGTTAAGAACATAACCGCTATACCCGCTAATAACATTTGTCGAATATTCATATAAACTCCTTCGCTTGCTTTCTCATTTATTAATAAAAGACCAAACTACTTTCGTTTATAGATAAAGCCACAAACCATCGAATGAATTAACGATAGGGCATTCGGCTCCTGGTCGTTTCACTTCTAAATCTTTTCTAATGATCGCGTTTCATTTCATGCCTTTGTTTTTGAACTGCTGCTGCTGAATTGAGCCGCAACATTTCAAAATTTTGAGCAATACCATGCACTATTTTTTCCATTATTTTCTAGCAGTCTAAGTTAGCCGCCTAACTACTATGATACATCGCTCAAAACTCATTATTCTTTATCCTGCTCAACCTTACAATGAGTATCAACACCTAAGTAATTTACGCAATAACCTGATTTACGGCGATGCAAAAAAGCAACAGCGATATATATGTCCGCCTCCGCCTGACTTTAGAATTTTAATGACCCGGTACAGTTAGTGGGCGCAAACAGGAAGAGATGTTTTTCATCTACTTTGACTTAATTGAAACATTACAAAATAGCAATACCGATTTCATTAGCCTTCTTATATCGAATGGCTCTAGGACAAAAGCTGTTCCAGCCGCACGACTTGCCTCTAAATAGCGTTCCTGATCAGCTAAAATATTTGCCAAATGGGACCATTTTGCAGCCAATCGCCTGTTGGCAATCGCATGAGCTTTCGGATGGACTTCTTCGGTCCGAGCTTTGATATTGGAAAAGACTGTTATTAAACTTTGAAGACATTCTTCCCGCTCAGCCCCGGTCTGATTCACATGAAAGCGTCTTTTCAAAAAAGGTTCAGAAATATAATGAAAGCGCATTTTCATGGAGGCCCTGCTGAACCAGTCTTCATCTTCTCCAAAGCATAAATTCTCATCAAAGAACCCTACTTCCAAAAATGCACTCTTCCTGCAAAGCAAAGTTCCTAGGTGAAAATATCGTCCCGCGGCTACATCGAGGACGGGGTCGAGCACATAGCCCGAAGTATCGCAACGAGGCCATGTTACACTTTTGCATTGGTTGAGAAATTCCCGGTCCTCTTCATGGTCAACAAACCATTCCACCTCTTGAAAGCTCAGAATATCATCACCTAATACCCTATTTATCTGAGCGTTGAGTTTGCCGGGAGACCAAAGGTCATCACTGTCCAGGAAGGCAAGCAGTTCGCCGCTGCTTTCCCGAACGCCGCGGTTCCGTGCAGCACTGACGCCACGATTTTCCTGATATATGTAACGAATAACATTCATGTACGGCTTAAGCACATCCTGTGTGCCATCTGTTGATCCGTCATCCACAACAATAATTTCAAGATCATCAATATTTTGATCTAGTACGCTGGTAACGGCTTCGACGATAAACTTACGACGATTAAATGTAGGAATTATGACCGTAATATATTTTTTACTTTGCATAATAGTGGTTTCTTTTAGGTTTCTGATTGTTCGACTGATGTTATGCAGTCTGCATTTTTTACAATTCAAAATAGGCCTTCTAATTGCCCTTATACCTGATCTTCAAGCATTCCAGCTTGAACACGGCATAGATGACCAAACACAAGATTGTTCTGCATGATCACCATGCGAGTTGGAGATTTTGCCAACCCGCATTGGCTTTCAGGGACTTATGAAATTCTTCGACTTGCCATCGCTGCTGGCAGATCGACCTGTTAGCCATCGCACCTTAAATCACTGCACACCAGATTCAGCAAGCCGGTGCTGCCGTCTTTATTTGCAGACCCACCGCACGAAAAGCACTTCTTGTTCGAAGCCCATCACCATGCCAACACATGATCTCGTCCTCATCCGTCTATGCTTTCTCCTGAACCCTATTATCAAAAATCAGACAGCCGGCCTCGCGCTCAAGCTGTCGCACCATCGATTTGACCTCCCACCATAAATCTTTCGAGGTATAGTCTCGCTCCGATAAAAACCTCGTCAATTGATCATGATTTACTTCGCCGTTCAGCATTGCTAGCAAACTTATTGCTGTCGCATAGCTGGTGTGGCTGATTAAATAATCGGTGCATAACTCAAGCTTTTTTCATAGCAAGATAAGAAACTTTTTCAGCGGCACCCGTAACATCAGTTATTATTTTTAGAGGCCGCGTACCAATTGCCTGAATCCTTTAAAGTCAAGCTCATCAGTTAAAACAATTTCTACCATGAAATATTACAACCTCCAAAGTTTAATGCCTTTTGGTACCCTCTCTCTTTCAAGCTTGGCTTTGATATCTATAACTATGCCTGTCTCATCATGTAATAAACCTAACAAATAAGACCAATCCTTATCTAAAAAGTAATCATGCGGTACAGCTAACAGCACGGCATGAGCGGGTTTCAGTTCATCTTCTGATGATAATTTAACCCCATATTCTTCCATTATTTCATTTGAATCCGACAGGGGATCGAACACCTGCACATTAATGCCATAGGTTTGCAATTCTCTATAAATATCAATGACTCGTGTGTTTCTTATATCGGGAACATTCTCTTTAAACGTAAAGCCTAAAATAGTGACCACGCTGCCTCTGACGCACTTTTCGGCTTTGATTAATTCCTTTACCGTCTGAGCGGCTATGAAGTTTCCCATACTGTCATTAATACTGCGCCCGGACAGGATGACTTGTGGTGTATATCCTAAAGTTGCCGATTTATAAGTAAGATAATAAGGGTCAACGCCTATACAGTGTCCTCCCACCAGTCCGGGATCGAATGGCAAAAAATTCCATTTTGTTGATGCCGCGGCCAAAACATCTCTTGTATCAATATCCATTTTATTGAAAATCAAAGCCAGCTCGTTCATTAATGAGATATTTAAGTCCCTTTGAGTATTCTCAATCACCTTGGCTGCTTCCGCGACTTTGATGGTAGCTGCTTTATGTACACCAG
>Ga0208883_100441_pt1 | contig 10836 bp, 18 predicted proteins | sample LakWasMet43_HOW7_2_FD_183881 | JGI IMG/M metagenome (GOLD analysis project Ga0208883, IMG submission 183881) | Freshwater sediment methanotrophic microbial communities from Lake Washington under simulated oxygen tension - Sediment Metagenome... | ecosystem: Environmental > Aquatic > Freshwater >...
TTAAGGGGTCGTCATTAACGCCTGTTTCCGGCATAGCAGTTTGAGAGTAGCTATTTGTACCAGAAATAAAATAACGTGATGAAAAACCTGTAGTAGTAGATATGTATATTCTGTAGGAAGATGCTCCCGGCACTGCTGTCCAAGACCAAGCAATAGATCCCGTAGGACCTGTTACGGCTACACCCGAAGAGTAAGTGCCTATAACGGACTGGGAGCCATTTGGGCCAATAGCTATGATAGTAGCGAAGTAAGTACCTGAGAGAATTGTTCCTCCAGAGGTAGAAGGCGTTCCTGTAGGAGCAGCAGGAGCAGTAGCAAAGTTAGTGTTAATAGCCCCTCTAGAAATATAGATCCTAGCTACAGTGGCAATGTTAGTACCTCTTGCTTTAAACCTAATACGTTGTACGAAGCCTCCATTTGTAGCATCGGATTCAAATACGCTCCTATTATATTGAGACACGCCTGTATAATCGTTAGCTGCCGTAGTTAGTAAAGCAGATTGGCCGATAGCACCTTGTCTAGAGAAAATTGGATCGTTATTTGCAGATAAAGCCATATGTTATAGTAGAGCCAGGCCGCTATTTAAAGCGGTGGATCTACCCTTTCTATAAATTTGATCTACCATATAGGAAGGTAGAGTTACGAATACGTTCATACTAGTACCGCTGAAAGTTACATCGTTAAAAGATATATTAGGAGCAGTGCCTGTAATAGAGCTTGACTCTAATATATACTCCCTAACCAAAGTAGAGGACCCTGATAAATATCCTCGGAATACTCCCCAAGTAGACCCGTCTACACAAGCAAAAAAGAAAGGTTCCCCGACGGCATACCTCGAAGCGAAGCTACCGAATCCAGTAACAGCACCGGTCAAGGTGATATCTCCGTTAGTTCCGGTGCCGGTTTCTTGGACTCTATCATGGGTAAATTTAGACATTTAATTAGTAATTGCTAACAATACAGTTAAAGCGAACATCTGTAGCTACGTTACCTAGTGTAACGGTTTTAATTGAAATAGTAGAGGTAGTTCTACCGTATGCGTAAAACACATAAGGAAGAGACGCATTAAATACCGAACCTACTATAGTAGTATTCAAAGTGTTCAGCGTGTGAGTAATAGTATAGTCACCTGCTCCATTTCGAGCAATAGCCCAGCCAGCAGGCATTACGTTAGTAGTTGGGGAAACTCCTCCAGTGACATCGATAAGCTGCACGGAAGCATCAAGCTTATCTGCAATGGCGGCATCCCTATCATGTAAATTAACTAACGGACGATTATCGGTAGTATATGTGTAAGGATCAAATTGAGTATAGTAGCTAACTGCTACAAGGGTATCTTTTAAAGCCATTTGTTATTGCCTTTTATATATAAATATTTATAAACCGAAACGTTCTGCTTTTACAGAAACATAGCCAGAAGCACCGGTATATCCAGAGAAAGTGATATTGATAGCATCTGCAGCCCCTGTAAGGATAACTGTTACGGCAGAACCTGTTGAAGTGTTTCCTATGATTGCAGAGTTTTGAATAGTTACAATACCTGCTCCAGTGCTATATCCCAGAACATTAATTTGAATAAGAGTAGAGTCTGTAAAAGAAGTATAAGTACTATCCTTAACAGCCCAAATCTTTAAGAAGTAAGAAAAAGGTTTTCCTCTATCTGCTATCAAAGAGAGGGGTATTTGTAAGCCTGCCCAGTTACCGGAAGAGGTATACCCAACTACGTTAGCTTGAAGGGTCTCAACCGCGGTCTTTACAGTTTGGATATTAGCATCCAAGTCCTGAAGTGGACGGTTATCTATCGAATAATGCCTAGGGTCGTTAGCAGTGATAAATCTAACAGGGGTAAGGGAAATACTCATTATTTATCTTCGTCTTTGTCTTTGTCTTTGTCTTTTTTCTCAGGCTCAGTATCATGCTTTAATTTCAAAGCAGCTCCACCAGCAGCTAACATCGCAGCAAAACCTGTTCCGTAAGCAATGCCATCAAAACCTTTGGAGTAGTATACTACATATCCTGCAAAGAGGATATACGAAGCTACACCTACCGCCCAAAGGATACGTCCTATATCTAAGGTTTCATTGTCCTTACCCGAGAAGGCTTGATGAAAGAGTCTATTAATTTTATCTAATAACATTATTTGATTACTTTCTTGGCTAGGTCTAGGTATTTCTTCCGGTCTTCTAGCCCATTGTATCCACCATTTATTCTTTTAGTAATAGAAAGAACATCATCTTTATCTGCAAACAAACTTAGGTTTCTACTATTCCAAAACCAGGCTGCTGACCTAACAGCGTTAACGGGTTGTTCAAGAAGTTCAGGGGATTTTATAAGATCGAGTTTTAAAGCCGCTCCACAAGTACGGTAGTTTGTCTTTCCAGTAATCTGAATCAAACCTCTACCTTTGTAACGTTGACCGTCTCCATCAGCTTCAGGGGTATTCCCTAGTTTAACCGCTAATGGGCCTGTATCGTATGCAGCACCGCTGGCTATCTCTTTGACATAGCGAAACTCCCCAGATTCATGTGCAATCTGAGCTAAGAAATGAGCTACTCTCAAAGGAGTACCGAGGTTAAACTCCTCTAGGGCTAAATTCAAAGGCTCTAAAAAGAGTTTGATTCTTGCGTCTGGAGCGTAGATTAGTACTTTTTTAAGCTGTTCGAAGGTTAGAGAGATAGACATGAGAAATTAGTAGCCTATTGCTACGTAGGTAGTATTAGCAGCTATATACGCCGTATTTCCAATATTCCTAGCATACACAGATACATTAGATGCAGTAGACGCAGCCTGATCCCATGATATGAATATTGCGTTAGCCCCTACTGCTAGCTGTAAGCTTGCTGTGAAGGATTTGCATACAGAGGTAAAGGCTATTGGTAAAGTTAAATTAGAAGCCCCTGCTGCCGAAGTAGTAAATGTGCCCCATTGTATAATTAACCCCGAAGGTAATTTTTGATACCCGCTAGCAGCTAAAGAACCTCCGAAAGAAGACATATACTTTAGAGCAGCCGGGCTATTCTCAAGAACCCATGATGTGCCGCTATTGCCGCGTCTGAAGGTGGCAAAATCTGCACCCTCTAGAGTAATACTTCCGGTTGAACCGTCTGGCCTGGTAATCCCATCGGCACCCTGAGTATTAATAATTGTTCCTGCAGCAGCTAAGGAGGGGTTCCCTACATATATAATAGAGCCTGGGACAACACTCGAGGCCAAAGGCAAGGTAAATGTCAAAGAGTTAGCGGTAGGGATAGAGATCTTCCCTATGTCAGATGAAGTTAGGACAGTGCTTACTGCATAGTTATTCTGCCCAGAGTAGCTTCCTAAAGCCCGTTGCACAAACGAAGTTGTAGCGGGAGCAGAAGAGCTGTCAAATTGAGCGGGGGTAACTAGATTAAGTAAGGCTTTAGGGACTTTAAAGGTCATAATATTTTACCAAACGATTGCTTCAATTTGTGCTTTTGTAGGGTTATTTCCTAAAGCTGCTAGCTCGTCTTCTAGTCTTTGACGTTTACCGATTAAGGTACCACTGAAGCCAGCAAAGGCATCTGCCTTAGCAATAATACGGCTAACTAGCTCAGCCTTAGCTACGTTACGTGAGACTGCTAGGGCATCTACCAAAGGAGTTGCTACAGCGTTGTTAGCTACCCAAGCTAAAGCCTCAGTTTCTTGTTTAGGCCAACTAAGAACTTCACTGTCGGGGTACTGAGAAGTAATAGCTTTGATAGCCTCTTCAAAAGAAACTTTAATAGAGTTAAGCTTAGATGCCTTGAGACTTTCTATTGAAGGTTCTGGATGACCTTCTTTTATAATATCTCCATTCGGTTGAAGAGTCCATACCCCATCTTGTTCATTGATGGTTTGGAAGAAAAGTTCATTGCTTACTTCTAAAGCCTCTCCCGGAATATTATCACCGTTAATATCTGTATCGTAACGTGCTTGAAGAACACCGGTTTCATTATTGAATACTATAAATTTTGACATCTGTATATTACCTTGTGAATTAATTAGTTTTTGCTCTGCAATGTCCTGCAGGATTTGGATCGAATGGATCTAGTAAATTTCTACAAACCCAAGTTGCTATCTTTTTTCTTTTCCCAGTACCCGTTAGGATATGTCTAGTAAGTCTACGAGTAAGTAAAGTTTCTTGGGGAAGTTCTAAAAAGACTACGGTAAAGATAGTAACATTGATAAGTGTGTCTATCAAGGCCCCAACTGCTAGAACCGGGTAGCCTATGATTTTAGCTGGAAGAGTTAACGTTTTATTTAAATGGGCTCTATATAAGCACATAACTGCTAGGTAGAAAATCCATAAAATCCAAAGACTTAAGGCTGACGTACCTAGCAAAGTTAACATTTATTTTCCTGTATAGATAATGAGAGGTATAGGAGCGAATACAAAAGAGCATTGTTCTCCTGGCTCTTTACCAGCAATTTTCCATCCATATCTCATTTTAACACAGAAGGATCTTCCAAATAACTTGTAAGGTTTTATGTACTGGTACTCCCAAGCCTTACCAACACTTACAAAGTACCAGCCAGGTTCACCATCTCTGCTTACTTCTAGGTTTGAACCATCTGCTATAACAAATACGTCAGTATCTTTGACTCTGTATCCGATTAGATATGTAGTGAAATTAAAAGTAGGATTACGAATAGCTGTCCAAACAAAACAACGAATGAAGTCATGTTGCATCCACTTAGGCCATGTAGCTACGATTTTAGCAAAGAATCCTTCTCCGTTAACACCATGGTCATCATTATCCCAAAGCCAAAATAGTCTAGGCATATGATTATCTTTTCTAAAAAGAAGACCTATAGGGATTAAAACCAAGCCTAATAACATTAGAGGAAAGTCCAAGTACCATTTAATGGCAAAAGACGCTGCCATCTGCCGACGAAGATTGGAAAGGTAGGTCAGGATAAAAAAGAAGAATGGAACTAGTAGATATATAAATAAATAGGTCATGAATATTATTCCTTAGTAGCCTACTGCCATCCAGTAGATTGAAATACCTTGAACAGAAGTATTCCATAAAGTGAACTGAGAAGGAGAATCAATAATAGCACCTCTGGTCTGTACTGTTGACGTAGAGTTTGCAATATCTGTAACCATAACACTTCTACAAGAAGTAGGGAAGGTAATAGGAAGAGGTACTACTGCGGTAGATGCATCTGCAGAGTTAAATGTACCCCATTGGATAATTAACCCACCTGGAAATTTTTGATATCCGCTTCCTGAGAGAGATTGATTTGAGCCTCCAAAAGCCGAGTTCAAAGTACCTGGAGTTAATAGTTTTAAAGCGTTGCTTAAGCCCTGAGCGTCAGTTGAGTTAGCTAGAATAGTACCTGCTGATACACCTGCATTTGTAAATGTAGCCAGGACAGTAGAGCCTAGTTTTAAGTCTACGCTATTGCCGTCGGCTGATGGGGCTAATGATAATGCCATATAATGTTTTCCTTAGTAACCTAAAGCGATCCACGCTACCGTAATGTTTTGTGCAGACGCACCGTTGTAAACAGTCGCCCTCGCTGTTGTTGTTGAGCTTGGGGTATCCCCATCCCTTGCTGGAAAAGAACTCCCACCACTAACCGATACTTTATTTGTAACTGGAATTGATTTTAATATTGCTGTTGGAAATACGATAGGCCAAGCAATTGATGCTTGATTATCCACATTTGAACCCGCAGCAACAGTTGTAGATACCCACTGGATAATTAAGCCATTAGCTAATTTAGAGTATCCATTCGTAGTTAGACTTAACTGCCCAGCAGCAATGTCAAAAGCACTGGTAATTTTACCCGCAGAGTCTATGGTTAGAACGTCAGTAAGAGAACCTCCGTCATTACCACGTTGTATTTTAAGATTACCAGCTCCGTCAGATGCTAGTAAAAAGTTGTTTGCAGCCGTTCCATTATCCCCGAGCTGTACTTTATTTATAACTAATGTGCCTGCCATATGTATTCCTTAAAGATTATCTTCCCAGCCTAGGCAAAGAAGGGCACCACTGGCCTGATTTGAACTGTAATAGATATTAGAAGATTCTAAGAATATATCTCCACTGGCACTACTATTTACAGTAGAAGCTTGTTCTATTTGAACAGGGGCTGAGTTTATATTACCCAGGTTAGTGGTGTAAGTACTATTAGGAGCAACTCCTACAAAATTGCCTGAGACTAGAGGCCCAACTACCTGAACTGCTATACGAAAAGCTGTTGTTGGTACAATATTAGATATTGACACCGTTGCCCAAGTTGAGGTCGTACCTGCAGTGCCAGACGTTATAGTAGGAGGTGCGGTTACATTACTTCCAGCAGTAACTCTATATTGAAATCTACGTTCATACTGAATACCATTCAAGGGATATTTATTAGCTGTGCCATCTGTTTTAAAAGCACCCACCCTAGCCTTGTAGGTATATCCGGAAGGCATTGTAGGAGCAGTTGCAGATAATGAGGCAAGACCTGCGATATTTACGCCGTCTGAAATAACCCAGACATAGTAAAAGGTAGATGCTGCGATTGTACCTGTGTCTAGACCATTTACCCAGTTAATGGTGGTATTAATACTTAAGTTCACTGAACGAGCTACGATTGGGCTAAGGTATGTAGGCTCTTCGAGAACTACGGCGTCTGCTGTTACTGTCGCTAAGGCACTTAGGCCGGTGTATGATATTGATAGTTTTTTAAATACCCCTGCAATTAAAGAGCCGGAGCCTCTAACTGTGTTATCTGGGAAAATTACACCAAGGGTACCATCGATTTTTGTTGTCATTTAATGAATCCTATACCTTAAACAATAGTCCAAACAGCTCCAGAAGGAACTGTAACCACTACGCCGTTATTAATTGTTACTGGCCCAGCTGTCATAGCATTTTTATTAGCCGTTAACGTGTAGCTTGCAGTGACGACCATATCATTCTCATAGAAGACCTTGTCAGTACCTGCTCCTGTAGCTCCGCCTCGGGCTAGGTAGGTTAACTTTTCAGGAGTAATAGAGTTATCCTGGACCTGAGCTGTACCTACGGTATTGGCTGCAGGAGTAGGAATTGAAACCATAACACCTAAGAATGTTACGAAGATATTTTGAGTAACTCCACTCTCTGGGCCAGCTGGAGCCGAGAAGAATATTAGATTACTCGCCTGGACATTGTAGTCAATGCCTGGACGTTGAATTACCCCATCCAGATTTACTAGAATAGCGCTAGAAGAACCTGGATTTATAGATAAAGCAAATGAACTAGTCACACCATCAGTAGTGAAATACTGAGTGTAATGACTTAAATATTTGGGTTCTAATCCGACGTATTGTGACATGATTATTTAGGTTCTTTCGGCCAGGTTACTTTTTTAGGGAAACCTTTTTGTTTGGTAATATCTCGAAGGGCTTGACGGTAAGCACGGAAGTCTTTTGAATCACCTCCATTGTCTTCCAATATATTGATTTTAACATCGGCCTCTTGCAAAAGAATTAATCTTTTAGCTCTAGCTTCAAAGAGTATATCCTCAGTATCATCGTAGTCAGATAAGATTTTATTATCCGGTTTAAAACCTAAAGAACCATCTTTGTTTACTATTACTAAACCAGCTTTTGAAAGCTTATTAAAAACCTCTTCGAAATCACGGTTTTCAAATGAAATAGGGATGTTTACCCCAGTATCTGTGTCTATTAAGAAATCTATATTTTTAGAAAGTGTGTACATATGAGTTAAAGTTCCGCATCTGCTGTGTAAGTAAAAGCACTTGAGGTGTTTCCAGCCCCAGAAGCCGCTAGATCTAAAGCGATTGCTGAAACAGTAGAACTGCCTATAGAGGCTCCTGAGCTGTTACTATTGGTAAATCCTGAAAGTCCGCAAGTAGGACCAGCTCTTTTAGTAACTTTAAAAGGTAAACTACATGAAGTGAAAGTAGACGCTGCCGAGCAATACCCGCCAACTCTATGAAGTCCCGTTTCGTAGTACCTCTGGCATATTGACAAAGTCTGAGTTACAGGGATGTGCTCAAATACCGTAGCTGTGGAGTTACGCTCAATTTGAAAACGTTCTATCGTGAAACTATCATCCGCACCTGCAGTACCTACTGCATTGCTTAGTACATACCACCCTATTTGAGTTACTCCAGAAGGTATTGTAAATGTGTATTGGTAGAAAGTAGGACTGCTGGTTAAGGCTACGTTTACTGTCTGGGAATTATTCCCTGTCCAGCTAGATGATTGGAATAAGGTAGAACTTTGATCCCCCCCTGTCCCAGTTCGTAGACCTAATACAAGAATATTAGAAGTAGAACTATAATTGGCTCCTGCGTATGCATAGAAGGATATAGTTACAGTACGTCCAGATAGATTCTTAGAGTCTATGCTTTCAAGTACTTGCCCTAGTAAATTATACGCAGTAGTAGAATCTCCTGCAGTTCTTTGAACCTTAATGCCGTATGCATGTTGATCTATAGACCCTAAAACCCTAGATACTGTATGGGCACCAGAAGCTCTAAAAGAAAACCATCTGTCGGCATTATATGTAACTACTCCCGTAGTAGGGGTAAAGGAAGTCCCTCTTTGCCATATATCAAAGTTGCCATTAATAGCAAAATTCTTACGTTGAAGTATACTTGAAGGTACCCCATTGGCTGTACCAAAAGAGCTTCCAGAAGTTCCTTGAACTAGTTGGGGTATCCGTGTTAAATCTCTTGTTCTTGACATTTATTAATTTCCGATTGGTTTTGGATATTTTTCTTTTACTGCTTTACAATCTGCTATGTATTTATCCAGAGCTTCTTTATCACCTTTTACTACGGCATCTAAATAATCTGTCACAGGAGGGTATTCTAAGACACGTAATTGGGAGTAATCAAGTTTCTTTACTGTTTCTCTAGTCCAAGAAGGGTCTACTTTATCTAAAAGAGATACGACCTCTTGGGCAACTCCTTCAGAATCATACCAAGTACCTCTAATATCTTTTACTTGGACCCATGCTCCATTTCTATAGGCAGCCAAGTATCCTTCATCCGGGACCATTGGCTTAGAAGGAGTACTGGCATCGGGGATAAGATAATGTCCTGGCTCAAGCGGAGATTCTTGGGATTCGTATTCCCCCAAGTATTCCCTAGAGATAGGGTCATAAAGATAAACTAATTTAACAGACATATTTTCTTCCTAATATTTAATGCACTTAAGCACTCGTACGCCTGCGGCTAAGTTATTTGTCCCAGAACCTGCAAGACCCGTATTATTAGTCGCAGTGGCTGCAGCTGCTGTTGAAGCCGCAACAAGACCTCCACCTATAGCCGCATTTGCCAATCCCTGAGCGGAATGTAGATGTGATGGCATTTGTCCTGCAGTGTTAGTTCCAACGTTTGCACTTGCCTGAACTGAAGCATAATCAGCAGGATACCAAGGGATACCAAAAGTTGTGCTGCCGTCTCCCGAACCCCAGGTAACCTCTATTGCTGCGTATAACGCAGAGTAAGTAGATCTACTAACAGTAGTAGCTGATGTAGGACACACCAGGAAACCTGACGGAGCCGTAGTACCAGCATACTCGATAATAGTACCTGTAGGCAACCCACCCCCGATAAAGCTGATGATCTCTAGCCTATCTCCTGTAGAATTATATCGTACAGTCAACTCCATACCTGCTAAAAGGTCGTTTGCCTGTAATGGCAGATTACCCATCTTAGTAATGGTCTTAGCAATACCTAGATTATTAAAAGTTACTGAGGGGTTGGTAACTGTGTTAGCAGAAGGAACTCGGATTTTAAATTCTGCACCATCTACCAAGGCCTGAACTACAGGAGAAAAAGTAACGTTCATGGCATTGCCTGAACCTACTGCTACTCCGTAAGGAGGTATCATAGAATCTATCTGAGATTTTATATAGTAGTCGTATGGTTTAGAAACGATCCTGCCTATGATCTCAACTTCATCAGATGCATCGCACCCTATGGCAAGAACTACGGTTGTACCGTTAGTCGCAGTATAATCTAGAACTCCTAGACGTACACCGTTAACATACACATCCACATATCCAGGAGTGTATGTAGCTGCAAAAGTAGTCTGACTAGCTGCTGCCGTGTATTGAACCCTTTGCTCTATTTTAGAGGTAAGGTCTTTATCTGGCCCGATATATCCACCCATTTAATTACACCTTCTCAACGATTGAAAATCTTGTCTGAATAACATTGTTTGCGTCTGAAGTAACGTAAAGTTTTTCACCAACTGCTAAAGCTACTTTAGGAATGGTTAGAGAGTTTCCGTAAGGAACTGCGATCTTGTTGAGAACAAGTATATAACTGGTATCTACTTTCTGAACTTCTAAAGTAATCCAGTGCTCTTGCATATTGGTATTATCAATATTTGTAACCGTTCCTGAGAACGCTACGGCCTGAGTACTTGCTGGACATGTATAAAGCAAAGCTCTGGTAGTTGCTGCTAGAACGTCTGCTGGTTTAAATGAGGTAGCCATGTGTTATTTGCCTAAAAAGTTAATTATTAAATACCGCCAAGTATCAACGGCATAACTACAGCATCATCGCTGATAGATAACGTGTCGATTAAGATTGACGCATTCGATTGAAGGATTTCAAAGGTAGTTCCATCGACAGGTCCAGCCCCTAAAGGGGAGGCCCAAGAAATAGAAGTTGATGTGTATGAAGAGATCTCTCTCACATACCCTCTGTAAGTTCCAGAAGTTATCTGAACTAGATACTTACCTAAAGAAGTACCTGAAATTTGTAATCCAGTACAATTCAAGGAAGTTGCTGTGTTAGAGGTAGTAGAGGTTAAGGATTGAACTAAAGTGTAATTCAAGAATCTCCAGCTATAATCATCTTTAGTAACTAATA
>Ga0208883_100450_pt1 | contig 10594 bp, 22 predicted proteins | sample LakWasMet43_HOW7_2_FD_183881 | JGI IMG/M metagenome (GOLD analysis project Ga0208883, IMG submission 183881) | Freshwater sediment methanotrophic microbial communities from Lake Washington under simulated oxygen tension - Sediment Metagenome... | ecosystem: Environmental > Aquatic > Freshwater >...
TGCTAGTTTTCAAAAAGATCCCCCCCGTAAGATCGCTTACTGTGTCCGTCACGCTGTCCGTGATTACCTGAAAATAACTTTCTGCCTGTGTTGCTACGGCCGATTTTCGCGTAACCCACCATGCACCAATACCAAAAAAAACGCCTATTAATGCTAATTTAGCGGCGTTATTCATTTAACCTTTACCCGTTCAGCTATCGCCTCTAATTCAATAGCCTTGATCTGTGCCGGTGCGTTAGCCTGTGCCGCCACATATTCACGCAAAGCGCGTATTGACCTAATATCCAAATCAACCAATGCGGCTTTTGCTTTTTCAATTTCAAACAACTTTAAATCTGCCTCATTAGGCTTCAAAAGCAACATTGCCACGGCTTCCGTTATTTCCTCGCAACCTTCCGGCAACAAGTGAATAAATTCATGCTCTACCTCATGAACACGCCCCGCCTTATCTTTATAAAATGTCATCATTTCAATTCCTGTGTATATCTAGTACCAAATGCCGCACCCGAATCCGTAAGCATATATGAAGCGTTTGGCGGAATTAATACACTTGATCCACCCCAATCAAAGGCCGCCGCAGATAACGACTGATGACCCCCACATAAAACCATATCCGCTCCGCCATCTATTGATATTTTTGTTAATAATTGACCATTCGTTGCCGATCTTACATAAGCCGTTAACTCTATAACTCGCCCCGTAGTATTGTAATAAGTAACGCCTGACGTACGAGTTACCGTCTGCCATGCTTGATTCACACCCACGCCCTTTGCACCACCGCTTATCATGGTAATTGCACCACTAACACATCGGGATTACTGGCAATATCACCGATCACATTAATTGCACCCAATGGCACAAATGCTGGCTCCCACATTTCACCTGGCAACAACAAAATTCCGTTTGCCGCCGTAGCTGCCACGCCTGCCGGATTGATCCAAATTTTTCCCGTTAACGATTTATTTTGTATGCAGTAAAAATTACGATTGTTATTTATTCCGTCAAACTGCTGCGACACCGGCGTTACTGTTTTCTGTGTAGTGGATAAGTAACCACCCGCCACCCGCACTGGCTTTGGCATTGCCGTAACATTCGCGTCAATGACACCCACCACCGACACGCTGCCGCCAACCTTTGCAGAACCCGCTTTTTTGTTTTTTGAAACTGTTAACTTTATTGTCTGATCAGTGACACCCATATTGGTGACAATTAGGCTTTTGAAGTCGTCTAACTGAAAATCATCCCCCTGACTTGCTTCTACTTTTTCCGCCGTCAATGGGTTTTCTATTGTTAGATCAACCGCGCTTTGCCTAACCTGTACATAGTTGCCCGCTTGCGCAAACTCTTCCGATGCACCCGCTGCAATTTTTAATGTTATGGTTCTCATTTTTTCTTACCCTTCCACACGTACCAAATCAACCCCGCCCCGATCAACGCAACGATGATTTTTTTCTGACCGCTGGCCGTCGCTTCCGTGGCTGCTTTTGTTGCCTCTTGCGCTTGCGCCGCTGTCTGCGCTATGGCTTCGCTAATAGAATCCACCTGATAAGAGGCGGCCGCCGCTTGCGTCTTTTGGCCGGATATGACGCTATCCAGCACCGCCGACAAGCTAAACCCCGCGAAGTCAAAAGCCTTATCTATAACCCCGCCATCCAAAATATTTACAGCTACATTATTCCCCCCGCCACCCGATCCACCCTTGGCAAGTCCTGAACCACCGCCATTAATATTTAATACGTGACCGGCCAACGTGTTATTGTTAGCCGACCCACTGGACGAGAACCCAAAGGCCTGATCAGTGACCGCCAAACGATTATCCGTTGCCTGATTAATTGATGTTGACGATGAACCCATTTAACGCCTCTTTCTTTTTTTATAGTAAAAGTACGCCGCGCCGACTGATAAAATGCTTACCCATGCGTACCATGGCAATGCGCCCAATTCTTGCGCGTCTAAACTGCCGCCCGTAGCGTTACCTTTACCGACAACCCACCCACTCGAATTAAAATTTAACCCTGCTGATGATTGCGCACTTGATTGATTGCTTGAACCGCCAAAAAGCCCCATTTAAACCACCTTCTTAATGATCGCTATGGCTGCCAAAGCACCAACCGCCCAAATATACCAAGGCAATGCAGCGGCTTTTTGTACCGTGTCCGATAACGTGCCGCCCTTTGCATCACCCTCGCCAATTACTGTACCCGACGTATCAAAATTTAATTTAGCAGTACCCATGCCCATCGACGTGGTGACACTCTCACCACTAAGCATATCTATGACCGCACCGGCGGCCATTGCATACGGGTTTCCGGTAGACGCTCCGGCCGCGAATGCTTCGCCCGCCATTACTTCTTAACGATCGCGTACAAAGCCACAGCACCCACCAACAATGCGCCAACAACTAGCACTTTATTGTTTGATGCTGCCGCCAGTGCGTTTTGTGCAATTGCTTGCACATCCTGCTGAGGCGTTGCTTGGTTATAGGCCAAGGCACTGGCTTGCGCCTGTGCCAATTGGTTTTGCAACTTAACAGTCTGAACCTTGCTGTATAAGTCGATCACGTCGCCAAGTGCGGATTTAATCGGATCGAAAAACGACCCGCTGCCCGTCACCTCTGTAAAGTAGCTTTCCATTTAAAGCCGCCTTTCTAGCGTGATAGCGTGTCTACGGTTTCCGTGACAATATCCACACCGCCGGAAGTGTCTAACGTCATTTTTACGCGAAAGTCTGACAGATTAGCAGTTGGCAAACTATCCATTAAGTCGCCGTCTGTGATCAGATCAATATGCGTCGCTTTTGCCGTTACTGGCACACGTTTTTGAGGGCTTGCACCTTTTTGGAAACGTTCCAATACTTGCTTAGTTGCGTCAATGATTTTCACATCATTTGCCACTACCTCAACCGCTGAAATATCGGCCTTAAACAAGTGAATTGCGCTGTACCATGCACCGCGTGGCAATTTGTCGGCTTCCAATACGCCAGCAACCGCAGACGATGCCGGAAACTCACGAATGCGGAAAAATGCGCCTAATGGTTCACGGGCTGGATTAACTTGCGCGTATGCCACGATGGCAATATCAGCCGGCGCGCCCGCTGCTATTTCGATTTCAATATGCAACGTTTGCAAATCCGCCGTACCTAAGCCCGGGGCTTTACGCCAAACCGCATCAATCAATTCAGCACGACTAAAATGCAATGCTGCCTCAATACGTGTTGCGCCCGTGATCGTGTCCGCATCACGATTGTAATAACCGTTAATGTCGATCAAGCGTTGCAAGTTTTTAAATGTCTGAATTGGCGAACCGTTCACCAAAACATCAATGCGGCCAATGTCCGTAGCATCTAAACCAGCGGCGGCCGTCATAACGAATAAAATGCGTTCGTATGTATTGCCCAATGGCAACTCAAGCGTTGCTTTACTGCCCGGCGTGACGCGTGACAATGAAGGCAATTTGACTAATTTTTTCATTATTGCCCCCGATTATTTGTTGTTAACGATGTTTGATGCGAATGCAACGCGATTAACCACCGCCATTGCAACAACCGCCACCAATGCGATCTCTAGATATTTCTTAACCATGATGTAAAACCCCTTTTTCAATGTATGTGAAAACCGGCTAAACCGGCCGGATATGACGCATTTAAAAGGGATCACGCCGCGCTTTCTATGCGTGTATATGTAACGTTGCAAATGGACGAAAAAAAACCGCTAAAAATAGCGGCCATTTTTCACCATTACTTTTAAAAATCACACGATTAAAATCCACAATTAAAATATTTTCCCCCTCGTCACCGTTCCGTTTCCCATATCGCGCTCTATATACTCACCTTCCATTAAGTTGCGTATCTCGTCCGGCTGCCTACTCATGCAGTTAGCCATTGCCTTAATGTGGCTATCAAAATTTAATCGTCCAGTGCGTACTTTTGAGCAGTTGCCAAAAAAATCTTTATCAATCTGCGCCGGTGACTGGCTTAAACCAAAAATAACAATGCCTTCCGTCCGCCCTTGCGTGGTTAGCTCTTTCCAGCCTTCCGGCGCATGGCTGGCCGTTGTAACGTCGCTTAATTCCTCTGCTATAAATACGACGTTTTTAACTGCAAATGCCGCTTGGCAAAACAGGTTAAATTGCTTCTTTTTATCCTCACCGTCGCCGCGTGGCTTATAGCAAATTTTAAAACCGCCTTTTGATCCTGCCTTGGCTAGAATTTTGATCACGTCACCAATTTTATTCACTGGCTGGCCGTAACCTTCCTGCGCAAACTCGCCTTTTTTATCCCACACCATTAGCCGCTTTGGCTTCCGGCGTTTTAACTCATTCATAACGTAAGTTGTTTTCCCCGATCCACTCGCGCCAATCACGCCGTTAATATCCGGCTTTGCGTAACGATTTCCGGCCATTATTGCGCCCCCGTCACCACTTGATTTAAATCCTGATCGTTTGCCGTGTCCGTTGCCGTGTAGGTATTTTCCGCCTTTACTTCCGCCGCCCCATCTTTCGCCGCCATTGCTGCCGCTTTTAACCGTTTATAGTCTTGCATACAACCCATTGACGGGATCGCCAACGAATAACCCAAACCGATCCAAAGCAAAACAGGGCTATTTTTGCCGATCATCACCGCCCGCAAATCCCATTTATACAACTCGCTTAACTCAATCATTGCATCGGTTATTTGTAAATTTGCCTCATGGTTAAAATGATCCTTAAACGTAGGCAATACGAAAGACCCAGCCTTTGCCACCAAGTCCAACACGCCCGCCAACTCGTCACGCAACGGCGGCAATACTTCCGCACCTTGATCCGCCGCCTCACCATCTATGGCCGCGCTTGCGTCTATCTCACGATCAACCGCTTCGGCCTTGCTTGTTAGTAAATTTAATTGATCTAAATCCGTACTCATTCTGCCTTACCCCCAAAAAGATGATCAAAAATTGTCATTTCTGCCGCTGGCTTTATTTCTGCCGGTGCGACTGGCTCCGGCTCTACCGCTTTAACCTTTGGCACTACGTTCACCATTTTTGGCGCGTCCACTGGCCGCATTTTTTCGCGCAATATTTTATCGGCCGTAAAGCCACGGGCAAAGCCTTGAAAGCCGCAATCGTCACAATGAATATACGCCTTTGTTTTTTTGGTTGCCCTCACGTCTGCTTGCTTTCCGCATACTGGGCAATCTGTATGCCCTATGTTTGCATTAGCCATTTTTAGCCAGCCTTTCGACGCTGATCGTTTCCACTTTCCCCTTAATGATCACGTCGGCCGTGTGCGGCGGTTCGTTTAACTTACCAAATTTACAACCATGGCCGCCCATGTGGCCGCCATCGTCTACAACCTTCAAGATCGTGCCGCCCGCTAATGCTTTTAAATCTTTAATTTTCACGTTTAACCCCTTTGTTGATATTGAATATTGAACATTTCGACCATATCGCTTAATAAACAAGCGGCCTCGTCCAGTGCCTTCTCTGCTGCGTCACCCTTGCCAAATGGCCCCGCCCGCTTTACGCCCTCGACTGATTTTTTAAACAACGCCAACCGTATGTTTAGCGTTGTTACCTGTGCATTTGCTGCTGTTTTTTCATTTGCCATATAGTTAAATCCTCACCGGTTAAAAAAATTGGTTGCTCTCGCTCTTTTTGAATTTTTTGCGCCACTGGAAGCCGCCGCGCAGCGGCTTCAAAATCTTTTCTCATACGTTCAGTTATTAACTGATCACCTTTTAAATCAAAGTCCGTACAGTTATTTACAGAACTCCGAGGCGTTACGGCTGCGCCGCCACGCTTAAAAATCCACTCCCTGACCCGCGTTTTTATGGCCTCTTGCCCACACTCAATGCCCACCACCAACGGCGCGGCCGTCTCTGCGTATTTATTTAATCTAATCTCACCCGTAACCACGTCCACCGCTGGCAATTTAAGCAAACCAATATCATGATCAATTGAGATATAGCGATCCCATTCGCCCGCGTCGGCCGCCGCTGTCACAGCTTTTAATACTTCGCCCGTGATCAACTCTTGATCTACGCGCCGCAACTCACGCCATACCGTTACCGACTTTCCGCCGATCTGTTGGAATTGCCTAATTCCCCAAGTGGCCGCCCAAGCATCCACACGCCGCGCCGTATCTATTGCGCTATCCTCACCGGCCACCGCTTCCCAATCCTCACCAACCGCATGGCCGTCAATGTTTTTCGATATGTATTTGGCTATGTAGGCCGCTGCGCTGCCCTTTGATCTGTCTATGGCTTCCGCCTTGAAACGGTGAATATCTGCGCCGTCCTCGTCGCCGTCCTCTTGCAAGGCATAAGCCCGCATGATCTGCCTGATCCTCGCCGTGTGCTTTTGATCGCAAAAAATGATCATGTGCCAATGCGGCGTTCCGTCGTGGTGAGGTTCGGCCACTCTAAAACCGTATATATTGATTTTTTCCCTATGCAGTTTTGATCTGATCCGCGCCCATATAGCGCAGAAATAGGCCTGTGTCTGTGCCGGTGTATAGCCTTTAAAACTTGGATTTTCGCGGCCGCTGATATGGTGACGTGCGTGATATTTAGATGGCGCGGTGAGTGTGTAGAATTCTGCCGCGTGATTATTGGCTACTGCGTACGCATCAAAGCCCGCAATTCTCGTCATTAATTCCATGCGCCTAATGGCCGGATTAGATACGCCAAGATTAGCCAAGTCCTGCAACGTATACTCTTGCCCTTGATCGTTTTGCGCGATCACAGACGCTAATATTTCAGCATTACGCTTACGTTGACCCTTGCGCCGCTTTACGGCCTCGTCACTGGCATATAATCCCGCCACCCGTGAAACCATGCCCAAGCCAATTGCCGCCGCCTCTACGTTACGGGCGGCCGTCTTTCTAACGTTACGCCGCCACCAATCCGGATCAAGCAATCGCATACGTTGGCCTGTTTTCGTAACGTTACGACCGGAAGGCGGTAAAATTCCGTAACGTAACGCCACGGCTTCCATAGCTTCCAAGGCCTGATCACTATCAACGTAACGACCCGCCACCCGAAAACACTCGTCCGATCTCGCCTTGGCAAACGTACGCAAATGATCATCATCACTTGCAACGCCAAAGCGGAAACCGTCCACCGCGTCCACTGTGTCCAATATCGACAAATTGGCGGCTTGACGGCCGTTACTTCTTAACTTTTTAACGTAGTTTTTGGCGACGTGCCGCGCCCATGTGTGCGGCATTTTTGCCAAGTTTTGATCAATGAATTTTTGATCTAAACGCTCGTTTGTTAGCTGCGATCCCGTGATCATGCGGCCAACTCCAACAAGCGAATTTTGTGCAATTCATCGGTTGCCTTTGGACGATTTAACGGCTTTTTAGTGGCTACGTTTTTACGCTTTTCCAAGTCTGCCGGATCAAACATAAAGACCGGACTTGCGCCAGTCTCATGATCGAATAGCTCTACAAATACCAATACCGCCGCCGTCTCCGCAATGATGCGAATACGTGACACAACGCCAAAGCGGCCGCGCAAATCTTGCCGCTGTGCCGTCTCTTTGACGGTGACTAAAGAACCGTTATCAATGAACATGTCCGGCCATACTTTGCGGGTGTGGTCTTTGTGATTTTTCAACCACCTGCTTTAATGCATTTTCGCAGTCCACTAAAACTATCGCCGTCTCCATTCCACAACCAACACGATTAGTTACTTGCTCTAATTTTTGATGTGACCTCGCCAAAAGCCGCACTAATTCAGCATAACTTGGCTTATTCATGGAGCACCGCCAATACATTCAAAGGCGATTTATAGCGATCCAGCGCAAGCAACATTTGACCGCCCAACAAAAACAATTTAAGCCCTTGATCAACTTTCGCGCTGCGCTCTGCCCCGTCCAACACTTGCGATTCTGTCGTTAATTGCGCCGCCACCATGCCCAACTTTGACGCTGCGCGGTTTAGATCGCCAATAGCGTCCTGTACTAAATCCGATTGATATTTGTTCACTTTGCCAACCCCATCCAGCCGCCAAAATGTAGGAACGCGTCACGGCCACCTTGGCTGGCTGGCTTTTTGATGGCGGCCGTGCGCGTAAGCATTAACCATCGTTCACCTATTAAACGTCGGTTGATATTGTGGGCAAAAAAAATGCCCTGTAAACTTGATTTATAGTTAAACGTTATTCTATTAACTAAAACAAAAAAGGCTGGCTGCCATGCTCTCAACTGTAGAAATTTTTGATTTAATAAAACACGCACATAATTTGCCAAGTGACTATGCGCTATCAAAACGGCTTGGAGTAACGGCCGCGTCAATATCAAAGCACCGCTCACGGTCTTTTGGTATGTCAAACGACTTAGCGCTAAAATGCGCCGAGTTATTGAAATACGATCCTGCTTATGTGCTTTTGTGTGTGAATGCAGAACGCGCAAATTGCGCAGATGAAAAACTTGCTTTTGTTCGACTGGCTGGCCTTGCCCTTGCTCATTCCCGTGAATTGCGTTTAACCATGTAAATTGCGGCCAATAATATACATTATGCGAAGTCTTGCACATGCATGTATTTGTATATAAAGGGATATTTTTCAAAGATGCCAGCCTTTTAGTTAACTATCAGTTAATATGGTTTTGATTTAACCACATTAATCATGATCATGTAAATAGAAAGGTGAAATAAATTGGCTGGCAAAACAATAAAAAGAACAAATAAACGACGTATGGCGCGTTTAACATTGCGCGAGATACTCAACCATTACCCGATACTTGAAAGCCACGCCCGCCGCTTGGCTAACGTCCACGCCAGCACATGGCGACGTTGGAAAGCAGGAACGGCAAACCCACCGGCCGCGATTGTTGAATTGATCCGATTGTATGCCGCTGGCCGCATTCTGCCGGAATGCTTTGGCGACTGCTACTTTTCAGGCAACGTGCTATTTGATGACTACGGCCATTCACATACGCTGGCCGATCTGCGATTGTTCACCCTGTACCGCAAGCATAGCGGCGAATATATCGCGCTGCTGCGCAACTTCGACCTTACACCCAAGCCAACGGCCGAACAAATAGAAAAGGGCGAACAACTGCCGCCCTTTAAAATTCACGCTGTTAAATAAACAATATTATCGTTTAGTAAATCGACCGGTGCGTTTTGATCGTGCCGGTTTTTTCTTTTTGGCTTTAGCCATTATCTGCCGCCTTTCATTAGTAAGTTATCAATTCGTTTATGCGCCTCGTCCGCGCTACTTTGTGCCGATCCCACACCTTGCATTAACGCCTTAATATCGCCCTTTATCGCGCCATATACTGCGCCCGCTGTGAAGGCTTGCCCGATTAAAAATAAGCCCCACTCCGGCATTAAAGAACCGCCATCACCAACGCGCCTAAGCCGCTGATAATTGCCTGCGCTTTTGCACCCAATACCGTACCCGCAAACGCGCCCACGGTTGCCCATGTGGCCGGACTATCTAACACCGCTTTGATTTTGTCTTTCATGTAAAACCCCTTTTAAATTAATAGTTTAAATCACTTACTTAATGCGTTACATCGTAAAGCCATACACCAAGGCTAAAATCTTTATTGCCCGTCACCGCCGCACCGATCTTGTTAGTGCCGCTATAAAAAACATTATCGGGATTAGTGGGCTTGATCGCTTCCGGTATAGCGTCATATCCACCGGCCACAATACCGCCCGCAGCGTCCAAAATACCACCGACCACACCAGCCGTTAAATCGCGTGTAGTACCACCAATGCCGCGACTGTATAGCTTAAATGCCAATAGCCCGCCCGCGATCGCTACGCCCCAAAACACGGCTTTTTCGTATTGTTTTGGGATCATACCCACACCCCTCCGTACTGATCGACCATAAAGCCGTTTTTATTCTGCAAGAATATTTCGCGCCCCTTGTTGTCGATCAATGAGCTTGTCTCAATTCCTGCGTTTTTTGGTGCCATAAATTGACGCACCACCAAAAATGCAACCAACCCCGCCGCACCCATAATTAAGTAATCTTTCATGCTGTTTGATCCCCCAAGGCAATAATTCCGCCGTTGCTAACGTAAGTATTTTGCGCACTTTGTAGCGTGATTGTCGGCTGGCCGTATGGTGAAAACGGCAAACTTGCCCATTCACGCGCACACTTTTTAACCGCCAATTCAAAACGCCCCGCCAGCACATCATCTAATGCACCACGCGCCGCAATTCGACCCAATGCCGCCAAGTCCTGCGACGCTGGACTAAAATCTACTAATCCCATCATGCCTTTGGTTTCATCCCATGTGCTGATGATGAATTGATACGCACCGGCCGCGCTTGACGTATAGCCGGATTTTTTAACCGTGATGCGCGGATGATCTGCCCACCCTGTAAACAATTGGCCGCCAAAAATACGACGATAGCCGTTTGTGTCGCCAGTGCCCTCACCCGATCTAATGACCTTTAAAAACGCCTGCACGTTTTTGTTATTTAACTGCGCCGCCTTCACGCTGCGCATATTGCTAGTTTTCAAAAAGAACCCCCCCGTAAGATCGCTTACTGTGTCCGTCACGCTGTCCGTGATTACCTGAAAATAACTTTCTGCCTGTGTTGCTACGGCCGATTTTCGCGTAACCCACCATGCACCAATACCAAAAAAAACGCC
>Ga0208883_100453_pt1 | contig 10564 bp, 7 predicted proteins | sample LakWasMet43_HOW7_2_FD_183881 | JGI IMG/M metagenome (GOLD analysis project Ga0208883, IMG submission 183881) | Freshwater sediment methanotrophic microbial communities from Lake Washington under simulated oxygen tension - Sediment Metagenome... | ecosystem: Environmental > Aquatic > Freshwater >...
GCCGGAAAGCCGCAGCCTGAATCTGTCGAATACGGTCGCGGTCGCCTTGTACGAGGCCTGGCGGCAGCAAGGCTATGACGGTGCGGCGCTCAAATGAGCTTTTTATCCCAGCCGTATAAAACCTAACTGTAGCGGCCCGATAACATAAATCACAGGACCCGATTACATCCGTTTTTCGGGACCACTTTAGCTGATAATATCCATGCGCTCTGGCCCACATTAAACGAGAATGAGCCCACTTTAATTGAGAATAGCCCGATAACATCGGTTAGAAACCAGATTAACTGAGAATGAGCATAGTGCAAATAATGCGTACCAACCCGTCTCATGCTGACAAACGATTGACTGTACGCAACCCCAAGCGGGCAATCGGTGTACTGAAAGGAATAACTGAGTGTAAGTGTCCAGCCCTTTCACATAGCTAGACTGCCAAGGCTATGATTTAATCCGAGCAACGAAAGGGCAGTAATTCGTCGATGCGGCTGTTAGGCCAGGCAGGCAGTTTTTCCAGGGGGTCTTTTAATCAGGCCGAAGGATAGAGGCCGTTGAGCTTGGCGGTGCCGGGCGGCGCGGCGGGTTTCAAGGCGGCGATCAGCAGCAGATTGCCAAGCCAAGGGTGCGCACGCGCACCATTGATGATAGATAAAGATCGGTTTCGTTCGAGAAGGCGGATCAGAATCGGATTGTTTATCGCCGAATTCTACGTCTTTGCCATGCGTGGCATCCATAAGGTGCGCGGTGCGTACCCTGGCTATCCGTCTAGCACCTTGAGCTGATAGGCGGGAGGAGTCCATCCCACCGCCTTACTGCGTTGAATTAAGAAATTTATTTAACATTTCCGCATCCAGTCCATCTTCATCATCGTAGTTAACATGAGAAAGGCATTTTTTTAGAGCACTGGCATTAGGTGTCATAGCGATCAATTTCTCCAGATACTCAGGATATTTTACAAGAACATCTTCAATAGGACCTGCACCTAAGTAGGCTAGCACTCGCTCACTCGGGTTTTGCTCTATGATCTCAAGTATCACTTTAACAGCATTATCGGGTTCATAATCACATTGTTCAAGCAAAGTGATTATCGCATCTTCCTCCTTCTCACTCAAAGACTTGCCAAGTATTTGTGCCTGTGTTGCTTCTATCCAATTAATAGCTAAATGCATCAAAAAACCTCAATATCCTGGTGATGTATTTCTTGGTGTACCAGGTACAGGACACCGAGTACTTAACCACTCATATGCCTTAGATGGTACGGCGCAACCCTTTGATTCGGCCTGAGCTACGAGTTTGGCTAATTGGCGTTGTGTATTATTAAAGGCCTGGACATGCTCATCCCATAGGTTTTTCTTATTTCGGCATTGATCCATATATCGCCTGTTTAACTTCTTCATAACATCCTGGATTTCTGCAATTACTTTGCTACAGTTATCGCCGTTATCTGGAGGACAATCTTGCTGTGGAACTACATCCGAACCTTCACCTGCTGGTTTTGGATACAAAATTCCCGCGATACCACCCAGAGTAGCAGAGATTGTACTGGTCGCAATTCCTGTAGCCGTTGCCAAGCCTTGAAGCGCTGTTTGAAGTCCAGCCTCATCCAAAAAAAGCCCAGAAGAATCAGAATGATTAACTGGATTTCCGCCCGCGTATAAATAAGTATTAATGCCACCCGCCAAGCCAATCGGATCACTTTGGCTATAGCGTCCCGTGGCCGGATCATAATCCCGGAAATAATTGTAATGCAAACCGGTCTCGGCATCGGCATACTGACCGGGGAACCGGAGGTTGAAGACAAAGTCGCCTTGCCCTGTGGGGTTTTGATTCGGCGATGTGTTACCGAAGGCCTCGCCTTCCCAGGTCCAGAGGACTTGATTGTCGCTGGGCCGGCTAACCTTCCGGGGCGTGCCTAGGTGATCGGCATGGAGATAAAAGAGCTCGATGCCGGTACCGGACGGTATAACAGGCTTCAGCACCGCTATCGGCAGATTGCTGAACCAGACGATTTCCTGAAGCGGCTGCCCAGCGCCGTCGTATTCGCCAAGCAGATTCCCTTCGGCATCATAAGCGAACAGCGTTGTGACGCCATTCACCGTCTTGAGGACGCGCTGGCCGAGCCCATTATAGGCGTAACTCGCATTCAGCCCTGGTCCGGTGGCGGTAACCCGCCGGCCTTCGGCATTGTAGGTGTAAGTCAAGGTACCGTCACCGGTCAGATTGCCGGCCGCATCATAGCTGTAGGTTTTGCTGGCACTGCCGCTGATCCCTTGCAGCCGGTTGCTGCCGGGATCGACGTTGTAGGTATCGGCGGTAGTGTTGTGAAGCGTGGCGGTCCGATTGCCGCTCAGGTCGTAGCCATAGCTGTCGCTATTCTGGACCGGCAGGCCCTGGGTGTTGGCCGTCAGCCTATCCAGCCCGTCGTAATCATGATGCTGATCGGTATTGGCATTGACCGTATGGCTAACGTCGGTGAGGCGGCCTGCCGGATCATAACCGTAGTTCAGCGTTTCCGGCAGCTGGCTTTGGGTATCGACCCCCATATCGATCTGGACAGGGCGGCCAGACAGATCGTAAAGCCTCTGACTCGTAGTGTTGTTGCCCCAGACCCAGCCGCCGATTTGGCCATCGGGTTCATAGTCGATCTGGTTGATCAGAGGCTGGCCGTTGACGCTAATTGAAGTGATATGACCGTTCTGCCAGGTATAGGCAAGGATTTGACCACCGGGCGTAGTTAGCTGGTCTCGTTGGCCTTGACTGTTATAGTGATCGCCGACAGTCAGAGTGACAGCGCCAATGGTATCAGTTTGCTGGACGATTCGCCCGTGCAGGTCATAGCTGAACGCGATCTGGCTGCTGCCGTTGTTCAGGCTGCACAGGCGGCCGATGCCGTTCGTGCAGATATCCCAGGTGTAATTGATCGCTTGATCCTCATAGACGATTTGGGTAATACGGTTTTGGCTGTCATAGGTATGCGTTGAAGTTTTATCGCGTGCGTCAGTTTTGGTTTTGATATTACCCGCGTCGTCGTAGGTAAAAGTGGTAAGGCCGGTGCCCGGACTGGTTTGGCTGTTCAGGTTGCCGAGGGCGTCACGCTGGAAGCCGGTTTCGAGATGGCGCGGATCGATAACGCGGGTAATTTGGCCGAGGGGATCGTAGTCGGTGTCGATTTGCCCCAGAGTTTCGCCAGGGAGGTCGGGATGCGGCTCCCGCGTTTGGATAGGGCGATCCAGACTGTCGTACCCGAACGTCCGGGTATGGTTCAGGGGATCGGACGCTTGCGTCAGGTTGCCGTTGGGGTCGTACTGGTATGATGTGGCTGCAGAGAAATGGACATGGACAGTTTGTGCTTGGCTTAACGTGACGACGCAGGTGTTGTCGGTGCCGGTGCAGCCGCCCGACCAGCTTTCAAAGAGTGAACCGGGAGCGGGAGTCGCCGTCAGTGTGGCAGTGCTGTTTTGATTAAAACTGGCGGAACAGGTGGAACCACAGGAGATACCGGAGGGCGAACTGGTAACGGTACCCGATCCTGTGCCGGTTTTGCTGACATTTAGCGTGACTTGGGTTGCCACAAAGGCGGCGGTGACTGTTTTGTTCTGACTCATGATAACCGTGCAGGTGCTGTTCGTGCCTGTGCAGGCGCCGGTCCAGCCCTGAAAAGTCGAACCCGCCGCAGGTGCGGCCGTCAAGATGACGCTGGTGTTGGCTTTAAAACTGACCGTACAGATGCCGCCGCAATTGACACCTGCCGGGGAACTGGTGACCGTGCCGAGACCGGTGCCGGATTTTGCGACGGAAAGGCTATAGGTCTTAGCCGCGGCCTGAGCCAGAGATGGCTCCAGCAGCACCGCAAAAACGATGAAAATCCAGGAAAGGGCAATTTTTCCGGTTGATGTCATGGTGGCGGTTCCTTATTGCGGTTGCACAAAGTTCTGCAGGCGCGAGAGCGCGTCGTAGACCCGATCTTGTCGGCGCGCCAGTTGGCCGTTAGGGTCAGACACTTCTTCCTTCGTCCGGTTACCCTTGGCGTCCAAGGTATAGCTTAAGGCATTGCCCAGATGATCCTTGATTGAGTTGAGGCGATGGGCGTCATCATAGCTGTAGGTCAAATAGGCCCCCGAGGGCTCGGTGACGCGGGCCAATTGGCCGGTGGGATAATACCAATACTCGATGAACTCTCCGCCTATGTCCGAGGAAGTCAGCCATCGGCGGGCATTATAGGCTAGCGTCGTAATTAGGCCGTTCGGCTCAATGATCTCTTCCGGCTGGCCATGAGCAGAGTAGTGGGTGATGCGGGTCGCATGGCCGAGGGCCGTGGTAATCTGCTTCAGTTGCCCCCGGCATCCCAAGTGGCCGCCGGTACAAACGGCATCCGGCGGATAATAGTCATAGGTAGTTAGATCGGCCACATCGGTGCGCGGGCCATCCTCGACTTTTTGCAATAACGCCCCGGGGACGGTGGCCGAGTAGGTATAAGTTGTACGCCATTCGCGTATTTTATTGCTGGCCAAATCCTTGAGACGTTTGAGCGTGATATTGCCTTTATCGTCATACTCGTAGACAGTTTCCAGGGCGGGCTCGGTGATCTTGATCGGCAGGCGGAAAGTCGGATGCCATTCGGTCACAATGGTCCGCGTTTCCGGCGTAGAAACGCCAGCCGCCGTCAGCCCTTCAGTGCGGCTGGTTTCGAGGTTGCGGGCAAGGTCGAAAATATAGTTGGTGCGGTTGCCGTTAAAATCCACCCGATAGGCGACATTGCCGTTGGTGTCATAGTCGATTGCGCTGGCGGATGCTGCGCAGCCAGAACCTGCAGGCTGGCTTTGGATTGTGGGCTTTAAAACTCCGAGAGTGGACTGAAAATTATTAACATAAACTTGATTCAACGGATCACTGACACTGGTGCTATTCGTTCCATATGTCAGTTGATATTTATCGACACCACCTGCATGTTCAGTTGAAACAGCTTTGCCATCACTGTTGTATTTATAAGTAGAATAACGGACGTTATTTTCATCGATTATGCCGGTTAGAGCATTAGGTTGGCTTATATTGGATGTATTAGATAATTCACCATAAACATAGGTTTTCTGAGGGTTGTCACTCAAAATTTCAGGCGTATTATCGGGATATGTGACTTTGTTAAGGTTATAATTATCGTAGCTGTAGCGGGTGATATTGCCTCCGGGGTCTACCATGGAGGTTATCTGCCCTCTGCTGTCATAAATAAAATTCAGGCTTCGGCCAAAGCTATCATCGACTTTAATGAGCAGGCCAGCATAAGGTGCGATCGATGTTGGCGTTGCCTCTGGACAGGATGCGCTGATGGTTGTACAGCTGTAAGTTAGGGTTTGGGTAAGGCCTTTAGCATCGGTAATAGACACTAAATCACCAATAGCATTGTAAGACTCAACCGTATTAGCCGGTGTCGTCACTCTCCAGCCGATACGTAAGCCTGCGGTCAGAATTTCCTGCAAGCTATAATTGACATCGGCATCGGCTTGCCATGCCCCAGATATAGGTTTAAAAATGAAAGATTGGCCATTGGCACGGGTTAAGGAAATCTGAGTTGCCGACACATTCAATCCTTGAAAATAGTTATGCGACCAAGCTAAACCTAAAGGTTTTTGGGATAACCCCAATGTACCGAATGAGGCCTGGTACTGATAGTTAACTAAACTATTGTAATGGCGTGAAAACTGTAAAGGCGAAGGGTCCGCCGATTGATAATCGGTTTCGTCATAAAATTTATTGCCAGTAATAAAGTTGATAGGATTACCAACACTGTTACAGCTATTCCCAGGAGGATTTTTAGGGCTTAGAGGAGGAACGGTAACAATTGCTACTGGAATAACCCCAAAGTCCTTAAATAATTCTCCTTCATTATCGGATATATATACACGAATATCTGCTGTAGTATAACCGACATAAATAGGGTAAAAGTTCATAACCCCTTCATTACAAACACCTCCACTGCAAGGTATTGAGAAATATTGTCCATATCCTCCGCTTCCGTCCCATTGGCTTGGCGCCCAGGCTTCTCCATTTAAGCTATAGTTATCGCAGCTAGTTTCCGGACAAGCAAATGTAATCTCTTTAGTTTTAACTTCAATACTATCTAAATATCGGTTAAATAATTGACTGAATTCTCTGGTCGCTATAGGGTTCAGAACATCAGAAAACGATGGTTTACCGAAGATAACAAGCATACAACATAATGCTAGTTTCCCTAGCCACAGAGGCTGTCTAAGGAAACGCCTGGGTTTCTGTGCAAAAGCAGAAGGCAGAGTTGATGAAAAACCGACAGAACCGATTCGATTAACACACGAGGAAGAGGACGAATCGTACAGCATTTCTAGTAGGCGTGTTGACACATGCCCTAGCAAATAACGCACGCTCTTCGGCAGCAAGACCGCTGAATTGCTGTCACCTCGTGCTAAGTAGTGATCTTTATGACGAATAGGAAACACATTAATTTTTTCCTTTTCTTCTGATTCAACCCTATTACCTGTCATCTTCCGACACCCTTATAGCCAAGCAATAAAAATTAATAATTTTTAAGCTTAGTTGAGCATCGGATTTAGTCAACTAATATTTGACGTTTATTTGCATAGTTCTGACATTCCCAAATGTCGCCTTAGAGATGATAGACTCACGGCTGCCGAGAGGCCAACCGAATTGCACCGTTTTAATATCTTCGCCAATCGTTTTTTCTATCCTAGGCGGATTACCCTTTCAACCATTCTCTAACAGGTTCGCTGCCGGCGTCAGTTGCAAAAAATCTAACAGAAAGGACGGGATTCATTTATATAGCGCACCAAAATAGGTACACGGCAACAAGCACTCTTTGGTTCGAAAAAACGATCATTTTATCGAACGACGGCAGCAAGGACATTTCCCGTCGGAATCTGACGGTTTTCAGTGCAGATTACTGGTTTTACAAATCAAAGTTCGATTTACTTTTGGGTGATGAGTATAATGAACGGTACTCATACGACAAAAGATTCCCATGAATATTGGTTACGCGCGTGTCAGTACCCGTGATCAAACCGTAGCGCTTCAGGTCGATGCGCTGAAGGAAGTGGGCTGCGGCAAGGTTTACACAGAAGTCATCAGCGGCGCGGCGACCGAGCGGCCGATATTGGCCAAGCTACTCGACGAAGTGCGACCCGGTGACATCGTGGTGGTTTGGAAGCTGGATCGGTTAGGGCGTTCGCTCAAGCATCTGGTCGAGACCGTCAACTTGTTGCTGCAGCGGGATGTCGGCATCAAAAGCCTCAATGATCCGATCGACACGACAACGCCGCAAGGACGTCTGGTGTTTAATCTTTTTGCCTCCTTGGCCGAATTTGAACGCGATGTGATCCGCGAGCGCACTCAAGCCGGTCTTTCCGCCGCCCGCGCACGTGGACGCACCGGCGGACGGCCGAAAGGGTTGCCGCAACAAGCTCAATCCACCGCTTGCGCCGCCGAAACACTGTACCGTGAAGGCAAGCTCAGCGCACAGCAAATTGCCGAGCATCTGCATATTTCCAAGAGCACTTTATACGCCTATCTGCGCCATCGCGGCGTACCCATCGGCGTATCGAGGGCGGTTCGGTAGAACCGGGACTTGTCCAGTGCCCAGAAAGATCATTCCCTCTGAGACCTTGATCGATCTGGCCCGGCGATTGGCATTACTACCGGTTCGCAGTCACGAACGCCGACTGGTCGTGGCGGAAACCGCCCAGGCGTTTGGTGTTTCTGAACCGACCTTGTACCGGGCACTGGCGGAGCGATGCCGGCCAAAGGCTCTGCGCCGCGCTGATCGAGGAGCTCCACGCGTGCTGCCGGCAGAGCAGTTGGAACACTACTGCGAATTGATCGCCGCGATAAAAGTGCGGACTTCCAATAAGAAAGGTCGACATCTCTCGACCGCCGAATCGATCCGACTGATCGAGACGTTCGGGATCGATACCCCCGATGGCCATGTCCAGGCCGCTGCCGGCACACTCAACAAGACCACGGTTAACCGCTATCTCAAACAATGGGGTTATGATAGGGCAACGCTTGGACGACCACCGCCTGCGGTACGTTTCCAGGCGGAGCACAGCAACGATTGCTGGCAATTCGATCTGTCGCCATCGGACCTCAAGGAAGTCGAGGCTCCTTCATGGATTCGTCCGGATATGAAGGCACCCACCCTCATGCTTTTTTCCGTCATCGATGATCGCAGTGGCGTGGCTTACCAGGAGTACCACTGCGTCTACGGCGAGGATGTTGTCACCGCCTTACGGTTTCTATTCAACGCCATGGCCGCAAAAGCCTCGCCTGACGCTCCGTTACAAGGTATCCCGCTGATGATATACACTGATAACGGACCTGTGGCACGTAGCCAGGTGTTTCAGCGCGTGATGCGCTACCTTGGCATCGATTTGCGCACACACCTGCCGGCCGGCAAGGACGGCCGTCGTACCACGGCCCGATCCAAGGGCAAAGTCGAGCGCCCATTCCGCACCGTGAAAGAGGTGCACGAAACCTTGTATCACTTCCAGAAACCGCGCGATGAAGCCGAGGCCAATGCCTGGTTGCAGAATTTCCTGGTTCGCTACAACGCAATGGATCATCGGACTGAGCCGCACTCGCGCGCTGAAGATTGGTTGCAGAACCTTCCAGCCGGCGGCATTCGTGCGATGTGCAGTTGGGAACGTTTTTGCACCTTCGCCCGCGAACCTGAGCGGCGCAAGGTGGCGATCGATGCGCGCGTCACGGTCGACGGCACACCGTATGAGGTCGATTCTGACTTAGCCGGTGAGGACGTCATGTTATGGTGGGGACTGTTCGACCAGGAATTGTTTGTCGAGCACGGTGAAAAGCGTTTTGGCCCTTATTTGCCGGTCGGCGGTCCCATCCCATTGAATCGCTACCGAACTTTCAAGAAATCAGCCGCGCAGACGCGTGCGGATCGCATTGAGACATTGGCCTCTCAACTCGAATTGCCGTGTGCCGCGCTGGAAAGTCGGCCCGACGTCGCGGTATTCATCCGTCCCGACGGCATACCCGCGCAAGCGTTTGCCGATCCCGATCCATTCAACCAGCTGACTTACCCGAGTATACTGGCGGCGAAACGCGCAATTTCGGAATTTTTGGGGTTGCCACTGGCGAAATTGTCTACTGATCAGCTCGCTCGGATTAATGAGCTTGTTCAGTCCACACTGAACAAGCAGGAAGTGCTGGCACGGGTCCGTGCCTGTATCGAACCTGTCGAACATTTATCGGAGAACCCACCTCATGCTGAGTGACATTAGAAACCACTACGGCCTCATCCGGGAAATGAGTTCGATTAGCCAGATCGCCTATTTCGAAACGACCCAATTACAGCAGGTCGTCACTGAACTCAAGCTGGCTATCAAGGACAGTAAGCTCATCGTGCTGGCCGGCATGGTCGGTACCGGTAAGACGGCAATGCTGCAAAAAATCCAGGACTTGCTGGAGCAAGATAAAGCCATCTTGATTGCCAATTCCTTGGCTTTGGATGTTAGCCAGGTCACACCAGCAACACTGGTACAGACCTTGTTCAGCGATCTGTCCATCGATAAGGACGACCCCCTGCCTAAGTCGGTTGGGCTCCGAGAACGGGCGTTGCGCGAACTGATTCGCAAACGGAAAAAGCCCGTCGCATTGTTCATTGATGACGCCCACCAACTACCGAGCAAAACATTGATCGCCCTGAAGCGCCTGATGGAAATCGTGCGGAGCGGCAAAGGGACGCTGTCCGTGGTGTTGGCCGGGCACCCAAAACTCAAGAACGACTTGCTGCGCCCATCAATGGAGGAAATTGGCGCGCGCACGACGTTTTTCGAACTGAACGGCTTCGGGCACGACAAGAAAAAGTACGTGTGCTGGTTGCTCGATCAAGTCACGGTAGCAGAAACCCAGCTGGATACTTTAATCACCGATGCCGCCGTGACATTACTCTGCGAGAAATTGACGACACCGTTACAGTTCGAGCTTTATCTGACGCGCGCTTTCGAGGAGGCTTTCCGCGTCGGCCAGAAACCGGTGGACGCCGATACCATTCAAGATATTTTGGCGCCGGACTTGGATGGATTGGAAGCACGTCTGACGCGAAACGGTTACAACGTCAGGCTGTTGACCGACATACTCGCCGCCAAACCCAAGGAAATCCGCTCGTTCCTGAGCGGTCAATTACCGCTTGAACGAACCCAAGAACTCCACGATCAATTGCTGGCTGCCGGCGTATTACTGTAAGGCATAACACATTAGCAGCAAAGCGGTAGCCGTTCTCGGTTAATGTGGTTCCTGGCCGATGTTATCGGGCTGTTCTCAATTAATCAGGGCTCATTCTCATTTAATGTGGGCCAGAGCGCACGGATATTATCAGCTAAAGTGGTCCCGAAAAACGGATGTAATCGGGTCCTGTGATTTATGTTATCGGGCCGCTACACCTAACGTTAGGTTCTTTAGCGATGGCCTACGGGAGTCGAGAATTATTTTGCGTCATCTCTTACTGACTTTAAAATTGCAGGCGCAATCGCCTTTTGCCAAGCAACTCAACTGCTCTACTTTTTCA
>Ga0208883_100467_pt1 | contig 10254 bp, 5 predicted proteins | sample LakWasMet43_HOW7_2_FD_183881 | JGI IMG/M metagenome (GOLD analysis project Ga0208883, IMG submission 183881) | Freshwater sediment methanotrophic microbial communities from Lake Washington under simulated oxygen tension - Sediment Metagenome... | ecosystem: Environmental > Aquatic > Freshwater >...
CGAAACGAAGACGGTGTCGGTACAGGAGCCAGGGCAGGAGGCAGTGCAAGCAGAGGGAGTCAAAGCGACACCGGCCGTATTGACCAAGGAAGTGATTTACATAGAGCCGGCCAAAGCCGATACGATATCGGTTCCAAGTTACAACCCCGAAGTTGTCTATTCGGCGTCGATGGCGCCACCTCCAAGCACCCAAATGTATCCCGCCGGAACCATGGCCGCTGCGCCAGCAAGCTATTATCCGACCTATTATGCGCCACCTGCGACGACTACCACGACGACCACTTCCAGTTCCGATCAATGGATGTCGTTCGGAGCCGGCGCGGTCGTCGGCGGATTGCTGACCTGGGGCATCATGGAATGGGCCGATGATGATGACTGGGGTGATTACCATGTCGGTCATTATTATGGCGACTCTGTATGTCACGGGGGTAATTGCTGGTCCGGGGGAGGAGGGGGCTATTACGGCGGCAATGCAAACATTAACCGCGGCAATATCAATGTGGACCGTAATTTTTCCGGCAATGAAATTAATATTAATCGAGACGGCACTTTCAATCAGGATCAACTCCCGGCCATGAAGGACCGGGCAGGGGGGCGCTGGCAGCCGGATGCACGCCATCGCCGGGGGCAGGCTTTTCCGCCTAAAGCCCAGCAACGCATCGGGCGCGCTGAGTCATCGGCCTTGGCCGGGAACCGGCTCAGCGGCGCACAAAACCTTCCTGCCAACATGCGAGGATTTGGTCAAGCGGGGGTTGCTGATCGCTCGGCGCCGGCACGGCTTTCCAGTTCCGATGTCCAGCAACGCTTGGCTGGCAAGCCGGGCGGGGAAACACGCCCCGGCATGGCAGAAAGCCGTCGTGATAATGCTTTGGAAGGTTTACGGACGTCGGGGCAAAGGAGCAATCTCGAAAGCCAGCGCGGCGCTTCAAGTCTGAATGCCCGGCAACAGGGGGTAGGCCAGGCGCGAGCAAAAGACCTCGGGGGGGCTACTCCGCGTCGATCCGAAAATGTCGCCGCTGCAAGCCAAAGGCGATCACAACAAGCCGTTCAAAGACCTAGTCAGCAACAGCAGATGGACCGGCAACGCAACGAGCAGGCGCAGCGCCAGCAGGCACAGCGTCGTCAAGAAATGTCGCGCCCGAGTGCGTTCGATAGCGCCCGGGACGGCGGCCGCTCCAGTGCTTATAGTAACCGTGGAAGCTCCAGTTTTGCGCGTGCCCAACAACCGGCCAGGCAAACGCCGTCACGCGCCCAGCCAACCAGGCAAAGCCCGTCATCCGGCGGACAGCGTCCAGCGAGTCGAGGCAGTGCTGGCGGGGCGAGCAGAGGCGGTGGTGGCGGAGGACGTCGTGGTGGTCGCCGGTGAGAGGGTGCAAGAGCATGAAATCACTGGGTTTGTCCTGGGCAAGAAGAGAATATCGCTTCCCTCTTTCCCGCTTCCAGGTCACAGATAGTTTGATCTTTATTTAGGCGAGGTTTTCATCATGATATCCAATCCACTCCGTTATACCCTTTCGATGGTCATTTTTATAACTTTGGTTGCATCAGGCTCCCTATCAGCCGCAGAGGAAGCCGAAACGACCGATAAGGCCCAGGGTTTTGCATCGCCCGAAGAGGCATCAAAAGCACTGGTCGATGCCGCACGCGGCAACGACAAAAACAAAATTTCGATGCTTTTCGGCAGCGAATATGCGCAAATTTTTTCGTCCGGCGACGACGTGGAGGATGCGAACAATCGCGCGGACTTTGTGAAAATGGCGGAAGAGAAATCCTCTGTCGAAAATCAGGAGGCCAATAAGGCAATCTTGCATTTCGGACAGAATGACTGGTCATTTCCTGTTCCTGTCGTGAATAACGGTGGTCAATGGCGATTCGATGCCGAACAAGGCAAACAGGAAATTCTGAATCGCAGAATTGGACGTAATGAGTTGAATACGCTGGGTGCGGTCAGAGGTTATGTGGAAGCGCAAAACGAATATGCGTCGATCGATCGGGACGGCGACGAAGTGAGCGAGTTCGCGACCAAGATACGCAGTGAACCTGGCAAATTCGATGGTTTGTATTGGGAAACGGCACCCGGCCAGCCCGAGAGCCCTCTGGGCCCTCTCTTTGCGGAAGCCAAAGCCGCCGGTTACCAGGCAAAAGGCAGCACCGAAACAGCGATGCCTTTTCACGGCTATTTATACAAGATTCTTACCCGTCAGGGCGGCAATGTGCCCGGCGGAAAATACGACTACATCATCAACGGCAACATGATCGCAGGCTTTGCCCTGGTCGCGTTTCCTGCCGTCTATGGTTCATCAGGCATCATGACTTTTGTGGTTAATCATAGGGGAAAGATATACCAGAAAAATCTGGGACCGAAGACCACCGAATTGGCTGTGGCGATGAAAGCCTTTGACCCGGATGCTTCATGGGAAGAAGTGGGTGCGAGTCCGGCCCAGTGAAACAGTGGCCTAAGCAGTCGATTAATCCCCGTTCCATCATAAGGGCTCTGCCATGAAACGCTTCCGCCTGCTAAAACAAACGCGCCAGAGCACCGAGTATTCTTGTGGCGCCTCGTCCCTTCAGGCCGTGTTGAGCTATTGGGGCAAGGATCTGGATGAAGAAGACCTGATCACGCTGCTGCATACCACGCCGGAAAGCGGCACCTATCCCGAGGACATTGTGCGGGTTGCCCAGAATCTTGGGTTCAAAGCCGAGGTTAAGGAAAATCTTACGCTCGATCAAATCGAAGAAGCCACTGCACAGGGCATTCCGGTCATCATATTGAGCCAAGCGTGGCGAAGCCGGCAGGATTCAGCCGCTTCCGTCGAAGACGACTGGCAAAACGGCCATTATGTGGTCGTTCTCGCCGTCGACAAGGATTATGTCTATTATGAGGATCCCTATGTGTGGATGGGAAAAGGATTTATTCCCCGCGCAACATTTGATCAACACTGGCATCATGTGATGGGCGGAGACCTTCAGAAGGGGCCAAAACTGATGCACCTTGGAATATTTATTCAGGGTGAAAAACCGGCCCATCCCCAACGGTTCAAGGATGTGGAATTAGCTAAACTGGATTTCAGCAAGATGGGGTCGATGAATCTGCTGGTGACCCAATTTCAGGGCGCCCTTTTGCCCTATGATTTCGTCAATGATTTAAAGGGGCTCTGGGAGACCGGAGTTCTGAGGCCCGATGTCTTCCTTTTTCTTAGAAAAGATCAGGATGGCAGAATCTCGGCAATGGAGGGCGGACGTCTTCAGGATGAAGAAAATGTGCTGGAAGTCAATGCATTGATTGCCGCGCTTGCAGGCCAAAGCGCCGCAGTCTCCGAGGCGGCCCAAGCCAAGGCGGAATCCGCTGCCCAGGCCGCAAGGGCAGGGGACTTCGGTCTTAGCGCCACAGACATTCAGAAAATAGCGGGTAAACTCCCTCCGGACCATTCGGCGGTGATCGTGCTCTTTGAAAACGTTTGGGAGAAAACCTTCAAGGAGATCGCCGGAAAGTACAAGGGCTCAGTTACCCAGCAGAGGATCATTCCTTCCGATTCTCTTGCCAGGCTGGTTCAGGGACAAGCCGACAGCTGACAATCGGCATAAAGGAGGAACATTGGATACTTTTACAGCAGTCGCTTTCCTGTTCGGCATTGCGGCGATCCTGAGTTTTGTTAACGATCGCTATCTGCACATCCAGCACGACATCGGCCTGCTGATCCTGGCCTGCGCGGCTACCGTTGTATTCCGGCTTGTGGCTAATTTTGTGCCCGCTGTAGACATCGGTTTATTGAAGGATCTGACGCAATCGTTCAATCTGAACGATACCCTGTTAAAAGGTGTTCTCTGTTTTTTGTTGTTTCGCGGCAGTGTACGCGTCAGTTGGGGTGTTCTTCGCGACCAGCGCTGGCTGATCGGCTGGTTAGCCTTCGGCGGAACCGCGGGGGCCTGTTTCCTGACCGGAGGCATTGTCTATAGCGTCCTTTCCGCATTCGGCATGGCTGTGACCCTATCCCAGGCACTCTTGTTCGGGGCGCTGATTGCCGCCACCGATCCGATTGCCTCGTTGGCGATCCTTTCCAAAATCGGCCTGCCACAGAAATTGGAGACGGTGGTCGACGGCGAGTCCTTATTGAACGATGGCGTAGCGGTCGTTTTATTCACGCTCTTCGCCGCTTCGGCGATCGAGGGCGGCGAGGTCAGTGTGGCCACCGCCGGTGCAATTTTTGTGCAAGAGGTCTTGGGCGGAGCGGTATTGGGCCTGATTAGCTGGATGTTGATCCACTTTCTGATGCTGCGTTCCACTTCTTACAGCACCGGTCTTCTGATTACATTGGGGGCCGTGACTTCGATGTATGCCGCCGCCCAGCATTTGGATGTTTCCGGGCCCATCGCGACCGTCATTGCCGGCCTGCTCAGCGGCAACATCACTGTCCCGCGCATGAATGAAGACATGCGCGGGCCTTTAAGCACCTTCTGGACCGGACTGGACAACGTACTGAATGCTTTATTGTTCGTTTTCGTCGGTTTCCATGTCGTGTTGATCAATCCAGTGGAGAATGTAATACCAGGCATACCTGGACTTGTATCGATTGTCGCCGTGCTGTTAGGGCGCGCTATCAGCGTTGCGGTGATAGTCGGCGGGCTCAAGTTGCTGAGGCTCATCCGCGCCGACTTTTTCGGTCTGACTGGGCTCCTGACCTGGAGTGGACTGCGCGGCGGGCTTTCCTTGGCGCTTGCGGTCTCTTTGCCCGACAGCCCCTGGAAACCGCTTATCCTGAACATGACCTTCGCTGTCGTCGTCTTCTCGATTATCGTTCAGGGATTGACGCTCCGGCGGCTATTTTCGGCGGAGCGGATTGCAGGTTTACTGCGGTGACTATTCTGGTTTAAAAATCAACCTGCTAGCGATAGTCAAAAAACAATTCTTGGATCAGGAGTCAAAATGAATTTTTATGCGCTAGTTCAGCGAGGATCGCAGATAAAATCCGGACTTGTGATTTGCACCGTCAGTCTGGCATTGCTCTCGGCGTGCGGGAAAAGCGATGAACCCGCCAAAACCGATGAGACGATCCGTCCGGTAAAACTGTTGAAGGTCGGCGGGGCTTTGGCAGGCAAGACCCGAAAATTGCCCGGCACCGTGCGCGCTTCCGATCGCGTGGATTTGGCGTTTCAAGTGCCAGGCCCACTGATCGAACTTCCGGTTAAAGAAGGGCAAGTCGTCAAGAAAGGCACGCTTGTCGCGCGCATCGATCCCCGAGACTACGATACTAATCTGCGCAACGCCGAGGGGGTGTTGGCGAAAGCACAAGCGGGACTTGCCTATGCTGTTGCCGAACATCAGCGTTATGTCAAAGTCAAAGAAACCGATGCCGGAGCGGTCAGCGATTCGATGGTGTCGCTTAAACTCGCCGCCGCAAAGGTTGCCCGCGCTGATCTGCAATCCGCGAATGCCGCTTTGGCGGCAGCCAAGGATCAATTGGCCTATACCCGTTTGCAAGCGCCTTTCGACGGCGTGATCGCGCGAAAGTACGTCGATAACTATCAGGAGGTGCTGGCCAAGGAAGCGATACTCAGCTTACAGAACGTGAAAGACGTGGAAGTCTTAATCGACGTACCAGAGCTGATGGTTGCGCCGATCCGTAAAACTAAACCCCGCTTTTATGCCCAATTCACCGTGGAACCAAGCCGACGCTTCGAGTTACAGGTTAAGGAATTCGCGACTCAAGCCGATTCGGTTACGCAAACGTATCGCGTGGTGTTAGTGATGCCCGCGCCGACCGGTATTCGTGTCCTTCCAGGAATGACGGTTGACGTTTCGATTGAATTTACCGAGGAAGCCTCGGGGGGCGCGGAAATCCTGGTTCCGGCCATTGCTGTATTTGCCGACAACGCCGGTAAATCGCAGGTCTGGGTGATCGATCCTAAATCCCAGAAAGTACAACGACGAGCGGTGACAACCGGTGACTTATCCGGCAACGACAGCATTCGGATCGTCAGCGGCTTGAATCCCGATGAAACCATAGCCATCAGCGGGGTCAGCAAGCTGCGCGAAGGTCAAAGGGTTCGGGCGCTCGAAGAACCCAAGCCTACCCAAAATTGACAAATCCAGCACGATTCTAATCGTCAGTTAGACCAAGGGGACGCAAGCACATGAATTTGGCGGAATGGAGCATACGAAAAAGCGTCATCACCTGGGTGATGATCGTGCTGATGTTGGTGGTCGGCTGGAAGTCTTACCAGGCCTTGAGCCGTTTGGAAGACCCCGAATTCACGATCAAGGAGGCGGTGATTGTGACCCCTTACCCCGGTGCGTCTGCCGAGGAAGTGGAAGAAGAGGTCACCAACGTGATCGAAAAAGCGGCGCAGGAAATGGGGCAGCTGGAAAAAGTCGAATCGCATTCCTATCGCGGGCTCTCCAACGTAAAAGTCAAAATGAAGGACGAATACGATAAGTTCTCTTTGCCGCAGGTATGGGATGAACTGCGCCGCAAGGTCAACGACGCGCAGGGCAAATTGCCGCCCAAGGCCGGCCCATCGCTGGTCAACGACGATTTCGGCGATGTCTACGGCATTTACCTCGCGATCACCGGCGAAGGTTACAGTTACAAGGAAATGTACGAATACGCCAAATATCTGCAAAAAGAATTGCTGAAAGCAACCGACGTCAAGCGCGTCGTTCTCTACGGCGAGCAAAAGGAAGCGATTTATGTCGAAATGCGCCGCGAAAAAATGGCGCAGCTCGGCATCTCGCCGCAAGACATCTACGGAACCTTGCAAGCCAAAAACGTCGTGGCGAACGCCGGCAATTTTACCTTGGGCAATGAGTTCATACCGATCAACCCGACCGGCGAATACAAATCGGAACAGGATTTTGGCGACCTTCTGATGACCTCTCGCGGGCCGAAATCCCAAAGTTTGGTGTACCTCCGCGATGTGGCCGACATCAAGCGCGGCTATCGCGAGCCGCCGACGACGCTGCTGCGCTTCGACGGTCAGCCCGCCATCGGCCTCGGCATTTCGACCGTGTTGGGCGGCAACGTGATCATCATGGCCGAGTCATTGGAACAGCGTTTAAAGGAACTCGAATCGATGCGTCCCGTGGGAATGGAAACCCACATCATTTCGCATCAGGCGCAATCGGTGACCACGGCCCTGACCGGCTTCATCGTGAATCTGGCGGAAGCGGTCGCGATCGTGGTCGGCGTGCTGCTGGTTTTCATGGGGCTGCGCAGCGGCGTGATTCTCGGCGTGGTGCTGATGGTGACCATCATGGGCACCTTCATCGTGATGAATATGCTCAATATCACCCTGGAACGGATCTCCCTGGGGGCGTTGATCATCGCACTCGGCATGCTGGTGGATTGTGCGATCGTGGTGACCGACGGCATGCGCATGCGTATGGCGCAAGGGCAAAAGGGCTTCGATGCGGCGGTGGATATCGTCGGTCAGAACGCGTTGCCGATGCTGGGCGGTACGGCGGTGGCGATTATCGCCTTCGCCGCCATCGGCACTTCTCAGGATTCGACCGGCGAGTATTGTAGAACCTTGTTCTCGGTGATCCTGATTTCGCTCTCCTTTAGCTGGCTGACTTCGGTCACCTGCACGCCCCTGTTATGCAAGCTGTTTCTCAAGACCGGCGCCGTTGCCACGAGCGCGGATGTGGACCCCTACTCGGTCGGATTTTACGGAAAGTATCAGCGCTTTCTTATTTTCTGTCTGCGTTTCCGTTGGATCGTAGTCGGTATTGTCGTGGCGTTGTTTGTGACCGCCTTGCTGGGCTTCGGATTCGTCAAGAAGAGCTTTTTTCCGGATTCGACCCGTCCGCAATTCTATGTCGATCTCTGGTTCCCGGAAGGCACGGATATCAAGGAAACCGACCGGCGCATTCAACAGGCCGAGAAGCTGATCAAGAAGCATGAAGGCGTGACCCATCTGACCCGTCAGGTGGGCGGCGGTCAGGTGCGATTCCTGCTGACCTATACGCCGGAACACAATTACCGCAGCTTCGGCCAGATCATGGTGGATGTTGACGATTACACCCGCATCGCCGCGATGGCGCCGCAGGTACAGGAAGAGCTTGAGGCGCTCTATCCCGATGCGGTCGTGAATGTGCGGCTGTTCATTCTGGGACCCTCGACCGGCGGCAAGATCCAGTTGCGTATCTACGGCGCGGACGCCGAGGAATTACGCCGCCTCGGCGAGAAAGCCGAGGCCATCCTGTTGGCGGAACCGACCGCCAAGGCGGTGCGCAACGAATGGCGGGATAAAACCAAGGTGCTCAGGCCGCAATTGGCGGAATCCCAGGCACGCCGGGCCGGTATCGACCGTCCGGAAGTGTCCGAAGCGCTGGCGATGGCGTTCGAAGGCCAGAAAGTGGGGGTTTACCGCGAGCGGGATGAATTGATTCCGCTGGTGGCGCGCGCTCCGACGGGCGAGAGCGCCGATCTCGACAGCCTGGAAGCGGTGCAGATCTGGAGCCCGGCCGCGCAATCGATGATCCCGATGGGGCAAGTGGTGTCTTCTTTTCCGCTCGAATTCGAAGACGCGCATGTCTGGCGCTGGGATCGGCGCAAAATGTTGCGCATCCATGCCGACCCGCGTGTAGGATTACCCATCGAAGTCTTAACGAAAGTCAAACCCAAGATCGAACAAGCCCTCGGCGTGGACGTCGCCGCAGTGCTTGGCAAACCCTCCGATGAACCGATTGAGGAATTCGATGCGTCGACGCTGAAAGTCGGCGAAAACGATCTGTGGCCACTCAAGAATAAACCGGGCTATTACATGGCCTGGGGCGGCGAAGCCGAAGATTCGTCGCGCGCCAATTCGCGCCTAGCGAGTGCAATCCCGGCGTTTTTCGGCTTGATGGTCTTGATCGTGTTGATTCTGTTCAACTCCCTCAAACAGACCCTGATCATCTGGCTGACGGTGCCGCTGGCCCTTATCGGAGTGACCCTTGGATTGTTGGTTTTTCATCAGCCGTTCGGCTTCATGGCGCTGTTGGGGTTAATGAGCCTCTCGGGTATGGTCATCAAGGCGTCGATTGTACTGATCGACGAAATCAACGTGCAGATTGGCCAGGGGGCGACGCCGTTTCAGGCGGTGATGCGTTCCGGTGTCAGCCGTCTGATTCCGGTAACCATGTCTTCAGGCACGACCATGCTGGGCATGATTCCGCTGTTCACCGACGCCTTTTTCATTGCGATGGCGGTGACGATCGTGTTCGGCCTGGGCTTTGCGACCCTGCTGGTCCTGATCGTCGTTCCGGTGCTGTATGCCATTTTTTACAAAGTAGAAGTAGAAGAAGATGACCCAGCGCAAACCGGGCATCGCAATCCGAGCTTAGGGAAGGAGGAATGATCATGCACGGCAAGAAGAGAGACGGCATGCAAGCAAATTCCTCCAGCGCGATCCGCGCTCTCCATAGCTTGGCGGGCGCGGCTGCGGTGCTCTTGGTGAACGCCGGCTGCACGGTAGGGCCGGATTATGCCAAACCCGAAGCCGCCGTGGAAAGCAAATGGATCAACCAGTCCGATGCGCGGGTCAGCCAACGCGAAGCGAAATTGGGTGGCTGGTGGAAAGTATTCAAGGATCCCGATCTAGACCGCTTAGTTGAAGAGGCGCGGCGACAGAATTTGACCCTGCAACTGGCCGGTGTCAGGATACTGGAAGCGCGGGCGCAACTGGGTATCGCCACGGGCTCCGAATATCCCCAACTGCAACAACTAAACGGTGATTTAGGCTTTCAACAAATCAGCCAGCATGCGCCGAATACGACCCGCATTATCGACCGCAATTTCGGCAGCGTCGGCATCGGCTTTGATGCCGGCTGGGAACTCGACTTGTGGGGCAAGTTTCGCCGCGGCGTCGAATCGAGTCTGGCTAATCTGGACGCTTCGGTTGCCAGTTATGACGATGCGTTGGTTTCCCTGACCGCCGAAGTGGTCAGGACCTATGTGCTACTACGCACCGACGAAGCCCGTATCCAGGTTGCACGCGACAACGTGAAAATCCAGCAACGCACTTTGGATATCGCCGATGCGCTGTTTTCGGGGGGATTGATCACTGAACTGGATTACCTGCAGGCAAAAAGCCTTTTAAACAGCACCCTGGCGACCATCCCGCCGCTGCAAGCCAGTGTGCGCCAGGCGAAAAACGCTTTGGGCGTTTTGCTCGGTAAAACGCCGGGAAGCATAGACAGTTATGTGGCGGAGACTCGCCCGATACCTGCTGCACCGGCCGAGATTGCGGTCGGCGTACCGGCCGATCTGTTGC
>Ga0208883_100472_pt1 | contig 10182 bp, 8 predicted proteins | sample LakWasMet43_HOW7_2_FD_183881 | JGI IMG/M metagenome (GOLD analysis project Ga0208883, IMG submission 183881) | Freshwater sediment methanotrophic microbial communities from Lake Washington under simulated oxygen tension - Sediment Metagenome... | ecosystem: Environmental > Aquatic > Freshwater >...
ATAAGCAATAGGCTAATCAGCCCCACATCCACAATTTGTGTGGATAACTTTGTGGGTGCGATGGGGATAGCGCATGTAAGCCACTGGCGGATATATCAAACGGCTAATCGTAGAAGTTTTGAGCAATCAGTATTACTGCAGTTAATATTAACTGGATCACCCAACTTGCTAGCACTTGGTTTAATCATGTTGGCGGTTGTTATATGCTTGATTATCTTTTTCCAATATTAAACTCGCGTATTAGCCACCTACTTCTGGTGGTGTTTCAACATCAAATCGAATGCTACCTTTGTAGGTTTCTGTATTTGTAGTTGTCATATTTTTGTCATATTATTGTCACATTTAGCGCGCCTATCTAACGAAACACAAAGTAGCATGGCAACTTTAGATTGATATTGCACGGGCAGTAATTTAGACAACAACATCAAGCCGGCACAATTAAATGCCTAAGCAACTCTTTTTAGACAGCTATCAACAATTGATAAGTTCTTTACCAACCAATTTTATGGTGATTTCATGAATATAAACAGAATGGCTATTGCCTCACTATCTATGATGAGTGCTTCATGGATCAATCCTGCATTCGCGCTAGACTTGTATGTGGACAGTAACACTCAGCAGATTTACGCTGCACCGGGTGAGAATCGCGTCAAATTAGGATCTTTTGAGAAAAAAGAAGAAATCGACAAATTAAAGGCAACGCTAAAAGCAGAAATTGAAGCAGAGCTTAAATCAAAACAACCTGCTCAAGCAGACAAACAGGCGAACCCCTCTGAAGTAATCACTAGTTTAAACACAGACTCAACAAATACAGATTTAACCGATAATGTTGCTACGGTAGAAACTCAACCAAAAGTGAAAAAAGGCTATTCACCTGCAAATCTAAGCTACGGGAAAAACGGTTTTGAGTTTAGAACTGATGATGATAAGTTCTCTCTCGCAATTCAAAACAGAGTGCAAGCGCGCTTTGCAGAGCCATTTGATGGTGACCCGCGCACACTGGCAGATTTACACAAAGACGAAAAGTCATTCATGATTCGTCGTGCCCGTACCAAGCTGAATGGGCACGCATACGTACCCTGGTTAAAATATTACCTCCAATACGACTGGTCTCAACCGGTATTAAGAGATTTAAACTTAACGGTAGACAAATATAAATGGGCGCAAGTGAGAGTTGGGCGCGGCAAAGTCTCTTACAATAATGAACGCGTTACCTCATCTGGTAGCCAACAGTTTGTGAATCGATCTATTGTTAATGACGTTTTTACGGTTGATCGCCAACAAGGCATTGAGGTGAAAGGTAATTTATTTTCAGGTACTTGGTATGACATGACTTACTATGCCGGTGCCTTTACAGGCTTAGGCGTAGGCGAGAGAAATAATGACGATGGCAATATGATGTATTCTGGCAGATTACAGTGGAATGCATTAGGTGGCGAAATGAAGTTCAGCCAGTCGGATATCGAGTTTCATGAACAACCAGCACTAAATATCTCTGTAGCAGCCAATTCAAACAGAAGCAAATGTACCGCTTTTGAAACCGATAGCAGAAGCTGTAGAAACTTAACAGATGTGAACGCTGCAGGCACAGCAAGGTATAGATCACCATCAGAAACGTTCGAAAAAGGTGGCGCAAAGTCTGGTCAATACGAAATCAGCCAAATGATGGAAGAAATACATTTCAAATGGAACGGCTTTTCATTCTTGCATGAGCTGCATGCTAAAAGAATTAAAGACACCCTCAATAACGATCAAGAAACAAAATTACTTGGTGGCTTTGTTCAAGCAGGCTATTTCCCACATCGTCAAATCATGGCTATCCCCGAAAACATCGAACTGGCTGGACGCTATGCTTTTGTAGACATGGATACTGACCGTGACAATGACAAGCAAACTGAGCTAAGCGCAGTGATTAACTACTTTTTAGAGGGTCACTTCAACAAACTAAGCTTACAATTAAGTCGACTCAACGTAGAAGACCCGATTAAACTAGAAAAAGATAACGAAACCAGAGTTTGGGCACAATGGGACTTTTCTTTCTGACACCTTAGTTTATTCCATACATTAAGAAAAATAGCGCCTGTTTGGCGCTACTTAAAACTAATGGCGGCTCACTCTGTCAATGAATTAGGAATTGATGTTGTTTGAAACTGCATGTGTCGTGCATATTTAGCCATTCGCAAGATTACACTAGCAAAAAAACCAAACATCAGCCAAAATTAACAAGAGATGTAGATGAAAGCGCTAATTCAGACAATCAAACATTGCCTCACTGGTTGATGATGTAAATTACATCATTGAATCACCGTCAATCTCAATTGAATTGATAACATCTCGCCCTATTTATTAGTTACTTCAGGTTTATTTAATGAGCACATACAACGAAATCGACGCCCATGACTTATCTGTCATGCTGACCACCCAATCTCTATTATTAGTGGACGTCCGCAACGACGATGAAGTGGCTCGAGGCGTGATTCAAAACGCAGTACATATTCCACTCGCAATGCTTCCAGTTCAGTATGAGTCGCTCGCCAAAGCAGATAACATTGTATTTTACTGCCACAGTGGCGTGCGTTCTGCACACGCAGCTGCTTTTGCCGCTAGCAAAGGCTGTAAGCATGTATATAATTTAGCTGGCGGCGTATTGGCTTGGGCTAGAGCAGGTCATCCGTTTGTGCAAATCAACACACCGTCTAGATAAGCGAGATTATGCAAATCAAAATAAAAGTAACACAGGAAAACTATCATGGATTTTGACAAAGTAGTCGATGCAACAGGTTTAAACTGCCCTTTGCCGATTTTGCGTTGCAAAAAGGGGTTAAGCGATATGGCGGCCTCTCAAGTATTAAAAATAATCTCTACCGACCCAGGCTCAGTGAAAGACTTTAATGCTTTCTGCGTACAGACAGGCCATGAGCTTTTATTATTAGAAGAAGACGAAACCGCATTTACGTTTTATATTAAAAAACGTGTGAGCTAATGAATGCTTGCTGAGATGTAAGCGACTCGTTTAAAAGTTTTTTAACGTCATCTTAATTACTTATCATGTTGTAACCAGCGCAATATCAAAAAAAATAGCTAGCCAATCGGCTAGCTATTTTTACAACTTGTTGCCTAAAGTTTAAAGTTACTTAAGCTTTGCCAACTGACTAGCCAACTTATCCAAAGTTGCACTAAAGTCAGCCACTCGTGCTTTCTCTTGCTCAACCACTGCGGCTGGCGCTCTTGCTACAAAACTTTCGTTATTGAGCTTGGCGTTTGCTTTGTTGATTTCGTTTTCTAAGCGTGTAACTTCTTTACTTAAGCGCTCTTTTTCCGCTGCGACATCAATCTCAACTTTCAGCATTAATTTAAAGTCATTGACTAACATCACAGGTGCATCAGCTTCTGGTAGGTCGCTTACGATGCTTACTTCCTCAAGCTTAGCCAGTGCTTTTAAGTATGGTGCATAGGCAGTTAACGCTTCTGCATCACCTGCGGCAATCAGTGGCACCCGCGCTGCTGGTGAAATGCCCATTTCGCCACGTAAGCTTCTGCATGCATCTACCACTTGTTTCAGCAAAGCAACCCATGCTTCAGAGCCTTCATCAAGCTTGTCTGGCTGTGCTTTTGGATAAGCTTCTAGCATAATGCTTGCGCCATGCTTTTCTGTCATCGGCGCGATCGTTTGCCAAATTTCTTCTGTGATAAATGGCATGATAGGGTGAGCTAGGCGCAAGATGGTTTCCAATACACGTAACAAAGTACGACGAGTACCGATTTTTTCTGCCTCATTGCCGTTTTGTATCTGTACCTTGGCTAGTTCTAAATACCAATCGCAATACTCATCCCATACAAATTCATAAATCGCTTTGGCTGCCAAGTCAAAGCGATAGTCTTCAAACGCACGCTCAACCTCAGCTTCTGTACGTTGCAATATGCTCACAATCCAACGGTCTGCCTGTGAAAATACGCGACCGCCTTCCACACAACTACCAAGACCAAAACCGTTGTCTTGGCCTTCTGTATTCATCAACACAAAACGCGTTGCGTTCCACAATTTATTACAGAAATTACGGTAGCCATCACAGCGCTGTAAATCAAACTTAATATCACGGCCAGGTGAGGCTAATGCGGCAAACGTGAAGCGTAGCGCATCGGTACCATAGGCGTTAATGCCTTCAGGGAACTCTTTACGTGTACGCTTCTCGATTTTTTCGGCATCTTTCGGGTTCATCAACCCTGTCGTGCGTTTTTTAATCAGCTCATCCAGACCAATCCCATCAATCAAGTCGATAGGGTCCAGCACGTTGCCTTTAGATTTACTCATCTTCTGACCTTCAGCATCACGAATCAAGCCGTGTACATAGACATGCTTGAACGGAATTTTGCCTGTGATGTGCGTGGTCATCATCACCATACGCGCGACCCAGAAGAAAATAATATCGAACCCTGTCACCAACACTGAAGATGGCAAATACTGTTGCAAGGCAACATTGGCAGCATCTTTCTCTGCATCACCGGTCCAGTCTAACGTTGAGAACGGCCATAAGGCTGATGAGTACCAAGTATCCAGCACATCATCGTCACGTTTCAAATGACCAGCATAACCATCTTTTGCGGCCTGTGCCTTAGCTTCTGCTTCATCATGCGCAACGTATACTTTGCCGTCATCAGAATACCAAGCCGGGATTTGATGCCCCCACCATAACTGACGAGAAATACACCAGTCTTGAATGTTATTCAGCCATTGGTTATAGGTATTAACCCAGTTTTCTGGATAAAACTTGATTTCACCACTGGCAACAACGTCCAATGCTTTCTGGGTAATTGATTTACCATCAGCCGCAGGTTTGCTCATTGCTACAAACCATTGGTCGGTCAGCATAGGCTCAATCACCACATTGGTACGGTCACCGCGTGGTACTTTGAGTTTATGTTTCTCAGCCTTAACTAAGTAACCTTGCGCCTCTAAGTCTGCTACCACCTGCTTACGTGCGGCAAATCGCTCAAGACCAATCAGATTAGCTGGCATCTCGATAGCTGGGCTAATAGAGCCGTCTGCCGCCCACACTTCCGCGGCCGCTGGAACAAAGCCTTGCAGATTCAAAATAACAATTTTATCCAAGCCATGACGTTGACCGACCATATTATCGTTGAAGTCATGCGCAGGCGTGACTTTCACCACTCCGGTACCGAACTCCAAATCGACGTAATCATCAGCAATAATTGGGATCTCACGGCCACATAATGGCAATTTAACGTGCTGACCAATCAGGTGTTTATAACGCTCATCTTCTGGATGCACCATCACCGCCACGTCACCCAGCATAGTTTCTGGGCGAGTTGTCGCGACTGTCAAATGACCTGCACCATCCGCGAGCGGATAGTTGATGTGCCACATGAAGCCGTCTTCCTCTTCCTGCACCACTTCTAGATCTGATACAGCTGTACCTAACTTCACATCCCAGTTCACTAAGCGTTTGCCACGGTAAATCAGGCCTTCGTTATACAAGCGCACAAAGGTTTTGGTCACCGTTTGGTTTAGGCCTTCATCCATGGTGAAGCGCTCACGTGACCAATCTGGGGATGTGCCTAAACGGCGCATTTGTTTAGTAATCGTACCGCCTGAGTACTCTTTCCATTCCCAGACTTTTTCAAGAAACTTTTCACGCCCTAAGTCATGGCGGGATACGCCTTGTGCATCTAACTGACGCTCAACCACAATTTGCGTCGCGATACCTGCGTGATCTGTGCCTGGTTGCCATAGCGTATTGTCGCCGCGCATACGGTGATAACGGGTTAACGCATCCATTAGCGTCTGGTTAAAGCCGTGCCCCATATGGAGCGTGCCTGTCACGTTTGGCGGGGGTAATAAAATACAGAAGTTATCTTGCTTAGCGGTATCTAAACCAGCGGCATAGTAGCCTTGCCCCTCCCAGAATTCATACCATTTGCTTTCAATGGTTTTTGGGTCGAATGATTTTGCTAACTCTTTATTTTCTTGCATCTTTTGTGTGGTGTTGTCAGTTGTCATAACCTAGCATTTTATCACAGGGCAAACCTGCTGTTATATCGCCAAATAGCTTGCGAGAAAAGAAAGCAAAATAGCCGCAAGAAATATTGAAAAGTGCACAATTGCCCAATAGCGGTAACGCAGCCTTAATGCCTGCGGCGTGATGCCAGAGATCACGAATAGACGTTTATTTTTTGGTTTTGCAATCAGATGTCGCTCGTTCTTTAGCAACTGCGCCTGCTTAAGTTTCACTTCAGAATAAGCCTGTTCGCGCGCCAGCACCCATTCATGCATATCAACTTCACCATCTCGGTTAAGATCAAAACGCTGTAAAAGCCTAGTTTTAGATTGCTTCCATTGCGTCAGTAATTTGCCGACTTCCTGATGGATTTCAGATTCCGTATTGGCTTGTGTATTGCCATCTAAATCACCCAATACATAAATAGATTTATCCGTAAATAACACATCCTCAATATATCGATGCCCATTTTGCGTAATCACATAGCGGCTGGCTGCATAAATATGAGCACCTTTGGGGTCAACCACGCACACGCCAGACTCATCATGCAACTCAAATACTTGCTCGCTCACTTGGTAGTCTTCTAAACGCCACATGTAATTGCTATCACGTGCGTAAACCCATAGCCGAAACCAAACACAAGGTACGCCTTGTATCGGGCTGCGCGTTGGGCTTAGATGTTTAGATTTTCCGAAAAGCTCAACATAGCCTTGGGCCGCCGAAGCAATCGTTGAAATAGGCACTTCAGATATCGCAAGCAGTCTTTTATAGTTAAATGCCCAAGCAAATATAGCCACCAAGGCACTTAATCCAAATAGAAATGGGAGTTGATGGGCTTGCCGATCGTGATAATCTAAATACACGCCCGCAAGCACCAACCCAATACAAACACATAAGGCTAGCGGGTTTAAATAGTAACTACGAAACTGCACACACGACCTAAAGCTTTGTATTAAAGCGCTGACCAACCTCAACATCGGTTAACTCGGCTGAAGAGAACTTAAGCAGCTGTTCTTTAACAAAACCAAATAGTCTCGCCACAATTACATCGGGAAATTGTTGAACACGTACATTGTTAATATAAACACTATCGTTATAAAACTCGCGCCGATCTGCAATTTGATTTTCAAGCCCTGTGATGCGGGTTTGCAACATAAGGAAGTTTTGGTTTGATTTAAGCTCTGGGTAATTTTCTGCCACTGCAAAAAGGCCACCTAGGCCCACGCGAAGTGCACTTTCAGCCTGCCCTAATGCGGCAACATCATGATGATCACGTGCCTCATTGACTTGGGTACGTGCTTGAATGACTTTTTCTAGCGTTGCTTGCTCATGCTGCATATACTGCTTACAAGTATCAATCAGCTTGGGCAACTCATCGTGCCGCTGCTTTAGCAATACATTGATATTGGACCAGGCTTTCTCAACGTTATTTTTAACACTGACCAAGCTGTTGTAAGTGATCACAAAGTACAGCACGACTACCGCCACCACCATCCACGTTAACATCGCGTCCCCTTATTGTTATTCATATGGCCTACATGATAAAAGATAGTATCACTGACTGTTTATATATTAAATATCAGGCATCAATAACGGGCTGACTTTTTCCCAGTATCTAGAAAATCGTTTTAAGCGCTTTTCACTAAGTCGCACATTCACTAACTTTTCCATAGGCTGCCATCTTGGTGCAAATGGCGCTAAAATCTCTTTGACTGTCAGGTTGGGTGTATCTTGCGTGACCACTTGCCCCACCCCTTTTTGCATGAACACTTCATGCGTGTCACCCATCCACACCTCAACACTCATCATCTCATGCAGGCAATCCGCAACAAACTGCAAACGATTAAGCGACCAGTGCCCACATAGCACAGGATCAAAGACAAATATCTTAGGGTATGGCTTATCCATCAATGCATTATGTGCAGATAACATTTCATCATGGACATAAATAGCATTCGCCTGAAAACGATGGGCGGCTTTCATTGGCAATGATTTAATCGTATATTGTTTTGGAATCGTGGCGATAGGTGGCGAAAATAAGCGTGCATTCAATGCCTCATAGCTAGCATCAAACGGACATTTTGCAGAACATGTGGCGCAGTACTTTCCGCCAGTATAACGCTCTAAGTTTTCTTTGTTGAAGTAATACGGTTTAGAGCTAAAGGTAGAAGCAATCCATTGCCAAGACAAATGATTGCTGGCGAAATCACCATCCAACAAATGTGCTTCAAACCAATCAGCGGCTTCACGCCAGTCCATTTTTAGATGATGGACAATATAACTGGCAAACCACATGCGGGCATGGTTATGCAGATACCCAGTATCAAGTAACTCTTTCACAAAGCCATCCATACATGGCAAGCCAGTGTTCGCTTGTTTAACGGCATCACTCAGTGTCTGGTACTGAATATCTACTTTAGGAGGCTCCATTTCACTAAAGATTGCATTTCCTTCTGCAAACCAGACTTGTCGCCAAAAGTCACGCCAAGCCAATTCCATCAGCAACTTCTCAGCTTGTATGCCTGACTGTTTTTTCACAAAAGCGAACACTTCACTAAGCGTCAAACAGCCATGACGTAAATACGGTGATAAATGTGTCACCGCACCATTAACAAAATTACGATTGCGGCCATATTGTATGGCATCAATTGCATTGAGCTTTCTGACCCCACTGGCCCTGCCTCCAGACCACGCCAACTCAAGATCAGGTCCTTTCGCCGCAGAAAACAGACGCCTAATGTAGTGCAACCTTTCTTCCCGATCGCTAGGGATATTGAGTTTTTGTGCGGAGCCCATTGATGTATTTCCTACAAGATTAAGGATGTGTGATATACCACCCAAAAGGGTACACCTTTTGTACATAATTTAATATTAAAAAATATTGAAATATCATGCAATAATAATCACCGATGTTTACGATTATCAATTTATAAATTCTTTTTAGCAGGATATCAAATGATAGAAGCAACATGGGTTTGGGCGGTATTAGGTATTGTTTTAATCGCAGTCGAAATACTGGCCATCGGTACGTTGTATGTATTATGGTTTGGTATTGCAGCCATTTGTTTGGCGATCGCAACGTGGTTCTTTCCTGACACTCCTTACGCAATTCAATTTATCGCTTTTGCCATACTCTCACTCGGATCCTTAGCAATATGGCGTCGTTATTACAAAAGAAATGACACCAGCTCACCTGTTGGACAATCACAAGGTGAAGAAATAGGACGCGTTGGCACCGTAGTAGAAGCAACAAGTCCCACACAAAATGGCTTGATACGCTTCACTCAAGGCTTAATGGGTAGCCGCGAGTGGATGGCAGTTTCCGATGAAGTTATTGAAATTAACAGTCAGGCAAAGGTCATCGCTGTTGAAGGCAATGCACTTCGCATTACAAAAATCAGTTAACGCTTTTTAATCGTCACTTAAGAGGAATATTCAAATGACAGAATTTAGTTTAGTACTCATATTTTTAGCCATTGTTGCCATCATTAAAGGTGTTCGTATTGTGCCGCAAGGTGAAGAGTGGGTGGTTGAGCGACTAGGTAAGTTTGCTGGCGTATTAACTCCAGGACTACATGTCATCAACCCGATTTTCACCAAGGTCAGCTATAAAGTCACTACCAAAGACATTATTCTGGATGTGCCAGAACAAGAAGTCATCACTCGCGATAACGCTGTGATTTTAGCTAATGCAGTTGCATTTATTAAAGTGACGAAGATTGACCGCGCTGTATACGGCATTGAGAATTTCCGTGAAGCAATGCGCAATATGGTGCAAACCAGCTTACGTTCCATCATTGGCGGCATGGATTTAAACCAAGCCCTGACCTCACGTGATCGCATTAAATCTGAGCTAAAACTTGCCATTGCAGATGAAGCACTAGACTGGGGCTTAACGGTTAAGTCTGTAGAGATTCAAGACATCAAACCATCCCCTAACATGCAAGATGCAATGGAGCGTCAGGCAGCAGCAGAACGCGAAAGAGTTGCGGTAGTGACCGAGGCAGAAGGCGCAAAACAATCCCTTATTTTAAATGCAGAAGCACGCTTAGAGGCCGCACGTAAAGATGCTGAAGCACAGATGGTCGCGGCAAAAGCCTCTGCAGAGTCAATCAAGTTCATTACAGAAGCCGTGCAAGAGAATAACGCATCAGCGATGTTCTTG
>Ga0208883_100474_pt1 | contig 10171 bp, 6 predicted proteins | sample LakWasMet43_HOW7_2_FD_183881 | JGI IMG/M metagenome (GOLD analysis project Ga0208883, IMG submission 183881) | Freshwater sediment methanotrophic microbial communities from Lake Washington under simulated oxygen tension - Sediment Metagenome... | ecosystem: Environmental > Aquatic > Freshwater >...
CAATTTATCTATTAAGATTAAATAATCGCTTTTCTTGTTCTCCCAACTATACTGGCTGGCAAACTCAAGCGATCGAGAAGCAAACTGTCTGTTCAGTTCGCGATTGTTATACGCTTCAAGTATTACGCATGCCAAATCATCGGCATCCCCGGCTTTAAAAAATCTTACCAGTGAATCATTAAAGTAATATTGGTCAACTCGCGTATCAGCAACAATGACCGGAACCCCAAGCGCCATAAATTCGAGTATTTTGGTACTGAAAGCGTCGCCACCAAAGGAATCGTTTCTTTTGGGAACGATGCCTAGGTCGGCATTTGCCATCACAGCGGCGATATCTCTAAGCGGCAAGGGAGATCTTAACAATACTTTATCGGATAATTGCAGATTCTCTATTTGCTTCTGAATATCCAGTTTTGCACTGCCTTCCCCATAAATGTGCAGTTCAATATCTGGCGCCTTATCTTTTATTATGGCTAAAGCACTCACTGCAATATCCAATCCTTGATGCCAATTCAACGTTCCCGGATAAATCATGATGAATTTTCCGTTCTTCTTATTGGCACTGACGCTTGGATTAAAAATTGAGATGTCCGGATAGTTGATAAAAGCAGTGCATTTATCTTTTGAAACCGAACGAGACGTTAGTTTTTCAAGCCATAGGTCGTTTGCGATTATTACATGATCGGCAAAGGCTGCAGATAACTTCTCCACAAATTTGAGAGCGGAAAACACGAGTGAATTCTGCCCCACTTTGAATTTGGCCGCATAAAACTCCGGAACAATGTCGTGTATATCGAGAATGATCTTTGCCCCAAGCAATTTGGGAATAAAAGCTGCAAAAACTTCAAAATCGGGGACAGAATGAACATGGATAATGTCGTAAGGTTCTTTCAGATGTCGACGTGTAATTTCAATCATGGAGAGAAAGAAGAATTTTAAAATTCGTGACAGGTAACTGTATTTTCCACTTTCGTTCTTTATCCGTCGCTGAATACGTAATACCTTGACTCCATTAATAACTTCCTCTTCAGCTTGATTATCTCTTCTGAGTACAATGGCCTCGACAATGATCCCTTCCCGCGCCAGTGTCTCGGCATACCTCATCACGCGCCCGTCTGTCTCATAAAAAGTGTAGGCAAACATACAAGCCCTGGTTATTGGCTTGCTTCTAATTTTCAAAATATTGTCATTCATGAACTCACAGTTCTTACCGTGAATGTCGTTTGAAATTTTCATAGGTGCAACGTCCTCATCATGATTGAAGGTTGATCAGTTGCTACGAGAAAGTACCGCTCCCATAACAATACTTCGAACAGTTTTAATGGAGTAGAACCATGAATAAACTCTGGGATAATACGGTTTCTAACATCGAACAACCCCAGAGATCAGCTCATGGAAGATATAGTAAACTCAGTTTTAACCTCAATGTCCGGCGTCAAAAAGCCTCCCAGAATTTTTCTGATGGGGTTATTTACAGTATTGAGACTGTATCAAGGCAAGGCGACGTTTCGTAACCTAAGCCGCTACAGCGAAATGCATGAAAAACGTTTTTCGCGTTGGTGCCGTCGAGCCTTTGATTTTGCTCACTACCAAGAAAGGGTATGCGTGCGCCGAACTAACGCGCTAATTGACCTCACTCTGCGCCGCTGGATTGCAAAAGCTTCCCATGCAGACCGGGATAGGCAACCGCCTGACATCAATTCCGAGTCACGTGCCTTTGCCCTTTCTTTATCTATAATCTTCAAGGTAGATTATCTCCCTGAATCTTAGTCACAAAGGCATCGCCAATACCGCCCAAGTTATGCTGCAGGGCATTGCGAGTCGGAAAATCGGTTGAGCCGGTGTTTCCTGTCACATAGGCCTGGCCCCGCAGATCCACGGCTATAGCGCTGCCATTGTCGAAACCGCTGCCGCCCAGGTAAGTGGAATAGCGCAGCGCTCTGCCATCGGCCCTGAGCTGGGTGACAAAACCATCCATAGGGCCGCCTAAGGTGGATTTCAGCGCGTTTACGGTCGGGAAGTCGGACGCGATGGTCCTTCCCGTCACATAGGCCTGGCCACGTAGATCCACGGCAATACCGAGGCCCTCATCATCCCCGCCTCCGCCCAGATAGGTTGAATAACCGAGGGCTGCACCGTCGGCCGAGAGCTTGGTGACAAAGGCGTCAAAAATACCGTTTAAATGGGGCTGCGGGGCGTTCACGGTCGGGAAATCGGCCGAGAAGGTGAACCCTGTCACATAGGCCTGGCCCCGCAGATCCACGGCGATGCCAAGACCCGCGTCACTGTCGCTCCCGCCCAGATAAGTTGAATAACTGAGCGCTGCACCGTCGGCCGAGAATTTAGCGACAAAGGCATCATTAATACCATTCAAAGCCGGCCGCAGGGCGTTCTCGGTCGGGAAGTCTGCCGATTCAGTCCCGCCTGTCACATAGGCCTGACCAAACGGAGTCACGGCAATACTATCGCCTGCGTCAAATCCCTTGCCGCCGAGATAGGTCGCATAGCCCAATGCCGCGCCATCGGCCGTGAGTCGGGCGACAAAGGCATCGAAAGAGCCACCGCCATACCTAGGCTGCAAGGCGTTCTCGGTCGGAAAGTCAGGCGATTGAGTTCCCCCCGTCACATAGGCCAAGCCTTGCAGGTCCAAGGCGATACCGCTGCCATTGTCGAATCCGCTGCCGCCCAGGTAAGTGGAATAGCGCAGCGCTCTGCCATCGGCCGTGAGCTGGGCGACAAAGACATCCGCAGCTCCTCCGAAGATCGGTTGCAGTGCGTTCTCGGTCGGGAAGTCGGGCGAAGAAGTCTGTCCCGTTACCGTGGCTTGGCCCCGCAGATCCACGGCGATACTTGTGCCAAAGTCATTTTCGCTGCCGCCTAGGTAAGTTGCATAGCGTAGTGACGCGCCATCGGCCGCGAGCTGGGCGACAAAGACATCGTCAAGATCGGCCTGTACAGGCTGCACGGCGTTCTTGGCCGGGAAATCGGTCGAAGAGGTCGCTCCCGTCACATAGGCTTGGCCTCGTGCGTCCACGGCGATCCCCAAGCCTCTGTCAAACCCGCTGCCGCCCAGGTAGGTCGAATAGACCAGGACCGGGTCAATGATGAGGGGATGCGCGACGTCATAGGCGGCCACCTGAAAGCCCACCGTCTGGCTATCCTTGAGCACATAGCCGCCTTTAATGGATTTGCGCGCACCGCCTGTTTCCTGGTAGATGACCGGCTTGTGTACGCGGAGGTCGCCGCTTGCCGTATGCAGCACCAGTTCCCCCGCCGAATTGATTTCGATTTTATTCGCGCCCTTGAAAGCCAGTTTAATCTGGCGGGGATCGGCTCTCGGCGCCACCACGAAGTCATACTCCAGTTGCCTTTGGTTGCCGTAGTACACCAAGTTCACGCCTGGATATACGCCTTCATAGGCGACCTTGGCATAGGTCGGCACTCCTGTGCGCCATCGGCCGGGATCGTTGCCGACGAGATAGTTGACTTGTCCGGTCAGCGCTTCTTCGCCCAGGAGTTGCGGTGCGGGGTTGGCTCCGATGAACTGCATCCGCAATACCGTCCCGATCGCCTTGGGCTGAGAAGATGAACTCATGAATGATGAAGGCGAGAATTTGGTATTAGGCGGAGACGAAGGAGAAAACTTTGTAAAAGATGGATTCCTGGTCCGGGTCTGAGATTTGTTCAAGGACAGCACCGCTTCAGTGGGCGTCAAAAACAGCGTATAGCCTTGGCCATGAGCGAGGAATCTCACCTGGGCATCCGCCTGACCTTGATTGGCCTCGAAGCTGAGCGGCAGTTTGCCGTAATTCGATTGCGTCTGAGTTTTCAGATCCGGCGCCGCTTGTAGGGCGCCTGACGCCAGAGCAGACATAAAAGCCAGGCAGACCATGCCTGAAGCCCTGTAGCCTGGACGCAAGCTATACACGTTCGCTGTGATGAATTGAGTCGGTTCCATGAATATCTCCTATGTTAGGGTGAAATTAAACAAGCGATAGTCATGTCGCATAGGCTTGAGGTTTGAGGCGCAATGAAACAGCAAACCGGGTTAAGCTCTAATGTGGAGGTGAACAAGCAAATGCGGGTCCGTTGTTATTGCGCAAACGCTGCTCTCAAATCATCCCATTGTCTGAAAAATCAGCCTTTAACTTGAGATGGATTGTGAAAATAAGATAGGCACACTAGGCTGCGCAGTCAATACGTTAAAGCGCGTAATGGAAGAGAATGTTTGCTTGTCATAACCGGATTGATCTGTGTCTGTTCTCTGTACAATCCCTGTTAAGGATTCGGTCAAAAATAACTTCCCGAAATCATGGGGTGGTCTAATAGAATTGATCAGTCCAGTTAAGAGATAATGACCCCAAGAAAAAAGTATTCAAAAGAATTCAAGCTTGACGCCATCAGTCTGGTCCTGGAGCAAGGCCAAGCCAAGCTGAAACGGCTCGAAGCCTGTCTATCTAAACCAATAATGCTGAGGAACTGGATCAAGGAACATCATAAGGTGGTCGGCTGGAGCATGAGTTCCCGCATGCAGGCGCAACTGGTGTGCGATGCCTTGACGACGGCAATCTGGTAGCGCCGTCCAGAAGCCGGCTTGAGCCATCATGTCGGATCGCCGTGTTCAAAGATGCCGGGAAGACGTCTCGGCCCTTATTGAAGGCCCACGGCTTCCAAGGCAGCATGAGCCGAAAAGGCGATTGTTGGGACACTCAGTTTAGAATGAAATTGAGTGTTCGGCCCAATCTGACCCGTGCTGGGATTGGCATCATTGCCTTTGTATTGACCTGTCGATTGGCTTCCGGCGCTCCCCGATCATCGGGCCCATTGCTGGTGACCTAATAGGAGCTTTGTGCTGCAACGTGAGTGTCTTGTCCTAGCAAGGGACTGGTGAATTACCATAAGACATTCAGAGGAGGCGTAAATGGATGACCTATCTATTCAAAATAATGAAGTGATACTCGGTATCGATACACACTTGGATATCCACGTCGGCGTAATTATTGATTATCGTGGCAAATGGCTCGGCACTTTGTCGATAGCCACGAACCCAGCGGGTTATAATGAATTGCTAAGCTGGGCCCAGTCCTTTGGCCAGCTGCGGCGTGCGGGTATCGAGGGCACTGGCACTTATGGTGCAGGTATTGCCCGCTTTCTTCATACCCATGGCGTTGAAGTCTGGGAAATTAATCGGCCCGATCGCTCTCAGCGCCGCTCTCAAGGGAAGTCCGATCCTACTGACGCGGAAAGTGCGGCTCGTACAGTATTATCGGGCAAAGCGCAGGCCATTCCCAAATTACAGAAAGGGGCTGCCGAAGCGATGCGAACGCTATCAGTCGCCAGGCGCAGCGCTGTGAAAGCCAGAACACAGGCAATTAATCAATTACGGGCACTGCTGATCAGCGCTCCTGATGACATACGAGCCAAGCTCTGGAAATCCAAACCCGAGCAATGCGTAAAAGCGTGCGCACAGGTCCTAAGTTTAGGTGATACAGTGGCGCTTCAAACATTAGCGACAACTCTTCGGTTACTGGCTAAGCGCTGGTTATCTTTAACCGCAGAGCTGCGCGAGCTGGATGCCACCCTGGAAAGTTTAACCAGGCAGGCGGCCAAACGCTTACGCAGCCAGTTTGGCGTAGGCCCGCAAACGGCGGCCACCTTGCTTGCCGTAGCCGGTGATAATCCTGAACGCTTGCGTAGTGAGGCGGCCTTAGCCGCTTTATGTGGCACTAATCCGCTGCCTGCGTCATCAGGAAAAACCATCCGCCATCGCCTCAACCGCAGCGGTGATCGAACCGCTAACAATGCGTTATGGACGATTGCCTTAGTCAGAATGCGAAGTGAGCCGCGAACCCGCGCTTATGTGGCTCGCCGAACCGCTGAAGGTAAATCAACCAAAGAAATTCAGCGTTGCTTAAAGCGCTACATTGTTCGTGAGCTTTATCCGCTTATCCTGGCTGATCTGAAAGAGGCCGCTTTTATGACTTGACATAGGAGCGTCAATGCCGTAATGGAAAGCTTCTTTGGCAGCTTGAAGCAGGAGCGTGTGCAATGGCGGAATTACCAAACCCGGTATGAAGCGCAGCAGGATATTCTGAATTATATCGCGATGTTTTATAACCCTCATCGGCTGCATTCATACCTGGGATACAAAAGCCCCAGTCAGTATGAAGCTGAGATGAGCCAATTACAGAAAGTGGCTTAACTGGATGGGTCGATTTTTCTTGACCACCTCACTGTAATTGTTTTTCGTAAAATTAAACGATAAAACCAACCCAATATTATTTACGGATAAGCTCTTAGTTTCAGACCGATTCATACGTATATCCATAATGATAGACTGGAAGTGACTGACTAGATTTATTCACAACCAGCCCAAGTAAATTTGTCTGCTCCAGAATGTACATGGAATGTTGAAGCTCATCGGAAGTGTTTTTTCCATCCTCTACAACCAACAGAACTGCATCGATATAAGGCATAAACAACAACGCATCATCCGCTGCAAAGAGGGGCGGAAGATCGAAAATAATAATCCGGTCTTTATAACGCGATTTAATCTCCTGAATCAGATTGAACATTTTCCGGGATGAGATCAATTCCGAAGCATTGTTGTCGGAATTGTTGCCAGGTAATACTACCATGCGCTCAATACCGGGATTAATTAATGCATCTTCCAAAGAAACGTCCCTTTCCAGGCAATCGACAAGCCCGAATTCCCATTCAAGCCCCAGATATTGACCTACACTTGGGCGCCTAAGATCGGCATCAACGATAAGAACGCTTTGGTTTCCCTCTATAGCTATAGCAATAGCAAGGTTAACAGATACAAAAGTTTTGCCTGCGCCTGGCGTCGCGCTGGTTATGGCAAAACTGTTCCAATTATTCTCTCGAAGCTGTCTGAGGACATTCGTCCGGAGCACACGAAAAATATCGGCTCGAGGATCATTGTAGAGCCCCATAATAACTCGATTATTCTGCAATACATCCGGATCAATACTGACCGTTTGAGTTTTTGTGTATCGGATCGAGTCGAGCGAGTGTCCATCAGTACTGTTAATCATTGATCATTCTCCAATTAAGGACGTAACTACATGATAACTTTCATATTACTAAAACTTGATGTTGATTCATGTTTGCGGTGCCGGAAGGAAAAATATGAGCATTACAACAGTAGTCAACAGGATGAAAAACATCCCTATCCAGACTACAATCTTCCTCATTCGATTCTGCTTCACAAACCGGTCTTCCAACTCGGCAGGCGATTCGATATAGGGGACTACAACTAACGGCATAAGTCCTGTCACTTCGCTAATTGCTCTATACCCCCTTACGCCAGGATCTAAAAATTCTAACAAAAAGGCAAAACCAAGGCCGGCAATAATCCCTATAAAAGATCCGCCAATGGCCACTATTCTTCTGATCGCTTTTTCCGGATGAGCTGGAACAACGGGTTGTTCGATGAGGGTGAGAGTTTGGCCCTTCTGTTGCTCTTCCAATGTCTGGACAAGCTTGGCATCCAGCCATTTTTCCTTGAGCTGAGTGTATTTCTTCATGATGTTGTCTCGCTTCCTTATCAAATCGGTATAAGCCATTTCTATTTGAGGGGCCTGTGAGAGGGTATTTTGTGTTTTTTCAAGCTTTGCTCTCAAATACTCCTGTTTCTGCATCAAGGACTGAAGCTCTGATTGACTGCTTTTATATTGCGCTTCTACACCCAGATAAGCGGGATTGATAACATTCATGGCTTCATCCTGTTCCTGCTGCGGGCGTGGATGCGTGTTTTTCAATTGTTGTTGCAGTCTGTCAATCTGTTTTCTGCGTTTTTCTATATCAGGATGATTGCCGGCATATTTCCTTTCCAATAATTCAAGTTCGTCCTTAGCCTCTGCCAATTGTTTGAGAGCATCCGACTCGACCGACTGCTCTTCAAAAGTTGGGTCCAATGCTTTTATTTCTCGCTTCAGGCGAACCAAAGACGGATGCGAAGGGGAATAAATGCTGGAGTATTGAAGGTATTTTGCCCGCAAAAGCCTTAGGGCCTCAGCCTTGCTTTTTGGTGTTTTGTCATCAAGTCTACTGGGCAGTTCCTGCTGTGCTCTCGCCAACTCCGCTGCCAAAAAAATGATCCTTTCCTTCGTAGCGCGGATTTGAGCGTCGGTATCTTTCAGCTCGCTCTCCGCACGATCTATCGCAGCTAAGTTCCCTTGCACCTGCTCCGGCAGAATGAAGTTATGTTTTTCCTTGTATTTTGCAATTTCGCTGTCAATTTCCTGAAGCTCCTGGTTTAACTTGTCCGATTCCTCCATGAGGAAGCCAGTCGCTCTAATAGCCCGCTGAGCTCTGGCCCTATCATTTTGCTCGATGAATTGGGCGGCCAGCTTGCTCGCTATCTCTTTTGCCTTAATTGCATCGCCATCATTAAATGAAATATTAAAGGCGATCTCAGCCACTCCAGCACTGGTCTCGGGCGCTAAAGAAGAAGTGACTAACTTAACTTCAACTTTCTTTTTGAATAAATTCGCCAGTTCATATTTTGTATAGGCATCCTTGATATCGTTATAAAGGCCACTTGAATTAATAATCGAAAGCACATTATCGGTCGTCATGACCTTTTGATAAATTGTTTGAATTTGCTCTTCCGCATAATGCGATGCTGTGGATTCGAAAAAATTTGTCGGAATGGGGGCCTCGATCAGCATTGTTGCCGTTGATCGATAAACTTTGGGGAGGTTATAAGCGACGGTTACCGATATGAAGCTTACCAGCAACCAGATAGCTACAATGTAATGCTTGCGCCGCTTAACAAGGTCAAGGTAATCCGTAAGTGTTTTAATGTTTTGTTTCATAAGTAACGGACTCGTAGCTCATTTGATTGTGTGTTAAGTAGTGGTTACTTATTTCGATACATTTAGATTTAATTAAGTCATTCAAAAAATAAGTAATTTCCAGCTTTTCGACCCTGCTGAGACAGCCGCAGAATATCAAACATATAATTGTGCCTGGCACAGTTAGTTACATATAATGACAATAGTCCTTAATGAACCTTGGCTCGTTCTAACTTTTCATTAAAATTATCGACATCCTTTAGGACCATCGAGCCCAAAGACAAGTTCAGCCTGTTAGAAACAGGGCCTTCATGAGATTGGCGATCATCGCCAATTTCAGCCTCTGACAAAAAAATCCCGAACTGAATCCAAACCATTTCGAATGGTTTTTTCCATTATTGAATGAGCTCGACATTTCACTGCATCTTCATTAATTTCCAAAAGCATTTCTCTAATCTCTTGATAAAACATTTATTAACAATTAGCATTTCTGACGAGCAAGAAATGTACTTGCTGCTGCCTTTAAAACAAATCCTACTTTTTCAATTATCAATTTGCGAAAGCGCTTCCATCGCGCAAATAAATAACTACTTTGCTCTTCCACTTTCCACTTTGCTATTTGTCTTTCACAGCCACTTGAATTGGAATAATTCGTGTTGATCATTTTCAGTATCAATACCCCATAATCAAGGACTGATTTCGCCACCCTCAGAAATTGCCAACATATTCCGCAATTTAGATCAGCCAATTCTTTAGTCTTTCCGCAATCGATCGAAAGTTTTGTAAAAAGATCCTCTTCCAATTGCTCATTCCCGATACTGTATTCGTCAATTGCCTTCAGTCTATAAATATCTTTGAGAACTGGTAAGATAGATTCTTTGATCTGTGTGAAATTTTTATCTGTTCCTATTTTCGATAAATGGGCACAACAATAAATAATGCGACGCAGGAATGCTTCTTCTTGTTCTGGAATAGCCTGTTTTAGCTTCATCAGCATAGAAAGGAATTGTAAGTGCATTTCAACACACGCATCAGGATCATTTTTCATTCTTTCTGACCAGGATCCGCTTGCCTCTCTACGATAAACACTCATTGGTCTATTCATATAATATGCTCCATTCCGTGAACCAAAAACTTCCACAATATGATCACCCACAGGAGATACCCTTGCATCAAACCAATCTTGAATCGACATTATCAGGCTTCGGCGGACCATGATGCTTGCTGTAGGCATAAAACCCATTGCATAGTGTATGTCACCATCAATCACCTCTGATAAGGTATATAACTTATCAGTTGAAGAGTTAACATGACCGAGAATTATTGTTTGTTGTTTTTCGGATTTAAAA
>Ga0208883_100478_pt1 | contig 10085 bp, 6 predicted proteins | sample LakWasMet43_HOW7_2_FD_183881 | JGI IMG/M metagenome (GOLD analysis project Ga0208883, IMG submission 183881) | Freshwater sediment methanotrophic microbial communities from Lake Washington under simulated oxygen tension - Sediment Metagenome... | ecosystem: Environmental > Aquatic > Freshwater >...
GGGCGCGCAGCCGCCGGGCCACCTCGTAACCGTCCAGGTCGGGCAGGCCGATGTCCAGCAGCACCACCTGCGGCCGGAACGCCTGCGCCCGCTCGAGCGCCTTCAGGCCGCAGTCGGCGGTTTCCACTGCATGCCCTTCCGCCTGCAGCAGCAGGGTCAGGCTCTCGGCCGCGTCGGCATAGTCATCGACCACCAGAATGCGGAATTTGGGCATCGGCAACACGGATTTTGCCTGCACGGATTCAATAGCGGAGGATGGCGCCGGTAATGCCGGCAATCGCACCGTAAAGGTGCTGCCCTGGCCGATGCCGGAGCTCGAGGCCGTGACCGTGCCGCCGTGTATCTCGATCAGCTCCCGCACCAGCGTCAGCCCGATGCCCAGTCCGCCTTGGGCATGGGCCAGAGAATGGTCGGCCTGGGTGAAGAGGTCGAATATCTGCGGCAGGATATCGGGGGAAATGCCTATGCCCGTGTCCCGTACCTCGATGACGGCAGAGGAATCTTCCCGCATTACGCTGAGCGTGATTTTTCCGCCTTCGCTGGTGTATTTGGCGGCATTGTTCAGCAAATTGGACAATACCTGCGCCAGCCGGATACGGTCGCCTTCGATCCATGGCGGCGTCGTAGTCTGGGAAATGATCAATTCCTGGCCGCGTGATTCGATCAGAGGGTGGCTGGTTTCAATCGCATTATTCAAAATCTCGGTAAGCTCGAACCTCTCCATATTCAGCCGGATTTTGCCTTGCATGATGCGCGCCACATCGAGCAGGTCATCAAGCAGCCGGGCCATATGAGTCACTTGGCGATCAATGACATTGCGGCTCCATGCCAGCTTGGGATCAGTCGGTTCCAGCATTTTCAGCAACTGCACGGCATTGCGGATGGGCGCCAGCGGATTGCGCAGCTCGTGGGCCAGCATCGCCAGAAACTCGTCTTTACGTCGGTCCGCCAGGCGTAGCGCTTCTTCGGCGCGTTTGCGCTCGGTAATATCGGATGCTACGCCCAGCAGCTTATTACAGCTATTGTCGTCCTCAAATAGCGGAATCTTGACGGTGCTGTACCAGCGGGTGACGCCATCCCGACAGGTGACTTTTTCTTCAGGAATAATTTTGGGCTTGCGGTTGCGTATCACATCGAGGTCATCTTGACGGAAATGAGTTACTTCGTCACCATCGAAATTGAAGTCCGCATCAGTCAAGCCGATCAAGCCTTCCGGATCTGTACCATAGCAGTGAGCCAAGCTGTTATTCCCTAAGATGAACCGTCCTTCTTTATCCTTGACGAAAATCATACTGGGGGCCGCGTCGATGACTTGTCTGAGGAAGGCGCGTTCATGATGCAGTGCTTCTTGAGCCCCTTTGATATCGGTAATATCTTCAGTTGTGCCGAAGGCGCCTAGCAGCGAGCCATGCTCGTCGAATTCCAGTTCAGCCAGTTCACGTACCCATTTGATTTTTTTTCCCACTATCAGCCGGTGCTCAAGGTCGTAGTGCTTGCCGGCAAGCGCCTCTTTCCAGGTTTTGTCGACCAATTCCCTGTCTGCGGGATGGACAGCGTCGAGAAAAGATTCATAGGTCAAAGGCGTGCCTTTGGGGACACCAAAAATTCGATAATTTTCGTCTGACCATTCCAGTATGTTTTTGTGAATGTCCATGCGCCAGCTGCCAATATGAGCAACCGCCTGGGCGCGATTCAGATCGATTTGGCTTTCTCGCAAAGCTTCTTCGGCTCGCTTGCGGTCAGTAATATCCATGCTCACTGTGGCGAAGCCGACTATTTTGTCGTTTGAATCTTTTAGTGTGAAGACATTGTAGATAATCCATATTGCTTTGCCGGTTTTAAAGTGCCGCAAGCGGATTTCACTAACATTACGGCCTTTCTTCAATACCTTGGGAAAGAACTCATTCATGACGAATTCCTGGTCTTCCGGAAAAAAGAATTCTTTGACCGGTGTTTTTATCCCTTGCTCGAGACTCTCCAGACCTACGAGGTGCAATCCGGTATCGTTGATAAAAAAAGGCATAAATTCCATGTCGCACATGCCGATAAATTCGGTGCTGCTTTTGGCGAGTTCGACATATAAGTCGCGCTCCGCTTTTGCCTTATTGCGTTCGGCAATCTCCTTTTTAAGCTGCTCCTCTCGCTCCATGACCTTATGCAATACTCGCTTTTCCCGCTTGTATAAAAGCGAAATCATCAGGGTGAATATTGCGCCTATACTTACTAAAAGTGCAATGCGCAGGGCTTCACTGGATTTGGCAATATAAAGAGATTCGTGAGGCTCGACTAAAAAATAAGCGCTTGCCGCCGCGCTCGACAGCGTAGTGAAAAGCCCCGCGATCAATCCGCCGTGCCAGGCGGCGAAAGCAATTACAATTAAAAAGAGCAGCAGCGGTGGTGAGTCTCCGAAAATGAATTGGAGGTCCTTCAAGATAATCAGGATAGCTGTCACAGCTAATATCGAGATTATATAGACGTTACTGAGAAAAGATTTAATATGAATCATTTTTATCTGTAGCGATCTATATCGTTGTTCATGGGCTTAATCCATTGCATGAGAGCTCCAAAAAATAAGATAGACGAAGTTTAAGTCAATAGGCTTTTAATGTTAATGATGAAAATACTTATAAATTAATCGATGAAGGCGGATGATCATCTTTTCCTTCCATAGTAAAGCCTATGGAAACATGCGATGATAGTCTAACTTGTTTTTACGACCACATTTTTTAAAGTAGAGAATTTTTTAAAGCCCAGGTTCAATGATAAAAAGCATAATCATTGACCAATACATAAACTGCGGAGAAATTGATGCTCAATAAAGTGATGTTGATAGGCAACTTAGGGGCAGACCCCGAAGTTCGGTATATGCCGTCAGGTGGCGCCGTTACCAATATCAGCCTGGCTACTACAAGGCGATGGAAAGATAAACAAACCAATGAAAGACGTGAGGCCACTGAATGGCATCGCGTAATATTTTTTAACCGTTTAGCTGAAGTAGCGGGCGAATATCTTAAGAAAGGCAGTCAGGTTTATGTTGAAGGCCGCTTGCAAACCAGAAAATGGCAAGGCCAGGATGGGCAGGATCGTTATACGACCGAAATCATAGCGGAAGAAATGCATATGCTGGGCAGCCGCAGCGGAGGCACTTCCAGTTTTGGAATGGATCAGCCTCAGTCCGGTCACGCTGCGCCGCCTTCAAGACCCCAACCGTCCCCGGGCAACGCTCCGTCGATGCCGACGCCGCCGCCAGATTATGATGATTTTGATGACGATATTCCGTTCTAGCGGGTACCTGAAGCTAGTTTTGTATGTCAGCCACATGGTAATGCTAGGAGAATGTGGTGCAGGGTGGTTTCGCCGAACCATTTAGAGTGGGGGAAGGCCAGCGATTCCTGATGGATGACTAACCATATGGAGTCAGGATAGAAACTCGGGGTATTGAGGATGGGATGTGCAGAAAGAACTGAATGGAACGAACGAGACCTCTACCTGTCATGGTTTAACCTGTCATGTAATCAAAGAAATAAAAAACTTGCCATAAACTAACGTGCCCAAACCTTATTCAGAAGATTTATGCAGCCGAGTGGCTGAAGCCGTGGCTTCAGGCAATACTGTGCGGGCCGTGGCTTTGCAATACAATGTCAGCCTGGCCTTGCCTTTACCACCTGTCAGTTTAAAGTAAAATAATGCCTTGAGGTGACTTTGATCTGTAGAAAATCATGGAGTCAGTAAAGAGATTAGCGCAAGAAGTGCAGCGAGGGCTTGGCGATGCCCTGCCGAAACCTCTCGAAAAAAACGCGGGACAAGCCGACTCTGAGTCGGGGTATTTCAAAAAGCTCTACCGCAGCTCGGCCTCCTGGTTCAGGCGCGGTTTGTGACATTTGATGCCCTGCCTTCAGAATGGCCTGCCCTTGCCGGCATTCTATGAGTTTATGAGAAATTGATAGGTGGGAAGGTGATTCTTCAATTATTTCAAGGCAACAAGAAGCCGTGTTGGCATGTTTAATTTTTATTAAGATGTCGTATTGTTTCAACGAATAGCAAATAAAGATGCGTGAAAAAAAAGAAACAATAACACATGATCTACCGCGGCCATCCCTAGTCAAAACGCCGACCGGCATCCGGGGGTTGGATGAGATTGTACAAGGCGGTCTGCCCAAAGGCCGCGTTGTCCTGGTAGCAGGAGGGCCCGGCTCGGGCAAGACGTTGCTGGCCATGGAGTTCCTGGTACGCGGCGCCATCGATTACGGCGAGCCTGGCGTCTTCGTAGCTTTCGAGGAAACCGTTGAGGAGTTGAGCTGCAACTTCGTTTCTCTCGGCTTCAACTTGGAGCAGTTGGTGCAAGAGGGAAAGCTGATCATTGATTACGTGCACCTGGATCGTAGCGAGATGGAGGCGACGGGCGAGCATAACCTGGATGGCCTCTTTGTCCGCCTGGGGTATGCCATTGATTCGATCGGCGCGAAACGGGTCGTGCTGGATACCCTCGAAATGCTCTTTGCCGGCCTGCCTAATGAAGGGATTGTACGTGCAGAGCTTCAGCGTTTGTTTCGCTGGCTGAAAGCCCGAGGCGTCACAGCCATTATGACTGCCGAGCGCGGCAATGAGACACTCACCCGCTATGGCATGGAAGAGTACGTCTCCGACTGTGTCATCACGCTCGACCACCGCGTTCACGAGCAGATTTCCACCCGCCGCCTGCACGTACTGAAGTACCGCGGTTCCACGCATGGCACGAACGAATATCCCTTCCTCATTGACGAAGACGGCATTTCTGTGCTGCCGGTCACCTCGATGCGCCTTGATCATGCAGTCTGTACCGATCGCATCTCTACCGGCATCGCAGGTCTTGACAGTATGCTCGGCGGCAAGGGCATCTTTCGGGGCAGCAGCGTGCTGCTCAGCGGCACGGCGGGCATGGGCAAGACCACTTTTGCGGCCTCTTTCGCAGACGGCGCGTGCCGCCGAGGGGAACGCGTCCTCTACCTGCCGTTCGAGGAGGCGCCCCAGCAGATCATTCGCAATATGCATGCCGTGGGTCTTGACTTGGCGTCATGGGTACAGCAGGGCCTTCTGAATTTACATGCAGTGCGGCCTACGCTCTACGGTCTGGAAATGCACTTGGCTAAAATCCATAGGCTGGTGGAAGATTTCCGGCCCAGCCTGGTGATAGCTGACCCGGTGACCAACCTGATAGCCACAGGGACTCTCGCCGAGTCCGAGGCCATGCTGGCGCGCTTAATCGATTGGCTGAAAAGTCAGCAGATCAGTGCTGTTTTTACCAGTCTGACCCCAGGCGGAGCAGCATTGGAGCGCTCCCAAGTAGGCATCTCCTCATTAATGGACACTTGGCTGATACTCACTGTCATCGAAAGCAGTGGCGAGCGCAATCGAGGCATTCAGATTGTAAAGTCGAGAGGGATGGCCCATTCCAACCAGATCCGCGAATTCCTTATTGGTGATCACGGTATCGAACTGTGCGACGTCTATACTGGCCCAATGGGCGTTCTGACGGGTGCTGCCCGTTTTACCCAGGAGGCGCGGGAAGAGGCGGAGCGCGTTTTACGCGAGCAGGAAATCAAGCACCATCGCAATCAATTGAAGCGCAAGCAAGCAGTTCTTGAAGCGCAGATTGCTGCCCTGCATGCCCAGTTCGAGGCAGAGCGGTCAGAGATCGATCTGGCAATCGCGCAGGCGCAACATCTGGAAACCACGTTAGCAAGTGATCGTGACGAAATGGGCCGTCTGCGTCACGGTGATGCCGCATCAGGCCCTCAGCAGAGCGAAAATTGAACCATGTCAGGCCACCACGAGCATATAGTAAACGAGCCATCTGAAGATGAAGACATATGGCAACTGCGGCTTTATGTGGCAGGACAAACGCCCAAGTCACTGACAGCCTGCGCCAATCTGAATCGGATCTGCGAAGAATATCTCAAAGGCCGCTATAGCGTTGAAGTGATCGACCTACTGGAAAAACCGCAATTAGCTGCAGGTGATCAAATCCTGGCCATCCCGACACTGGTGCGCCAGTTGCCTGCGCCGGTACGCAAGATTATTGGAGACTTGTCCAATACCGAGCGGGTACTGGTAGGTTTGGATCTGCGTCATCCGGAAATGCCCAAATGAAACTGCACCCTACAGAACAGGCGAACGCAAACTTAGCACGGGCCAACCGTGATCACGAAGGCGCCCCCCGTGCATTGACCCATTGCGGAGGCCGCTACAGGCTGCGCCCCTGTGCAGGGGAGGGCGCCCTGTTGTTCTCGGCTCGGGCTCTCTTTAATAGCCACCGCGTAGTTGGACCAGCGTTAGGTGGCCGCCATGATTTGGCCGTTATCGATAGCGGCCACTGCCAGGCACCGGAACGATCAAAGAACACGCATAGCATTGCCGTTCATGCCCATGCTAAGCAAGCCGGCCGACACGCTCTCTGGCCAAGAACGCACTCTCATGAAGCTGTATCTCCCTCGAAACCGGTCCTGGAAAAGGAGGCGCACAGTGAATCTTAACAATAAAAAGAATCAGGAGCTGCTACTCAAAATCCACGACCTGACGTTGCGTCTGGAGGAAGCGCAAGACACCCTGAACGCCATTCGTGCCGCTAACGTGGATGCCGTAGTCGTCTACAATGACGGTCAACATCGTGTTTATACCCTGGAAGGAACGGATACCATCTATAAACGTCTTTTTGATACGCTGAACGAAGGGATACTGGTCGTTTCTGCCGACCGGACAATCCTCTATGCCAACCGATGGTTTGCAGACCTGATAGGCGTTGCAATGGCTAAAATGACTGGTGTAGACATCGAGCGCTTTGTGCATCCTCTCCATGTAGCAGATTTTGCGGCATTGCTTGAAAGCGCTGAGGAGAAACCTCACCGCGACGATCTGTCCATGATCCGCGCCGATGGTAGTCCGATACCCGTAATGTTGGCGATCAGTCCTGCCCCTATCGGAGGAGTTGAAGCAGGTTATGCCATTGTGGTTAACGATCTAACAGAGTTGCGCCAGGCGCAGGATGCTCTGAGCAAGGCCAATGAGGAACTGGAGGCGCGCATTGAGGCACGGACTATGGAACTGCAATCTGCCAATATTGCGCTTGAAGCCGAGATTGCCAAGCGCATGCACATTGAGGAAGCGCTTCGGAACGAGGATCGACGAAAGGATGAGTTCCTGGGCATGCTGGCTCACGAGCTGCGCAATCCCCTGGCCCCGATCCGCAACGCCGCGCAGATCCTGAAACGTCCGGATCTGGACGAAACGCGGCTGGCCTGGTGCCGCAATGTCATCGACCGTCAAGTCGAACATTTAGCGCGTCTGGTGGATGACCTGCTGGATGTCTCGCGCATCAGTCGTGGCAAAATCGAGCTCAAGAAGGAGTCTCTTGCAGTATCGGCTATTGTGCAGCGGGCCATGGAAATCACTCAGCCCTTGATCGAAACTCGCCGTCATGAACTTACGGTACAACTGCCGCCTGAACCGGTCATCGTTGAAGGCGATCTGGTCCGGCTGGCGCAGGTCGTCTCGAACCTGCTCAACAATGCGGCCAAGTATACCGATGAAGGCGGGTCCATCTGGCTGACCGTTGAGCATGTCGGCAATGATGTCTTCATCCGAGTCCGTGACAACGGCCGGGGCATTGCGCCTTCGGCGCTGCCGAACCTGTTTCAACTGTTCTACCAGGTGGACCGTACCCTCGACCGTTCCGAAGGCGGGCTGGGCATTGGCCTGTCGCTGGTCAAAAGCTTGGTGACCATGCATGGGGGTGACGTCTGGGCCACCAGCGCAGGCCGGGGCCAAGGCAGTGTATTCATCATTCGCCTGCCCTGCCTGCCGCAAGCCTCAGTCGTTTCGGTTTCCTCTCCGACAGCACTGAAGCCGGCGGAAGGGCCTCTGCGCATTCTCGTCGTCGATGATAACCGCGATGCTGCTCAGAGCCTGTCTGTGCTGCTGACTGGCGAAGGGCATACTGTAAGTTTGGCCTATAGCGGACCTGCGGGCTTGGTCGCCGCACTGACTGAGCGGCCGCAGGTCATACTGCTCGATATCGGCCTGCCGGGCATGGATGGCTATGCGGTGGCTCGAGCCCTTAGAGAACATCCCGAGCTAAGAACGACGCAGCTGATCGCGTTGACCGGCTATGGACGGCAGGTTGATCGCGAACAGGCACGAGCGGCCGGCTTCAATGGTTATCTGACCAAACCGGTTGATTTTGAGGCATTACAGCGCGCTCTGGCTCAGCCATTATTTCCCGGTCCGATACTACCCGGCTAACCTTGGCATAAACCCAAGTCCTTAGAGCTTATTCAATATCTCCGCAGCACCAGCGCCAGGAAGGCCAAATTGACGAACTGTAAGCTGGTACTGAGCAAGCAAGCAGGGCGGTTTCGCGCAGCAAACCGCCATTTCAAGCAGGCTAGGTAACATTACGGCTTTAAGGCTCCGCTTGTTGGTGGATTGCCAAGGCAATCCATCCTACACTTCATCCATCATACGGTCATTATTCAGAAAATTCATGTCGCGCAAACGATTCCCAACCGTATTTTCTAATTACCTCCATACTAGGATTCTGCGTTTCAAACTCCTCTAGCAAGGTCAAAAAGCCATCGCCTACGTCACCAGCATGAGATGGATCGAGCCATCCATATTCACATTCTTCACAATGTAAATACAACCTTTTATTAGTTATATCTTCCGTAATTATTAATCTCCCTTGATGGCAATTTACACATTCGTCATACCAATAGAATTTTTCCATTGCAACCTCTAGTTTCCTGGATACGAAGTTATAATCTTATTTGTGTCAGGTACAAGCTTTATATGGACTCCATAAAACAATTCACCTGTATCAGCAGCTTGGCCCCCAGCTCTACCAGTAAGTTTGTTCATTGGGACAAATAGATTACCTTGAGCATCGGGTTTTACCCCTAATTTCTGAGCTTGGTTAGTTAAGTCAACCCCATCGCCATAAAAGACACCGTGCTGGGGCTTACCGAGGTTATCATTATTGTGGAGTCGAACATGATCTTCGCGACTTTGCCCCTTGTACTTTCCTTTATCTGGAACAACAGCTTTCCAATCTAATGTACTGTTTGTAATACCCGAACAATCCTTCCCTGTCAATCCTAACGGATCAATCCAATTCACCGGATTAACCGCATACTGGAACAGATTTACGCCGCCGGCCAGGCCAATCGGGTCCTGGTGAATAAACCGCCCCGCCTGAGGATCGTAATAGCGGTTCAGGTTGTAATGCAGTCCGGTCTCGTCATCGTAATACTGGCCCTGAAACCGTAGCGGATTGTCGATCTCGGCCACATCGGCCAGCGCCAGCGCGCCATAAGCGCGGTAGCGGGCCGACCAGACGATTTTTCCGGCCGCATCGGTCAGCTCGCGCGGTGTGCCTAAGTGATCCAGGTGGTAGTAATAGACCTGTGAGGCCGCGCCGCCGGCCTGATCGAGGCAGGCCAAGGGCCTGAAGCTGCCGGGCTCGAACAGATAGGTCCGGCACCGTTCCGCCCGGGTTTCCTGCAGCAGCCGTGCCCCGTCATAGATGAAGCGCGTTTCGCCGTCGGGCGTCTGTTTGGCGGTACGCCGGCCCAGCGGGTCGTAGCGGTACTGACTGACGCCATTGGGCGTTTCGGCCCGGATCAGCCGGTTGTCGCTGTCGTAGGCGTAGCGCGTGACGAGCCGGCCCTGCTTGCCGCGCCGTTCTTCGGCCAGGTTGCCGGCCGCATCGTAGCTGAAATGCCGGTCGCCCAGCAGCATCAGGCGGTCGCCTTTGACTAGGCCACCGCGCTCCTCGTTGGCGCCGATCAAATTGCCGGCCGGGTCGTGCACGAAACGTTCCGGCGTCAGGCCCTCGACCTCGATAAGCCGGTCGGCCGGGTCGTAGAGATAGCGGCTGGCGCCCTGGCGCAGGTCGTCGACGGCCGCGAGCTGGCCGGTGGCGTCGTAGCCGTAGCGCCGGCCGAGCACGGCGGCTTTATCGCGCCGGCCGGCCTGGTGTTGGATCAGCCGGCCCAGCGGATCGTAGGCGTAGCGGCTGACCAGCTGGCCCTGCTGGCGGGCGGTTTCCAGGC
>Ga0208883_100496_pt1 | contig 9725 bp, 5 predicted proteins | sample LakWasMet43_HOW7_2_FD_183881 | JGI IMG/M metagenome (GOLD analysis project Ga0208883, IMG submission 183881) | Freshwater sediment methanotrophic microbial communities from Lake Washington under simulated oxygen tension - Sediment Metagenome... | ecosystem: Environmental > Aquatic > Freshwater >...
GACAACATTTTGATTTGCGAACACCCCTCCGAATGTTTTCGCTTGTGATTTAGGCACTGTCTTAATCCACCTCACGCCGACAACCCATTCGGATAGTTCATCGTCTTCGGAATTCTCGCCGGGCCGTTCAGCCTTGAGACCGGCATCTAATAAAGGAGTATTGCTGTCCACCACTATGAAGTCTCGGATCATCACAGCGGGACTTGTTACTTCGCCAAAACCGACGTAGCCAAGCCCTTTCATATAGGCGTAAATCTTGTCACCGACTGATAGACGATGTAATGCGGATGAATATCGTTTTCCTTGGCCAGCGCCTGTGAAACCAAACTTTAAGTTGTCTTCCCATGTTCGATGCGGCCCTTCCCCAACGTTCACGAACCAATATCCTGTCCATTCTCCGGGTACTGATGCAGCTTTTCGCTGTTTTATCTCTTTTCTCTCAATGTAATCTTTAGCTTCTGGAAGCGGAATGATTGTTTCTGGTTTAATGAACAGGCTGCCATCGGCGTCGAGATAGGGCGCGAGCCTTGTACACTGGATATCAATTCCGAATTCTCGCAACCACAGAACAGCCGATATCACTTCAGAATTAAATTCTTTCGATACAAGGACAATGCGTTGGTCGGAATTCAAGGATTCGATGTCTACATCAATGAATTCTTCGATAGCCTTAGCCGCATCGGCTTCCGGCTTGTCCAGGTACCCAGCGTATTGCCTGAATACTTCTTCTGGGAGAAAATTTGAGCAGTATGAAGCATACTTTATCGCTTGCCACTCAACGGACGATCCAGAATCATCGCGCTTAAGCTCAACGACCACCAGTGCTGCTTCCTTGTCTATACATAGCAGGTCTAATCGCTTGCCAGACGGCAAAATTACCTCTTTGCCAATCACCAGTAGATCTTCGCCGAGAATGGTTGGCGACTTCTCGATCCATTCTTGAATGTCAAAACGCTCCTTCAGACCCAGCTCTGAGAAGCCGGTGAGCTTTAACTCGATCAGACGTTTGTTGTTAATGTCTACTCGAAACATGCGACAGTCATTTCAATGAAATCTAATAAAGAATATGTGGTTCTGTCAATTATAACCGTGATGGATTGGGTAAGGTCATTCAATACACGGCCGGCGTCGGCTTTGATCAGATTTGCATCGCTGGCGATGGCGTCGATGAGGTCGGATTTGTTCATTTTTATCCCTATTTGAGATTGCGCTTAGTCACTAAGTGCTTTCAGAAGCGCATCCCGACCATCTTGGTAGAACTCAATATCTAGCTTGGTCGCCATTTCGTCGGACAGGTCAAATAGTTGTCGGCGGCATGATACCGGCAGTAACAGAGCTTTGGCGCCTTTCTCGACGGCAATTTCCGCCAAGTTAACCGCGTTGTGGATTGGCTCGATGGTACCACCCAGGGTCACTTCACCCACCACAACAAGTCCGCCACGAACCGATTTCTTTAACAGAGCGCTAGCCAACGCGATAAGTGCGGCCACCCCAGTTTTGGCGCCGGACTTGGCAGCGTCAAAACCTCTCAGTTGAACCGAGAACTCGTGTGAGCGCGGGTCACGGTCGCCTACCAATTGCTGAGCTCGCGCATAGAGGTTCTGCTCCGCGCAGCGAATCGACTCCTTGAATTGGGCTGGCACCGGGTTGTTGAGCACCCGCACACCATTACCGGGACCTTCGTTGACCTCCAGTCTGAACAGTCCTGGGTGTTCATCCTGACCGCCTGGGCTCAGCGTCCAAATCTGCCCGCACTCGAGCGGCTCGTCTCCGATGCCACCCTGGCTTTGTAGTTCCGGCGTGCTAACGAATTTTTCGACTCCTTCGGCACCCATGGTGTAGCTAAAGTGAGTATTCCGGAACTCCGCTGCACCGATGCGTTTCTGCTGCTCTTTAACCCGTCGACGTACCTCTAGAGCTAAGCGCACAGCCCATTCCAGATCCTCGTCGATGACCGGAGTCTCAGCATCAGGATACAGCAGCTTGAGCAGTCCGCTAACAGTCTTGTTAACGCCGTTGAGGTCGCGCCCAGAAAGCGCGCCGCCCCAGTACACTCGCCCTTGTAATGTCGATACACGGCTTTGGTTACGCAGTTGGGTAAAGCACTCGGATAGGAAATCGCTGACTAAGCCAAAGTGTTCGGTGAACAGCCCAGGATTAAGCTTTGGCACGTCCCAGCCCGGCAAGAAGCAGTGAATGCGGTCCATGAAGGCCGTGTCGTCGCGCATCTCGGGTGGTAACGGCCCTAACAAATGCCCAATCCGTTGCTGATGCTCAACATCGACGTCGAAGTTACCCACGAGCACGATGGAGCCGTCCGCACGGATGCTCTCTTTGCCGCGAGAGAATTCGCCACTCTCCATATAGCCTTTCATGGTGTTGACGCCCTCCTTCTGATCGAAGGACACGCCTGATACCTCGTCGAAGCAAACCACATCATACTGGCAGACGAGGCCGCGCTGGCCCGTTGCGTTGTTGACAAACATGCGCGCCACAGTGGTCTTACCGCCCGATATAAGGTGCGCGTAGGGCGAGATCTGCTGGAACAGATGCGATTTGCCTGTCCCGCGTGGTCCTAGTTCCACCAGGTTGTAGTTACGTTCGACGAACGGCACCATGCGCAGGAACAGCGCATCCTTGGCGCGATCGGACAGGGTTTCGGGCTCGAAGCCCACGCTCCGTAGCAGAAAGTCGCGCCACTCGTTCGATGTGAACTGATTTCGCCCCGTTGATAGTACCTCCAATACCTCACGCTTAGAGAGCTGTATGGCGCGCAATGCCTCCACACCGAAGGGCCTGCCGCCTTTTTCTTGAGCAATCGAAGCGTCGTAGCCCAAAGTGACCTCGGCATAGAAACCGCCGGTCAGCATTCGCTCATTATCCTTCACCATTTCCGGGGTCAGCCTCACGTCGTTTAGCCGCAGACTGGGCAAACTGGCGACGTATGAGTCGGTCTTTGCGTCCAAACGCGCCGTAATAATGTCGATGATTTTGACGGAACCAGATTCGCGGGCTCGTGCCTTGAACAACTCTTCTTCCCCCGCTTTCACTGTTCGCGAGCCGAGTTGTCGCTGCACGATGTCCAGTCCTTCCTGAATCTCGGCTTCGTCCGTCGTCGCGCAATAACGCCCAAGCAGAAACTCGACGACATAGGTTGGCACTGGAAATTGTCGGCTGAAAGTGCGGACGAGGTCCTTGCGTACCACATAGCCTTCGAAGGCTGTTGTGGCTTTGCGATCCAATTCATCGAGTTGCATCATCATTCTCCTACGGTGGTCACTTGCTTTTGCAACACTTCATCATCCGCACCAAGTACCACGACGACGGCAGCCACACCCATGAATTCATCATCAGCCACTGCTAAGCTAGCTTTACCACCTGCCAGCGATTTAACGCTGGCAGCGATAGAACTCGATGCCAAGGCCGCTTTGCTGCGAATATCGACCTTCTGCTCATCAGAAGCGCCGTCGACTACAACAGTGCAGCGCAGCCCCTTCCAGGTTACCGATTGAATGGTGACAGAGGTCGTCGGTCCGGTTGTGCCAATGCAGTCCAGTTGCAACACGGGAACCAGGCACTCTTGCAGGCTGATGCCGCCATGGGCGTACTCGGCCCCGGCGAAGAAGCTAGACACACCTGGTGCATATGCGATCTGCACATCCTTGCACCAGTCCCAGCCGAAAGTCAGCGGGGTCCCATGCGCGCTGCCCTTCAGTACAGCGCAGCGTCCCCAGCGAGTCTCAGCCTGGTGCTTGGGCAACTCCGATTTGGGCAAACCACCTGGCATTAAAAGCCATCCATGGTCGGTGACGATACGGATGTGCTTCCAACCCGCATCGCAAAGTTCGCTGACGCGCTCGACGACCTGGTTCAGCTGGGTATCAAGGTCACGTGCCAAGCGCAAACCATGCTCATGTCCGTAATGGTCCAGGTCGCCAGCCTCAGTCCAGGCCTGCCCTTGCGGCTCACCCGTCTCATGCGTGTCCAAGGGCTGAACGCCATGTTCACTCAACAACTTGCGGAAGTTGTAGCCGGATAGCGGTTTGCCGTCCGCCGCAACCCGTGGCTCGAATTCCATATCCTCCGCCGAGCCAATAATGTGTTTAGCTACGGGCGAGCACCACGCTTTTCCAGATGCTGTGACAGAAGGCAAGCTAGTCCACCGTGCCCAAATATTAACATCGCCGAAGGCTGACAGTTGTTGCTTAAGCTGTACGGCTACGTCGTAACGCAAGCCATCGACGAAAACCGTGCACGTTCCGGGAGTTGGTATGTCTGTTTGCATAGACGGTAGACCGTCCACATCCTTGGCGGCTGCCTGTAGTCTTCGAGCCGTTTCCTCTATCCAGGGGAGGTACATTGCTCGTAGCGCCCCGCTGACCGCATCCAGGTCAGCCTTAGCATGGACACAAGCAAGCGCCCGCAGCGCCGCATAGTCGACCTGCCAGCCTGTAAGCTGGTAGCTGTTGGCGAGATCGGTAGGCGTTTGGCCAATCGGTAATGTGGCGCTACGCTGGGCTACCTCAACCAGATACTGCAGTGCAACAGCCAATGGAGAACGCCCCATGCGTGCCCAGAGCCAGGCGCGGCGCATCCCGTGCTCCTCCTCGGCCACAAGGACAGCCGCACGTGCCTGAGGTGCGTCCATCGCGGCACATGCCGACAGGGCATAACGCAACGAGGATTCACTTTGCTCGTTGACTTGGGGATACCCCGCCAATTCATCGTAATCCGGGAACAAGTCCAAATGGGGTGCGGGAAGTTTGGCGAGCAAATCAAACACATTTGGAAAGCTACCGTATGAATCCCGATACAGCTCGGCTACGGCCGCCCATTTACTCTTACCTTTGGCGAGATGCTCTGCCGCAGCCAGAATCCCATCGGCCAGCGGGTCGAAACCGAAATCCGACTTGCAGCGCTTGGCAAACACAGCCCACAGTACGTCACCCCAATCATGGCGAGTGGCTTCCGGTGCGTTCATCCACTGCAGCATGTCACGAGAAGGGTTTGGCGCCAGCAAACTCAGCAGCCACTCCGCATTGATGACTCGCCCTTTCAGGTCATCTACGTTGCATTGTACGAGTACACCTGCCTGTAAAGTTTGGCCCAATGCTTCTTGTGTAGCCTTGTCCTGTGCAACATCTAAACCCAGGCCCCCATTTTTCGATGAGAGAAAGGCACTCACTGTCCAATCCTTAGCGTTGGCCTGGCTCCAAAAGACTCCTCTATACTGCAATTCCGCCAGTGGTTGCAGGTCACGAGGACAGCTTTCGATAGCTCGCAATTCCGCACGGCTTACTCCAGGCAGGTAGACCACAGGTACACCTTCAAATTGGACCTCAGGGAGAAAGCCAGCTATCGCACATTTGAGCCAGATGGATGGACCGCTACGCTGCTCGGGGACGTACGGACCGAGAACACACAGGCTCGGCATTAACTCTTTAAGGGCCGGTAAGGCAGCCTGCCACTGGCCTTCTTTGTCTGGCCATAGAACCACTGATGCGGGTGCTGCTGTTTGCGAGTTACCCTTGGCTGTTGCCTCCAAGGCATTAATCAGAGCAGTGCTGAGTTGGCTCAGAGACTGGGTTTGCTTATTTGCACTCATTCATTGACTCCAGCAAACCCATCTCATAAAGGAAGCGTGACGGAGTCTTGCGCCAACCGTTGTAACTTTCGCCATAACTTAGCGTGAGCGTTTCAATGGTTCGAGTGATGGCAACAAAGCAGTTCCGGCGCTCTTCCTGCATCTCCCGGCTGTCATCCCCAGACTTCTTACTCTGAAACGATGGCAGCTGATCTTCAGACATTCCGACGAGATAGACATGCGCAAACTCCAACCCTTTCGAACTGTGAATAGTCAGGCAACGGACTGCGTTTGAAGGAGCTTCAGGGGTCTTGTTTGCCAGCGCAAGTTCTTGCAGAAATTGTCCCAACGACAACGAGTAAGCATCAGCTTCATCACCAATCTCGCGAATGATACTTTGCCAAACTGATCGCTCCGTTGTGTACTCAGCATACTGTTCATCATCCCCGTCTCGGGTCGCGTCTTCAACGCCATCGAAGTAAGCTAAAGCCGATTGAATAAAATCGGCGTACTGTCCTCGAACCAAAGCCAAGACGGCTTGTTGAAGCTCTTTGGGCACAGCCGGACTATCCATAACCAACGCACCAAGCGCCTCTAATTGGTCGCCATTCAACGCAGCGGAGAAACTTGCGAGGTCTTCCTCATTCGAGTCCTGCTCTACGCAGTCCGACAAAGCCTTAGTTACGGTAGATGCCAAGTCGTTGTCTGACCGGACCAGAGCCAACTTCAAGGCTGAAGTCACAAATCGCAATGGGGCACTCTCAAACTGAGACTTGCGCCGTTGTACATGGCTAGGAATCGACAACGCATCTAGCGCTTTTTGTATACGTTCCAAAAGCTTGGTGGCCCGCGCCAAGATGACAATTTCTGACGGACGCACGCCGCTCTCCAGCCTTACAGCCACAAGTTCTGCTATACCCTGCGCCTCTGACTGGTCGCTATCAAAGGCCAGAAGCTCTATTGGATTTGAGCCAGTGCCTGCTTTCATTGAGAGCAGCGGCTTCTTGTCTGGTGAGCGTTCCCCGTTGTGCACGATCAGTGCATTCGCCAGTGCAACCACCTCCGGAGGGCATCGATAGTTTTCGGGCAGTTGAATGGTGGTCAGGTCATAATGTTTTTCCAGCTCCCTTACGCGTGTCGGGCTCGCACCATTCCATTGGTAAATCACTTGGTCGTCATCGCCTACGATGAAGACGTTTGCATCCTTATCAGGAGCAAGAGCACGAAGCACCTGATACTGTGCGACATTGGTGTCTTGGAACTCGTCTACGCAGATGTAGCGGTAAACCGTTCTTAACTGCTTGCTGACACGCGGCCGGTCGCGAAGCAATTCCTCGCAGAAGTAAAGAATGGACCCGTAATCAAGGCAGTTCTGCTGTTTCAAAAGTTCCTTGTAACGGACGAAGAGGGTTTGAAGCTGTTGGCCAGCCTCGGGGTCCTTTAACAACGAAGGTATCTTAGCGTCAGGCGTGACATTTCTCAGTAGAAATTCTATGGCCGTCAGTGCTTTTTCCGCGGATACGAATTTTGTAAGCTCGTCAGCCTTGTCTTCCAACACTGACTTGATGATTCCGACACGCTCGGACTCTTCAAGGATTTCGAAGTCCGGACTCAGTCCAAAATGACTGCCATGCTGCCGCAGAATGTCCGTGGCAAATGAATGGAACGTCGTTAGTAAAACCCTGTCTTTTGCTTCTGGCACCAACTGCAGCAGACGTTCTCGCATTTCTGCTGCGGCCTTCCTTGTGAACGTTAGACAGAGAATTCGAAATGATTCTTTGCGGCCGTCTTCGACAAGTCGTGCAACACGTGAAGTAAGGGTAGCAGTCTTACCGGAGCCTGGCCCTGCCAGAACGAGGAGGGGACCAGTGTTCCACTGGGCTGCAGCGAGCTGATTTGAGTTGAGCTTATTTAAGTAGTCCATCATTGCCTCCTGGCGAGGGCTATAGCCTTGATGACAGCGCCCTTCAATGCTTTGGGGACGGAGCCTGCTCCTCGCTGACGCATTGCCTCCACCACAGCGTATGCGGCAGTCGGTTTGTCCGGAATACACTTGATGAGTTGTTCGGCGTATGCAGGGTCACCTGGAGCAACTTTCAGTTTGGCCTGTTTCTTAGCTGGAACTGCAATGGCTTCATATACATCGAGAAATCCGTTTGCAGCCAAGTAGGGTTCTATTGATGGAGCGTTGGTTAGGACCGATATGTGCCGCCAAGGGCGCTTTGGAGAATCGGGGACTCGGTCTTCAGCCTTCTTGGCGTCGCTAGCACCTTGGTCGTCGGAATCAGTTAGACAATGCCAAGAAATTCCCAGAGCGTTGGCAGCATCCAGGAAGTAGTCAATGTCGCCCAATCGGTACTCGAGACATCGAACACCAGCTTGCTCAAGGTCTAGGCCAAGCACCTCAGCCACGCCAGCGAACAGAATAGCTTCGGTTTCCCCCTCACCCAGCAGCCAACAACGGGCGAAAAACAGCTCGCCGCGAGTCCGGCGCACCAGGAAGTCGAATTTTCTTTGATCGCGGGGATTCAACGCGCCAGTGGCAATGGCCCCAACCTTGACTTGCCCTCGGGATTTGTAGATTCTTCGTATTGCGGTCAGATCGACCTCTGAAAGTAGGTCTCCCGAGTGCGTGGCAATCAGCTTCTGGCCGTCAATGTCCCGAATAGTCTTCCAAAGCGCCCTGACGGCATTAGGATGCAAGTGAGCCTCAGGCTCTTCCAGTGCAACAATGGGCTTCGATTCCTTAACCCCTTGCTTCCTTGCCAGCTCAGATTTAAGGAAGGCATCGAAGAGCATTAGTACCGTCAAACTTTGGGTGCCTTCACCATGGCGTCCAATTGGCAATCGTGCTCCAGTAGCTGAAGCGATGCTGACCTGGGTTCGATTCAACATGTCGAATACCCTCGCAGGGATAGCATCGACGTTGACGACGTCTTGCCCGCCAAGTGCTACCAACTCTTGTATCTTAGCCAAGTGTTCACGAACGCCCTTAAATGTGCCATGAGCTTCGATGATTTGGGCGTTGATGTTTTCAAGCTGCGCTTCGATGTCTACCTTGGTTGCCTCGTCAATCTGAGAGTTTTTGACGAATGGCGACCAGAACTGGGATGTGCGGGAAAACTCTTTGCCAGCATCACGCAATGCAGATAGGTAGAAAAGTGGGCGCAATTGTTGAAGGTTTGCAAGCCGCCCCCGGTTCTTCGCTGGCAACGGACTACCGACAGCATCGAGGAACTCAAACGAGGTATCTATGTCTTGCGTTACCTTCGAGTACTCAGCGCTAACACGCAATTGAACCCGGCTTTGGTCGTCTGGTGGTACGAGTGCAATCACGCCACCGTCGCCTCCAAGCCGCTGTTCAACCTCGTCGGGCCACTCACCGGCTGTCTTTTCCTCAAATGTCAGCGTGATAACGATGGGGGGAGCCGTGCTAGGGTCCGCTGTACGACTGTCAAAGTGCAGGTCAAATTCCTCGAACGGTGAAGCACGGCCTGACGAGCGTAACGAAGACAGGCTTGCGCGCAAGGCATGCAGTACGGTGGTTTTCCCGCAGTTGTTTTCACCAACCAGTACTGTTGTGGGCGCTAGATCTAGCTCAAGTGATTTGATGCCCCGGTAGTTTTCAATTTTTAGGTTGGTCAATAGCATCAAGCCTTTCCTCTGGCCGCACGTTTTTCCGCCACTGTTAAATGATGGTCATTGATACGGTCACCCTTGAATTGGTGGAACCACGGTGCGCTTTCCACATCCTTGCCGCGGTCCTTGTCCCAGGTGATGTTGAGCTTGGGCTTCTTGTTGTGGCGGAGCACCTCGGCCGTCATGAAGGGGCGGATGTTCAGGCGCACGCCGTCGTTGAGGTCGGGGTTCCAACCGATGGGCTGCGCGGCCAGCGGCTTCCAGCGCACGAAGATGTCGAAGGGTGGCTCGCCTTCCAAGATGAGCTCCAGGCGACGCTTCAGGTCCTGGGCGGCTGCCAAGCGGGTTTGGGCGCCGTCGACGCCATCGCGCACGCCAGTCTCCTGCTGACGAATCCAGTCGCCCAGGTAGGTATGGATCAGGCGCTCCAGGTTCTTGGCGTCGAGCTGGTGATAGTTGACCAGCGCGCCAAAACCGTCCTTAAGGCCGTCCCACACATGCC
>Ga0208883_100527_pt1 | contig 9258 bp, 8 predicted proteins | sample LakWasMet43_HOW7_2_FD_183881 | JGI IMG/M metagenome (GOLD analysis project Ga0208883, IMG submission 183881) | Freshwater sediment methanotrophic microbial communities from Lake Washington under simulated oxygen tension - Sediment Metagenome... | ecosystem: Environmental > Aquatic > Freshwater >...
AATTCATTTTTCATTCTAGAAAGGTTTTACATGATCGTTATTACAGGTGCAACAGGTCAATTAGGCCGATTAGTGATTGCCTCACTATTAAAAACAATCCCTGCCTCTAACATAGTCGCCGCAGTTCGCAATGTTGAGAAAGCCAAAGAGCTAACTGATTTGGGCGTACATGTACGCTATGCTGATTACAACCAACCAGCATCATGGGATTCCGCATTAGCAGGTGCAAGCAAAGTTTTACTCATTTCATCCAGTGAGGTCGGCCAGCGCTTTGCGCAACATAAAACGGTAATCGATGCCGCAAAAATAGCAAATGTTAAGTTATTCGCCTATACCAGCCTATTACATGCAGACACCTCCCCACTAGCCTTAGCGGCAGAACATGTCGCTACCGAACAATACCTAGCAAATGCAAATCTACCATTTGTATTACTACGCCACGGATGGTACACAGAAAACTATACCGTAGCCTTAGGCGCAAGCATCGCCCACGGTGCGCTATATGGGTGTGCCTCGGATGGGAAAATCGCCTCTGCCAGCCGTGCAGACTACGCACAAGCAGATGCCACCGTACTCACCTCAGAAAATCAAGCAGGGAAAGTATATGAACTAGCTGGAGACTACGCTTACACACTGACAGAGTTAGCGGCAGAGGTATCCCAACAAACTGGAAAACCCATCAATTACATCAACCTAGCAGAGCAAGAGTATCAAGCGGTTTTAGTCAACGTAGGCTTACCAGAAGCGTTTGCGCAACTGATTGCAGATTCAGACACAGGTGCATCCAAAGGCGCACTCTATGACAACAGCCAACAACTTAGCCAACTAATTGGCAGAGCAACTACGCCGTTGAAAGAAAGTGTCGCCGCAGCTATCTAATTTAATTACGTTGAGATAAGCAGTGCATCTAATTGTACTAACTAAAACGGCAACCAATTGGTTGCCGCTCTAAGTTAATGGTATTCAACTGTGATATGTAGCTAATACAAACCTTGTAGGATCTCTTTTATATCAATAATTCATCATCACGAAATCAACCAGTTAGCTGTATAGTAAAGAGACATTAATGTAAATTTGTCTCAATTTTCTAGATAATCCTACCTATTTAATCAGGTTTACCAAAATAACCTTCGCTTCCTTGAAGCCAGTAATCTTCTATTTTTTTACTTGCTAATTCTTTAGCACGATTGCCTTCAGTTTTACCAATTAATTTCTTGTTATTTAACTGTATCAGTCCATGTTCTACATATATAGCTTTTGACTCATACAAGTAATCACATCCAAAAACACATAATGGCATGACAATATATGGATCTAATCTTTCAGCCTCATTACATTCTGAACGTTTCTTCTTGTGTGCTGTAACTAATGAATTTATATGATAACTTTCTCCACAAATAGCGCAATTGCATTCTGTCTTACCATCAAAAAGCCATTCTGAAAGAATGTACTGCTCTCTTCTTCTTTTACTTTCAACATTGCTATCAGTTCCTGAATCAGCTATTTTGCGTAAACGAGACAAATAGCTTTTATATCTATCTTCTAAATCATCACTTTTATTATTTTTGATTACCTCTGGAACTAAACTATATTCAAAATGGTGACGTCCTTTACTTCTATCTACATAGATAATAGGAGAAGCTGTAACCACTTTATTAATATGTGCATCACCATAATTTTTAGATATCAAATAAGTTTTAAAAGTTGGAAAATTTACACTCTTTTCTTTTTTTAGATATTCATAAACTTCTAGTTCTATATCAGACAATTCTGTTGTTGTTCCCAAAAAAGTAGCAATGCCATCCTCAATATTCAAATATCTAGAACTTGATAAATATTTCTCGATAATTCCTAAAGGGGGATAATCATACTTTTCAGAACGACCAGTCATCGCATTTCTATAGACTTCGGAAAGAGTCTTTATTTGAGAAGCATTTATTGTCGCAAACGTTTTCTCAATAAAATTTATTAATCTATTATCTCTATCTTCAAATAAATACCAAAAGTCATCCCCATCTTCCAATACCCAAGATCTTTCCGTAGCTCTAATTAACTCTTTAAGTATTGGTGCACAATATTCATAATCATTTATTTTATCTTTAAGAAATTTAAGGTTCGCTATTCCTATCCTTCCAGGAAGCGTATTAACCAGCTTTAGTAAAGAATGAAAAAAATTTTGTGACTTTTCTTCAAAAATAAATTTTTCACTATAACTATCTAAATTTTTTCTACTTATTTTATTTAACTCTGGACTGTAAATATCGTATGAATTTGTAACATTTAAGTCTTGCATCAAATTCAGAATACCTCTTAAGCTAGAACCTTTCGTAATAAGTTCTGCGTCTTGGAGCCTCTTTAACAACTCTGTTTCAATCCAGATTTTTTGTTCTTTTAAGATTGAAAAGCATTCTTTTATAGAGGGAAAATCATCCCTTTTTGCATTGTCACGAAATTTTTTATTTATTATCTGTCGGATACGCTCACGAGTCATTTGGCCATACAGCAATGCTGTATCTTCTAATGTTGGCCATGGAGAATCACCAAACCCATAATAATAAGAAACAATACTAATGTTCCTATTTTTTTCATCCGTATTCTTTAAATTTAAATTAAGATAGTTTATTAACTCTTCTTCAATCATCATGTTTATTTCTATCTCCCATCTAATGAATCGCCACTAGTTTACTGGGCAATTTTAATCCATAAATCGCATCCGTTAGTGCACATATGAACTACAAGCTAATATAGACAGCTTTCTTCAGAATGGTATAAACATAATCTAAGTTTTCCTTAGTAGGCTCCTTGTCTCTTAGCCACCTAATATTAATATCAAGAAACTGAGCCCATTCGATACCCTTTTTGAAATTAGTAAATTTATTATTTTTTACTGCAACCTCTACATATTGGTTCACAAGCTTGTATTGATTTTTACCTGCGCAATATACTTTTGATAGAGGTTGATAGGACAACTAAAAAGAGTTAGTACCTAGTAAGTGTCCAGTTAATTAGTGGCGATTCACTACGCAGCAAAGTAAAACGGGATGGTGTCTAGTAGAGACGGCCATCATAAGTTCGGGCTATAAAATAATTTATAAATAGTTCACCTTTGCCTAACTTGGGCAAATACAATAAAAATTCATTAATTAAATGGAGAATTGCCGATGAGTAAATTGCCAGAACACGGAAAGATTGTTTGTAATGATTGTTTTAATGGCGCTGTCGTTAAGTTTGACCAAACGATAAGAACAGAAGGTAATTGGCGGCTCAAGAATAACCCTCTTTCGTGGGGTGGAACGTCGCCTGAAATTATCGTGCTTGGCTTTTCTAAAGGACAAACGCAGTCAGGTGCAATGGATAAGGTGTCTCACGAAGATATTGCTTTCAAAGGCGGCCGTAAAAGCTTGGGTAAGATTCTTGGTCACATCGGGTTGTTTAGAGGTAATGATGACGAGTTAAGCCAGTTGGTGAGTCGTGAAATTAGTAACAAGAACAGCAGATTCCATTTTGGATCACTCATCCGTTGCGGTGTCGAGCAGTTAAGTGAAGATAAGCAGGGAAAACCTTTATGGATAGGTTCAGGCGCAAACATGCTGGGCAAGTTTATGAAGAATAATTTTGGTAAAGAAGTCATCAGCAAGTGTTCTAAACGCTACTTAGATGCTCTTCCTGAATCAGTTAAGTTAGTGGTAATGCTAGGGACAGGATCTAAACTTAGTTATGTCGCAGAGTGTTACGAAGCCTACAAAATAGCCCGTGGCGGGCAATGGAAGTGGTTAAATGAAGTTGCTTACACTGACGATAAAATTACGGTTGTTCATGTTGAGCATTTTAAGTCGCAAGGCGCATTAATCCCGCAATGGCTAGGCGAAGGAAAGCACGTAGAACATCCACGTAGATTACAAGGTCAGTTAGCAAGGAATGCGGTTAAAGTTGCTCTACTAAAATAAGAAAACTCTGGCATCAGACGATGTCAGCATATAACTTCATTTGCTCTGCTAGACTGGACTTCCCAGAATATCGTAGACTTTTATTAGTTACCATTATTACGGCTCAAAGGCGCCTAGTAACCTAGTGGTGACTCACTACTTTATTAAGTCCCTTATGCCACATGTCAAAGTTTAATTAAATATGACGAGTATGTTGTGGCATATAAAAACTATTAATAATTACTTTTTGAACTCGGTGTGTGTTTTTGAGTTGAGTGTGTGTCTTTATTAGAACCAAACTGTAGATGTAAATATCTATCAGTACCCTCTAATTGAACATATGATTTTTTTTCAGGTGTCCATTTTGCAATCTCTTCTTTTGCAGACTCAATCTGTTTTAGGAAATCGCACATATTCATTCTCCTTTAGTACTGTTTGGAAACATACTTGCTGACAAACTCATTGAAGCAATGATTCTTGGTAGTACCTCACCAACAATTGCAGTTTCAATATCTATGTATGTATTTTTAAATCTTACTACTCTAGGTTTTTTAATACTACTTGCCCAGTCGATTATTTTACCTGTTTGATCTTTTCTTTGCCCGTTCATCTCGAACATATCCAAAAATTTTCTTGGTGCTACTCCTGTGAAGGATTCAAAATTAATTTTTTTATTAGTTTTATCTTTAGCATCTACAGTTATCGAATCTTTATGCAGCTGCTTTGCACGGCTCTTTGGATAAGGCTCTATATAAACAACTCTATCGATACCTGCTGCAATAATATGTCGAGCGCATAAATGACAAGGAAACGTTGTACAGTATAAAGTAGCGCCTTTGACAGAAACTCCTCGGCGAGCTGCATCCATTAATGCCGCCATCTCTGCATGCACGCTTCGACCAAACTCAAGTAGATTCATCACTTGAGCTCCTTTTAGAACAGCTTTCTTTTTTCCATTTATCAATGAGTTTACAATAGTTCTTGTACTCTCTGTGTTAAGTTTATCTGTCAGCATTTTGTCAGACTTAAACTTTTCGATTATTTCGGACAGGATTTGTTCTCTCTGTTCATACATTGAGTCTTTCCCAACCTGAAAGTCTCTTTCATCAACATCATCATCAGGCCAGTAAAGTCCTCCCATCGCCTTTGGAACATCATTACATCCTACTGAAATAATATCGGATTCTTTGGTAGCGATCACCGCACCTACCTGACGTCCTAAATCTGCTGATCGTAGTGCTGCTGATTTGGCATGGAACATGCCATATTCATCTTTTGTAGGAGTATGGTAAGGATGTGCAAATAGCAGCTCTACAAATCGTTGTGTATTTTTTTTAAGGATTTCTTTTGATCTACAATCAACAAATAAATCCGCTAACGGAAATGCATCTTTTACATCTTGTCCTAAATCTTTTCCTATTTCTGATTCATCTTTTTCAATTAACTTTTCAGCTTCAGATCTACTATTTGAGGCACCTGTATGATTTGATTTAGCTATGCGCTCAGCTAGCGCATCTACTCTAGCTTCTCTAGGTGAATATGCAGAAATTGTAAAATATCCACTTCCATATATATTTTTTAATGTTTCGATTTCATGTGGATGCTTTAATGACCTTAAGATGTATACAACTTTTGAAGACTTCTCTGCTTTTTGTCTTTGTTCTCTTAAATTGCGAATTTCAGCAATCGATAATAAGGCAATCGCATCTCCGCGACCACTTCTTTCTCTAATTTCAGTGCCATCATCCATTAAATGATCGATACGATCATACTCAAGACTGTCGTCGTAGTTTTTGCCTAGAAAAGTTTCGATTAATTTACTAAGTCTGATCTCTTCAACATCATAATCAACTTTACCTAAGGCAGCTTTTAGCTTATCTATTACTAGGCCTAAATCGCTTCCTGCAGGGCCAACTAGCCCAATAACCAACTCTGGAAAATCCATTGGATCAAGAGGGGAGCGTTCTGCTTCAGATGTTTCTTTGTTTGCTTTTTTTGTCATGGTTTTAATTTAAGAAACAGTTATAAGACATTGAATTATTATTGTTATTTTGGCTTTATAAAACTTCAATGTAATTATGTCAACTGCACCTTACTTAATTAAATAAACATTTAATAGAATTTCTATAAAGATTATGAAAATTGTTGTTTATTTACAATAGGATCAAATATGTCAGTTACTCGCGAAAAACTCTACGAAGAAATATGGACTGAACCCATCACCAAAGTATCAAAACGCTACGGGGTTTCAGACAGCTACTTAATCCGAATACTAAAGAGTCTTAATATCCCAAGACCATCAAGAGGGTACTGGGCCACTGTAGCTGCCGGCATTCTTCCTGAAAAACCACTACTCCCTGTAGCAAAACTAGGTGATGCTGTTGAATTGCATTAATAATTGACCCATCAATTGCATTTAAAATTGACCCACCCTTAGCTGTTAATTTAGCATAAATTTATTGGGTTGGTATCTTGATGCCTCTCTCCTTTTGTCTGTGTGCAGTGCTGTGTTTATAGCGGAAACTATCATTACCTGTTTCAACAATATGGCATCGATGTGTTAATCGGTCCAATAAAGCCGTTGTCATCTTCTGATCACCAAAGACATTACCCCATTCAGCAAAGCCTAAATTGGTCGTGATGATGACGCTGGTATGTTCATACAACTTACTCAGTAGATGAAACAGCAAAGCACCTCCAGCCTGGCTAAACGGCAAATATCCCAATTCATCTAAAATCACTAGATCTACATACATCAACCTAAACGCCAGTTGTCCTTGTTTGCCGGCAGCTTTCTCTAACTCTAACGTGTTGACCAGCTCAATCGTAGAGAAGAAACGTACACGTTTTAGATGATGCTCAATAGCTTGTACACCAATGGCTGTAGCTAAGTGGGTTTTACCTGTACCAGGTCCGCCAATGAGTACGATATTCTGCGCATCTTCAATAAATGCACACCGGTGCAATTGCTTAATTAATGGTTCGTTGGCTGAACTTTGACTAAAATCGAAACCAGTCAGATCCCGATAGACTGGAAACTTCGCAATCTTGACTTGGTAATTGATCGAACGTATCTCTCGTTCTGCTATTTCAGCCTTCAACAGGCTGCCCAATATGAGTTGGGCTGATTCGTAACTAGGTACACCTTGTTGATGAAGCTCATCTGCAGCCTGTGCCATGCCATATAGCTTTAATCCTTTTAAGGTGGTCATCATCACATCATGCTGCATGGCGCACCTCCCTTAAGCCATCGTAGCGTTCAACATTCGCGAGAGGCTCTTCATTCAATGACAAACGCTGCGGCGTATCTGCTAATGGCGGCGGCGCAGGACTGATCATTCGTCTCAATATATTGAGGATATTCTGTTTAGACGCTACCCCTAATGCCAATGTCTCTTCAATCGCAGCTAATACTAGCGCCTCATCATAATGCAACACTAGTGATAGCACTTCGACCATCTCTCTGTCACCGCCAGCTCTTGTTAACAACTTGGTTTGCAGTTGTTTGAATGCTTCAGGCAATGCCGTAAATGGTGCGCCATTACGAAGTGCACCAGGTTTACGCTGCAATACACTCAAGTAGTGCTGCCATTCGTAACAAGTCATGCTACTGCGATGATCACGATTGATGATACGTTTGTGTGCTGCAATAACAGCCATTTCTGCGACCATGGTTAAGTGATCTGCATAGACACGTAAACTCACATGCCGATTAGCAAAAGAGGCTGGCACGCTGTAACGATTACGTTCAAAGTTGACTAAACAAGTCGGTGTGACTCGCTTGGTGTATTCCACAAAGCCATCAAAGGATTGAGGCACTGGCATTAGTCTCTGGCGCTCCGATTCCCAAACATCTGCAATGGTTTGTTGACGATCTTCTGGATGAGCCACTTGCTGCCATAAGGTCATGCAGCGTTCAGTCAGCCAATCATTCAGCGCTTCCAAACTGGCAAATGGCGGCGCTTGATGCCACAGCCGATGTCGTGCATCCTGCACATTCTTCTCAACTTGGCCTTTCTCCCAACCAGAGGCTGGGTTGCAGAATTCAGCTTCAAACAGATAATGACTGGTCATGGCTTTAAATCTTGCATTGACGGTGCGTTGTTTGCCGCGACCAACCTTATCGACTGCGGTGCGCATGTTGTCGTAGATGCCACGCTTAGGAACGCCGCCTAAACATAGGAAGGCGTGATGATGTGCATCGAACAACATCTCATGGGTTTGTAGTGGGTAAGCCCGCAAGTAAAAGGCGCGACTGTGTGCGAGTTTGAAATGTGCGATTTGCAGTTTGACACGTTCATTAGCGATGACCGCCCAGTCTTCACTCCAGTCGAACTGAAAGGCTTCACCAGGCGCGAATGTCAGCGGAATGAAAGCGCCACGGCCAACGGTGCCTGTCATTAGCTGTTGCTGCAGTCGCCATTGCCTGGCGTAAGCGGACACACGGTCATAAGAGCCAAGATAACCTAGCTTGACTAAGTCATGATAGAGCTGCTTTACGCTGCGTCGTTCTTTACGCCCACGATTAGATTCGGTTTTAAGCCACTGCTGCAGCTTGTCTAGATAGGGACTTAATTTACTGACACGTCCTTGACCCATATATTGAGGGGTAACGATGTCATTGCGCAGGTATTTCTTGATGGTGTTGCGAGATAAGCCAGTCCTTTTAGCAATCTCACGAATCGACATTTGATCACGCAAATGCCAGCGTCTGATTACACTTAATAGTTCCACGGTGATCACTCCCATTCTCCTGCTCATAGGTTGAGCAGAATAGTATCGGTACGTGGGTCAATTTCTAGTGCAATTTATATCGATAGGTGGGTCAATTCTGAGTGCAATTCAACACTTCAGGATTTTGCTCTGCTAATCTTAACGCTCTATGAATTAAAACACATGTCTTACCTGAGCCACTTACACCCAAAAGCCTTGATGGCCCTGTGAAATCTCTACTAACTATCCCCCTTTGAGATGGATGTAAATATAACATCCATTTTTGGAAAGATGCAGTTTCGACAAAGTGACGGAATAACTCAGGATCAACATCCTTAACTAAAACAGTTGAATCACTAGAAATTATCTTTTCAACTTCATGTTCATTTAATTCTGAAATTGATTTGGCTACATCTGAGTAAAGGTCAATTCTTAATTTTGCTTGTAACTCATTTCCTTCCCTCAAGGAAAGTAATACATCAAGAACAACATCGGCTTGAGCAGGGTGATTACAAAGTTGCGCTATCGACAATATCTCATCTTCATCAGTAATAGATTCAACCGCCAATATTTCATCTATTATATCTTGAGGAAGATCATCCAATAATCGTTTCTGATA
>Ga0208883_100529_pt1 | contig 9232 bp, 9 predicted proteins | sample LakWasMet43_HOW7_2_FD_183881 | JGI IMG/M metagenome (GOLD analysis project Ga0208883, IMG submission 183881) | Freshwater sediment methanotrophic microbial communities from Lake Washington under simulated oxygen tension - Sediment Metagenome... | ecosystem: Environmental > Aquatic > Freshwater >...
CGCAAATCCTGGGGCAATTCAAGCAATCCATCAAAGTTGCGCAAGAGGCCGGCACGCTTGGCACGATGTTGCACAAATTGTTTCAGCGTACGTTTGAAGTCGCCAAAGAAGTGCGTACCAACACCGACATTGGCGGCAGTTCCATTTCCATGGCGGCAGCGGCCATCAAGCTAGCACAGCGTATTTTTGGTGATATTGGCCAACAAAAAGTATTGTTTATTGGCGCGGGCGAGATGATTGAGCTGTGTGCAGACCATTTTGCCGCACAGCGCCCCAAATCTATCACCGTTGCCAACCGTACCATTGAGCGCGGCATGCAACTGGCTGAAAAAATGCAATCGCAAGGCGTTTATGCACACGCCATTCTGCTCAACGATTTACCGGATTGCTTTGCCGAGTTTGATATTGTGATTACCAGCACCGCCAGCCAACTGCCGATTGTCGGACTGGGCATGGTAGAGCGCGCGATTAAAACACGCCGTCATCGCCCTGTGTTCATGGTGGATTTGGCAGTGCCGCGCGATATTGAACCAGAAGTCGCACAATTGGATGACGTGTTTCTGTACACCGTAGACGATTTGGCACAAGTAGTGGCCGATGGCATGGGTAGCCGCCAAGAGGCCGCGGTAAATGCAGAAATGATTGTGGCCGCACGTGTTGAGCACTTCATGCACTGGCTTAAAAAACGTGAATCGGTGCCCACCATCAAAGCCTTGCGTGACCAAGTAGACGCAATGCGCCTAGCCGAATTAGAAAAAGCGCTCAAGCTGATTCAAAAAGGGGAATCACCGGAAAAAGTGCTGGAAACCCTGAGTAACGCGCTCACCAATAAATTTTTGCATGCGCCCAGCCATGCGCTCAACCAATCACACGGTCAAGAACACACCCATTTAGAAGCAGTCTTACGACAGCTTTACAATATTAAATCTTAAAGAAGTCAGCATGAAATCCTCCATATTACAAAAGCTCGCCAGCCTGAGCGAGCGCCTAGATGAAGTCAACCGCCTGATGTCTTCCGAAGACATCACCAGCAACATGGACAACTACCGCAAAATTTCGCGCGAGCACGCGGAAATCACGCCTATCGTTGAGCAATATCATCTTTACGTGCAAACAGAGGCCGACATTAAAGAAGCACACGCCATGTTGAGCGACCCGGATATGAAAGAGTTTGCGCAAGAAGAAATTGAAACCGGCAAAAATAGATTAGAAGAAATTGCGTTGGAACTGCAAAAACTGTTGCTGCCCAAAGACCCTAACGACGAAAAAAATATCATTCTGGAAATCCGCGCCGGCACGGGCGGTGATGAATCTGGCTTATTTGCGGGCGACTTATTCCGTATGTATAGCCGTTACGCAGAACGCCAACGCTGGAAAGTGGAAGTGCTCTCAGCCAACGAAGGCGAAGTGGGTGGCTACAAAGAAATTATTGCCAAAATCGAAGGGCAAGGCGCGTATTCTAAAATGAAATTTGAATCCGGCGGGCATCGCGTGCAACGCGTACCCGACACCGAAACACAAGGGCGCATCCATACTTCTGCTTGTACAGTCGCTATCCTGCCAGAAGCTGATGAAGTGAGCGACGTGGTGATTAATCCTGCTGATATTCGCTTGGATACCTTTAGAGCAAGCGGCGCAGGTGGTCAACATATTAACAAAACCGATTCTGCCGTACGCATTACGCACTTCCCTACTGGCATTGTCGTGGAATGTCAGGATGGCCGTAGTCAACATGCCAACAAAGCACAAGCGATGATGGTGCTGGCGGCTCGCATCAAAGCCAAACAAGTGGACGAACAAAACAGCAAAATCGCCAGCGAGCGCCGCAATTTGATTGGCTCTGGCGATCGCTCCGAGCGCATCCGCACCTACAATTATCCGCAAGGTCGTATTACCGACCATCGTATTAATCTCACCTTATATAAGATTGACGCGATTACTGAAGGCGATATGGACGAACTGATCAGTGCGTTAGCAACAGAGCATCAGGCGGACTTGCTGGCGACATTGGGTGAGGACAACTAATTGAAATGATTTCTATCAGAAATGTAGATGAATTCTTACGGCTACTTAAAGCATTAGCCAGCGACATCATTAATGCGCAAATTCACTACAAAATGTATAGGGGTTTACTAAATGCGGGCAATGACTTTCCTAATGTAATTGCGGAAACAAATACATTCTGGTCTCTAACAATTGGTTCACATTTCACCACTAGCCGACACTTTTTGGTTAGAGCTTATGACCAAAACAAGGATGCTCTGCACCTTTTCAGTTTTCTCAAAACCATAGAGAAAAACCTATCACTTTTTGACAAAGCGAGCTTTATAGCTAGAAACCACGAAAATCCTTATGTGGAAGATTTAGCTAAAGAAGACCGCACTCCAAATTTGAATGAATTAAAGGCTGACGCTCAACTATGTTCTGATGATGATCCATTAGTAAAGACTCTGATAATGCATCGAGGAAATCTCATCGTACATAGAAATGCGAAAAATACTGCCAAAGGCAAAACTCTCGCAGATGACTACCCATTAACATTTGGAGACTATGAGGAGCTTTTGAATAGAGCTATTTCTATACTAAACAAATACAGCAGACTGTTTGACGCCAGTACATATTCGTCCAAAATTATAGGTAGCGACGACTTTCAATTTATATTCAAGTGTATCAGTGAGCATCTTAAGAGCTTAGATAAATTATACGAAGATGAACTCGCTACTTTTAACCAGTCAAGTAGGTTGGACGACTAGTTTACACAAAATGGACTTCTGCCTTCCGGAATGATGAATATCAAAACCACCCTTGCTGATACCATCTCTAAGCTTGGCTCAGCCGAAGCTACGCTTGAAGCACGAATTTTATTGCAACAAGTTTTAAACGTTAATCATGCTTGGCTAATCGCCCACGCAGATGACACACTCACACCAGAGCAATACGCAGCCTTTGATGCGTTACTGCAACGCCGGCTAAATGGCGAGCCCATTGCCCATATTTTAGGCGAGCGCGAATTTTTTGGCCTGCCATTAAAAGTCACAGCAGACACCTTAATTCCACGGCCAGATACGGAAACATTGGTCGAGCAAGCCTTACAAACGATTCCAGAACAAGCAGTGTGTCAAGTTTTAGATTTAGGTACAGGTACAGGTGCAATTGCCTTGGCAATTGCCAAATATCGACCACAGGCAACAGTCACAGCTGTCGATGCCTCGAAAGCAGCTCTGGCTGTTGCTACCGAGAATGCAAATAATCTTGGCTTAAATAACGTCTCTTTTCAATACAGTGATTGGTTTAGCCAATTGCAGGTACAGCGCTTTGACATGATTGTGAGCAACCCGCCTTATATTGCCGAGAATGACCCGCATTTATCACAAGGTGATGTACGTTTTGAGCCAAAGTCAGCACTTACTTCTGGCGCAGATGGCTTAGATGATATTCGCCATATCGTATCGCATGCAGCACATTATTTAAAACCCAATGGCTGGCTATTGTTAGAACATGGTTACGATCAGGCACAGGCAGTGGCTGAGTTACTGACGCAAGCCAATTTCACACATATTGGCCATGCTTTAGATTTGGCAGGCATTCAACGCGTGACGTTTGGCATGGTTTCGCCTATGATTTCCACTTAACATCACTCACTTAATACCGCTATACAACGATGGAGAATCTTATGGCCGATTTCTCAACCATCAAAGGCATTATGTTCGATTTAGATGGCGTGCTGTATGTTGGCAACACCCCTGTTGAAGGCGCAATAGATGCAGTCAAGCAACTGCGCAAAGTAGGCTACGTATGTCGCTTCGTCACCAATACCAGCACATTGTCACTGGCCTCGCTACAAAAGAAATTAAGCGGGTTAGGCTTTGAAGTCGACCAATCAGAAATTTTCAGCGCACCGCAAGCCGCACTCCACCTACTTAAGCAGCAAGACAACCCCATCTGCCGCCTATTGTTGGCAGAAGACGTCAAGCGAGACTTTCAGCAATTTCAACAATCCGATACCGATGCGCAGTGGATTGTGATTGGCGATATCGGCAATACATGGACCTACGCCATGTTGAATGAGGTATTCCAGTGTGTGATGGGTGGCGCGCGCTTATTAGCGATTCACAAAAACCGATTTTGGCAAACCGAACAAGGCTTACAAATGGATATCGGCGCATTTATTGATGGCTTGGAATATGCCACCAACACGCAAGCTACAATGATTGGTAAACCCTCTGCAGATTTTTTTTCTGCAGTGCTGGCAGACATGCAACTGACACCTGAACAAGTGCTGATGATTGGCGACGATATTGATGCGGACGTAGGCGGTGCACAAGCAAGCAAGATTCGCGGTGTGCTAGTGCGCACGGGTAAGTACCGTCAGACGTATGCGGAGAGCTCTGCGGTTCAACCAAATGCAACGCTCAACAGCATTGCCGATTTGCCAGCGCTACTCAGATCAGCCTAGCCTTATGTTTGGGCTTCATCTAAATATACTTGCTTGAGCTGTACGTACATGGCAGCAGATTGCTGCAGCTGCGTGATTTCATCAATAGTGAGTGCACGCACCTGCTTGGCTGGCCGCCCCATATACAGGTAACCGCTTTCTAGCACCTTGCCCTCAGGCACCAAACTGCCCGCAGCCAATAACACATGACGCTGCACCACGGCTTTATCCATGACAATGCTACCCATGCCAATGAGCGATTCATCTTCTATCGTGCAGCCATGTAATATCACCATATGGCCAATGGTCACACGGTTACCGATCACCAATGGCGCACCTTGCGGGTCTTGTGGTGAACGGTGATTGACATGCAAGCTACTGAGTTCTTGAATATTCGACTCCGCGCCAATCTGAATAAAATTCACATCCCCGCGAATCACGACACCGGGCCATATCGAGCTATCTTCACCAATCGTTACTTGACCAATTAATGTTGCAGAAGCATGCACGTACACTCTTTGCGCAAGTTGTGGCACATGTGATTGAAATGCCTGAAGATTCTGCATGTTGTCCTTTCGCACGAGAGATGAACTTTTAAAGTATCACATAGTATAATCACGAAATGTCTGAAAATAACTCCGTAGGCCTTGTTGCCCCACAATCCGCGCATTTTGACACCCCGTTGCCGCTCAAAAGTGGTGAAGTGTTGCCGCAGTACCACCTCACTTATGAAACCTATGGCGAGCTGAATGCAGACAAATCGAATGCGGTGTTGATCTGTCACGCGCTGTCTGGCAATCACCACGTAGCAGGCAAATATAAAGAGTCCGATAAATCAGCTGGCTGGTGGGACAACCTAGTCGGCCCAGGCAGACCATTAGACACCAATAAATTTTTTGTGATTGGCGTCAATAATCTGGGCGGCTGTCATGGCAGTAGCGGCCCATCCAATACCAACCCAGCCACCGATCGCCCTTACAGTGCTACCTTTCCAGTCGTCACTGTTGAGGACTGGGTGCAATCGCAAGCGCGCTTAATGGATTACTTGGGCATACAACAACTCGCAGCAGTGATTGGCGGCAGCTTAGGTGGTATGCAAGCACTGCAATGGGCGATTGCATTTCCTGATCGCGTAAAACATGCGCTGGTCATTGCCTCTGCACCCAACCTCACCGCACAGAATATGGCGTTTAACGAGGTGGCGCGCCAGGCCATTATCACTGACCCGGAATTTCACGATGGCGATTACTACAATTATGGGGTAGTACCACGCCGCGGCTTACGTATTGCACGTATGCTCGGGCATATTACCTATCTGTCCGACGACGTGATGGGTGCAAAATTTGGGCGAAAATTGCGTGACGGCACCATCAAATATAGCTTTGATGTGGAATTTGAAATGGAATCTTACTTGCGTTATCAAGGCGATAAATTCGCTGGCGAGTTTGATGCCAACACCTATTTACGCATGACACGTGCGCTAGATTATTTTGACCCAGCGCTGGATTATGGTGGCAACCTGTCTGCAGCACTTGCGCATGTCAAAGCCAAATTCTTGGTGGTATCGTTCACCAGCGATTGGCGTTTCTCCCCCGCACGCTCCAAAGAAATTGTAAAAGCACTGCTGGACAATGAAATTTCTGTGCGCTATGCCGAGGTCACAGCCGCACATGGCCATGATGCATTCCTCATGCCAGACCCACATTACCATGCCATTATGCGTAGTTATTTGGCGAAAGTGAAAGTGTAAACACCTATGAGCCAGCCCATACAATCGAGCACAGACCATACTGCAATTCGCCCTGACTTTGCCTTAATTAGCCAATGGATAAAACCACATGCCAAAGTACTGGATTTAGGCTGCGGCGATGGCGAGTTACTCACCCATCTGCATCATCAGCATGATATTCGCGGCTACGGCGTAGAGAAAGATGACAGCAACTGGCTCACCGCCATGGAAAACGGCGTAGATGTATTACAGATGGATTTAGAGTCTGGCTTATCCGGGTTTGAAGACCAGTCCTTTGATACCGTCATACTCTCGCAAACGCTGCAAGCCATGCACAATACAGAAGGCATTGTGCAAGAGATGCTGCGGGTTGGGCACGAAGCAATCGTCACCTTTCCCAATTTTGGTTACTGGCGCAATCGCTTTCAAATCGTATTCGGCAATATGCCGGTTTCCAAAACCCTGCCATACCAATGGTATGACACGCCTAATGTGCATCTATGCACGATTGATGACTTTGATGCATTTTGCACCAAACATCACATCGCCATTATTGAGCGCAAGGTAATTACAGACGGTCAAGATATTCAATTCCTACCTAACTTCCTTGGCAATTTGGCTATGTACCGGCTTAAAAGTGCCTAGCATCCTTTCAAAGCAGGATGCATGACCTCTCCTCGAAACTTTAAAGAAATCATCTTTAATAAGCGCATGCTGATATGCGTGTTCACTGGCTTTAGCTCTGGCCTGCCGCTGTATATTTTAATTAGCCTGTTGCCAGCATGGCTACGTTCCGAAGGCGTAGACCTGAAAGCGATAGGCTTATTCTCGCTCATCAGCTTGCCGTTTACGTGGAAATTTATCTGGGCACCATTATTTGACCGTTACTCACCACCATTGGGGCGCAGGCGTGGCTGGCTACTCATCACACAATTGGCGCTTTTATTCAGCATCCCAGCATTTGGCTATTTGCATGCGCAATTAGATATTTGGACTGTGGCCTATTTAGCAGCAGTGGTAGCGTTTTTTAGCGCCAGCCAAGACATTGTATTAGATGCTTACCGCCGTGAGATATTGCCGGATATTGAGCTGGGCTTAGGCAATGTCATCCATGTCAATGCATACAAAATCGCGGGCTTGATTCCGGGGTCTGTTTCTTTGATTTTGGCAGATCACCTACCTTGGCACAGCGTGTTTGTCATCACCGCACTGTTTATGTTGCCCGGGCTTGCCATGACGCTGTTAGTGAAAGAGCCATTGCTTAAAGCTGGTGCGCCTAAAACGCTCAAACAAGCTGTGGTGGAGCCGTTTCATGAATTTATCTCACGGAATGGTATCCGCACTGCACTGACTATTTTGGCGTTTATTTTCCTGTATAAACTGGGCGATAGCATGGCCACTGCGCTGGCAACGCCGTTTTATTTAGACATGGGGTTTAGTAAAACCGAGATTGGTCTCGTTGCTAAAAACGCGGGGCTTTGGGCAAGTGTAGCTGGGGGCATTTTGGGCGGACTCTGGATGATACAACTGGGTATTAACCGCGCACTGTGGCTGTTTGGGTTGGTACAAATGGTGGCGATTTTGGGCTTTGCCTGGCTGGCAATTGCTGGACACGATGTGCTGATACTGGCATTAGTGATTGGGTTTGAAGCTTTTGGCGTGGGCTTGGGCACCGCCGCATTTGTGGCTTATATTGCGCAAACCACGCATCCGCTCTATACCGCCACTCAGTTTGCATTATTCACCAGCCTAGCCGCCGTACCACGCACTGTGGCCAACGCAGGCACTGGCTTTATGGTAGAGCGCATGGGTTGGTTTCACTTCTTTATTACCTGTTTTTTACTGGCGATTCCGGGCATGCTACTGCTGTACAAAATCGCCCCTTGGAATAGCATCAAAGAAAACGAACAACCGTTGTAAGCGCAGCGTCACTTCTCCGACTAATGCATCACATAGTCAGGAGAAGCGCCATGCGCCAAATTCAAGCTTTTAGCCTTGTACTTCCATTGTTATTTTCCAGCATTGCACAAACCTATGCAGCTGAATGTACCGCCAAAAGCGGCGAAAACATAGTGCCATTACTAGAGCTATATACGTCTGAAGGCTGCAGCAGCTGCCCACCAGCCGACAAATGGCTCAGCCACTTAGATACAGACATTACTAAAGTGACGCCATTGGCGTTTCATGTCGATTATTGGAACTACATTGGCTGGCAAGACCGCTTTTCCAAAGCAGAGTACAGCAACCGTCAACGCAAGACCGCTGCTTTTAATGCTGCGGGCTTTGTCTACACGCCGCAGTTTGTGCTAAATGGCAAAGACCTCAGAGGTTGGGAAAGTGGCCGGTTACGCAAACTCACTGAACAATCCAAACAGACACGTTCGTCCGCGCAATTACAGTTGGACGCAGTGCCGTTAGGCAATGGTGACATCACACTCAAGGCATCAGCAACGATCTTGGATAGCAAGTTAGCCAAGCATGCTGATGTATTTGTGGCTTTATATGAAAATAAATTGGTGAGCAAAGTGAATGCTGGTGAAAACAATGGCAGTGAACTCCACCATGATTACGTGGTACGTGAGTTATTTGGTGCATACCCTATGCATGCGCTCAACGCGTTCAGTAAACAGTTTAACTTAAGCCATCCTTGGAAAGAACGAAATGCTGGCGCCGTGATATTTGTACAAGACAATCAAACCGGCGAAGTTCTACAAAGCTTGTCGTTGAAGTTTTGTAGTTAAGCTAGACAGATTTTACCGATGAATGTCGGCAATCATTTCCGTCTCTAACCAGCTGGCCAAATACTGCGCCGCTTGTAATGTGGCATCTTCGCCCACGGTCTCAAATAGCTTCTCACATAACGCACCAAAGCTTAGGCCGTCGCAAGCTTGTGCCAATAATGTTGCTTCAGTGTTATCCAGCGAGCGAAAATTCGCATCCATTTGCTGACGCCAAATCAGCCAATGTAGATGCTGTTGGTCATCAGGTTGAGGAGGCGCCTCATCGTCATTCAATGCTTTCCAAGTGGGTACAGCGTTAGTTTGTAAAGCCAAAAGTTGCAAGCCCGG
>Ga0208883_100532_pt1 | contig 9158 bp, 9 predicted proteins | sample LakWasMet43_HOW7_2_FD_183881 | JGI IMG/M metagenome (GOLD analysis project Ga0208883, IMG submission 183881) | Freshwater sediment methanotrophic microbial communities from Lake Washington under simulated oxygen tension - Sediment Metagenome... | ecosystem: Environmental > Aquatic > Freshwater >...
GATTTTCACGGGCTACGTTTTCCTCAATGACTTCTTGAACTAGAGCACTGACTAACTCGCTTGTAGCTGCGGGTCATAGATACAAGGCGCAAGGTACCACCCCTTCTGAGCAGCCGCCTCTGCTAGAAATGCCCCCTCAAACCCAATTGAGAAACCCGATGCCTGCCCTCCGTAAGCACGCCATTGCGATAAAGAATCCCGCTCCTCAGAAAAGGAGCAAACACAAACGTTCATGCTTTCGATTCCGTCTAAGCTATACTCCATAGCATCTAAAATTGAGTAAAGATCAGGATTTTTGCCAAACGCCCGTATGGCACTAATCTGGTCACGAACCATATCAACAGCGTGAGAGTACTCTCGCCAGTCATTGAGATATTGAGTATGAGTGGCCCAAATCTCAGAACCCTCAATAATCCCCATAAACCCTTTTTGCTGGGTGTAGTGGTACAACGGAACCGTAGGGAGCTGCGAGAGCACTTCCTCAAGAATACTTCTCTTCATGTTATGCGGCACCTTAACCTAGTTCAAATAGGACGGACTTGTAAAGCAGTCTGCCAAAAGAAATATCGAAACATACAGCGTACTATAAATAGGTACGTTTTACGCGAATTGATACTTAAAGCTAAACTTTCAAACTATCTCGCAATAGGTTTATAACGAATACGCTTAGGTTTAGCGCCTTCCTCACCCAAACGTTTACGCTTATCAGCTTCATATTCCTGATAATTCCCGTTAAAGAACGTCCATTGCGACTCACCTTCTGCCGCCAAGATATGCGTTGCGATACGGTCTAAGAACCAGCGGTCATGCGAAATCACTAACACGCTACCAGCGAACTCTAGCAATGCATCTTCCAGCGCACGTAATGTTTCTACATCTAAGTCGTTTGATGGTTCATCTAGCAGCAATACGTTACCGCCAGAAATCAGTGTTTTCGCTAAATGTAAACGCCCGCGCTCACCACCAGACAGTTGCCCCACGATTTTTTGCTGATCACCGCCTTTAAAGTTAAAGCGGCCAATGTAAGCGCGAGATGGTGTTTCATAACGACCCACCGTTAAGATGTCTGAACCACCAGAGATTTCATCAAACACGGTTTTATCATTGCTCAGCACATCGCGGCTTTGGTCTACATAAGCTAACTTAACGGTTTGGCCGATGTTCACTTCACCACTATCTGGTTGCTCCATGCCTGTAATCATCTTAAACAGGGTAGATTTACCTGCACCGTTCGGGCCGATAATCCCAACAATCGCACCTGCTGGAATACTAAAGCTCAGGTTATCAATCAGTAAACGGTCTTTAAATGCTTTGCTCACGCCATTAAACTCAATCACTTGGTCGCCCAAACGCTCACCAGCAGGGATAAAGATCTCCTGTGTTTCATTGCGTTTTTGGTATTCGGCACTCGCTAACTCTTCATAACGTGCAATACGCGCCTTGCTCTTCGCCTGACGTGCTTTCGGGTTCTGACGCACCCATTCCAGCTCAGTGTTCAGCGCTTTACGGCGTGATGACTCTTGTGACTCCTCTAACGCCAATCGTGCTTGCTTCTGATCTAACCAGCTTGAGTAATTGCCTTTCCATGGAATACCGTGCCCACGGTCTAATTCTAAAATCCACTCCGCCGCATTATCGAGGAAATAACGGTCATGGGTAACTGCCACCACCGTACCTGGGAAGCGCACTAAGAACTGCTCTAACCACTCTACAGACTCCGCATCCAGATGGTTGGTTGGCTCATCTAGTAACAGCATATCTGGCTTAGATAACAGCAACTTACACAATGCTACACGGCGCTTCTCACCACCAGACAATGGGCCAATCTTGGCATCCCAAGCTGGTAAGCGTAACGCATCCGCCGCAATTTCTAACTGGTGCTCAACATCAGAGCCACTCGCAGCAATGATATTTTCATAGCGCGCTTGGTCTTCAGCCAACTTATCAAAATCTGCATCAGGCTCTGCATAGGCCGCGTACACTTCCTCTAACTTTTGCTTTGCTTCCATCACTTCGCCCATGCCGCTTTCTACTTCTTCACGCACGGTTTTATTCGCATCTAACTGCGGCTCTTGCGGCAAATAGCCAATCGAAATATTAGGCTGCCACTGCACCTCACCCTCAAACTCTTTATCAGCGCCCGCCATAATGCGCAGCACCGTTGATTTACCCGAGCCGTTTAAACCCAGCAAACCAATCTTCGCACCAGGGAAAAAAGACAAAGAAATATCTTTAATAATTTGTTTTTTAGGGGGAACAATCTTGCTCACGCGGAGCATCGACATTACATATTGAGCCATGATGTTATCTTGCAAATTTAAAAATGAAAGCTTAACAGAAAGCCCGCCTGCTTGCTCGCTATCACCAACTCTAATCAATGATTGCCAATGAATAAGGCAAGGGGAATGTAGGTATAATGTGCCAACAATAAAAGGCACCGCTTAAATGGCAATCAAATCCACAATTTATAAAATCGATCTGCAAGTTTCTGATATGGATCGTCATTATTACCAGCAACACAGTTTGACGATTGCAAAACACCCGTCAGAAACTGACGAGCGCGTCATGGTAAGGCTGATTGGGTTTGCGATGTATGCTAGTGAGTCGCTGATATTCGGCAAAGGCTTGAGTGATGATGAAGAACCAGATTTGTGGCAAAAGGATCTGACTGGCGCCATCGAGTTATGGATGGATGTTGGTCTACCAACAGAAAAAGATATTCGCAAAGCAGCAGGTCGCGCCAAGCAAGTGGTTGTTATGCTTTATGGCGGACGAGTAGCAGATATGTGGTGGACGGCCAACAGTAAAGCCTTACTTAAAATCAACAACCTCACTGTGATTAATTTACCTGACACGAAAGAGCTAGCGAATATTGCAGAGCGTGGCTTTAATATCAGCTGCACCATTCAAGATGGACAAATCATGGTGGGGCATGACAGCGGTACTTTAGACATTACCCCTGTGATTTTGAAAGAACCAAGCACGTACTAACTTGTTAGTTTCTTAGTTAAAGATATTTACTTAGAAAAAATGACTTTGTAGGCAGAGTTTGTACCAGCTGGTGCATGCTCTAACTTTTGATAAGTCGCCCCTACAAACTCCGCGCAAGCTTGCTGAAATGCACCCGTCACCAGCGTTTCACCTTGCTTAGCTAGATCTTCACCCAGCTTACAGGCAGCGTTCACCTCTGCACCAAACACTTCGGTATTACCTACGCGTAAAATCTTACCGAAGCCCAAACCTATGCACAAGTGAACTCTTTCTTGCTCAAGTTTAGCTTCGTTATAGGGAATTAAAACTTGCTGCATCACTAGTGCACATTGCAACGCTTTTTGTGGCTTACGAAAAATCACCAACAAAGAGTCACCATCAGTTTTAAGCAAAAAACCTTCATGTTGCTCAATTACTGGCAATAGCAAACGCTCTGATTCATAAATCGTCTGCAGAAAATGAATGATGCCATACTCCGCAACTTGGCGAGAAAAGCCTGCCAAATCAGTCATCATCACGCACCACTCTTCTCCAAACAAATCCCAAATACGCTGATCTATTTCGATTTTATTTGCATCAGGCAATAACCGCTGAGCAATCAAGTCATATAAACGACCTTCAGAATTTTGCATGATGGTTTTAGTGTGGTAACTCATCACATTCCAATTTTGCTCGTATAAATAAAGACTGTCAAAATTTAACCAATATTACCGCCACTGCAGAAAAATTTGTATCACTGTCAAAATTTATTTTCGATGCCCGCACAGTTCTTAATAAAAAATAAAGAGTGTAAAAAAATATAAAAATTGTTCAATCATTTGAGAAAACAGCTACTTTTTATTTATTGCTGACAGCTAAATCCGCAAAGCTGACGGCCAGTCTAAATTTACAATACACTACCACGGCTCCAAGCGGACACTGCAGTTAACCTTGATTTATCCGGTTTCAGTGTCCGGAATTGGAAAAAACGTTCATCGTTACGACCCCAGCGATAATTAGACTAATGCCAACAAGCGCAGGAATATCTAGTTTTTGACCAAAAAATCCCCAGCCAATAATAGTAATCAGAACAATTCCTACGCCTGACCAAATTGCATAAGCAATACCGACTGGAATCGAGCGTAAGGTTATTGAAAGAAAGTAAAATGCTATTCCATATCCTATTATCACAACCGCAGAAGGAATTAGTTTCGTAAAGCCTTCACTTGACTTCAATGCCGCAGTAGCAATGGTTTCTGCAACAATTGCTGCACCTAATATTAACCATTTGTTCATCTAATTTCCCAATATAAAATACATCTCAAGGCGTCAGATTATGACTTTATTATTGTATGCTGCACAGTCTAGACAAAAGCTTTAGCTTGTGGGCAAATTGCAGCACAAGTCGCATGCATCATTCATGTAACATCTCAAAATATAAAAGGCCGGAATTCCGGCCTTTTATATTGTTTTATCAATTAACGAATTGAAATTGGAACCAATGTCCCGGCCTTCATATCGGGCATCAGTATCGTTCTACCATCGGCTGATAAGTTAATGTCTGCTGACGACTGATTTCCTTCGCTAATCAATTGCGGAGTCGCCTTGGGTTCGCTTAATTGCCAAACTTTGCCGCCAGCCCAATCGCTGATGTAGAGTACACCGCTAGGATCACGTATCAAACCATCAGCAGCACCAAAGCCTTGATTCAGCAGCGTCAAATTAGACTTAACTTTGCCGTCTTGTTCAGAATAGTCTATGCGGAACAGTTTTCCTGTACCAAAGTCTGCAACCAATAATGCATTGGGGCCATCCATTAATAAACCATTTGGGCGTTTTATGCCGGATTTATCGCTGATGAGTTGCACCACTTGCCCTTGAGACGTAATCTTGTAAATGGCAGCATGTTTACCATTATCTTCCCCGCTATCGGATACATACACGTTGCCTAAGCCATCGATTTCAATGTCATTCAGAAAAACTGGTTTGCTCTGGAAATCTGATGGTTTTGCAATTACCGTTTTATTACCTTGCAGATCAATACGTACTACCTGATCCATATCTGCAACATACAGCTGATTATTGAACATATCGATTCCTTTTGGATCATTCAAACCATCAGCTAATGTAGATTTTGAACCGTTAGCATTAATCACAGTCACCTTACCGTCACCGCTCTTGCCGAATTCACCGATTTCCGTAACAAATATACGCCCATCCGGATGGGCAATCGAAGACTCAGGCATTTTCAAACCCGTTACAGTGCCAAGTGCTGTAGCAGTAGCTGGTGCTTTAGCGTCAGCATTACCTTCGCCATAACTAACGCGGTAAATCACGCCGTTGTAGTCATCAGATACCAGCAATGAGCCATCAGGCAATTGCAGCACATCCGTTGGGCGTCCCCAGATTTCGCCATTATTCAACCAGCCATCAATGAACACCTCAGTTCCAGTCACGCGATGCTGGGCGTCGAATTTCACCTTCATCAGTTGATAACCAACCGGCTTGCTGCGATTCCATGACCCATGTTGGGCGACAATTGCGCTACCTTGGTATTCCTCAGGAAACTGTTTACCACTATAGAATTTAAAACCCAGGTTGGCGCTATGCGCCTGAAACTCAGCTGCCGGAAAAACGACATTCTTTGGTGGTGTTTTATCTTTCAACTGCGGGGAACGAGCGTCACCGCCAGCGTAGTAAGGAAAACCGAAGTGCTGGCCTGCTTTGACCGCTGCGTTTAATTCGTCATGCGGGATATCGTCGCCCATCATGTCGCCGCCGTTATCGGTGAAATAGACCACATTGGTGTCTGGCTGAAAATCGACACCTACCGAGTTGCGAACGCCTTTTGCAAAGGTTTCTACGTTACTGCCATCCGGATCCATTCTGATGATAGAACCTTCAATCCCTTTTGTTTCACAAATATTGCAAGGCGCACCCACTGTTACATATAGCTTGTTGTCCGGACCGAAAGCGATATATCGCCAGCCATGGTGAGCCTTATTCGGCAGCTTGTCATAGATGACTTCGCGCATTTGCTTGAATGGCAGTGTCAAATCAAAATCTGGCGCAGCATAACGTGTAATACGGTTCTGTTCTGCCACGTACAGGTTACCCTTGTACATCGCCACACCATTACCAATGTTCAAATCGTCTAATATGGTAATTACTTGATCTGCTTTGTGATCTTTGTTCTTGTCAACGACTGCATAGACCTTATTGCCACGCGTGCCGACATATATATTTCCATTGGTACCTAATGCCATTTGGCGTGCATCTGGCACATCCGCATAGACTTCGATTTTAAAGCCTGCAGGGACGTTTAATTTACTTAAATTCGCCTGGGCATCTGCTGCTTCAGCATAAGTATTTAGCGATACCGCACTAAATGCTGTTCCCAGCATGAATGCAAGTAGGTTTAATTGCACTTTCATATTTACTCCTTGTTATCGAAACTAGACCAATAGTAGTTTACTGAGGCAATGAGATTTTTTGAATACATAAAACTCCTTATTTATTGCCTAAAACTATTTATAAATATGAATTTATAGTTGATATAATATAGTTTTGTAACCTAAATATATAATTTTTATGACTAAGATGAACTGCTGGCAGGAGTCCGATCAAAGCGACATATGCGACCTCCTTAAGCGTTTGGCGCCGACTGAAGGCTTTACTCTCACCCCTTTAGAAGGTGTGAAGCTCATGCGCTGGAACCGCTCTTTGCCGCGCAGTCCGGTTTTATATGAACCAAGCATCGTGGTGATTTGCTCAGGTCGTAAAATTGGTTATTTAGGTCAAGAAGTTTTTCATTACAACCCGCAGCATTTTTTGGTGCTGTCGGTTCCACTGCCGTTTGAAAGCGAAACGATCGCCAGTGAAGAAGAGCCTTTAATGGGTATTTCGATTCGCATTAATATACCCATTCTCTCCGAGCTGATCTTGATGCTTGATCAAGGGTCTTCCCATTCTGAGCTTGGAACTCATGGGATGGTATCCACCCCATTGGATGCTAAGCTTTCTAATACAGTACTAAGACTGTTGCAAGCATTAACTTCGGCTAACGATACGGATATTCTTGGCCATTCAATCTTGCGGGAGATTCATTATCGGGTTTTAACCAGCAATCAAGGTGAAGCTATTCGCGCATTACTAAGCCAGCAAAATCACTTGGGTAAAATCAGTAAGGCCTTGCGAAGGATACACTCTGATTTTGCAGATGATCTTAACGTCGCGAAACTGGCTGATGAAACCGGGATGAGTTTGGCTGCCTTTCATGCCAGTTTTAAAGCCGTGACTGCAACATCTCCAATACAATATCTGAAAACAACGCGGTTACATAAAGCCAGGTTACTCATGTTTCAAGACGGTACTTCAGCAGCGCATGCTTCCGCTAAAGTTGGCTATGAGAGTCCTTCACAATTTAGCCGTGAATTTAAACGACTGTTTGGTAAAACCCCAATGGAAGATATGGCTGCTATGCGAGAATCACTCATCATATTACCCTTCGACCCGGCTTCTAAATATGTAACCGTTCAGCCGTGAAGAGGAGCTTTGTCCCATATTCTGCTTAATCCGCAAAGCGGCCATTGAACTCACTATTCACTCAGTACCTCACGTAAGGCAGCTAATACTTGCTCTACCACTTTCGAGTTACGTTTGTAGTATGTCCATTTACCAACTTTAGTTGATTCAACCAAGTTCGCATCTTGCAACGCTTTTAAGCACAATGATGTGGCAGGCTGGGACAGTCCAACCTTCTCCTGAATCAGGCTTGCACATACCCCGTACATCTCGTACGGGTAAAGTTGTGAGTAGTCCTCAAACGCCTCATTAGGATTAGCTAACCAAGCCAATATTGCACGCCTTGTTGGGTTTGCTAGCATTTTTAATGCTTCATTCAAATCCATGGTACTCCCACCTTATTGCCAGTGGGAAAGCCCACTATTAAAGTTGATCATTATGTGCTAACTGGATAATCAATGTATCCTGCTTCACCACCACCGTAAAGAGTATCATTATGCACTTGATTAAACGATAATCCTTTTAGAATTCGATACGGTAAATCGGGGTTTGCTATAAATGGTTTACCAAATGCATATAAATCACCGTAGCCTTTTGAATTTACTGTCAGTGCCTTCTCTACGGTATAACGACCTGCATAAATTATCGCACCCTCAAATGTTTTACGTAAATCACGTCTAAATGTTTCAGGCAAGTCTGGGCTGTTGTCCCAATCTGCCTCTGCGATCGATATGTATGCAATACCAAGATCATTCAACATTTCAGCAGCACGAATGTAGGTTTCATGAGGGTTACTTTCTACTAGGCCAAGATAAACGCGGTCTTCTGTAGTGGTGGTAAACAGTGGAGCGAATCTTACACCTACTCGATTACGCCCAAACACGTCGATAACAGCTTCAGTAACCTCTCTTAAAAAGCGAAGTCTATTGGTTAGCGAGCCACCGTATTCGTCCGTTCTGTGATTCGTGTGCTCAGAAATGAATTGGTTTAGCAAATAACCGTTAGCGGAATGAAGCTCAACACCGTCAAATCCAGCCAACTTTGCGTTTTTAGCAGCTTGACGATATACCTTAACCAATTCTTTAACTTCTTCGGTTGTCAGTTCACGAGGCATGCTTGGTTCAACCAAAGCACCTTCGCCAGGTCCAGTCTCGATGAATACCTTTACAGACTTAGCTTGAATGGCTGATGGTGCTACTGGTGCATCTCCGTTTGGTTGTAACTCGCAATGGGATACTCGGCCAACATGCCAAAGTTGGCAAAAAATAATTCCACCACTTTCGTGTACAGCGTTCGTTACTTTCTTCCAACCTTCTATTTGCTCCTCTGAGTGTATGCCTGGTGTCCAAGCGTAGCCTTGCCCACGTGTTTCAATCTGTGTACCTTCTGTAACCATAAAACCTGCAGTAGAGCGTTGTTTATAGTAACTTGCCATTAATTCATTTGGCACATTTCCCGGTTGAGAGCTACGGCAGCGAGTTAATGGCGGTAATACAATTCGATTGGGTAAAAACAAGTCGCCTAATTGGACTTTTTCAAATAATGACGATACGTTCATATATGCCTCTTTAATTTAAGTTGCATACATTGTCACATTTAAATGCATAAATGTGAAGAGTTGTTTTGAATATATATATGAAGTTCAGCTATGGGTCATATATGCT
>Ga0208883_100539_pt1 | contig 9071 bp, 8 predicted proteins | sample LakWasMet43_HOW7_2_FD_183881 | JGI IMG/M metagenome (GOLD analysis project Ga0208883, IMG submission 183881) | Freshwater sediment methanotrophic microbial communities from Lake Washington under simulated oxygen tension - Sediment Metagenome... | ecosystem: Environmental > Aquatic > Freshwater >...
ACGTATTCTAATGACATCAACTGATGTATTACACAACTGGTGGGTGCCACAATTCGGCTCCTCACGCGTAGCCGTACCTGGATTTATTCGTGAAACCTGGGTACAAGTGGACAAAGCTGGTACTTACCGCGGTCAATGTAAAGAACTATGTGGCAAAGGTCATGGTTACATGCCTGTCGTGGTAGATGCACTTCCCAAAGAAGAATATGCAGCATGGGTTGCACTCAAAAAGAATGAGATTAACGAGCAAGCAGCTGGCGCAGATAAAGAGTGGACTAAAGACGAGCTAATGGAACAAGGCAAAGTCGTCTACGAGAAGAACTGTGCCGTGTGCCATCAGGTATCTGGCGCAGGTTTACCCCCAGCCTTCCCTGCACTTACTGGCAGCATAATTACAACCTCTCCGATATTTGACACGAATGGTAAATACTTACCAGATAGCCACATGGATCGCGTGCTAAACGGTGTGCGTGTCATGCCAGCATGGAAAGCAATATTAAATGATACGGAAATTGCCGCTGTCATTACTTACGAACGTAACGCGCTTGGTAACAGCGTGGGTGATGTTGTTCAACCTGCGCAAGTTAAAGCTGCGCGTCAATAAACATAGGTACAGGAGATAATTATGAGCACTACAACAGTCGCACATCATGATGAGCACACTGACCATCCCACTGGGATTATGCGTTGGCTAACCACCACCAACCATAAAGACATTGGCACCATGTACCTGACATTTTCACTCATTATGTTCTTGGTAGGTGGCTCAATGATTTTGGGTATTCGTGCAGAGCTGTTTCAACCAGGCCTGCAATTGATGAACCCAGATTTCTTTAACCAGCTTATCGGTGTGCATGCACTGATTATGATTTTTGCAGCATTAATGCCTGCCGCTACGGGCTTTGCTAACTGGATGATTCCGCTACAAATTGGTGCACCAGATATGGCCTTACCACGTTTAAACAACTGGGGCTTCTGGTTACTGCCACCCTCTGCTATTTTACTCACGCTTCCATTTACCTTAGCGCTATTTGGCATTGGAGATGGTGCGCTAGCTACCGGCTGGACATTCTACCCACCACTCTCCATTCAAGGTGGTATTGGCGTAGACTTTGCGATTTTTGCAGTTCACTTACTTGGTATTTCATCTGTGTTAGGTTCTATTAACATCATTGTCACTTTATTTAACATGCGCGCACCTGGCATGACGCTCATGAAAATGCCAATGTTTGCATGGGGTTGGTTAATTACCGCGTTCTTATTAATTGCAACTATTCCAGTACTCGCTGGTGCCGTGACGATGCTACTCACAGACCGTCACTTTGGCACACACTTTTTTGACGCAGCTGGTGGTGGTGACCCGATCATGTTCCAGCATCTATTTTGGTTCTTTGGTCACCCTGAGGTCTACATTTTGCTGTTACCGGTATGGGGCTTCATTCCACAAATTTTACAAACATTCTCTCGTAAACCAATGTATGGCTACAAAGCACAAGTTTATTCATTAATTGCGATCGGTGCGATGTCTATTATTGTGTGGGCACACCACTTCTTCACAGCAGGGATGCCTGTACCAGCTTTACTCTACTTTATGTACAGCACGATGGCGATTTCATTACCGCTTGCAGTGCTATTCTTCTGTTGGATTAAAACGATGTGGCGTGGCTCTATGAGCTTTGAAACACCAATGCTATTTACCGTAGGCTGGATTATCTTATTCGGCATCGGTGGCTTAACTGGCTTAGTGTTAGCAGACGTTGCAGCAGATGCGCAATATCACAATAGTTACTTTGTAGTCGCGCACTTCCACTACACACTGTTTGCTGGCGGCATCATGGGTATTATGGCGGGTGTTTATTACTGGCTACCTAAAATGACAGGGCATATGTATAACGAAAAACTTGGCCAATTGCATTTCTGGTTAACCGCAATTTCGTTCAACCTCACATTCATTCCACAGTTCTTCTTGGGCTTAGCTGGCATGCCTCGTCGCATCCCAGACTATGCATTACAGTTTGCAGAATTCAATATGATTTCTTCAATCTCCGCATTTGTACTCGGACTATCGCAACTGATCTTTGTATATAACATTATCAGTACTGCAAGGGGCGGTAAAAAAGCAACGGACCAAGTCTGGGAAGGTGCGGAAGGACTTGAGTGGACATTATCATCACCACCTCCTTACCATAGCTTTTCAGAGCAACCGACAGTTAAATAACATAGGTCAAATAAGATAAAAGTGGTCGTTAATTCATATGAAAAACCAAGAAACTTCTAGAAGCGATAAAAACAGAAAAGTGGCAGTTGCTTTGGCACTGATAGCCTTTATTTGGTATTTGGCATCAATGTTTACCATATGGAAGTAGATGCTGACAAAAACGATCTAAGCTCAACAGAGCAAAGGTCGGCAGCCAACAAAAAATTAGGCTACAAAATGGTATGGATTGTAGCTGGGTCTCTTTTGTTTGCATTTGCGCTAGTGCCACTTTACGACGTGTTATGTACGATTACAGGACTCAATGGCAAAACAAAAAGTACAGCAAGTGAATTAAGCAACACCAAAGTAGATGAAACTAGATGGGTCACTGTGCAGTTCACCTCCAGCACAATGCCTGGGCTAGGCTGGAATTTTTATCCTAAGCAATCCAGCATAAAAGTACGCCCGGGTAAAGTTGAAACCGTACTATTTGAAGCAAAAAACATTACAAGTGAAGTGGTTGCAGGCAGGGCAGTACCAAGCGTAACGCCGGGCGCAGCAGCAGCCCATCTAAAAAAACTGGAATGCTTCTGTTTTGAAAGGCAGGCATTAAACCCGGGAGAGACGAAAGTAATGCCTTTACGTTTTTTTGTGAGTCCAGAGATACCTGCTGATGTAAAGGAGATGACCTTATCCTATGCGTTCTTCAGTGTAGATTAAGTAAGCATCACTATAAGTAGTTATAAATAGTAATTATAAATAAAGTTAAACCAAATAAATTAAACATAGTTGAGCAGTGTCATTTAGCAGACTAACACTCTGATAAGTAAAAAATTAAACCTCGAGATAAATCAATAGCCGTCATTGATTGATTTTATTTTAGCTATAAGTAAGTTAAATAATGTAATGGGGAGCTTATGCATGACAACACATTCAAATAATCATTACTATGTCCCACATGGCGCTTTGTATCCTGTGACAATATCAGCAGGGCTACTAGCACTCGCGTCAGGCTTTATTTTCAGTGTCGCTACGGATACCAATAAAGATCTTGCCTACTTACAAACGCCAGGAAAATGGATGATGTATATAGGCGCAGCAATCATCATCCTGATGACCTTTAAATGGCTTAGCGCTGTGGTGATTGAAAGTATTACTGGACAATATAAAAAATGGGAAGATAAATCCTTTCGGATTGGGATGATTGCCTTTATTTGCTCTGAACTTGCTTTTTTCGCTGCATTTTTCGGTGCACTTTTTTATATGCGCATCATTTCAGTACCAGATCTGGCCTCATTTGATCCCTTATTTACACCTTATAAAGACTTTCTAGGTACATGGCCATCGGTCGGTCCTGGTGGTGTGGTATTGGGAACAGAATATACCCCCGCAAAACTCACACCAATGGGTGCATGGGGCTTACCCGCAATCAACACAGCACTACTCCTAACCTCTGGCGCAACAATTACTTGGGCACATTGGGGATTACTTAAAGACAACCGAAAACAATTAGTGTTTGGTCTGTTTCTCACTGTTGCATTAGGGACCGCATTTTTAGTGTGCCAAGCATTCGAGTATCACGAAGCTTATACCCATATGGGCCTGACATTAGGTAGTGGTGCTTATGGCGCAACGTTCTTCATGCTGACAGGGTTTCATGGCTTTCATGTCACATTAGGCACCATCATGCTAATTGTCATATTGTTACGCTCAATGAAAGGTCATTTTTCTGCCAAAAATCACTTTGGGTTTGAGGGTGTTGCATGGTATTGGCACTTCGTAGACGTAGTCTGGCTAGGTCTATTCATTTTTGTCTATTGGTTATAACTTTATAAAAAAAGCGGTGCAAATGCACCGCTTGTTTAAATCACTACAACAACATTACACGTTTAAGTATGAAACACTTCCTTGACGTTAGCTACACAGAGGCATGTGGAATCCAATTGAAGTAATACCCTATCAATAAGAAAACAAACAATGCAACTGAAAGACCAATACGAACAGTCAATGCTTTTGCAGTGCGAACACCGGCATCTTTGTCTTTGGCTAGAAAATATAACGCTGAAAACAAGCTCGCAACAATCACAAACAGCACTAACACAATGACAACTTTGAATATCATAATCAGGCCCTATAGTTGAGTTAAGTCATTATGCGATGCACGTCACACAAATGCAATTTAGATTAGGAAATTACTTATTCTGCCCGTCTTGGCTAGGACTCATCATCCTGATGATTTGTATCCCTTTATTTATTAAACTAGGCTTATGGCAATACAACAAAGCGGAGTTAAGAAAAGAAATTCAATCCAGCTATAACGCCTCACTAGATCAAGATGCATTGGTGCTACCTGACAATCTCACGGATGTAGATGCATGGAAATACAAAAAAGTAAAAGTAAAAGGCCAGTATGAAACAAAATACCAAATCCTGCTGGACAATCAAGTTGAAGAGAACGTTGCTGGCTTCCATGTCATCACACCACTGAGGTTGGACGGTAGTAATGATTACGTCCTGATTAATAGAGGTTGGGTTGCTGGCGGGGCTAATCATACAGACACACCAACGATCAACACCCCTGATTACTCACTTGAAATCATAGGATTCGTTTGGGTTCCGAGCAAAAAAATCTTCTCTCTGGAAAGTGATAACGAAAAAAGTAGCTGGAAAACAGTCTGGCAACATATGGATATGGAGCGTTATCAAAAAAGCATTCCTATTCATATATTGCCGCTGGTCATTAAATTAGATTCCAAAAGTAATGCTGGTGGTTTTGTGCGCAAATGGCAACTACCCGCCAGCAAAATTGCCACAAACATGGGCTACGCTTATCAATGGTTTGGTTTTACGATAGCGAGCATTCTTATCTTCTTATTCACCAGCATTAAAAAAGCCAACAACACAAAAACATAGGCAAAGCGACATGACAAATACTGAAACAAACAATATCGAGTATCTTGACCAACAGCGCAGGGGACGCCTGATACTCTTGTGTATGTTGATTTTTTTCATCACCCCCATCATTGCAGTCGTCGCAATGTACAAACTGGATTGGCGCCCCAAAGGTGAAAGTATTGGTGAACTGGTAACACCTGCAAAAGCACTGACCATGCAACAGCCACTCGTTAGCAGTGATGGCAATGTTGCTTCTATCAATCTCTTAAAAGATAAATGGAGCATGGTTTACATGACAGCTGACTGCGATGCGCAATGTAAAGACAAACTACATCAAATGCGCCAACTGCATGTGTCTTTATATAAAGAAATTCCACGCATGCAACGTCTACTCTTTACTACTGTATCAGACGTTACTGAGATAAAACAAAACTATCCAGACCTCTTGATTTTGAATCAGCCAAAAACCGACATCATTTCATTTAGCGAACAATTCAACATTCACAATGAAACATCCATGACTGCCGGCAGAATCTACCTGATTGATCCGTTAGGCCACCTCATCATGAGCTACAGCGCATCAACATCACCAGCGCTGGTACGCAAAGACATCACTCGACTAATGAAATACTCATGGACCGGCTAAGATGAGTTACAAACTTTTTAAGAATCTGTCACTTTTTGGCGCAATACTTGCACTCTGTGTTGTCGTGCTAGGTGCGTACGTGCGTCTATCTGATGCAGGACTTGGCTGTCCTGATTGGCCAGGTTGCTATGGAACACTCACTGTTCCACAGAGCGAAGCTGCAATTCAGCAGGCACAAGCATTGCATCCAGACAGCCCCATTGAAACAGCTAAAGCATGGAAAGAAATGGCACATCGCTACTTAGCTGGTACATTAGGCATAGTAGTATTGGCAATATTTGTGCTGGGATGGCGTAATAAAAACCAATTAAAAGTAACACCCAGCCTCACCACCGCACTACTCATCATCATCGTTTTTCAAGCATTGTTGGGCATGTGGACGGTGACCATGCTGTTAAAACCAGTCATCGTGAGCGCACATCTGATTGGCGGACTCACCACACTAGGTCTACTTACATGGATAGCTCATCGGCATACCGTCAACCATCAGCAACATATACCATTATCACCAGCATTAAAAATAATGGTGCGTGGTGCAATTCTCGTCCTACTAGCACAAGTGCTTCTCGGGGGATGGACTAGTACTAACTACGCAGCGCTGGCATGCACAGACTTTCCAACCTGTCATGGCCGCTGGATGCCAGAGATGGACTTCAACGACGCATTTCATCTAGTCCGTGAACTTGGACAAAGTGCTCATGGTGGAAACTTAACGCTAAACGCACTCACTGCGATTCAGTGGACACATAGGGTTGGGGCATTAGTCATCTTTATCTATATTGCAGCGCTTGTTTTCTTTCTGTTTAAAGTATCAGCTTTAAGAAAAATTGCATTAATACTATTCATCCTTTTACTCACACAAGTCGCCATCGGCATCGCCAATCTGATTCTGCAACTACCATTAGTGCTAGCGGTTTCTCATAACTTGGGAGCAGCACTACTCGTCATTACCATCGTCGTTCTTAATTCCAAAATCACGGAGCATCAAAATGAGCACTCAAAAACTTAAAAGTGAGCTACACATGCACGTTAACATCATGAGCCAAATCAAAGCATTAGCCCCGAGATTGAAAAATTTCTTCCCGCTGTGCAAACCTAGAGTTACCTCCCTGATTGTTTTCACGGCACTGATTGGAATGTTTTTAGCTACGCCGAATATGGTCCCGCTGCCACTACTGCTAGCTACCACCCTCGGCATTGCATTTGCATCAGGTGCGGCGGCGGCGTTTAACTGCCTAATTGAACATAAAATCGATGCCAACATGGCGCGAACACGAGCACGTCCTCTACCTACTGGCCAAGTATCGTCAAATGAAACCATGATATTCGCCACATTACTCGGTGGCACTGGCCTTGCAATTCTGTATTTCTTTGTAAATCCACTCACCATGTGGCTAACACTTGCCACATTTGTTGGCTATGCCGTGATTTATACCATTTTTCTTAAACCTGCCACACCGATGAATATAGTGATTGGCGGCGCATCTGGCGCAATGCCACCTATCTTAGGTTGGGCAGCTGTCACTAACACCGTGTCACCTGAGTCTTTGATTATGTTTTTAATCATTTTCGCATGGACCCCTCCTCATTTCTGGGCTCTCGCGTTGTATCGCCGAGAAGAGTACGCAAAAGTTGGCATGCCGATGCTACCCGTAACACACGGAGAAGCGTTCACCTTACTCCACATCCTACTCTATACCGTGATTTTGGTAGCTGTATCACTGATGCCTTATGGTTTAGGAATGAGCGGGATGATTTATTTAGTATCCGTGATTTTATTAGATGCAATCTTCATGGCTTATGTTATTAAACTTTATTTGCAATACTCAGATGATTTAGCAAAACGCACCTTCAGGTATTCTATTATTTATCTAACATTGCTGTTCGCAGCTTTATTAATCGATCATTACTTACCACTTTGATATTGAAAAACATTTTCTCCAAAAATAAGTGCTAAAAATAATATTTAGATTGATTCTGAACCATATAAAAAGTCAGGTTTCAAATGTAAAGTTAAAGATTACGTTGTATAATTCCGCGATTAAAGCACGTGCACTATTGTTTAGAATTGAAACAGATGCTGGTATGACTGAGGCGCAAGAATAAACCTCTACTCATCAATACGATTTAGTTTTATTTAAGGATGAAAGTAATGAGCACTAATAATGTAGAAACGTTTTACGACGACTACGTCATACGCAGATTCAGCGTGATGGCAGTGGTCTGGGGAGTTGTCGGCATGTTAATGGGGGTGATTGTCGCCTCCCAACTAGCATTTCCTGAACTAAATTTAGGTTTACCATGGACAAGTTTTGGACGTCTTCGTCCTTTACATACTAACTTGGTTATTTTTGCATTTGGTGGCTGTGCATTATTCGCAACGTCTTACTACGTTGTACAGCGTACCAGCCAAGTTAAATTAGCATTTCCAATGCTTGCTCGTTATACATTCTGGGGCTATCAAGCAGTTATTCTTGCTGCCATCATCTCTTTACCATTAGGTTATACACAAGCTAAAGAGTATGCAGAACTAGAATGGCCTATCGACTTACTACTACTAGTCGTTTGGGTCATGTACGCAATTGTTTTCTTTGGCACGATTGCTCAAAGAAAAATCAAACACATTTACGTTGCTAACTGGTTTTATGGCGCATTCATCATTGTTGTAGCAATTCTGCACATCGTGAACAGTGCTGCTATTCCTGCAGAATGGATGAAATCATACTCAGCTTATGCTGGTGTACAAGATGCAATGGTGCAGTGGTGGTATGGTCATAACGCGGTTGGTTTCTTCTTAACCGCTGGTTTCTTGGGCATGATGTACTACTTTGTGCCTAAACAAGCTGAGCGCCCAGTGTACTCATATCGCTTGTCTATCGTGCACTTCTGGGGTTTGATCTTCACTTACATGTGGGCAGGTTCACACCACTTACATTACACAGCATTACCAGACTGGACACAGTCAGTAGGTATGGTGCTATCTTTAATCTTATTAGCACCAAGCTGGGGCGGTATGATTAACGGCATGATGACCATGTCAGGCGCATGGCACAAACTACGTGACGACCCTATCTTACGCTTCTTAATCGTTTCATTATCTTTCTACGGCATGAGTACGTTTGAAGGTCCAATGATGGCGATCAAAACAGTCAATGCACTATCACATTACACAGACTGGACAGTTGGTCACGTTCACTCAGGTGCATTAGGCTGGGTTGGCTTTGTTTCAATGGGCTCACTATATTTCTTAGTACCTCGCCTATGGGGTGTTAAACAAATGTATAGCAAGAAAGCAATTGAGTTGCATTTCTGGTTGGCGACTATCGGTGTAGT
>Ga0208883_100540_pt1 | contig 9051 bp, 7 predicted proteins | sample LakWasMet43_HOW7_2_FD_183881 | JGI IMG/M metagenome (GOLD analysis project Ga0208883, IMG submission 183881) | Freshwater sediment methanotrophic microbial communities from Lake Washington under simulated oxygen tension - Sediment Metagenome... | ecosystem: Environmental > Aquatic > Freshwater >...
TATATGGGCCCCGTCTCTACTTTATCTGAAATTTTCAAAACCGACATTTACCTGCAAATGGACTTTGATTTTGCCTGGAACCGGCGTTAACACCTCTATTAATCTTGAGAATATCGGTCAAGCCGAAACTTCATCAGTCTCCGCTTACGGGAGTCATTCCATTAGCCCCAATGCCAACTATAAGAATATTGCCGAAAGCAGCAATGTTATCGAAAAGGCCTCGAAAAGTATGGGGATAAGTGTTGATCAGTTCGGCAAGTCCAGAATTTCGCTGGTAGATCAGACGTCTATGATTTTTTTTGAGGTCAATGGCGGTTCTGGTGAAGAGGCACAGAAAAAATCTTATGCTTTATATGAAGCATTGGAATCGACTTTACAAACCTTGCGTTTCGATGAAATCAAAAGACGTGAAGAAAGTGTGCAAAATATGCTCGCTGGTTTAAAAAAGAAGCTGAAACAAAGCCGCGACAGCTTGTTAGAGTATCAGTCTGGTTCTGAAATCGTTGAGATTGAGCAGTACACTCAGCTCACCATGTCGCTTGAAAAAGTCAAAATCGACTTAGTTGAATTAAAAGCTGAGCAGTCGCGATTAATCGGGGAAAGAGATCAATTGGTAAAGGTTCTCAAATTAACTGCGGAGCAGGCGTCTGAGGCTCTAATGCTACAAACAGACCAGGTGTTTCAGGAAAACATGGTTCATTACGTTCAGGCAGACTCTGCATTAGCTACGCTCATTCTAAAAATGGGCGAAAATCATCCCGAAGTTGTAAAATCTCGTAACCAAATGATCGCGGCAAAACAAAAAATCACCACTAGAATCAGGCAATTGATCGGAAATAAAAATATCGCCTTACTCAATAATTTGACTTTAGCGACCAATCAGACGAGGGGAGCCTTGTTTGAAAAGTTAATACTTGTAGATTCCGAAGCGAAAGGCATCACTGATAAAATTGCACGATTGAAGCAGCAGATAGTTGAGATGACGGAACGCTTCAATAAGGACACAAAATCGGCTGCAACCCTTGACGATTTAAAACGCGATCATCAGATAGCAGAAGCAGTTTTTACCGCTGCACTTGCCAGAATCGACACTGGTAAAACCGATGTTTATGCTTCGTATCCTCTGATCCAACTCCTTAACCCGCCCAACGTTCCCATTAAACCAACGTCTCCAAATCGAGTATTTGTTTTTTTGGGTGCTGGTGCGGCTACCTTCATTAGTATGTTTGGAATGCTCGTACTATGGACACGCAAGCCTTGGCTCCAGAAAATTTTGCTGAACGGGTAATTTGGTTTTCAATTACTCGCACTTATTTAATTTATTTATTCGGTGGTCTTTATATTCTCGCGCCAGCCATTGGATGGGTTTTGCTTTGGCATTTGGGCGCAACTCTCTGGCGGCAAAACGAACGGACTCCATCCAACGAGCGTATTTTCATCCCAATCGGTGTCTGGGTTTGGGTGTTATCAATGCTGGTTATGCAGTTGGCATTATTGGTAGGACATGCCGACTATAATCTAGATTTGGGGCAAACCATCAAATCAACTATCGGCTGGGCTAAAGGATGGGCATTATTAGCGATTTTTCCGTTGATTGGTTGCTTAAACATTAGACCGGAACTTATTTATAAAGCTACCGCAGTCGTTTGTTTACATACACTCATTATTCTACCTTTCTTGATACTGGCTTCTGTTGCACACTTGCCGCAAGAGCTTTACGTATCTCCTTTACAAGCTATCGGTGGACCAGGGCCTGATTTTTTTTCGGTTACTCTTTACGGCATAGGTCCTGATGGAGAAGCACGGTGGCGATTGTTTACGCCCTGGGCACCGGCGTTAGGGTTTGTTGCTAATTTTTACTTCATATTTGCGATGCAGCTTAAAGGAACCCGCTGGTTCTATATTGGTATTATAGGCAGCATACTCATGTGCTTAGTTTCAAAATCACGCTTGGCATTAGTTTGTATCGCCTTTGTCGCAGGGATTTCGTGGGTAATTGGCCGATTAACCAAGTTGTCTGTTTTGGCGGGTCTGACAGCAGGTTCCGTACTCGCTGGCATTAATGCACCTACCATTATTCAATTGCTGGCTGATTTTAACCAAAAGTTCAGCGCGGCAAGAGCAGATTCAAGCAGGGTTCGCAGCGCCTTGGGACGTATTGCCTTGAACCGCTGGGAAACGGAAGCTCCAATCTGGGGACATGGTATTGTCGAGAAAGGTCCGCATCTTGTCGAACATATGATGATTGGGTCGCATCATACGTGGTACGGATTACTGTTTGTGAAGGGACTGGTCGGGTTCATTGCGTTAGCTGCGGCCATGGCTTACTCATTTATCGAAATGGTCATAAAAGCTCAACAAAATGCCTTGTGTCGAGTTGGGGTCAGTGTTGTGCTGATATTATTTTTATACACTTTCGGCGAAAATTTGGAAATCCTGGCTTATTTATTTTGGCCTGGGCTGGTGATATTGGGCGCAGCGTTCAAACAACCTCTTTCTTCTGAAATTCCTCCTGCTTAATTGAAAAAGATATTTTCATTTTGCATTGCAGCATGCATATTTCCTCATACACATAGTGCTATTTCCCAAGCGAAATTCAATAAATTCACTGTATACCGGCTTTTAATATTTGGCATGATAGCTGCTTTATAGACATTAGCGACTTTCAATATTAAAAAACCGCTTTCTTGGCTGCTGTGAAAATCATAAGCAAAGGTATCGGCGCAGGATTTGTTCGCTCTTGCTGATTTAGCTTGACTGACCTGCTGCATCAATTTGGCAATCATCGGCTAGCTCGTATTAACTATAAACTTATTTGTAAAGCCTATATGAAAATCTATGGTATTTGTGTTGCGAAAAACGAAGAAGATATTATTGCTGAGTGTTTAATTCACGCCGCAGCATTTTGCGATCAAATTTTCGTTATTGACAATGGTAGCAGTGATAACACCTGGGCTATTGTCCATAACCTAGCTAAGGAACATGCTCAAATTGTACCTTTTTTACGAACAGATGAGCCTTTCCGAGATAGTATTCGTTCCTTAGTTTATAACCAGTACTTTCAGGCGTTATCCGCACAAGATTGGTGGTTCCGTTTGGATGCAGATGAATTTTTAACAGATAATCCCCGTTCTGCCTTGGAATTGGCTAATAAGGAAAAAGCCGACTTTATCCAGGCTTGGCAAGCCCAGTTTTATTTTACGGATGTTGATTACAAAAATTGGCAGGCGGGTAATGAGAACTTAGGTGACTCCATTATAGAGAGGCGAAGATACTATGCCGTCAATTGGCGGGAATACCGGTTTTTCCGTAATCAACCTAACCAGGCATGGGAAGAAGCTACAGCGCCGCAATGGCCCGAGGGATTAAAAAAAGTGGCATCAAAGCGAATTGTTAATTGTCACTATCAAGATCGTAACCCTGACCAAATTCAAAATCGCCTGAAACAGCGATATGGGCATACACAATTTCGACATATTGTTACAGCACCTGAAGACTGGAAAACAAAAATTCGTACTGTAAATAGCCTCGACCTTTATCAACCTGGGCAAGCTCTTAAAATAAGACGGCTGAAATTCTACCTGCAACGGATTCGAAAAAAGATCTTAAAGTGCTAACAACAGTGTTCCATTTAGCTAGCGTGTTTTTCGATTCTTATTAAACTGGAGAGCTTCTAATTTGCATTGCAAAATGCAAGATCCTGTTCAGAAAATCCAGTTAAAACGGCCATCAATTCGCTGAAGCCTTGCATTCAGCGAATTGATGTTAAATTGCAGTTGAATAATACCCACGTGTGTTCATGGTTTCAAAGGCAGTAACAGGTGGTAGCTATGAAAAAAAATCAAAGGATATTTCTTCAGTAAATTTTTTCTAACGTTTCCAGAGTAAAGCATGGCATAACTGTTGGGGCAGCGTACCAGCGGCAGTATGCATTGCCGATAATAGTCAGGCAAACACCCGTAATTTCAGCTGGATAATCGATTCACGATCTCTGCCAGCCTTGTATTTTTCGATAGATCGTTGAGGGACTCACGCCGAGCAGGGCAGCGGCATTCGGTATATTATCATTGCAAAATCGGATGGCTTTTTCGATTTCTTCTTTTTCCACCTGCCATAGCGGAAGAATTTCAATATTTTCTCTGGCTTTTACGGTTTCAATTTTTGGGAAGGATGCTGATGCTTTGCTCGGCTTAGGCGGCTGTAAAAGGACCGATTTTAAAGCCGGGCATAGCATATCAGTCTGTATATACTTACCCTGATTCATGACCACGGTATTCCGCATGACATTCTGCAGTTCGCGTATATTTCCAAGCCATTCGTACTGGGTAAAGATCGCTTCGCATTCCGGCGATAAGCCGACAAAATTTTTACCTTCTTCTGCGCTGTAGTCGGTTAGAAATTTATTGGCAATCAACAGGACATCGTCCCCTCTTTCACGCAACGGGGGTAGATGAACCGGGATTACATGCAAGCGGTAATATAGATCTTCCCTGAAGCGCCCAGCGGTGACTTCTTCCATCGGGTTGCGATTGGTGGCGCAGATAAACCGGATATCCACTGGTTCTGCTGTTGATCCGCCGACCTTCTGAATCTTGCCCGTCTGGATAAAGCGAAGTAACTTTGATTGCAGGTTGATGTCCATTTCACAGATTTCATCCAGGAACAGTGTGCCGCCGTCTGCCTGAGCCGCCGCGCCTTTACGGTCGCTGGATGCGCCGGTAAAAGCGCCTTTAACGTGGCCGAAAATTTCGCTTTCGATCAAGTCGCGGGGAATTGCGGCACAGTTTAGCGCGATGAACGGTTTCTTATTGCGCGGGCTTGCCTTGTGAATAGCTTCGGCACAAACTTCCTTGCCGGTTCCGCTTTCGCCGGTGATGAATACGGTTGCCTTGCTCGAAGCTGCGCTGTCGATAGTGCGATACACCGCTTGCATCGGTAGCGACATCCCTATAAAGCCATAATATTGGCTGCGAAAATCCTGCCTGAGCTGTTCGAGTTCGTTGTGCAAATTGCGGCTGTCCAACGCGTTGCGCAAGGTCATCAGCAGGCGTTTTCCGGTAAACGGCTTCTCAATGAAATCGAAAGCCCCGTAACGCATAGCATCGACTGCGACATCGACACTGCCGTAAGCGGTGATGATAATAACGGTACATTGATATTTGTTGTCATGAATATGCCTGAGGATATCCATGCCAGCCATATCGGGCAAAATTAAATCCAGCAGAACAACATCTGGAGTGCGGTCATCGATAGATTTTAGGGCACTCTTTCCATCGGCAGCATGGCTTAACTGAATTTTTTCATGCCGCAAATATTCTTGGTAAAGCAAGGTCAGGGTCATGCTGTCTTCTATCAGCAAGACGGTGGGTATAATATTGGTAGCCATGATTTATCACATTTGTAGGGTTATTAAATTGGCTGAATTTGTACTACTCTGAAAGAATACTAGATTAACTTCTTATTTCCTGCTGGTTTTATCGCAAAGTTTTTGGACCTGAATTAGTATTTCATCCTCTCTTAATTGGCGATCAGTCATAGCAGTTCCCTGTATCGTTAGCAGCTTATTTTGTGCGCTGTGTTTATCCATGTCCGGTATGGCGGTTCCTATTGAAATCAGGAGCGCGCCGTCAAAATAGATCATACTACTTTGAACCGATGGGCAATCAAGTTCTCGCCCTTGATCGATTTGGCCGCAAGCAAAGTTAACGGAAATCGGCGGGCACTTGGAGAATGGTCGATCTCCATGTCAAGCTTAAATGAGTTAGGATTTATTTGTATGGTCAGTTGTTGAGTTTGGAGGCTTAGTTTTGCAAGGTTGGCGTGACGAAGCTGCCAATACTGTATTCTTTAGACAAACGATAGCTAACAACGGCATTCCAGATAAAGTGGGCATAGATAACAGTGGCGCCAATTCTACATGGCTGGAAAATATCTTAACTGCTGATGTTTGCCGGTGATATTGGTTTTGTTGAGTTGTCAAAATCAAGTATCTGATCAGCCTCCCCGAACTTAAATAATCATAAAACAGATGATGGGCTTTAATGCGTTTCATGCGGCAAAAACAACTATTGACGGAATCTAATCGATACACAGGATTCGGAACGGCCAGTTGCCAACTTGATACATTTCAGCTTACCTGCAATTTATGGCAAAACCAGGCTAGCCTTGTCTTCAAGAGGGGCATCTTCCGACTTAGCCATAAACTTTATGGTATAACCTTTCTGTTAACGTGTTGATTAGACCTACTGTATTCATTGCGGTTGACTCCATCCAGCAAAAAATACTTTGCGGTAATAGATTTATCAAGCTGGCGCATAAAAGAGTATTAATGGTACGTTTGGGTTCCTTCAATAATATTCTAAAGTCGGTTTGTACCGCAAATAATGCCAGTTTTAGTGCCAAGCGCGAATCTCTTGATCGTATTGCACGTCTAGCCAAGTAACGCAATTGATAGCTTTCTGCCAGTGTTCCCAATTTGGCAAAAACATCAGGATCTTTGAGCTGTAATTTTTTGGCCGCTCGCTTCCAACTGTCAAATTGGTTGACGACATTAGCTGATAAACCGTTGTCATTCACTCGATAGTAGGTCAGCGCCTGCGTAATGCCTTCAAATTGCCAATGGGTTTGAGAAGCTATTCTTAACCAGCAATCGATATCTTCGGATTGTTTAAATGTCTCATCAAAATACCAGTTGCGCTTAATTCCATTACTGTTTCCTTTAAAGGCGATTTCATCAAATACCTTTTTGCGAATTACTGGAGCCGAACCGTTACCGATGGGATTACGGCAAAAAATATCTTCGATACTGATGTTTTTTAATTTTGGATTTTGTCTTATTCCCATCGAATGCCCCGAGTCTTCGATAAAATTTGAAGGACAGTAACTGACGCCAATTCTTGGGTTACTTTCCAGATGCTCAAGATGTGATTCGAGTTTTTTGGGTGCCCAATAATCATCTCCATCCAAAATTGCGATATATTCGCCTACAGCATGTTGGATGCCTGTATTGCGAGCACCTGCCAATCCCAAATTCTGCTGGCGGACAATACGGATGCGCGGGTCCTGATAGCTCTCGCAGATAGCGATGCTTTGATCGGGGGACTCATCATCAACGATGATCAGCTCAAAATCCGTATAGGTTTGATTTAGAACAGATTCAAGCGACTGTGCAATATATTTTTCTACCTTATATACAGGCATGATGACGGAAATTGTAGCCATTATAATTAACCCTAATACTTAGAAATTTGAAATAGTTGAGCAGTATGTTTCGTTGGAGCAATCCACCAACAAACTAATGCAATGAGTGTGGCCATACTTCGCCACGGTGAGGTAATAAGAATCGTCCAGTCTGATAAAATTGCCCGTTTCATGTAGTTAAGACCCATTTGTGCGGGCTCTCCTTGGCGCAAAGCTCTCCGAGCCAGATATCTTAAATAAGTTGCTTGAGCTCTAAGATAGTGTTGATCGACAAAATCGGGCGCATAGCCTTTAACCTTTTGGATTAAAGCTTGCCAACCTTGCTCCATTTTGCAGAGCGATGAAGATAGGCTGCCGGTTTGTGTACGATAATCCACAAGTAATTGAGGAACGCCAGCAATCAGCCAGTGTGAATTCAGTGCGACACGGAGTAGCCATTCTTGATCTTCGGCATAATTCATACCCGGATCGAATCCGGTAGTTTCCAGAAAAACCTGCTTGCGACACATAATATTCGAGCTTGTGCACAAATGGTTTTCAACCAATAAACTGTAAGCACTCAATGGTATTTTAGAAACTAAAGAATATTGATTGAGCGATTTACCCGACTGACTGGTAAATCGGACTTTGGAATAACAAACTCCTAGCAGTGGTTGCTTACTAAAATAGTTTATTTGAAGTTGCAGCTTTTCAGGATGCCATACATCATCGGCATCTAAAAAGGCCAAAAATTCACCTTTAGCGTTTTCTACACCGGTATTACGGGCATTGGATACCCCACGGTTTGGCGTATGGATTACTTTGATATTTCCCAAAGCTGTTAATTTTTCAGCCAACTCCTGGCTGTTGTCCGTCGACCCGTCATTTATGATGATGATTTCCCATTTTTTGTAAGTCTGGCGAATTACAGAATCAACGGTTTCATTTAATGTTTGCTCTGCGTTATAACAGGGGATAATGACCGAAATCAGTCCGGCTTCCTCAATTGGGAGAGTGGAAGGCATTTAAATCTCCTGCCTGATAAGTTGGGATGATCGGATTTTCCCCGGGTATTGCCAGCAACTACTGACATAAAATGGTATCAATAACGCATGACTCAGCAGGACCGCGTAAGCCACCGTTTCAATGTTGTAAAACACAGCTGACAATATGCCAAGTGTTAGAAGTAGGGTAAACACAACATTCCACCTAAAATCGATACGGGGTTTATTAATGGCGCGCAGATATTGCGCGCAAGCCTCCGCAGCTGGCCTTGGTATACCTGACAATGTAAGAATGATTAATATTGGCACTGCATAGCTCCATTGCTCTCCAAAAATCAATGGCACATACCAGGGCGCTAATAACGCCTGGGTGCCAAAAACCAGAAATGAAAGTCCTGTTACCATTCCCAGACCTTTTTTAAATTCTCGGCGCAACGCTTGCAAATTATCTCTCTGAGCACACAGATGAGGATAGAACGCTGTATTAAACGCGGTCGCCAGAGACAAACTCAATCCAAGACCGGAATTGACGGCAAAATAATAGATGCCGAGCGTGTCCAGCCCCAAAAAGTAGCCTATAAGCAATCTATCGATATGACGCCGCGCAGTCGCGCATATTTCGGAACCTAGAACATGTAATGAAAAAGACAAAATATCTTTTTGCGGAAAGTCTGATTTCGCGTTGGTTGGTCGCCAAGGCTGGATCCGGCGATAAAACAGAACCCAAATAGGCGCTACAATTAATTTTGGAATAATCACTGACCAAATTCCAAAACCGCACAAAGCCAGAGCTGCGCTACAAAGATTGTCTATGGATACTTGGGCGCAATTAGCAAGTGCTGTCATGCCTAACCGGTTTTGCCATTGC
>Ga0208883_100541_pt1 | contig 9050 bp, 8 predicted proteins | sample LakWasMet43_HOW7_2_FD_183881 | JGI IMG/M metagenome (GOLD analysis project Ga0208883, IMG submission 183881) | Freshwater sediment methanotrophic microbial communities from Lake Washington under simulated oxygen tension - Sediment Metagenome... | ecosystem: Environmental > Aquatic > Freshwater >...
CGGCGGCCTCGGCGATGTCGCGGCGATCGATCTGGACGATCGGGTAGCCTGCTTTTGCAAGCTCCTGTTCCAGCAGCGGTTTGATGCTGGCCGTGCGGACGATTTCTGCCGGAATATAGGGCGCGGGTGTCAGGTCCTTCAGTTCAAAATCGAGCACCGCGATGCGGGGTGCCGCGCTGCAATACAGTGCGGACAACAGCAAAAACGCAGACAGGCTGCCTGATGCCAGTTTATGACGGCACATGGCGGCAAGCTGCGTTGGAGTGCCGGCGTTTGGCGTCGTCCGACAGCAGTTTCAAGCGGATCGACGCATAAACCGATTCCAGGTAGGGGCAGGGCTCGTTCGCGCGTTCGGCCGCGCGTATCGCATTGCCGAGAATCGCCTCGGTTTCCAAAGGCCGGCCTTGTTCGTAGTCGAGCAGCATGCTGGTCTTATAGGGCGGCATCCGGTAGGTCTTTTGGATATTTTGCTCCACCGCATCTTCAGGCAAAGGGTGCCCAAGGGCTTCGGCAATCCGGCAGACGTCCTGCATGATATGGCGCACGAAAGGCTCTTCGGTGTGCAGGATTTCGGCCGTGCTGAGTCCGCCGGATAGCACCGACAACGGATTGAACGGCGCATTCCAGACGCATTTGAGCCAGCGTTCGGCGACGATTGCATCGCTCGCATTACAGTCGATGCCGGACTCCCGAAACAAGCGGCACAATTCCAGGGTTTTAGCGCTGACCGAGCCCGGCAGGTTGCCCAGCGCCAGACGGCCGTAGGCCAGATGCGCGATCTCTCCCGGCCCGATCCGGTTGCAGCAGATGAACGCCAGGCCGCTGACGACTTCGTTATCGGGGAAGGCCGCGAGCATTTCCTGTTCGATATCGACGCCGTTCTGGATGAATACGATCGACGTTTGCGGCGCGACCACGGGGCGCAGCAGCGCGGCCCGATCGGCGCCGGGCAGTATCTTGGTGCAGAGCAGCACATAGTCCGCAGGCCCTTGAAAGTCCGCGGCGTCCTTGAGCACTGCTTTCGGCATGAAGCGATAAGTGCCGAGATCGGCGCTGTCGATCGTGAAGCCGGATTGTTTGACCGCGTCATAATCGGAGCGGCAGACCACCGACACTTCCGCGCCGGCCTTCGCGAGCAGCGATCCGTAAAAGGCGCCGATCGCGCCGGCGCCGACGACCAGTACTTTGCTAGCTGGGGTTTTCATCCAAAATCTGTTTCAAAAAAGGGATGGTTAATTTGCGTTTGGCGGACAGGGAGGCCTGGTCGAGGCTGTCGAGCAGACGCCATAAGGACGCCATCTCGCGGTCGGCGCGGTTCAACAGGAAGCGCCCGGCCTGCGGCGAAATCTCCAGGCCCATGCGCCGGGCTTTATATACCAGCGCGGCAATGCGGCCTTCATCGTCCGGCGTTTGTATGTTCAAACCGAGCCCCCAATTCAGGCGCGTTTTCAAGTCGGGCAATTCAATCGCCAAGGCTTTGGGGCTGACGCCCGAGGAGATGATCAGCCTATGCCCGAGGTCGCGGTGCCGATTGAAAAAATTGAATAAGGCCAACTCCCAGTCGGCAAGGCCTGCCACCGCTTCGACATTGTCGAGGCAGACGAGTTCGCAGGCTTCGAGGCCGTTCAGTAATTCGGCGGAAGACTCGGCGGCTTGATGCAGGTCGAAATAAAAGCTCGCAAGGCCCAGCTTTTGCGCCTCGTGGCAGCAAGCCTGGAGCAGGTGGCTCTTGCCGAGGCCGGCTTGTCCCCAGAGAAAAATGAAGGTTTCGCCGCTGCCGTCGACGCAGTGTTGCAGATGATTTACGACGGCCGAATTTACGCCCGGAAAAAAATCCTGGAACGTTTGATTGGCCCTGAATACGAACTGCAACGGCAGTTGTTTTGCCATGATTCAGCGGGCTTTCCCGCGAGAACGGAGCGCCAGCGCCGAACCGAAAAACAGCAGCAGGCTGAACAGGATTTCAGACCCCGCCAGCCAGCGGGCGCCGGCATTCGCGTAAATTTCGACCGCGCCGTGCGCGAAATACAAGAGACTGATGAAGCCGGCCCAGGCATAGCTTTTCGGATTGAACGCCAGCAAGCCGCGCACCAACAGCAACAGCGGCGTCACCGTGACGATCAGCACCAGTGCGATCGGTATTTGCGGTGCAGCCGCCAGTACGGTAGGCCACAGCATCATCAGCGCGAACAGCCCGAAATAACCGGTGAGCGTCAGGTAACGAAAGGTCTGCGCCATCTTGTTCAATCCGGCATTCCCGCCTTCAGCGCTTTGGCGGTGAGCGCGAGGCGTTTGCCGAGCGCCCGGCACAACGTCTTTTCGGGGTCGCTGAGCCGCGAATTCTTCTCTTCCAGATGGCTCGGGCCATACGGCGTGCCGCCCGATGTGGTCTCGCGCAGCGCCGCCTCGGTGTAGGGCAGGCCCACCAGCAACATGCCGTGATGCAGCAGCGGCAGCATCATCGACAACAGCGTACTCTCCTGGCCGCCGTGCAGGCTGCCGGTCGAAGTGAACACGCCGGCCGGTTTGCCCGCCAGCGCGCCCGAAAACCAGATCGGGGTCGTGCTGTCGAGGAAATATTTCAACGGCGCGGCCATGTTGCCGAAATGGGTCGGACTGCCCAGCGCCAGGCCGTCGCAGTTTTTCAGATCGTCCAGCGTCGCATACACCGGGCCCTGCGCGGGAATCCGTTCGGCGGTTTTTTCGCATACCGCGGACACGTCGGGCACGGTCCTGATCACCGCCTCCGCGCCGTCGACCGATTCGACGCCGCGCGCGATCTGCATCGCCATGTCGGCGGTCGCGCCGTTCCGGGAGAAATAAAGCACCAGGATTTTGGTCATCGTTACAGGATCGCGAGGATGTTTTCCGGCGGCCGGCCGATCGCGGCCTTATCCCCGATCACCACGACCGGGCGTTCGATCAGAATCGGGTTCTCGACCATCGCGCGGATCAGCGTCTGCCGGTCCAGCGATTTGTCGAACAGGTCCAATTCATCGTAAGGCTTCTCTTTTTGGCGCATCAGGTCGCGCGGTTCAATCCCAAGTTTTTGCAGTATCTCGTCGAGTTCTTCCGCGCTCGGCGGATTTTTCAAATATTCGACAATTTCCGGTTCAATACCCTTGTCCCGCAACAGTTGCAGCGTTTCCCGGGATTTGCTGCAACGCGGATTATGATAAATTTTAACTTTCATAACGGCTGCCTTTGGCGCTTCGGCGCTCTTTCAAATAAAAAAGTTATAATAACATTTCTCGCACAAACTCTCGCTGAAAAAGGGGTTATCTTGACAACACGCATTGCGGATCGCCTAGCCGATCGTACCAAACAATACTGGCTGCTCGCCCGCTTCGACCGGCCCATCGGCACGCTGATTCTATTATGGCCGACGCTGTGGGCGCTCTGGATCGCAGGCCGCGGCAAGCCGGATGCGCTGGTGTTCACGGTGTTTTTCCTGGGCGTGGTGCTGATGCGGGCCGCCGGCTGCGTGATCAACGATTATGCCGACCGCGATTTCGACCCGCATGTCGAACGCACCAAACAGCGCCCGATCGCGGCCGGCCGCGTCCAGCCGAAGGAAGCATTGATCCTGTTCGCGGTGCTGACTTTAGTGTCGTTCGGCCTGGTGCTGCTGATGAATCCGTTCACGATAGGGCTGTCGTTCATCGGCGCCTTTCTCGCAGCCAGCTATCCGTTCATGAAGCGCTTCACGCATCTGCCGCAGGCCTACCTCGGCATGGCGTTCGGCTGGGCGGTGCCGATGGCGTTCGCGGCGCAGACGAACACGATTCCTTTGGTCGGCTGGTTATTGTATCTGGCCGTGCTGCTCTGGGCGCTGGTTTATGACACGATGTACGCGATGGTCGACAAGGACGACGACCTGAAGATCGGCGTCAAGTCGACCGCGATCCTGTTCGGCGATTATGACCGCCACATCATGGGCGCCTTGCAGATCGTGATGCTGGGCCTGTTGGTGATCGTCGGGCGCATGGAGGGCCTGGGGCTCTATTATTACGCCGGACTGTCGGCAGCGGCGGGGCTTGCGGTTTACCAGCAGAAACTGATTTTCCACCGCGAAAAAACGCTTTGCTTCAAGGCATTTTTGAATAACAACTGGTTTGGTCTGGCGGTTTTTATCGGGTTGGTGCTGGATTATCTGATTGTTTAGACGGATGGATGAGAAGGCCTCATGAACTCGTTACATAAAATTCCTTCTCGGTGTAAAACTCTGGGCTTTAACTGAAGGCTTAAAAAATTGACCTTAACTTAAATCCGACATCAATAGGCAGGCTTCGACCCATTAGAGACTATCGCAAGATTTTTATCAATAACCGCAAACGGGTTTATTGCTGATAGTCGGATGGGTAGAGCAAAGCGAAACCCATCAAAAAAGCCATAACCGTAAACAAAAGACGTCCGAATATGTCATACAATATCGTGTCAAACATGACGGATAAACGATGGGTTTCGCCTATCGCCTCTACCCATCCGCGCTTTACCTAGCTAATCGTAATCGCAATAAGCTTCCACTATTTTTCCATCATCAATTCTTACGACAATATTGACCGGTTCTAATTGAGCGTGTTGCATAGATGACAATGCATCTAATTCAGTTTTTATAAAATCTAAGCTCTGACCAAGTCTATCTGAAAAGATATCATTCGATTTAAGTAGATCAAGCTTGCGCTGATTTGAAGTTTTTTTTGCGGGAAAAAATAATGATATTTCCATTTCTTTAATCCTTGTTTCAATGTTTTTATCCGTTTCAAACCACTTGCTCATTATAGTATCAATAAATTTTAGCAAATCCTCTCTGCGCTTCGTTTTAATACGCTCTTCTTCTGGAAAGGCAGATATTAATTTTAATCCACATGCCCTGGCTTTTAAGCAAATAATCAATTGCTCGAATATGCTGTAAATATAATATTGATAATCCTTCATATGATCTCCTTCATCTGATTTTTGTATTTTAAAAATAGCATCCTCAATGTCGGACATAAAATGCTTCTGAATGTCAATGAGTTTAGTTTCTTGTGCTTCAATCTGCTGCCGAACATGAATGGGGAACTCACCATTAAATACAGCAGGTGCAACCTGCTCAAAATACTCAACTGCACCCAAAACCTTCCCTTTTCTTTCCCTTTCTTGAAATGACTTAATATCATCAATGGCTTGTTTTATGCGGCTCAACTTTTCATTAATATCCGCCAAATGTTTTTGTGCAACAATTACAGATGCAATTTGGAAAAGTGCGGCAGAATTTACTAAATTTGAAAGAGCAGGGGTATCTTTGATGCGTAAATTTTCTTTTATTCCATATTTTCCTTTCTTTGTTACCCCCATTATAAATGCACAAACGCCATTTTTATCTTTGCGTGGGGTACATTCAAGAATATTTGCCAGAGTTCCGTCATTGTGAAACATTTGAACATAGAAGCTAGTTGCCACGTTGTTTGCAATAAAAAAACTTGGTACAGCCTGAAAAAGCGGGTTTAATTGGCTAATGCCAGATTCAGATGTCTCAATTTTGGTCGCCTTCCTATGAGTTGGAAGTGACTTTATTGGTGTAATAGTTACCAGCGGTTTTTCGGATGCTTCGTCAATGAGAATTATGGCCTCTTCCCATTCGGTGAATGGGGTGTTTTGGGATAAGGCTGCGTGATTTCTAGACTCGATAGATTCCATCGCCTCTAGTATATTTGATTGCTTGCCATTAAGTGTGTCTAATATATTTTTTCTTAGAAAGGCAATATACAATACACATGGGAACGTTACCCTAAAATTAGTGTCCGTCATCATTCTTATTCTTATTAATTCAGATAATGCACTTTCAATAATTGATTCAGTTCCATTTTTCAAGTCTTTAAAGGTACTGGCTATAATTGATCCAGCTTGCTCTTTTACGTCTTTAAATGAATTTGTCTTAACCAAATCAGCTCTACTTTTGATGTCTTTGAATGTGCTGGTTATCGACTCTGTTCCGTCTTTCAATGAACTAGTTACAATCAAATTAGCTCCATCTTTTGCGATTTTCAATTTATTAGCTATAATTGATCCAGCTAAATCTTTGACGTCTTTGATGAGTTCTTTAGGTTGTTGCCGCTCAATGAACTCCTCCAGCTGAACTTGGGTTAAGTCATTCACGCTTTTTCCAAAACATTTAGATAGCAATTCTAATTCATTATTTACAATTTTTTCTTTCTCATGTGGAATATTTAATATATCGCAAATATTATTAACGATATTGTCGTATGTCGCTTCACCAAAATAGCAGATTCCATCTGCTATTTTTTGATAGTATTTTTTGTGATTTGGGCTGTGACTCTTATAATCGATATCTTTAGAAAGTGAGTTTGACTTTTCACTTGTGATAGTTTTTACAAGAACATCTAATTCTTCGTTATTACAAATGGAGAGCAATTTATACAAGTCTCCATTTTCAATTTTAGTTTTTATGATATGATTTTTATGTGTGTTCATAGACTATCTTTATTTATTTTATAATTTGTAAAGACTATAAGGTTGGGTGCTCAACCATACACCTAATTATTGAGCGACTGACTGCTTTTGGCCGGTCTGCGACCATGAGTTCATGCTCGCTTAACTGCTTATGGCAAGTGTTGGACGAAGCCGCTAACGCGGAGAAAGCGGGCTTAGTCGAAGCCAAAAGAATGTAGCCATAATTATGACTGCAACAGCATAAACGAATTGACTCGATTCAAGCATTAATTTGCATCTTGTTTAAACCAGGGCTTCGAGGTACACTTCATTACATGGAAATCGCACAAAAATGCCAAATACCCAACTCGTTGATTTTCTTACAAACCCATCTCAAAAAAGATATTTTCTTAGTATCTCAAATATCATAGGCTGTCAAGCCTTACTTTTAGTCCATACATTCCAGTTTTTTTACCACCGTTTAGCAGGGCCGGGCTTGTCCAACAAACGGTTCAGATTGTGGTTCGCTTCGCTCTCACAATCTAACCTTATTCGTTATCCACCGATCTAAGGGGGCATTCTAAGCCTCTTTATCTTTTTCCATTAATGAGCTTTGCCTTATTGAATGTCGAATTGCAGGCTGGCGAGCTTAGCGTATAGCCCGCTCTGTTTGCGTAAATCCTCCGGAGCGCCGGTTTCGACGATACGGCCCTGGTTCAGGACGATGATACGGCCGACCTTCTTTACCGTGGCCAGCCTGTGCGCAATGATCAGGGTGGTACGCCCCTGCATGGCCGTGTTCAAGCCTTCCTGCACCAGGATTTCGGATTCCGCATCCAGGGCGCTGGTGGCTTCGTCGAGCAGCAAAAGCGGCGCATTTCTCAAAATCGCCCGAGCGATGGCGATACGCTGGCGTTGCCCGCCGGACAAGCGGGTACCGCGTTCCCCCAGAAAGGTCTGATAGCCTTCCGGCAGGCGGTTGATGAATTCTTCCACTTGCGCCGATTTTGCGGCGGCGATGACTTCATCATCGCTGGCATCAGGGCGGCCGTAACGAATATTTTCCAGGGCATTGGCCGAGAAGATCACCGGATCTTGCGGCACGATCGCAATCCTGTTGCGTAATTCCTGTAAGGAAAGTTTGCGAATGTCCTGCCCGTTGAATCGAATGGCGCCATCCGATACTTCGTAGAAACGCAATAACAGCTGGAACAGGGTGGACTTGCCCGCACCGGAAGGGCCGACAAACGCGATGCTCTCGCCCGGCGCGATAGCGAGCGTGATGCCTTCGAGCGCGGCCGTCTGCATGCGCGACGGGTAACGGAAAGTGACATGGTCAAAGCGAATCTCGGCTATTTCGGGGAGCAGCAGCGGTTGCGGCACATTGGCTTCGACGATGGCGGGTTGGGCATGGAGCAGTTCCAGCAGGCGTTCGGTTGCCCCGGCCGCCCGCATGATATCGCCCCAGACTTCCGCCAGGGTGCCGACCCCGCCCGCGACCAGGACTGCATACAGCACGAAGGACGCCAGTTGTCCGCCCGTCATGCTGCCCGCTTGCACCAGGTTCGCGCCGACCCACAGCACGAAAATGATCGATCCCATCACGGCCATGATGATCAGCGCCGTCAGCGCCGCACGCACCCGGGTACGCCGGATGGCGGTCTTGAAACTCACTTCCGTACGCTCGGCGAAGCGTCGGGTTTCTCGCTGTTCCTGGGTATAGGCCTGGACCGTCGGCACCGCGTTCAGAATCTCGCCGGCCAGTGCCGAGGCATCCGCTATTTTGTCCTGCGATTCGCGGGAGAGCTTTTTCACTCGGCGGCCGATCGCAAAGATGGGCAGCGTCAATAAAGCCATCAGACCCAGATTCAGGGAGAACAGATGCAGACTGGTCACCGCCAGCATGACCATGCCACCCACAAACTGGAACAGGCTTCTGAGGCCCATCGAAACGGAGCTGCCGACCACGGTCTGGATCAGGATGGTGTCGCCGGTCAGGCGCGACAGTACCTCGCCGGTTTGCAAAGTCTCGAAAAATTGCGGTGATTGCACCAGCACCCGCGCATACACCGCTGTGCGCAGATCCGCCGTGACTCGCTCTCCTATCCAGGTCACGGTGTAATATCGCGCCGAAACGGCCAACGCCCACAGGCTCGCCAATCCGAACAGAACCGCGAAGCGCCCGTTCAGGCTCAGCGAACCCAGCAGCCCGGCGCCGGCGTGTTGCCGTTGCCCGAAACCGAAATCGATCAGATCGCGAAACGCCAACGGCACCAGCAGGATGGTGGCCGAACCGAGGCACAGCAGCACAAAAGCCAGCGCTATTCTGCCGCGGTAGGGGCGCAGGAAAGGCCACAAAGCCTTCAGGGAAGACAGGCGTCGAGGGGAGTCGGGTTGGATCGATTTCGAGAGTAACATCCGTAGCCGGTGTTTGAGGGGCCGGGTTTCATTTTCTCATGGCTTCGGGAGTCGAAACGAGAAAATATTTGCGAGGGGAATTAACCTGAGAATCTCTTCGGAATATGGCAGCGGAATTTGCTATTGTATAACCTCACCGCTAAGCGATTGAGGAGGGCATGATGAAGTCATCTATTCTGATACTTCTGATTCTGGGT
>Ga0208883_100547_pt1 | contig 8962 bp, 9 predicted proteins | sample LakWasMet43_HOW7_2_FD_183881 | JGI IMG/M metagenome (GOLD analysis project Ga0208883, IMG submission 183881) | Freshwater sediment methanotrophic microbial communities from Lake Washington under simulated oxygen tension - Sediment Metagenome... | ecosystem: Environmental > Aquatic > Freshwater >...
AACGCCGGCAAAGTTATTTTCGTTCCGTACAACACCATAGCGGTTAAGCTAAAGAGAAATATCTCAAACGATCTGGAAGTAAATACCAATGCCGCCTTTGCTAAATTAGAGTTAAATACTCTTACCGCTTTAGGTTCAGCTGCCAATATAGGATTTGATGGAGTTGAGTTCTCTTTCAATGGAAACCCTATTGGCCCAGAAACTAAGATGGTAGAACTACTTGTTGTAAGAGAAGGCATCGAGCCAGGTAAAGCAGAATCCTTTATTAAACAGGCTAAGCTTTCTAAACATGTAAAAGTGTATATGTCTAAAGTCGCTGATTTTGATCCAGGAGAGATTCCTCAATTCGGAGAAATTCCTCCGGAGCAAGCTTCTATGTGGGACTTTGACAAAGGTGACGGTTTAGCACCTAAACTTAAGCAATCTCTAGAAACTCAGGATCCTCAAACAGTAGAGGCTACTATTATCTCAGAGTTGCTTCAAGTATCGAATATGAAAGAATACGTAAAAGAGTACATGCCGGACATCAAAGAATGTATCGACAAACTAGGCCGCACCTTATTCCTATCTAGACTTAATATGACAGAACTAGGCAAGTCTCATAGCGCTTCTGAAGTAATGTCTTTCATTGCTAACTTGAGAAACGTATATAGAATGTTAGGCGACAATTACGTAAAATTGGAGCAGATGGTTGCGGATTCAGAAACCCCGACCGAGTAATAGATGTTTAATCTAAGAGCTAGACTAATACGGAATGAAAAAACAGGCGAGGACTCTAGGGTAGATGAAGTTTTACAGAACCCAGAAGGTCCTCTAGCTGCGTTGTTAAAAAAAGCTGATGCTCTAAATAAAAATAAACTAAAAAAAGGCTATATAGAATCATCCCTTATGTGCTCTAACAACATAAAGGATATTGCAGATATTCTTGAATTACCAGAAGATTTAATAGAAGTCTATGCGGCTTTTTACTTCGACGTAGTTGAAGCAGACAGGCTGAGTAAAATAGACCACATAGAAGGCCTAAACGATAAAAACGAAGCTCTTCTTAAAATGTGGGCTTTGAGCCATGGCCTAGAGTTTATTAAATGGAGACTTGGGTATAGGATTACTATTTCCCCAGTAGAAGGTTTACATGATCTTTTCTCTACTTGCATATACAAGTCTAAAGAAGCTATGTTTAGTCCTTCTTCTACAGAAGCAAGTAAAGAAAGCACCAAATGGGCTAAGCTAAGTACTGATATTGGCCGCTTACTTAAACTTTGGGTTATGGATAGCGGAGCTGCTAAGAAAGATCTTGAGATAGCCATCCGGGAAGTAGTCCCAGATTTTGATGGACTAGATAGTTTATTAGCTGAAGAAAAAGTGATACAGACATTGGCAGACAGTATGTTTAACACAACAGTGCCTGATATAGAAGCGTCATTAGACGAATTAAATAAACCAGAAGAGGAATAGACATAACATGTCATATGAATTAACCCCTGAAAACTTACAAGGAATAGCAGTACGATGTGCTGCTGCCTTTATGTCTAAGCAAGCATCTTTATCAGGAGCTATTGCTAAAGAAGCACAGGCTTTGGAATTAAATCCAGAACAGATTAAAAGGGCTATCGAAACCACGAATACTGTGGCATACTTACGTCAGCTTCAAGATGCTTCAGACAGAACTTTCGAGTTCCCTTTAGCAGATTATAAAGAAGTCATTGCTCATATGGTTTTACCAGAGAAGCGAGCTGAAGAAACTTCTGACGAAAAGGATACAAAAGAAAAAGATGAGAAGGTCTCAAAGGAGGATGATGATAAATCAGACTCTAGCAAAGATAAGAAAGAAGCCGACGACAAAGATGAGGATTCTAAAGACAATAAAGAAAGCCCTTCATTCTCTGAGCAAGAGAAAGTCGCCATGCTTAAAAAAGAAACCCTCCGTTGCGTACAAGTAATGGAGAAAATGGCGGTTGATAAAGAAGGCTTAAAAATTGAATTAGAGAAGGCAGCTAGTAAGGTTGCTCGAGATGAGTGCGCTTTTGAAAAGATTGCATATTACATTGGAAAAGATGAAGCTCCTAAGCTGCTCAAATTATGCGGCCTGGAAAAACAAGCTACGTTTAATTCAGTGTTTACTGATAAAGATTTAAAAGACGTCTCTCGTTTATCAGCTATCTACAAAGAAGCATCGGCTTTAGTAGCTAAAGAAACAGAGATGTCAGAGTTTTTACAAAAGTCAGCAGCAGTACTAGAAAAACAGGCTTTGGTTGGGCTAGCGGGTAGAGCTATTGGTGCGTCTATTCGGGGAGTAACAAACTTGGCAACTGCTCCAGTAAAAGGTGTTGCTAAAAACTTTGGAAAGTTCTCGGAGTCAGCTAAGGCGAAAGGTCTTACTCCAAAAGAAGGAGCTGCTAACTTCGATAAGATAAAATCTACTCAGGGAGCTGACGCAGCTAAGAAATTCTATAACGGAGCTAGCCCTAACACCCTTCATCGTAAGGGCTTTTTAGGAACAGCCGATGTAGCCATTACGGCATCAACTGGATTAGCAGCAACCCACAACACAAATGTGTGGGATACATTACAAAAAAATCATTAGGGAAAAGAACATGTTAGATAAAATAAGAGCGTTAGCTATGGAAAAATTTGCTTCAGAGGCTGAAGTAAACGCGTTTATGGAAGGCTTTGAGAAAGAAGCTTCTTTAGGATTAACAGGCCCGTTATACAAGGCTTCAGGTATACTCGATAAAGCGTTATCCTCTTCAGCTATCACAAATCCTTTAGGCGCTTTAGCCGTAGGTTTAGCAGGTGCTGCTATTGCAAAAGGTATCCATTCTACTTACTCAGGTGTTTCTAATGCAGTTTTGAATTCAAAGTTTGAATCAGCATTAGCTCAGGTAATGAGTACAAATAGAATCATTAAAGGTGCTGATCCAGTAAAGGTTAAGCAGTATGCATCAACGGTTTTCAACTTTGCTCCTCACGTAGCTGCAGACCCTAACTTACTGTCATTCACTTTAGCAAATATCGTTCAAGGCGAATCAGGTATTGACTTAGTGACTATTAAAAACTTAACAGACCTAGAAGGTCGTTATAAAGACAATAATTCAAGAACTCCTCTTTTAGGCGTAAGATAATAAATGTTAAAACTTTTAAAGACGGCTCACGACCATAAGTTAGAAGACCCAGAGATCTCTATCCTGGATCTTTCTGATTATCAAGCCGGTCTTGAGAAAAAAGCAGCCCACTCTGATATTATGGCATTCGTAGACTCTCTTTCCCCAAAAGAGGGTTTTACCTATTTACATATCAATGCTATGACTGCAGGGGAATATCATGGAAGTAATCGAAATGCTGATTTTTTCCCTGAAGAAAACCTAAGGAATTACCATAAAACCTTCGAAACTTCTCCTGCGTATGTGTATCGTTCCCATATCAATAAAGACCCAAATCGTTCATACGGCAAAGTTATCTTTGCAGTGTATAACGAATACATGCATAGGGTCGAGCTTATTGCGGAATGCCCTAATGAACTCGTAGATGATATTAATAGACGAATTGCAGCCGGAGATTTTCCTACTACATCAATGGCATGTAAGACCCCTTGGGATACATGCTCTATTTGTGGAAATAAGGCTAAAACCCGTCAAGAGTATTGTTCTCACTTATCTACTCAACTTGGTAAACTTTACCCTGATGGTAGAAAAGTATATGCTATCAATGACGCCCCTCTTCATTTCTTCGATATCTCTATCGTAGTTAGACCTGCGGACGTGAATAGCTCTATCCTTCAAAAGGTAGCTAATGAGGATCTTATTGGTTCTGCAGAACTTGCTGAATTAGAAGGCCTTACAGAGCAACAATTCCAAGAGAAATCAGCTGAGCTAAAAAAATGGTCTGAGTTCATTAAAGAAATCTCTGATGGCGTTGTTATGGACTCGGCTACTAATCCAGTAGATTTATTATCTAAAGCAGAAGACCTTCCTCTTCATACTATTGAACATTTACATGGCTTCGATATTAATGAAGTTCTTACAGCCTTAGCTGATCTAGGTATCTCCCCTTCTGTAGAGTACTTGGCGGAGCTTATCGCCCGTAAATCTCTAGGAGAAGGCTACGAAGGTATCGGGGCGTTAGCTGAAGAGTTTATTCATGGAATTTCTCATGAAAGCAAAGTTCCCGTACAAAGATACCATGAACCTTTAGAAGTGAACTCCAATATCTATACTGCACTTTCACCTTATGTTATCAGAAGTTCTTTATTCCCAGAAGTAATTGAGAAAAGAGCCTCTGGTATTGGATATGCAGGACTAGGTCCTCAGGTAGAACCTTTGCCTTCAGAAGAGTCAATTACACAACAGCATATTCAAGCAGCTAACACCTTAACTCAAAATTATGGTAAAGTATTGCTTGGATTAGGCGTGGCTGCGTTACTCGCCAAGTACTACATATCACATCAGATTGAAAAGAAATTAAATTCTGAGAAATATGAGTTACCGAAAAATAACGTTAAAATAGTTATTATCAAGAAAGCTTCCGATTACACGGTAGCTGCGAATCTTAGCAAGGTTGCTTTACATCAAAGTCTTCCTAGTCAAAGCTCTTACGCAGAAACAGGTAATAGTGCATCTAAATTCACTGTAATGAATAAGTTTGTACGAAGAATTCTTAAACGAACAAAAAGCTCTGTAGGCAGAAAATTAGCAGGTATTCTGCGATTAGTAGGTTTTGGAGCAAATGCAAGTGACAACATATTATAAAAGGAATATATAAATGTCTTTAAATCTAAACAGTCTTTTAGCAGATTTAGAAGCGAACTCTTCAGCTTTAGAAAAATCAGCAGCAGATACTACTACAGTAGCTCCTGCAGTTGCTGACGAATTTGCTTCTGTATTAACTAAAAAAGCAGAACAAGATCTAACTAAAGAAGCTCATGCTCAAGGTGAGTTATTAGCTAAACAATTGTTAGAGAAATTCGCAAACCAAATCATCGTTAACGACGGTGAGAACAAAGCAGAAGATGACACTAAAGTGGTTGCTACTGCTCCTGGCGTTGTAGAAGACGTATTAAAAGCTACGGTAGAAGAAGGTCTTGACCGTGGTGCAACATCAGAAGATCGCGTTGACGCTAAAGTTGACGAGGGCATGGGTTCTCCTTCAGGCGACCCGTTACCAGCCGATGGTAATCAATTAATCAATAAGGAAGCAGAAATGTCAAACAAAAGCATTGCACAGTATATTTTACAAAAACTGGCTGAAGAAAATGGCGCTCCAGTAGGTACAGCTGGCTCTACAGCAGAAGCCCCTAACGCTGCTCCAGTTAACCAGATTCAAATCAATGATGTAGCTAACGTTGCTGCTGATGACGCTAAGGTTCTTCCTTTGCCAGCTACTGAAGGTACTATCTCTAACATCTTAGATGCTATCGTAGCTCGTGCTAAAGCACAAGGTGCAGGTTCAGATGACTTGGTTAATAGCGATACTGGCGTAACTCCTGCTCAACGTGATGACGAAGCTGTAGAAAAAGCTGCTGCTGTTTCAGCATTAGTAGGTGAAGGCATGGACTTCGAAATGGCTGTGGACTTGGTTAAACAAGCTGAAGCTGAACTGAAGGTAGATGCTTTTGAGCAAGAAAAGCAAGCTGCTCTAGGTACGCTGATGGAAGCAGGTGTGGACTTTGATTCTGCAGTAGCTTTGATCAAACAAGCTGAAGAGGATCTTAAAGTAAATTTTAATCAAGGCACCATCGACAAGGAAGCTGGTTTAGTTGATGGTGCCCTTAAAGCTACTATTAATGCTGGTAAATCATTAGGTGCTTCTGCAAAGGCTGCTAAGCCTGCTCTTAAAACCTTAGCAACTGGCAAAGCTCCTGCAGGTTCTCTGATTACCCCTGGGGCAGGTTCCAATCGTGCAATTGCAGGTAAAGCTCTGTTGAAAAACCGTGCCGTACAAGCAGGTGCTGGAGCTGCTGCACTAGGAGCAACTGTACTAGGTTCAGGTAGCCGCGAGAAGCAGGCTAAAGAAGTTACAGATGCCCAGGCGTGGAAAGCTACCGGTAAGGCCTATGGCCGTTCAACCCTAGAAGGAATTGGGGGAAGTTTTGGTGGAGCTGCTATAGCAGGTGCACTTACCCATAATCCTGTAGCCGCTGTCGGAGGTGCCGCACTAGGTGCAACCCTAGGTACACTGCATGGTGCAAAAGCATCTATCAAAAACTCTTTGAAGAAACAGACTGAGAAGAAAGCAGCATTTGATGCATTGATTGAATCAGGTATCGATTTCGAAAAAGCAGCTGAACTAGTAACTGAAGCAAGCAAAGCAGTTTACGGAGAATAAGGATAGGGGAGAAATCCCCTTTCTTAACTATGAATAAATACTTAGAAAAAATATCTCAGTTACATATCTCTGATGAAACCAAACAGACTGCTCGTACCTTTGCAGAGTCAACCGCACTAAGTCTACCTTTGGCCATAGCTGGAGGTAAGCTAGGGCATATAGCCGGGGCTAAATTCGGTAAGCCTAGCCTAGGTACTTTCGTAGGATCTCACGTAGTAGGAGGTTTAGGGGAAATCGCAGCTCTTAAACATGGTTTTGATACCCACTCCAAAAAGATTAAGGAAAACAAATAATGAATGAATTTAAAGACCAGTTTATTAAGGCTTACGAGCTTGAGAAAACTGCCTACGTAAATTACGTAACGTCTTTTTCAGGTTCAGGTATCTCTACGTTAGTTCGTGGAGGTATGGACTTTGAAAAAGCAGCAAGTCTTATTAAAGAGGCTTGTGAACAAGACAAATCTACTATTGCTTATAGATCTAATATCTTGGCGTTTGAGAAGGCTGCTGAGTATATTTCTCAACTAGAGGCTAAGCTTGAAAGTTTAGAGAAAGTTGCTGAGAAAGCTGAAGAAGTTATTGCAGCTGATCCAAATAACCCTTTAACTAAATTAGCTTCAATCGGTTTTACTCCAGAAGAAATTGAACATATGTCGAGTCTTCCTGAAAACCTAATTGAAAAAGTTGCATCTTCAAACTCACCATACAATATGGGAAGTGCTGTGGGTGTGCCTCGTGAGAAAACAGATCCCCTACTTGAATTTATATTAGGGTAAACTCTGTAGAAGAGACTATATGAATAAATACCTAGAAAAGATTGCAGCAAATTACTTAGTAGAAATCCCTACTTCTAATTGGTCTCCCCTTATAAATGCCTCTAAACTTTCTTTAGACAAAAATGAATATGAATCGTTTAACAGGGACGTTAATAAAAACTGGACTGGTAAGAGACAGCTGGGTTTCGGGGTTGCTAATGGGGTAGTTGGGGCAGGATATGGAGCTCTTTTAGGGGCTCTAGTAGCGAACCTAATTGAAGGCCCTCAATCTACAATGAAAGGCGCTAAATTAGGAGGCTCTCTGGGCGGTGCTTTAGGGGCCGTATACGGAGTAAAAGGGTCTCATGATTTCACTAAAGCAGAGTCTTTAAAAAAATACTTCCCTGAACTTAATAATTCCAGAGAAGATATGTAAATATTTTTACCAATCTAAAAAACCAGGTTAAACTATAGATATAAGCAAGACAATTTTTATACTCAAGTCAGGGAGATGATCCTGATAAACATATCAAGGTAAGCCAAGACGGCTTATTAAATTTAAGGAAATTTTAAAATGGCAAAAATGGAATATACAGCAGAGATCTTACGTGGTTGGCCAGCAGATGGTGCACGTGAGCGTCAAGAGCTGATTAAACAGGGTTCTGTTCTTAGTAACGGTGACGTTGTTGAAATGCAAGCAGACGGTACTGTGGACAAAGTTTCAGCTACTGCAAATAAACGCGTTGGTCTAGTTATCCGTGGTAATGGTGACAGCCAATCAGGTGCAAATGCTAACGGTCTATTTATGACTCCTCAGCCAGCTAAAACAGTTACTGCAATGTCATGGTCAGGCGGCGTTGTTACAGTTACTGTTACAGGTCACGGTTATGCTACAGGTAACATCGTTACTATCGCAGGCGTAACTCCAGCTGGTTACAATGGTGCTTACTCAGTTACTGTTACAGGTGCTAACACATTTACATACGCTTTGGCTTCAAACCCAGGTGCTGTAACTGTTCAAGGCACTGCTACGCAAACTTCAACACGCTCAGGCTCAGGTAAAGCTTTAGTTCTTTGGGGCAATTACATCGCTCGTGTATCAAACTACACAGCAGGTGCATACGTTCCAGGTTCTCCAGTTACTGCAGTTAGTGGTAAATACTCACTAGCTAACGGTACTACTGACCCAGAAGTAGGTTTCGTGTTACGTGTACAAGCTGCAAGTGGTACAGAAACTGCACACTTAACTATCGTTGCATTCTAAGGAAATATAAATGAACTATAACACTGAAACAGTAAACGTACAGTTTCTAAACCAAACATTCTTGGACAAACTTGACCAAGGATTGACTAAAGAAGCGGGCGTGTCAATGTCAGCTTTCGTACGTCAGAAACTACGTGAGGACGGTTTTACTCGTAAGATTTTACCTCCTTCAATGGTTACAGCTGCTGAGTTGGATCGCCAACTTACAGAAGAGCCAACAATTATCGTGGAAAAAGAGCCAGATTCAGTTGCGGCATACTTGCCTTTCTTGGGTCGTCCTGAACCACGTTATTTTACTGGTGCTCGTTACCCAGTAAGCTTTGGTAAAATTCAATCAGCTGAATTTAAGAAAAGCAAATTTGAGTTAGCTACATACCGTACAGATATCCGTACTGTATTGCAAGAAAACTCAGTTAAAGATTTGCAAAAACAAGAAGATGAAAACTTCTACTCTAGCTCAGTTGCTATTGCTCAGGCAAATGGTAACTACTACAACGTAGGTGGCGGTCTGACTGTTCCTAACTTGATGCAAGCTGTGAAATACTTGACACAACGTCAAGTACCAGTAGGCACAATCCTAATGACTCAAAGCTTGTATGCTGACTTGTTAAAACAACCAGCTA
>Ga0208883_100549_pt1 | contig 8933 bp, 14 predicted proteins | sample LakWasMet43_HOW7_2_FD_183881 | JGI IMG/M metagenome (GOLD analysis project Ga0208883, IMG submission 183881) | Freshwater sediment methanotrophic microbial communities from Lake Washington under simulated oxygen tension - Sediment Metagenome... | ecosystem: Environmental > Aquatic > Freshwater >...
CTTTGATTGATGAAGCTGAAATCAAACAGGCGGATACGCCGGTGCCTTTCGATAAAGACGCGTTACGGTCTTTGGAACGCGTGCCAAAAGACGTTCAGCGTCAGCTTAAGTCGGACTATGGCTCATTGACCAATGCCGTTAAGGCGGGTATCCGGGCGCAACGCTATGATGGCAAATGGCGGGCCGTGCTGCCTGGGTAGCCGGTTTCGTGCGGTGGCGTTAGGCTGCCCACGCGAGACAGGAAGTCGAGCATCCGACCGGCGCTTTTCCGGTCGGATATAGCCGGAAAAGAACCTTGAGCGAAGCTTGGAACGTTGAACCCGGCGTAACAAGGGATTTCGGGCTTTTCTGACTGAGATAGACTGCTTTTTATTATCAACCGCTTTTATAAACCTTGCGGGTGTGCCAGTCGTAACGTCTACAGGCGCAAGGCGCTTAAGGGTCGATCTTTAACGTGGTATCCGAGACTTCGCATAATGTATATTTCTGACAGTTGAAATTATCCGATTTCAGCTCATAGAACGACGACATTAACGATGTCGTTAGCACAATCGTCGCCGCTATTCCTGCCCGTTTTGACAAGGCAATCCACGCCTTTTTTGTCTCTCCTTCGCTTCTGGCTATCGCCGCCGCTATTAATATTTCGCTAGGGTCTATCTCTAAAATTTCGGCCATTTTTATTGCCGCTTCATCGCTTACCCTTCCGTTTTTTCGTATCACTGACACGCATTCTTTGCGGACGCCCATTCTTTTTGCTGTTGCATAGTCGCTGCCTGTAATTTCTTTTAAATCATCGACATATGCCGTAATCGTTTTCATTTCCGTGCCTCCGGGTTAATTTGAAATTAACTGTACACTTGATTTTTTAAAAAACAAGGTTAATCTGTGATTGACGGTTAATCGTGAATTAACCATTTTTTAAACATCATTGAGGCCAGCCAATGAACGATTATCAACTTGTTTTAGACGCGGAAGCCCTGCTTGATCGGCTCAAAATTCCCGCGATCCGCGCCGCTTATCCTTCTTGCCGTCTTTATCCGGCAATTCTTCGCGCTTATTGTCGTTATGCTCGGCGTTTTTATGTTCATTATTTGACCGTTCCGTCATTTCCGGCCGACGCTGGCCGCTCCCCTGACCAGTCGGCCGTAATCGGGCAGGGGGGGCAACTAATGAACGCACTCGAACGCCAAGCCGACATGCTTTTCCGCCGGATTACTCGCAAACTCGAATCCGATTATTTTTCAATGTCGATTACTCGTCGCGATCGCATGAAACACGCAAAGGACCGCGCTTTTAGCCGTGCTGTTCGTCGCTCTCGTTTGCTCAAAGGGGTTAACTAATGTCATTTCACTTAATGAGCAATTTTGCCCTGACTCCAGAGCAACATCAAAAAATCTTGTACGGCGATTATTTCAACGGTGTTGACGCGCCTTTGAAAACGACTTTGCAAGTCAAAATCGAGCGGTCATGGGCGAACGAACAGGCGAGAAGAAAAGCTTCTTTGGTTCATGTCGTAAATATTGAAAAATCCGAGACAGACACGCAGGCCGGCTTGCCGGCCGGCGTGGATGGCTTGGATTTTGAAGTGCCCGTACCTGTAACACGGGCACTTAGTCTCACGGGTGATACTAACCATGAAAAATCATGCTAGTCGATTGGGTTACCGCTTATGTCTCTATGGACACAATCGGCACCGATTATTGGCAAAAACTCCGCTTGTTGACTGAGCGCGTTATGAGATTCAAACCTACTGAGGTATCGCATGGCAGTGATGATTGTTTCTTCCTCATTGACCGAGATTCGGTCGTTTATGAAACCGCCGCCTGGGAGTCTGTGCGTTCCGATTCCCATCAAATCGCTTTCCGTGTCGGTTCTGATGCTCTCTGGATACAGGGAAGCCCCGCCCGTCTTTGCGGTTCGGGTGATGCGGTCTTCGGTGAAGGCGCAAGCGCCGCTCTAGATTTGTCGGGCTGTGTTCAAAGAATGGCCGCTTTCGTATCTCAAAAGCTGGAGATTCCTTTGTCATTTTCTGATTCTTGTTGGAATGTTACTCGGATCGACGTTACCGGAAATCTTTTGCTTGATTCCTTGGAGGCCGTCCGTGAGGCCCTTCGAATCCTTCGCAATTGCGAAGGCGGTCGATATCGAGTGAGCCAGCAAGCAGGCGATACTGTTTATTGGTCGCATAAGTCCCGCTTACGATCAGGAAAGGCTTATGCCAAGGGGCCGCATATCCGATATCAGCTCAAAAAGGAAGATTACTCGGGGCGGATGTACAACATGGATGAACAAAAATTGATAGACCGCCTTTTACGCTTAGAACTTAAGTTAGGCGCTCAATGGTTACGCGAACGCGCTGGCGTTCCGTGGTTTCTCTTGACCAGACAAGACCTTATTAAAGAATGGGAAAGTTATTTTTTCCGCATGATTGGAGATTCTGCCATGACAAAGAACGATGACGTTCGGCAACGTATAAATGCCGCCGCTTCTACGCCTTCTCGGGCTGCTTCCGCTTATGCCTGTTTTCTGCTTATTCGTGAGCATGGATGGGAAACCGCAAAATCATTGCATTCCAAGCCGACTTGGTATCGTCATTTAAAGGTTTTGCGTGATGCTGGTTTAGGCGATGCCGACATATCTGCCGGTAATGTTGTTTCGTTTCGTCGTCGTATTATCGAATCCCAGAATGTTGAATCCTGGTCACATCTCTTTTCATTAGCTGCATAGGTGCAAAAATGCCACGTATCCAAGATATTAAAATCCTCGATCTTGAAGAAACCACGTATTTCGACAGGGACGACCCGCAAAAGCAAAAGCCTCTTCCTGGCGTCAATGTCACTTTTAAATTCCCTGGCGAGAAACGTTCCGAAGTTGCCACGCTTAAAAAAGAACATCTCGAAATCGGTGTACATCGTCAGTTGGATGAAATGCGCGGTATGGGCAAGTTCGTTACTTTGAACTTAGGCTGCATGGGTAACGGTAATCAAGTTACTTGGTTTTTCCCTGGTGAATCACGGGGCGGCGTTAAGCCCGTTCTTCAAACCGTTGAAAAACCGCCCGTGTATGACAAGTCTACTGAAACTCCCGCTAAGGGTTCTGCGCCGTTGTTCGGCAAAACGGGTACCACTGGCTAAACCCTATTCCTTGTGAATCCGCCACCGGTCGGCTACCGGTTAAACCCTTAATCAATCCTTTTGGAGATATAAAATGAACCTGAAAAAAATTGCTGGTCAAGTTGTTGCTGTTACTGCTGCGGGTATTGCCTCTGCTCAGGCTGCTGTTCCTGCTGACGTTACCACCGCCTTGGCCGATGCGAAAACCGATGGCGTCACCATTGCCGGCGTTGTGCTCGGCGTAATCATCGCTATCGCCGCCTTCAAGTTCATTCGTCGCGCTCTTTAATCGCGTCGATTGAATCAACAAGGGGGATGGTCACCGCCATTCCCCTTTTTTGTGGGGTGAAAAATGAATCTATACCAGGGTTATTGCTATTCGAGTATTGAAGAGGCCGCTGACGCTGAAATTTCAAGCGCGTCTAGCTTATCTGTCAGTGGTGCTGCGGTTCCTGTTTCTTATGTAGTCGTAGGATCAACGGTTACCCTATCAATTAATACTAGCTCAGGCACTAGTTACAATTTGATTAGAACCTATCCTGAATGCGCCTCTGTTGGTTATCAACACAATTTTACTGGTTTGTCTGTTTCTGATGTAACGGAATCGTCGTGGTTAGTTCTTCTGGTATGGGCTTCCGTATGGGCTATTAAATCATTGCGTAGGGGTTTATAAAATGACTCCAGATATATACATCATTCAAATAGCAATATGCATTATGGGTTCAGCTTGGATATTATTCGGGGGCAATTCATGAAAACATTAATATTTAGTGGTGGCACGTTGGGCTTTCGTCGCTTGTTGTTGTGTTGCTGCTTGGGCGTTCAGATTTATGAGGCTATTATTATGATTGCTGATTACTATTTGATAATGATTACATTGGCAATACTGGGGGCCGCGTGGATTATTTTAAAACCCTAGTATTTTTAATATTATCATGGGCGTCATGCGATGCTTGGTCTGTTTGCCCTTCTAGTATTCAGTATTTTTCCGCACGGGCTGACGCCTTAAATTCGTGCGAAACCGATCAAGGTTATTCGTGCGCCGGTAACGATTCCGGTTATGGTCAGCATTTATCCTATTGTTCTGGAGCTGGAAATAATACCAGAATGACATATCAAAATAGTTGTCCAGATAAATATTATATTTACTGTTCTGTTGGAACGACATGTCCTATTGGTCAAACTGTTGATAAAGTTACCGGTGCCTGCGTTACTTCTTGCCCTCCTGCCGGGGAAGATCGCGATATATCTGTAAAGATGAATAAGGGTTTGGGAACTGGTCCAGAGGGTGTTATGCAGGCTGATATTGGCAAATTTCACGAGTTTAAGCCTTTACATGGCGGTCAGGAATTTTATTTTGTTTATCCTGACGATTTTGCGGGTAGATGTTGGAAAGAAACTAATGAGGATTACTATTGCGATTATCACGCCGTATCAACTGGAAACTGTCCTACAACCGGCGAGCAAGCGCAAACTCCAAATCCGAGTAAGCCAGCTTTAACCTCAACAAAAACCGCTCAAAATGGAGTATGTGTTACTGGCTCTAATGGCGTCGAGGTATGCGTTAAACCTTCTTCTTCAAAAAACTGCGGGATTGTAAATGGTGCTGAGGTTTGTCCTGATGCAAGTGCCGGCGTCGATCCTGGAACTGGCACAATAAACGGCCAGATATACTCACAATCAGATAAAAATTGCGGGTTGGTTAATGGCGCTCCTGTATGCGTTAATTCAAGTGGCACAGGGTCTACAACTACAAAGGCATGTTTACATAATGGCGGGGTTAAGGCGTGTGTTAATTCTGATGTCAAAATAGATTCACAGATTACCCAAACCGCTAACCTAGACGGATCAGTTACGACTACCGATACAAAATCGGATAATATTATTGGACATAATGACGTAACGAAAATTACAACTATTGGCTCTGATGGTGCGGTTACTACCACTCAAACTCCTGGTAATATTGGCGTTGGTGATGGTGTTGGCCAAACATCTGGCGGTGTATCCGGTGACACTCGCGGCGACTGCGAAAAGAATCCTGACACGATAGGATGCCAAAAAGCCAGTGGTGATTTCACGCCGGACGCATCTCCAGGAATCGGTACAGTCGGTCCAAGTTCAATAACGGAGGCTCCAGGATTTCAAACAACGTCCAGTTGTCCATCTCCACAATCGTTCACCGTCCACGGCACTTCCTACACGTGGAGTTGGGAACCTGTTTGCACGTTCGCATCCTCTCTTAAGCCCGTAATATTAGTTATGTCCGGTCTAACCGCCGCTTTAGTCGTTGGGGGTTCTATATGAATTTTCTAGCCAATATTCTTGTATCTGTCGCGGGGTCAATGGCTATCCGCGTCCTTGCTGCGCTCGGAATAACTCTCGTTACCTATGGGGGTATTTCTGCGATATTTGACCAGTTAATAGACCTGGTTCGCAGTCATTACAACGCATTGCCCGTCAATGTTCTTTCAGTCTTATCTATTGCCGGTGTTGGTCAGGCTCTTGGCATCATAGGCGGTGCTTACATTACAAAAGCATTGTTCAAGTCCGCTAACGTCTTCGTCAATAAAGGTCTCTCTCAATGATCACTTTGATAACAGGCACCCCAGGTGCCGGTAAAACCGCTTGGACAGTTCAAGAGTTAACCCGATTGCCACATCAGCGTAAAGTTTACGTTCACGGTATCCCAAAGCTACAGATTGCGCATGAACCAATCTATTGTTCATCTCCTCTTTGCGATATGTGCCAGTCGATACCGGAGGATCAGCGGTTGACAAGTTATTATGTTGAGAACTGGCCTGAATGGGTAACAGACGGTTCGTTGATAGTCATCGATGAAGTCCAGAGAATATGGAGGCCATCCAACAGCGCACAGAAGTTGCCAGACGATATATCGAGGCTCGAAACTCATAGGCATAACGGTTTAGATTTCTGGCTTATCTCACAAGGTCCTCATCTTTTTCATTCCAACATTCGGTTGCTAGTTGGTCGCCATGTCCACTTGGTTTCGAGCTGGTCGGGCCGGACAGAGTATGAATTCCCAGAGTGCAGGCAGGACGTAACTCGTCGCACTGATGCTGTTCAGCGCCCCTATAAGCTGCCAAAAAAGATATTCTGCCTCTATGAATCTGCGAGTTTGCATACTAAGCAAAGTATGCGTCGACCTTTGTCGCTTTATATCTTTCTTCTGCTTGCCGTAATTGTCTCTTGGGCATCTTATCGAACCTATGAGCGCATGAAAAACAAGACTCAACCAGGTGAAACAACAGAACTTAAAGAAACTCCAAAGACAGGCCTAATCAACGCACCAACTACGAATAGATTCCAATCTCCAGGTTATCCTGATTTCAAGCCCACAAATCCTTCTGTACCCTCTACCGCTCCGGCTTATGCAAGTTTCAACCAGGTCACTCAGGCGCCACACTTGATCGGATGTGTCAAAACTCCTGATTGGTGCAAATGTTATAGCCGTCAATCTGTTCCTGTGCCAGTAACTCTACAATTCTGTACTGAGTTTGTTGCTGGTCATTATTTCAATCCTTTTCGCGGTTCAAGGCCTGTTGAAAACCAGCAAAATCAGACCGTCATAGCTTCAAGTGCTGAACCAACTAAATAAAAAGGGATAGCTCATCAATAAGCAAACCACGCGCCAACTTTTTATATAGCAAATACAGTGTTTTAGAAAGTCAAATTTATTTTTTCCTCCACCGCAAAACACGTGCCAAAATTTATACATATATAATGTAACGCGTAACGAAAATTACTTGATATATTTTTCGTAACGCGTTATAATAAATTCAACTTAAACAGGGGGATTTATGAAAGATTCATGCGATCGTCAAACCATCGATTTATTCCATTTCGCCCATCCTATCAAGCGCGGTCGCGGCCGTCCCGTAACCGGTACTGCAATGACCAATGCTGAGCGTCAACGCGTCTACCGTGAAAAGGTTAAATTGTGTAATGCTAATAAAACCGTTACTGTAACGAAAAATCATGGCGATATCGATTGGAAGAGCAGGGCGGTTAGTTTGCAACTTGAATTGGACGGTTTGCGTGAGCAAACTAGACTAATGCAGCAACGCGCCGAACGGCAAACCCGAGAAATCGAAGAATTGCGCTGTTCCGTTCGCCCTTTCAAAGCCCAAGCCACAAAATATCGTAACGAAAATCAAGCTTTACGCGATAAGATACAACATCTTGAATTTATGGCCAGCGTAGGTAAATCATGAAAGCATCCAATTACGAAACCGACTTCTACACCTGGACGCAACAGCAGGCTTCGCTTTTGAAGTCGGGGCGCTTATCAGAACTTGACGTTGAAAACCTGATCGAGGAAGTTGAAACTATGGGCCGGAGCGAGAGAAGGGCACTGGAAAGTCGATTAACCGTGCTATTGGTTCACATGCTTAAATGGCAATATCAACCAGGTCGCCGCGGGAATAGCTGGAAGTTCACCATTGATGAGCAACGCTTCAGCTTTCAAAAGGTTCTTAAACAGAACCCCGGCCTCAAGTCCGAAATTGACGCCATACTTTCGGATGCGTATGAGTATGCGGTTATGAAAGCAGCGCATGAAACAGGACTGCGTAACGATCTTTTTCCTGCTAGTTGTCCTTGGTCGCTTGATCAGTTAAGCGAATCGAGTTATTACCCGGATTGATTTATCCGCCTTTCTCGCGTTTTTGGATGTGTTGCGGTTTATGCCCGGCTTGTGACCGTTCAAAGTAGGGCGCATTTTTCCCTTTGGTGGTGCTCTCGACATTTGCCCGCCCGGTAAACGGCAAAGCCCGACTGCCTTGGGCTGCGCTGTTTCTTCTCGATGGATAATGATTTTTGGTCCCTTGCCCCCCGTTCCTAAAAATAACGCTTTTTGCTGCTTGGAGGTGTTCAAACTTTGATGCCTACAGGCCCGGCGATCCTCGCCGGTCCTGCGCTTTTGACTTACGCTGCGAGACAGGAGTCGAGTAGTCCCCAGAAGCGATAGGGCTGGGCGATTTCACGAAGCGTTGTTTGCGTAGTGAAATTGCAAAGCCATCCGAGGTCGCGTCGAGTCATTGCGCACGCAGTTGACTACCCCCTGTCGGGTAGTCAACGCCGGGAGCAGGACGGCTGGGGCGCCGCAGGCATTAGCGGTCGCGTAAGTTTCTGCCGCTTGCTTGGGCTGGGAAGCCCAAAACAAGCTTTCGCAGAAATAGCGACTCCCCGCAAACTGGTCAAACCGTCTAGGCCCGCCGTTTTCTCTTGATTCCTTGGTATTCACTTATCAGCTTATCCACAAAAATTGTGGATAAACCGCGCCACGTTTTTAGCCTCTCTAGCTCGTTCTGGAGCGTGTAAAGCTTTTGCTCCTGGTCTGTTAGTTCTAAAATCCTTTTTGCCGTCCATCTTCGATTTTTATAGCGTAAAACGCCGCGGCTGAACAGCCAGCCGTCCCAGCCTTCATGCCCAACGTTTTTCCGGTCCCACAGTAGTAAAAGCTTCTCTGCCATCACCGGCGCGCCGTCCGCATCCCATCTCCGGATCTCTTCGACGGGAACGCCGATCAATTCGGCCGCTCGCTCTTCGTTCAGGCCCACTGTATTGAACCGGATGTGATAGAACTGTGATTTTGCTTTTCTGCCGCGTTTCATTTGTTATCCTTGCAAAAAGTTCTAGGATAGCTGCCCAGGCTTTTTTTATGATTACCTTAAAGACTTCGCATAATGTATATTATGTTAAATTGTGTATTATCAGAATAGCTGGTGGCTGCCCTTTCTGTTCATTGCCGAAAGTTCCCACGCGTGATCTTGATGGCTTTCGTGACTCATCGTTTTTTGA
>Ga0208883_100550_pt1 | contig 8919 bp, 10 predicted proteins | sample LakWasMet43_HOW7_2_FD_183881 | JGI IMG/M metagenome (GOLD analysis project Ga0208883, IMG submission 183881) | Freshwater sediment methanotrophic microbial communities from Lake Washington under simulated oxygen tension - Sediment Metagenome... | ecosystem: Environmental > Aquatic > Freshwater >...
CGCCCGATATCATGGTGGCGGTCAACGGCCATCTGCAGGACCGGGGCCTGAAAGCGGTCGGCTATATCACGGCCGCTACGCCGATCATCGGCAAATTGCGCGGCGAAGCCAAGGCGGTCATCAGCGCCTCTGGCCTGTACCAGACGCTGAAAGGCTTCTTCCAGGAAGCGGCCGACAGGCTCGCCCCTGACGATCCGCTGGCAGCTGAAAGGTTCCGGCAGGCCTGTACTCACTAGCAGCGCCACACCCACGGCAGCCATGTGGTGGCTTAGGGCGTGCCGCTGGTTTTTGTCCGCGACAACCTGGACCATAGCAATATCGCCACCACCTCGATCTACGTTCACCGACCGGGACGAGCGCTATTAGGCTATGCTCGGTTAGGAAAAATAATATATAAATCTCATGGACGATATGAGCTATAACTTTAAGTTAAGTAGGCTCGATACTTTGTGAGCTACAGTGCTCAGGCTTTTTTTCAACCTGAGGCACTGTAGGTATGGGAAAAGTGAATACCTGATTAATAATGTAACAAAATGTTACATCTTAAAAAGATGATTATCTGCCGGTTATCTTAGTCGTAATAAGTTCATGAATCTCTTTAACATCCTGCTCAGTTAAAGCGGACGATTTGATTTTTATTACCAAGTTCTGATCGTCATGCACCAGAGTACCCATTTTCCTTCCATCTATTTCATATTTTTCTTTGGTGGCAGTTAGACTTTGTCTGCGTGGATTTTGAGCTTCATGAACCATTCTTTTAATGCGATCAATAAAAAGACTTTGAGTAAGTGATCCTACTTCAAGAAAATCCATCGCTTTTTCGATATGTTCCCGATAAATCTTCTCGTCATAATCTTTCGAGTTCATTAAGGATTTTAATGCTTGCGCATTCGTTCGATTAATAATCTTCGGATTTACATTGAGTTTGGCAATAATCCATGATGGCAAATCAAAAAAAGCAGTGTAACGATAGACATCATTCCGGGCACAACCAAGACGTTCAGCAAGTTGTTGTTTTGTCTTAAACAAATGTTCCATATTCCTAATAGCTTGACCAATCTCATAGTCGCTTAAATCTTCGCGCAGGATATTTTCATCCAGAGCAATTACGGCCATGATAGCATCGTCAATATTACGCACAATAGCCATAATATGTGAAAATCCTAGCTGCTTACATGCACGAAGCCGCCGTTCTCCAGCAACTAACTGAAACCGTTCGCCAACTGCTCGGATAACAATAGGCTGTATCAGCCCTTGCATTTTAATAGATTCAGCTAGTTCATTTATTTTGATTGAATCAAATAACTTTCTTGGTTGATAAGGGTTATTATCAATTAACTCAATACTGATGGATGACAGATTGTCTTTATCTTCATTTGCCTCTTTCTCAATTATGCTTAAAATTGAGGCACGGCTTTGCAGATTAGAAATATGATCTGCCAGGTCAGGATTAACAACAGGTCCCCTATCTTGTAATTGACTCTTTAGTCCCTGTTTCATCTCTTCGGCCGGAGTCATTTTCCGTTTAGGTGTTGTTATTTTATCGGTCATAGTGCTTTCCTTATTTATCCTTCAACTTCAGTATCTTCAATTTCTGTCATCGATTGTCTTATGTCTAGGGTTTCAATCAGATAACTCGCCAATTCTTCGTAGTCTTTCGCGACTTTATTACGGGGTGATGCGTCCGTCATTTTTACTGGCTTATTTTTGATAGAAGCTTCCCCTATCTTGGTGGCGTTGCGAATCTGGACAGGTAATAATCTGCCAGCATGATTAACATGACTATCAGAGTCTTCCATCATTGAAGTAATAGCTTTATTAACATTTCTGCTTTCAACGCGCGTTAAGAGTGCCCCCAAGTATTGAAGCTCAGGGTTAGTGTAACTTGCCACATTGTGAACATGTTCCATGAGTGTCATCCAGCCACTGGCCGAATAGCTGGTTCCCGTATCAATAGGTACAAGGTAATGAGTTGCCGCCGATATGGCATTATCTGTTAAAGTCATTAAGTTGGGGGGGCAGTCTATGAGGATCACATCATACAGATGCGCTATTTTGTCGATTCTTGCTTTTAATTCCTCTAGAGGCCTTGGAGAATTGACTTTTGAAACGATTTTATCCAAGTACATTGCTGAAGGAATATAATTTACTCCTTCGAATCCAGGTCTTACATCTGTGGAAATGGTTTCAAGAATTTTAGCGATGTCAGTCCGAGTTTCCGGATTGGCAAATAGTTCGCTTACATTGGCGTTCAGTCTAGTATAGCTTACGACACCGATATGATCTGAGGCATTCCCTTGAGGATCAACGTCAACTACTAAAACGGCGTGATTTTTTGCTGCAAACTCTGCAGCCAAGTTAACTGCTGTGGTTGTTTTACCAACGCCTCCTTTAGCATTGATAATTGCAATTATGGGCGTCTTATATTCGCTAATATTGTTATTCATATCCAAATTCCTAATTATCTAGATGCAATATTCAATCAAATATTTTTACCGAATTTGGTGTAATATTTTGACAATCTAATAATAACTCAATTTCAGAAAAATCACGTAATTGAGTTTATGAATTTGTTATATGCAAAACTATACTTATTCTGAAAAAATCACTTTTTGGATATGGGCATTTAAAATTTCGCTAGATGTTGGATAGAGAATTCCTTCTACCCATTGAGTCGACCAGTGAAACAAAGTGTTACGCTTTGAGTCGATGATCTCCTGTTGTGTTGAGCTAGGCTTTCATCGGTCGTACTGGGACAATGTAACAAAATGTTACATTCAAGTCGGTGTAACAAAATGTGACACTTTGGCCTGATGATCCCCTGTTGCATTGAACGCAAGGCAGTCATTCATCGCCGTATCAAGCTAATGTAACAAAATGTTACTTTCTAGAGTCAGAATTGAAAGAGCAAAACCGACCCGCTGCAGCCTTTCACTCGAATTTTTTGAATGACGGCAATTAGCATTATAGCGGCCAGTTGCTGAACGGTTTAGGCAAGTCAGCTGTAAGCATTGAAGTTATCTGGATCTGGTTATCGTGAAAATTACCTATGTTATTCCGCTTGGAACTACATTGTTTTCAGAAAAATTGTTTTGATACGGTGACCCAGAATGTAAGATATGCAGATCTAGAGAATCACTTGTTAGCCCTAAAAAAATATGACTTTACCAAAATTTAAATATCATCCAGACCCACTTAAAACGGGGAGTGTTGAGGAGTCTGATGCTCTTTGTGAGTGCTGCGGTGAGGCCAAAGGCTATATCTATGTAGGTCCTGTATTTTCTGAAGAAGAACTGGCTGATTGTATTTGTCCATGGTGTATTGCTAGCGGTAAGGCACATGATAAATTTGATGCGGAATTTACCGATTTTGATGGAATCGGTGATTACGGCTCATGGGAAGAAATACCGAAAGAAATAAAAGAAGAAGTTTCGTATCGGACACCTGGCTTTTCGGGGTGGCAGCAAGAAAGGTGGTGGACGCACTGTAACGACGCGGCAGAATTTTTAGGGGCGGCGGGAAAAAAGGAAATTGAAGAATACGGGGAAGAACTAGTAGCAGAACTTAAAAAAGAAACTGGCTATGATGACGAAGAATGGAGCTATTACTATAAGAATATGGATAAAAATGGCTCACCTACAGCTTATATTTTTAGGTGTTTGCATTGCGGAAAATTAGGTGGTTATTCAGATTGTGATTAAATCATTGGCTAACAAGTCCTCCAACCGACACCAAAAAGCAGCGCGTTTGAGCTTTATTGTTATGCGTATAAGGAACTGAGATGCCCAAGCAAGGAACGTTGATATTCTTTTGCGGGAAAATGGGAGCTGGAAAATCTACTTGCTCCAAGAAAATCTCCGCTGAGCGTAATGCCGTTCTTATCTCAGAGGACGAATGGCTTGAGGCGCTTTATCCAAAGCAGATTTCAGCTTTCGAAGACTATATAAAATTTTCCAGTCAAATGAAGCTGCTGGTTAAATCACATGTGGCAGGGATTTTAAGAACCGGCACTAACGTCGTCATGGACTTTCCTGCAAATACTCTCAGTCAGCGGCAATGGTTCAGAGATCTACTTTCTGAAACCGGCTGTCCACATGAACTTATTTACCTCAAAGCAAGTGACTCGCTTTGCATCAGGCAAATCACGCAGCGTCGCACTGAGCAACCAGCCCGAGCCGCATTTGACACTGAGGCAACATTCCAGCATGTTACAAAGTATTTTCAGGAGCCCCAGCCAAATGAAGGCTTCAATACAATTGTGGTCGCAAGAGATGCATAACCAGGCGTTGCAGTGGATGCTCTACACTCCGCAGGTTTTTGCGCAATTCACTTCGCGCATTTTGTTGCGCAAAAGCCCGCTCCGTTCCGGTTACCACTGAACTTGGCGTTAGGCTCTTAAATCTTCGGATTACTTAATAAGCTAAGGATAAAAACTATGTCAAGAAAAGCTAGCTGTTCCTGCGGAGAACTTCACGTTGAAGTAAATGGCGAACCAAAAATGGTTGTTGCCTGTTCCTGCATTAACTGTCAAAAAAGAACCGGGTCGGTTTTTGGGGTAAGCGCCTATTTTGCTAATGATCAGGTGGTAGCTAAAAATGGAGAGTTTAAGTCTTTTACAAGCATAGGTGATTCCGGCGGTAAAATAGAGCGCCATTTTTGTCCTCATTGTGGTTCAACTGTTTTCTGGGAGGCTGGTTTTGTTCCACAATCTTTAGGCATAGCTGTTGGCTGTTTTTCTGATCCTATGTTCCCTCAACCTATAGCTGCTGCTTGGTGTGTATCAAAACATGAGTGGGTATCCTTTCCAAATGGTATGCCCACTTCAAATAGCCAAGATTTTTCCAAAGGCGCCTAACAAATAGCTCCAGCTGAGCATGGCGTTAGGATCCTCAAAATATGCAGTGGAGCAAGCTTCGATCAATATTTCTTGAGAACTTGCCGCCAGAGCTGGAGTCACGTGTTGACGTTCACTCTGCTGCATACAGGTCAGGCGGGCGCACATGGATTTCCTTCGATGGAGATGAAATCGTCTGCGTTCAGGCTCCTGGCTTCACACGTCAAGTTTTTCGTCACTCAACCTGCGCGGATTTGCACAATGGCCAAACGCTCGAGCTTGGTGACGCCATATTCACGGTTCTGCATTCATCTATCGACGAATCGCTCGATTCAGACAACCCACTGGTTCAGGCTGTCGCACTTCTCGACAAGCGCTGCGGAAAGCGACGAATCGAAATGATCACCACCCAACAAAGTGAAGCCTTGCCTTCATTCAAAGCTGCGTTCCTTGCATCAAGATTGGTGGCAAACGGAAAGCCTCCCGTTCCAGTTGTCTGTGAACACTGTGGTAACACCCTAGTTCATGAATGGCGAGAGCCAAGGAGGGAGAGTTAGAAACCAATGCGCCTCGACCTACTATCCTGCCCCTCCAGCTTTCACCAGCCTAACCCGGCGTTCCTGTAGGACGCACCGCAAGCGGGTTTTGCCAGCTCGTACCGTCACTCCTGACCTTGAACGTTGAATGACAGCTTTCTGCATTGTAGCCGCCATTTGGCTGAAATTCTTGAATGTCTCTGATTGGCACTTTTCTGTCCTTCGCTAACCTGATAAACACATCAATCTAAATATAACTCGCTGCCATAGCAGAAAGAACTGCATGAGTTTTTGAGCGATTTGGTCAAGAAAAAAGCAGCCAGTGAAACTGACTCGAGATGAGCCTGGAGAGTACCGTAGCGGTCAACCGACAGCCAATCCCACCAAATATACGCTTCTTTGATGAACAGTAGATGAAAATAATGTCTACCAATAAGAAACAATATGTGCATATATTGTCATATTGTGAACGATAAAAGTCTACCTTATAGTTGAGCTGCAGTTTAAAAAACTTTCGACTTAACCGAGGATTGAACTATGAGTGACTTTTATAAAGATGTGTTAACCGGGATCGTGTTTGTGACGGGCGTATTCGGCTTTGTCTCCGGCGAATTTATTATCTCGTTCACCTTGTTCGCCGCTGCGGCCATTGCCAGCAACGTCAACATGAACCGCAAACGGGCTCATGCAGGACAGTTGCAATGCTGATCGTCCTATCCCGCAGACTACCGGCGTTACTTTTCCGGGCAGCCACTTAACAACGTCCAAGGCTTAACCGGGCCTTGGACGTTTTTGTATGTTTTCGTCGTCACCCTTCCTTTACGGCTTCCAGCCTGACTTGCACATAACACTATCAGCCGATCGATAGGCTGTTCTTCTCTTTCCGCCTTCAGGCCGCCGAGACATTCCGGTCAATCATGATAAAGACCCTGTCATTTTGTGCTCCTGGCAATAAGCCATGCCAAGCCAGATCCTCATGATGGCTGACAAAGCTGGCTCTCTATTCATCAGACTAACGATTTAGCCATGATCGGCGTCCGCCTTGGGAGATCCGAGGCATTAGGTGTCAGCCGGCCCCCCCTGCGCCAGCTGGGCGAGCTTCTCGGCGTCTTCCTGCCGCCGCTGGTCCGTGGCTTTTGCGTAGATGCGCGTGGTTTTGGGGTCGGCGTGCCCCAGTTCGTCCTGGGTGGTTTCCAGCGAGGCCCCGGCCAATAGACGGTGCGTCGCGTTGGTGTGGCGCAGCCAGTGCGTGGTCATGCGGTCGAGCTGGGCCCGGATATGCGCATCCTCGCAGTCGGCCGCCGCCTTAGCCCCGACGGTTTGCACGAGCAGGCCGATGGCTCGCGGCGTCAGCGGCTTGCTGCGCCGGGCCGCATTGACCGAGGCCACCAGCGGCACCGGCTCGCCGGGCACCGGGTAGTCTTCGAGCCCGAGGGTTTGCCGATAGTGAATGAGCTCGCGCAGCAGGGCGGAATTCACGGTGACGAACTTTTCCTTGTTGCCCTTGCCCAGCACCCTGAGCGACCAGGCCCGTTCCTTGCGCACGAAATCGCCCATGCGCCCGTGCGCAGCCTCCTCGCGGCGGAGGCCCGTGTGGTAGAGCAGGGCGAAGAGCCAGCGGCTGCGCGCCGCCTGCGCGGCCGCCACGGCTTCGTCTTGCGGCAATGCCAGGATCCAGTTCCAGAGCCAGTGCCAGCTGGCCAGATCCAGCAGCCGGGTCGGCACGGTTTCGATCACCACCGGCGGCTTCACGGACAGCCGGAACACGTTGCGTTGCAAATAGCCCGCATCCTGCAGATAGGCGCACAGCTGGCTCAGAACCGTGCGCGTGTAATCGATGGACGGGTTCGACAGCGCGCCGGCCAGGACCTGGGTCGGCAACAGTATTTCGTCGAGCTTCGGCTTGCGTGGCCGGAGCCAATGCTTCGGCGGATTCGCCAGATGTGCGTAGTAACGGTGAGCATGTTCGACTTTCAACTCAGCCAGTGACAGGCGCTGTTCGCCCAGCCACAGCAGCAATCTCAGGGCTTCGCGCCGGTAAGCGTCAAAGGTATTCGCGGACCGCCCGCCCTTGGCCTGTAGCCAGACGGCTGCCGCTTCCGCATCCGTTTGGGCGTCGATGGCGGCATCTTCGACCGCACGGCCCGGCACCAGCCAGCCAGTCGGCAAAACGATCAATTGTTCAGTCATAGGTCAGGCACCGGTTTTAAGGTCCGGCTCATGACAGGCGGCTCCTCCGAAGGGAAGACGCCTTTTATCGGCTCATTCTTCATCTTTTTCATCCACTTTTCTGGACAGGATTGTGCTCTGGACACGGCATCGGTTCCGTGAAACCTTTTCCGTTCATTGAAGTAAAAGTGTAACTTTGGGTAGCTAATAAAAACAAGCACATAGGCTCAGGCGTTTACAAATTTACTTTAAAATTTTTAAAGTAAAACTGTAAACAAAATGCCGATTAAAGCAATTTTGTAAACAAAATCGCGGCATTGCAAAGTCCACTACGACATTGAGCTTGGACGCTGATCCCGTAGGGCGCCTGGCCTGGGCGCTTGCCGACCCCTTGGGCTGCCGAGCTGGGTTTAGGCCGTTTACAGTTTTACTTTAATTCTAGTTACACTTTTACTTTAATGCACGATCGTGTGTAGAGGTAATAAAGTTTGAAGCTTAGTAATAAAATTTGAAGACTAAACTGTATTCAGATTGCTCAGGAAACTCGACTGTAAAAAACAGAGGGGCAGAGAAATAGGCTGCTCAGGATTGATTGGCAACCGCGTGTCGAATTTTGGCTCGGCCAACAGGGCAGGGCATGGCCTCATCGTGGGCTAGGCTTCAAACTTTATTCCTTCTGCACATCATTCGACAACAAGTCCTTGATTTCAGGCCCTAAATCGCCCCAAGAATGCCGCAGGTCGGGTTTTGCCCGTTAGTGCTGATAACAGGGGTAATCCTCACTATAGCCTATAAGCCATGAACTATTTCAGCGAATCACTAAAAAATTTTTTCAGTTTTCTGGACCATTACCCCGGAAACGGGTGTTTTCAGAAAAGGGGAGGACTATTATCCAGAGTGAACTTTATTCATTGATAGACTTCTGGCAGCAGATTTACCCATACTTCGCACAAGGTCACGACGATGGCAGTAATTAGACTAAATAGTAATCACACGAATAGAAATCCAACCCAAAGTATGAACAATAGACCAAAGTAGCGGAAATCTAACTTGGCACAACATCAATAATTGATTACTGCACAACTAGGACGACTAACTAGGTTGCGCTTCGTTGGCAGTCAGTTACATGGCACGTTGAGCGTTAAGAGATTTCGAGATTAGGAGGTAGTCAAATGGCTATGAAATCTTCTACAGTATCCCTCGTTGCGATGACTCTATTGACCTCGCTTACCGCAGCCACGGCCAATGCGTCATGGAGCTATAGTCAATTGTGGTGTATAGAGAATCAAGCCGCCACCTGCTGTTGATCTCCAGTTTGTTTAATGCCGTTGACGAATTTGACGCCGGTAATAACCTCTGCCAAGCGCTGATAGCCTCTTA
>Ga0208883_100556_pt1 | contig 8852 bp, 9 predicted proteins | sample LakWasMet43_HOW7_2_FD_183881 | JGI IMG/M metagenome (GOLD analysis project Ga0208883, IMG submission 183881) | Freshwater sediment methanotrophic microbial communities from Lake Washington under simulated oxygen tension - Sediment Metagenome... | ecosystem: Environmental > Aquatic > Freshwater >...
GTTAAAAGCATAACCGCTCCAAGTTGCCGCCCATGAATTGAGGCTGATTCTCAAATAAGCACCTATGGGCGTAGACGATGTGTGAACAAGAATATTTAACCTCCTGATCAAATTTAAGGGATGGCAATATAACTTGCTCATTTCCTGACTGACTTAATCTCTTGGCAACAAAGTCCGATGCGTTGCCATATCCAAAATGAGCGATTCGACGTTGATAGAATGTGGTTGGATGTGATTTGAGTGCCAATATTCTCGTAAAAGCGAGGCAGTGACGAAATAATTCGGAAGCTGCTCTCACCCAGGTTTCGGTGTTAACCAAGTTGCCAGCAGCCCCACCAGTCAAAACGCCACCAGACTTCAAGTAGCAAAAAAGAATTACAAGATGAGCGCGACTTTCAGATTGCGGAGATTTTGGAATTATTGCGTCAATTCTTTCAATTTCTATTAACTCTTCACAGGCCGAAATCAGTCCACTGAATGCTGATGATTGGATTGACGACTTGTCTTTGATGTTGAATTTTTTATGCGCAATCCTTGGATTGTCCCACCACGTACTCCACGTATAGCGTTCCAGAGCCTCATTAAAGGCATTCTTCCTGGCATTTTCCTTAGCGAAGGAGAAATCTGACAAAATAACTGGATAGGCTGCCATTCCATCAGAACGCTCAGTTCGGCAACACTCTTCTCCATTTTTTGCTCCCTCAAAAAGTGCTAACCGTTCAAGCCACTCAGTTAAGCCCTTCAGGATGGCCAAGCCAGAGTTATTAGAAAAGCCAACAGCCACGGACTCCGTTATTGGGGAAGCTCTGTCCGCGTTATTAAACACTGTTGCAAAAAAACCCGTTCCAACTTTGGTTAATTCTATATGCCTCGGGGCTAGATTGAGAGCACTCAGCTCCTTAAGTAGCAGCTCGACTTTGTCTGCTGATTTGCTCATTAAGTGGTGGCATTTTATAAAAAGTCGATAATTGGGTCATAATCTTGGGTTGCATTACACATTTCATGAATACCTACAGGCTTGATGTGAATATTTCCTTTGTGCAAATTAGAGATCCTCTCAATTAGCGACTCGCATCTACTTTCATTATTTTTCTTCAACAGTGATCGATTTTCCTTAGGATTCAACGAGAGGTAGTTAGCGGCAGTAACGTTAAGCGAAGTTCTAATGTCCTGAGTTCCGTTACACATTTGTTTTGCACTTACAAAGGAAATTATTGTTTTCCCTTTACTGGACTTCAGAAGGTTTTTAACTAAGGCCATTTCGGATTCTGTTTGCATAATCTTGTCCTTTTTATTAAAAATTATACTCAAGCGACTACTCGATTCCATGTACGAACCAAGCTTCCATCTTCAAAGTATTCCAGGCGATCTGGGTAAAAATTGAATGTTGCCTTATCTTTCTGTTTTGATTCAAGTACCACTGTATTCGTTCTTTTAACAACAGTAAATTCGTGCACTTCACCATTTGTTGTGAATGCCGTCTCGGTCTCGTTAGTGTTCTTGGAAATTCTTGAGCTGTATTCCCAGTGATATGTAAATTGGTCACCGTCTATCGAGTATCTACCGAATTTGCTGAAATGCGTTTCGCTTTCTGGATTGGACTGCCCATAAGAGATGAGTGCCATTATGCCCGACTGCATAATGAACCGACCTTCGATTTTCGGTTGGGTTAAATGACCATCTGGTACGACCCATTCATGCAAAATGAATGCACCCTCAATTAACTCCAAAATGTGGGTATTCTCTGATGCCATTTCTTTCACCTTAAGTTTTTTCAAAGACTACAAAATTTTCTGTAATGAGTTGATAGGCTAAGCGGCATTATCACTGCAATGACCTGTAAAATGGCAACATCTACAATTTTAACCATACCAACTATTAATATCATTGTTTAATAGATAGTTGCTTTTCCCTCATGCCAATAGAATGTATTTTTTGTTTCAAAAGTTATATTTTTACCGACAAGATCAGTTGAGCTTGTTTCTAACTTTACATTTCTATTATCTATAAAATCAACTGAATTTATTTTTATAGAAGGATCGTCAAAATTAAAAATACTGTGTCCTATTTCAAACCAAGCATCTCTATGAATTTTCAAAAGAATGCTAGAGCCATCAGCTTTTGCTTCAACGAGTGGTGTTGGCAAAGGCATATCCCAAGTTTCAATTAAAAGATCATTGGAAATTGGGAAACCATTGTCGTCACACTCAATAAAAACGTAATCCATGCTCACAGTATTAGGGATTAATGCACGAGTGTAACAACATTCCGTTGCTTTAAAAGCAAAGGCTTTAGGCATTTCATAATTAAGAAGACGTTCTTGTGGATATAAGATTCCGCCTGACTGAGAATTTGAAACAAGTAATTGCCCTTTGTCTAGGGCTGTAGCAATAATGCCTACGCCGTCCGTTTGTCCATCTCCTCTTCCTAAAGGTGAGCGTGTAGTGTCGGGGTTTTTAGGAAATCTGGCTAGAGCATAGCCAAGACCATTTGTTGATAACACCATTGCTTCAACTGCTGTGTCTTCCATGACATCAAAAAGATGTCGCTTGTTATCTTTGACTGTTGCAACAGGTATATGGAAGTTACCAAGATAATCAATGAATACAGGGCTAATACTAGGTAAATGTTCGTCAGGAGTAAAACCAAATAAATTGGCATTATGAAACTCTGACAATGTGATGCCTTTGTCAGATGATCGCGCAACTTTGGTTACTAATGAATCATTTTCTATTGCATCTATTCTAAATAAAACATTATCACCTGATATTGCAAAATCAACCCCACCTAAAGATAAAGGAGAATTAAATTCTATCTCATCACCAATAATTGAATCTTGTGATATGTGACGAATGTATTTTTTTCCAGTATCTCTGCACTTATAGGTTATTATCCCATATTCAGGCTGTGTCTTTTGGACTTGTCCAATCTTGGCTTGGTTAAAAGCCATAAAAGGAAAATCGATGTCATTGCTTAAGGTCTCAATAATTTTACCATCTAAAAATAATGATGCTTTTCCTGAGTCATCTCTAGCCGCATAAATAACATGAGGAAATCCAGTAAATTTATTGATTGTCAAATGTGCACGTAAAACATTACCTTGATGAACGACAATTCTTTCTACTTCATTGGTTAAGTTTAATGTAACTCGTATAAGTCTATTATTTTCAATAAACAATACATGCGACAATTTTTTTATATCATCTCGTCCTGCGATTACTTGCGTTCCCAATAGAAAACGGGTTGACGATACTTCATCAGATAAAATTCTTGCGTGATGGACATGGTTTTCCTCTAACCAACTTGAAACTTTTGATTTTGGGGTTATCTCTACTCCATCTAAAAGCGAGTCATTTAACGAACCAAGTGCTGATAAATTTCTAATTCCAATTTGTTCAGTTGAAATTCTTTTGATAGGTGAAAATGGATCTATAGGGCGATTTTCAAGCTGCGTCTGACGGTTTATGTATGCCATTTGCTGTTCCCTCATGTATAAAGTTAAGAAAATTAAACTTCAAGTAAATTTTATCGCTTAAGTAAGATGTTGTTTCCTATTAAATTTCAATGGATTAGTTATCGAAAATGTTTGCTACCAATCTGTTTTTATAACCAGTTGCTTACCGGTCATTCCGATTAGTGATTTATTAGTTCGATGAATGACTGCCTACCCTTGAGACAGAAATTTTTTTCCTATTTTGCAATAAACCAAGATTTGGCTCAATAGTACGTTCGTACTGGGTCATTTTTCAGCATCTAACTTCCGCAAACATGCGCCTACTTTTTCCCAACGCAGCTACAAGGCAAACTTGCTTTGTTTTCTTTGTCTGTCCATATGGCTTTTTTAAGGCATAAAACATTTGCTGGCTGTTTTGAAATCGTGGAAATTATGCAGAGTTCGAGAACAAGATATTGGCTTCCAAGCTAGATTGCATCTCGCTCGTAACAACACCGCTATGCATAAAAGGAAACTTCACATAATGGCCGGTCGGGGCCACTGGCGGTTTTGAAATTGGAATCATTGGCGGATTTAATCGGAATACGCATGGTTCGAAATTTTTCAATATTAGTGGCACAAAATCCGGAATATTTCACTTTTTGTGACATCCGACAGTCGGGTTATGCTGCAAAAGTTTCTATGCAATAATTCTAGCGTTTATTTAGAGTCACCCTGATATGAAAAAACTGGGCCGAAACGATCCCTGTCCCTGTGGCAGCGGTAAAAAATATAAGCAGTGCTGCTTGACGACCGCAGACGCCCAGATTACGAATGATCGTTCTGAGGCGGTCCCGAAAGCAATACAGTGGCTGTTCACGAAGTATGAGCAGCCAGCCCATGCCGCGCTCGATGAAGGTTTTTTTGGTGGGCTCGACGACGATGAATATGCCGGGATTCAGGACCTGCCCGAGGACTCGTATGCCGGCATTATGATCAACGCCATGGAATGGCTGTTGGCGGATGGCGTGGTGACTCTCAATGACCAGGAATATCGTGTTGCGGCATTGTTACTTGGAAAAGGTGGTCCGCTATTGTCTGCTGAACAGCGGCAATGGCTTGAGCGTCTAACGGCCCTGCCCCTCAGACTTTACGAAATTGTGGAGGTGGTGCCCGGCAAATGCATGGCCTTACGGGATGTGATGCTGCCCGAACGTCCGCCCGTCCTCGTCCAGGAAAAATCGGGCTCACAACAAGCCAACCGCTACGACCTGATCGCGGCACGCATCGTGCCGATTGACGCGCATTTTGAACTGTCCGGCGCAGTGTACGGCTTCCCCCGCCAGCGAAGCTGGGATTTGTTGGAAGAACTCACAGACGAATTAGAGGGCGTCGAGCCGGACTCTCCTCTCGCCAAAGAAATCACCAGTGCCGTCATTCCATATCACTGGCTCCAGTTATTTGTCAGGGCCTTTGAAATGCCGCCAGTGGTTGATCGTGTAACGGGTGAATCGCTCCTGTTCGTGACCGATCATTACCGGGTTCTGGACTGGGACGCATTGGACCAGGCGTTGTCCGGTGAAGCGGATATCGAAGGCAATCGTGATGCGGGTTGGAGCCGCATGTTTGTAGGCGAAGATGGGCTGACACGGCGAAATCTCAGTATTAATCCCGGCAAACGCCCGGATCGAATCAAAGTGTCCTATCATACTCAACAGTATGCGGACGAAGGCAAACCTTGGTTCGAAGCGGTTTCAGGCACTGCTGTGGCCTTTATCAGCCGGGAACTAGCCGCCCCCAATGGCATACTGGCTAATATGCAGCCTAATGACGCCCAGGAAAGATCGGAACCGATACCACTGCCACCCGAGATCATAACCGAGCTGATAGAGAAGAGAATTAGGCAGCTTTACGCTGACTGGGCTGACAAGCCATTACCGATATTGAACGATCAAACGCCGCGCGAGGCCATCAGAACGCCGGAAGGACTGGAGCACGTTAAATTCTTGCTGCATACCTACGAACATGGCGAAGCTCAGCAAGCCAGAGATCAACACCGCCCACCGGTTTCCTATGAATTTCTTTGGCAGTCAGTAGGGATAATGCCGTAGTAATTTTCCATCGCTGCGAGACCCGAGACCGGGCTTCGAGCGGCCGGGATGGACAGAACGCCGCCGCAGGCAATCCGCGGTACCGGTGGAGGGGTGATCAGGTACCCAGGACGGGGTTACAGGTCTTTAATGGTGGGGAACGCCTGTTTCGAAGCATTGACCCGGTGTCGCAAATCAAGTCGGGTAACCGCGTCTGGCTACCCATCGAACTTGCAATACACCACTTGGACCTGCAATCATTCGTCAGAGAACGACATTATCTGCAAGTGAAATATAGTGTTAGCGCCGGAATTTCTCAGCCCCCCGCTTACACGGCTTAAGGTGAGCAAGGCGGTCCTATAGGCCGCACTGCAAGGTAGGAGAGCAACGATGAGACCCAAGCAAAGCAGTGCCTTCATCACGACCAGAAAGGGCTTTTGTTATCTCACGGTCAAAGTCGGCAGAAGCAATTTCAACATCATGCGTATTCGCAATTACACGCTTGAGCCGCAGGATAAGCGTGACATGCGTCGGTTGTATCCCGACTATCTCTTTGACTGGAAGAAAATCAATCAGCAGCTTACCGAAAAGAGAGAGGTATGCAGAGCCTACCGCTCCAAGCGTCAAGCTCCACGGAGTACGGAACGCACATCAGACCCGTTCGTCACGGTGTCCTATGACCCAAGGACGCGCACGATTTACGCATCCGACGCAGGCAATTCATTAGCATTGCTTGACGTCGTTCTGCATATTGAACGCTCACGTAAGAACTAGTCCTGACAGGCAGTGCCGACATGTTTCCGCCGCTGTCAATTCATTCGGTTTCTGACCGATGTTATCGGGCAACGCCATAATAAAAACGCAGAAAAACAATTGAAAATTTTAGCGGCTAAAATACAACATCCATCATCTAACGGGATTTCTTCTCGCCAGCGGTTTTCACTGGCTGATGATTGTAAGCTATCAGCCCTTTATGAATGACCGTCGAATGACAGGGTTACAGGTCTTTAATGGTGGGGAACGCTTGTTTCGAAGCATTGACCCGGTGTCGCAAATCAAGGCCCGGTTTAAAGTGAACGGTGTGTCGATTAGGTAGACTGACAGATTCCCCGGTCTTTGGATTCCTGCCGATACGGGCTTGGCGGGGAATCGTTGAAAAACCACCAAATCCGCGAATTTCAATTCTATCGCCAGTGGCGACAGCGGTAGTCAAAACATCAATGATAGTGTTGACAGCGAGCTCTACGTCTTTTTGCAGCAGGTGCGCTTGCTTGGCGGCCAACGCACCAATGAGTTCCGATTTTGTCATCTGAAATGTGAATGTTCGACAGTGAGTTAACCGCCGAATCATAGCGCAGTTTCACGAGGACTTCGAGCCACTCAACGCCCTCTATCTCTCAAGAGAATTTAACCGTTAACGGCGTCTTTTAAAGCCTTTCCGGCTTTAAAGCCTGGTAGTTTTGCCGCGGCAATGGTCAGTTCAGCGCCGGTTTGCGGGTTGCGGCCCTGCCGCTCAGCACGCTCCTTGACTTCGAAAGTGCCAAAACCCACTAACGATACCGAATCGCCGCTTTTTAACGCGTTTTGAATGGCACTGAGGATGCCATCGAGAGCCCGTCCAGCGTCGGCTTTGTTGAGATTCGCATGGCTGGCAATAGCGTCAATGAGTTCGGATTTATGCATGGTTTCCTCAAAAGATGGGATGTAAAAAAAACTAGCCGGCGAAAACGGCGGCGTCTAAGATCAAATCAGCCATAAGCGATCATTACACTATGGAATTGTGGCGCTGATCATCGCAGTTTCAACACCTTCCTTCAAGCAAGCATCACACCGTACAGCGGATTTAGTGATCACTCCAACTCCGGGTATGATTTATCATCACCAAGCCACCCCTGCCTAACCCAGTGATGCCCCATGAGCAACGTCTATCCCCTACTCCCACGGCTTACCGTCAATAGTCAGTTTATCGATGACTTTATCTCTGCCGAAGCACCCTGCTGTGCGTTGGGCCTCGTTGAGGAACGGAAACAAATCTTCGGCGTTTTAGCACTTCGGCTCGAAATGGTTATTCCTGAGGAGTACACCCGCACCGGTTTTAGTTTCGGGCATTCGTTGTACGGTAATGCCGACTTCATCGTGGTTCACTTTGGCTTCCACTTCTACCATTACGCCACATTCAATCTACTGGTGAACCCGAACAACCCGGTCGTGCAGACTGTCTTAAATAAAATGCTCGAAACCGGGAATTACTTTATTTTCGCGGTCGATCCCAAAGGGAGCGTCACCGCTTTCCGGTCGGAACTGGGGCAGGATGATTTAATCGAGCTGAAAAACAACCTGCCGCGCATTCAAAACGCCAAGACCACCGATGCCCAATACAGGAAAACGGTAGCCATGTTCGAGCGAAATCCAAACCCGTCAGGGCAAATGCTCCACTGGGTTTGCCGCGATAACACCGATTATCTTGACCTCTCCCAGCATCGGCTAGAATTGAATCCCGTCGCCCAACCCGACACACCCGAAAACTCGCAACCCGAAGACCTCTTTGAAAGTAGCCTTATTCCCTGCGAACACTGCGGGAAGTTGGCGGCACAATTGATCTTTGCCGACGATAGTGCCGATGAAAACGTACTTGAAGTTTGCGCTCAAACCATGGTCCACCAATATAGTGAAATCAATGTGCCGACTTGGGTCATCGGCGAACCACTGGGAACACCAGGCTTCGATACCAAAACCAGAGTATTGAAAGTATGGCCAAACCGTGAGCCCATTCAGCTAAAGACGGCCAATGAATTTGATGAGGAACTGGATGAATTAATGGCACGTCACTGTAAACCGGGTGATGACACTACACAGGACCAGCCGCCGGAAGATCAACAAATTCAGTGGCACCCTATTAGTATGTTGCCGACCCTCACCTTTATGGTGGACGGCATGCTGGAGGAATCCATGATTCAGTTGGACAACCTGCGTCAGGCAATAGCCAAGCCTTATGTATTGGACGATGCCACCCTGAATCGGATCTTTGATCTATATGACAAACAATTGGACGACCAAAGGTATTTCCTGGAACAGTTTTCCCGATGGCAGCAGGAACGACTGAGTGCCGCACAAACCAAGGAAGTTAATCGTCTGATTAAACAATCGGCAACCTTGAAGGCAGTCAACGAAGAAATTCTACAGATCGCGAACAGCATCAAACATGAAACGATTGATCAAATCCTGGCAATGGATGAAGTGGAACTGGCTATAGCCGTGTTATCGGGCAAAATAAAACCGCCGATGCTGTAAGGTGTTCCGAGACGATTACGCCAGTAGTGAATGGCGGC
>Ga0208883_100561_pt1 | contig 8817 bp, 9 predicted proteins | sample LakWasMet43_HOW7_2_FD_183881 | JGI IMG/M metagenome (GOLD analysis project Ga0208883, IMG submission 183881) | Freshwater sediment methanotrophic microbial communities from Lake Washington under simulated oxygen tension - Sediment Metagenome... | ecosystem: Environmental > Aquatic > Freshwater >...
GTTTTTCGGACTGTTGGATTTTCTCGGCAACGAGTGAAATTTCTCGCATCATGGCTAAGTCATCGCCATGCATTAAATAATTTTTACCTTGTTCATCACCTTTGTTTTGATAAATATCAATAACTTCCCACATATTGATTTTTCGCTTTTCAAGCAATTCTTCAAGGTTTTGTACCTCAATTATCTCCTCCGGATTATCACTTATCAGGTGCTGAAGTATTTGCAGATGGCTGTCCGTATTCAGAAGTGTTGCTTCAAACCTGTCTAAATACTCGGGGGCGCGGGTCAAAAGATAACCCCTTTGCATGCCTTCAGCCGCACGAATATTAGTTGTGACTTCCAACACCTGTTCGATGACCTCCTGGGTATGCAAGACCCAGGTATTGTCATTTATCAATCCTACTGTAGCCCGGTAGGAAATAATGTTGGTTAACAATAAACAACAAAATATGAGGAGTAATGTCCAGACCGAAGATGACCTAATGATTTCAGCGTGAAAAAAAGTGCTGCATTTTTTTTTGAAGGAAAGATATTGTTGAATAAATGTGCGAAGTATTGGAGTCATTTGATTGGCTAAGCTCGTTGTGGAACTTCCGATAGTACGTTTTGCTTTACTTCTCTATATATTCGCTGAAACGCGTTAATCAATGTAAAAGCTTATGCAAACATATTATATGGATTATGTGGATGTTGAAATACCCAAGAATGAAATTGATAAGTATTGGAAATATATTTCTCCGTAGATTTGCTTTATTAACTAAAACTTAAGACTTGCCATAGATGTTGTTCAATCTATCGGTAGTATTTACCAGCGCTATGGTAATTATTACTTGTTGTCTTTGAAAATGGCTAAGACTTATGTTTTATATATACCTTATCTTGTTGTAATTTATATTAATATTTTATTTTATAAAGTTGGCTCGAAATATGCTGAACCTGATTAGGAAAATTCACTAACTTATAGCCTGAAGAATATAACAATGAAAATATTATTCCATGTAAGCTGTTTTGTTTTTTTGGGGTTACTTTGCGGTTGTCAAAAAGATCAGCCGACCAACACGACAGAAAAAACAGCTCCTGAAGAATCCAAAGGTGCTGTAGTAAAACAACAAGGTCAAGCATCGTGGTATGGACCAGGCTTTGACGGAAAAACTACTGCAAATGGCGAAACCTATAACCAGAATACAATGACCGCCGCATCGACAACTTTGCCGTTAGGGACGACTGCTCAGGTAACAAATGTTGAAACCGGTAAAACGGTAACAGTTAAAGTCAATGATAGAGGTCCATATGTCGGCAATCGGATAATGGATCTATCCAAAGCTGCTGCCAATAAAATTGGCATTAAAGATAGCGGGGTGGGGAAAGTCAAAATCGTTGCCCATAAACCGGCAGGAAAAGGAAAAACTAAACGTAAACATCAATGATTTTAGAATTTAAAAAACCTCAACAATTGTCCAAAAATTCACTAATACCGATTGATTTGACTCATTTACGGCTTAGTTAAATAAATCGGATTTTAGGCGAATTGGGCTGTTTATTGTTACGTTCAATTTTTAACAGACATTGTTATGCCTAAGCAGGTCTTTTCGATGGAGCGTAACGGCATTTACCCAAGACTTCGCTTTTTGTTGCTTTTTAATTGAGATGCCGCAATACGCTACTAATTTTATTCACTCCTGCCGTAACAGCACTACATTTTTACTCCCCCCGCTTGCTTTAGACATGAAATTTAAAGCCTAACATACGTATTCACACGTATTTTAATTTGCGCGCGTATCCGTTTTAATCTACATCAAGGGCGATTTACATAAAACTGTGTCTAAAACACTAATTTATTGATTGTTTAGGTTGAATGCCTCACATCCGAGGCGTGAAGGTCGCCCGTTTATTTGCTTATGCGCCGGAGCACTCAAAAGCGTTATTGGTGACAGTGGATTTTGATTACGAAGAAATGGAGCTACAAAATGGAAGCAGATTACAATATTTTTGAGATTGTTAAGATTACAAAGGACTACTGGTTGTTTGATGCCGAGTGTTATCAACGAAAATATGAGACCGGGCATGATCAACCTCTGGAGCCTGGATATTATGTTGTTAACTGGCCAGAGCATATTCGGGATAGACGATTCAACGAGCATGCCTCGTTTCATGGGCCGTTTGAATCACGGCAGGCAGCGATAGCTGCTGAAAACTGGATGATCAAAATGCGCGAATGTGTTTTCAAGATACCTACTGAAACTATTGTAAGTTCAAATCGAATAAAGATTAAGGATATCGTTTCGCAAAAGCAGCGGATCCGCAGATCCCTAAAAGGTAGGTTGCACTCCAGTGGCTTGGATTCTTGGATATCAGGATGCCCCGTTCCAGGAAGTGTTTGAAAGAGGCAACCGGGTTTAAGGTTCTTAATGAGTAACCGTAGTTAACAAAAAAAGGCTTATACCATCGGAAACGGATGAAAATGATTTCATTGTAACTGCGCTAAAGCTGGTTGCATTTGTCGGTAAATACCAAGATTAAACAGGTGATGAGCTTATTTTCCATGTTTAATTTTTGGATTTAACGCATAGCTCAGCAGGAATAAGTACCGGTGGATAGTGAAGAGAATAAAGAACAATTTTCAAAACCTTGTACGAGTTTTTGGCTATGAAAACAAGAAATAACATTGTAATTTTTGATAATGACGAGTATTTAAGAGCACTATTAAAAGGCTACTGTTATGCCAACAATATGACGATTACCACATTGGAATTCCGTATTGATGGAATCAATAAATTAGAAACCCTCCAACCGAAGCTAGTTATAGTCCCACTCGATTCGTTAAGTGCGGCAAATAAGTTGCATGTAGCCAATTTATTAAAACAAATCAGCATGACTAACGGTATTAAAGTATGCGCTTTATATAAAAATCGAACGGATTTTATTTCACCCGACCTATTGGAATGGGTGGATGTATTTATAAGCAATCCGTTTGATATTGGTGAGATTGACAGGTGTTTTAAATCAATTAATGTATTTAGCGATTCAATCTCAGAAAAAAGAAGTTTTAAGGAAAGGCGTTTAATTACTGACAGAAGAACCGTTAGATCTAAATTGAATGATAAAAATGGAGATAGAAAAAATGAAACTTCCGGCTCTGTCCGTGAGTTTGCAAAGCCTGAGTCTAAAGGGTTTCAAATTGATTTTCGCAACAAATGTTTGTTTATAAACGCACATAAAGTTGAATTGACACCAAAAGAGTTTGATTTGCTCAAGTTTCTATCTACAGATGCTGATCGTGTTTTTATGACCGATGAAATCATAGAACACCTGTGGCCCGAGAGTGATCGCGCTACAAAATCTGATCTTTATCAATACATGCACCTATTGAGAAAAAAGATAGAAATCGACCCGAATAATCCACAATGGATCCTGACTGTTAAAGGGTTTGGGTACAAGTTGAATGTAGGAAAGCCAGAGCGGATAGATCAGGTTTCACCGAAACACCAAGAGGTTCCTGCCAACCCAAGTGCTTTCATGCCACTTAATTTGGCTTACATATAAGAATTTCTAAAATTGCATTTCAACAGGCTCAGCAAGAGCGTGTGTGAAATGCAATTGCAAAACCGTTCGTGCTTTTTTATGTTGGCCAAATAAACCTGGATCTGCCGCTGCGCTAAAGAATAATCACACAGCGCCAAGATGTTGCTGACGCAGGTCAATATCATCATTAACAAAGTGCATGTCGTTGCGACTTAATGCATGATCAATCGCTACTCTTTCGATACCTGTTTTTCTTCCCAGTTAAAAAAGCACTAACCATTCTCATGGGTTACCTCGTCAGTTTATCTGCAGAACTAATAACAACCTGCGAACAATTTAGTATTGCTAACACAGAACCAGAATAACCAAGTCAGCTATTGACAGGGTTTTACTACCCGTAGCAAATAACCCGCCTTTACCGGTTTGGATGGTTTAGAATGCCATTATCTTTTTGATGTCTCAGGTATAGCCGATGTTAGTTGTTATCAAGTTAAGGAGTTTGAGTTACAGTGATTAAATCTGGATTTTCGCAAGACACTGAAAAAACAGGTGATGTAACGGATATTATTGATCCTTTAAACGATGCGCAGCGTGCGGCAGTCACCGCACCATCGCAAGCCATGCTGGTGCTGGCGGGTGCTGGCAGTGGTAAAACCCGTGTGTTAGTGCATCGGATTGCCTGGCAGATTAAAGCATTCGGCGTGCCCACCCATAGCATTCTGGCGGTTACTTTTACCAACAAAGCGGCCAAGGAAATGCGCGGCCGGATTGAAGATTTACTCAACATTTCTGCACAAAATCTATGGATAGGTACGTTTCATGGCCTTGCCCATCGGTTACTCAGACGTCATGCCAAGCAGGCCAAGTTACCGGAAACTTTTCAAGTCATGGATTCCAGCGACCAGCTGCGGGTAGTTAAACGTCTGCTACAAACCTTAAATCTGGATGACAGCAAATGGCCGCCAAAACAAGTGCAATGGTATATCAATGCCCAAAAAGACGAAGGCATTCGGGCGCGTCATCTGCCAGAATCCGGCGATTTATATCAACGCCAAATGTTGGCCGTCTATAAAGCGTATGAAGAATTGTGTGATCGCTCCGGCCTGGTTGATTTTGCCGAGTTATTGCTGCGCGCGCATGAATTACTGCGCGATAATCCCGATGTACTGGAATTTTATCAACAACGTTTTCAGCAAGTGCATGTCGATGAGTTTCAGGATACCAACACCATTCAATACGCCTGGCTGCGTTTGTTAACGCAAGGCAAAGACAATATATTTGTGGTTGGCGATGATGACCAGTCCATTTACGGCTGGCGCGGCGCAAAAATTGAAAACATCTACAGTTTTCAAAAACACTATCCCAATCATCAAGTTATTAAACTGGAACAAAACTATCGTTCCACCGGTAATATCCTTAAGGCCGCCAATAATGTGATTGCCAATAACGAAGGTCGCATGGGCAAAGAGCTGTGGACGGATGCCGGCGATGGCGATTTGATCTCCTTGTACACCGCTTTTAATGAACAGGATGAAGCCTATTTTGTGGTTGAACGGATTCGAACCTGGGTTAAAGAAGGTGGCTTGCGCAACGATGTGGCTATTTTGTATCGTTCCAACGCCCAATCTCGCCAGTTTGAAGAAAAATTGATGGCGACAGGCACGCCATATCGTGTGTACGGCGGCTTACGATTTTTTGATCGCGCTGAAATTAAAAACGCGCTGGCTTATTTAAGATTAATGGCTAATCGGCATGATGATGCGTCTTTTGAACGCGTAATTAACACCCCGACTCGCGGGATTGGCAATAAAACCCTGGAAGATATTAGAACCATTGCACGCGACCAAAATATTGCCTTATGGCCTGCGGCAGTTAACTTGCTTAACCAAGGCAAGATGACGCCGCGAGCTGGCCTTGCCTTATCCGGTTTTTTACATCTGATACAAACCTTGGACGAACAAGCTGCTGCAAAAGAAGAACTATACGAAAAAGTTAAGCTGGTGGTTGAAAAAAGTGGCTTGTTGGAATCCTACCAAAAAGATAAAGTTGATAAAGGCGAAGAAAAAGTAGAAAACCTGGAGGAGTTAGTTAACGCCGCCAAACTGTTTGATTTTGAACAAAGTAACGAAGACAATCTAAGTGACTTGGATATGTTTTTAACGCACGCGGCACTGGAATCCGGAGATGGGCAGGCGGAAGAATTTGAAGATTGTGTGCAATTAATGACCTTGCATTCCGCCAAAGGCCTGGAATTTAAACTGGTGTTTTTGGTGGGCATGGAAGAAGGTTTATTTCCATCGCAGCAATCTGTTGATGATGCGGGTCGATTGGAGGAAGAGCGTCGCCTGTGCTACGTCGGCATGACCCGAGCCAGACAATTGCTTTATATCAGCTACAGTGAGTCCAGGCGGTTATACGGTCGCGAAAGCTATCCCAGACCATCACGGTTTTTACGCGAAATACCGCCGGAACATCTGCAAGAAATTCGCGTGCGGGCGGCTGTGACTCGTCCGGTGTCTATGCCGGCAAGACAGCAATCAATAACTACAGCAATCCCGAGTAAATATAAATTAGGTCAGCGAGTTAATCATGCCAAGTTTGGTGAGGGTGTGGTTTTACAAATGGAAGGCGATGGCGCACAGGAGCGGGTGCAAATTAATTTTAAACAGGTTGGTGTTAAATGGTTAATGTTGTCTTTTGTACAGTTGGAGGTTTTGTAGTTATCGATTAAGCAACTTAATCTGTTTCTGTCGGCACCATAAGTATCTGGTCATTATTTTTTTAACATTTGTGGGGGTCGCTTTAGTCGCGATTGTCGCGGCTTAAGCCGCTCCCACAACAATAATGATAGAACACTTAAGAACACCTGCTGATTTCAGAAACAGCCAAAGTTGTTTGGTTCTACAAATGTGCCTCGATGTCCATGCGCTCGTGGAGAATGCGCACGATTTCTATCAGACTGGTGTTGATTTCACGATAAAAGATAATATGCTCACCTGCTTGATGTTTACGGTAACCGCTACGGATTTCTCCACAATCACGGCCTTTAAGAGGGTTTGCTGCCAGTATATGAAAGGATTTATCAAGCATCGTTAAATAGATGTCTCGTTGTTTTTTCCCCCAAGTGTATTGGGTATAAAGACCAATTTCTTTTAGATCAGACTTCGCTTTATTAGTCAGTTCAAACCCTGTCATTATTGGCGCTTTCTTGGTCAATCTCGGCGATTAGATTTTTTAATGAATAATCAGCCTTACCGCTTTCCTCACCCTCTATCAGAGCTTTTTGTAATGTAGCTAACTTTAATTCCCGTTCTTCTAACAACCGCAAACCAGCACGGATGGTTTCGCTGGTTGAGCCATAACGGCCTTCATGAATCTGCCTGGCGATAAACTGCTCAAAATGTGCTCCAATGGTCACGCTGGTATTTTTTTGCGGCATCGTTTTAATCTCATTAAAGTACCATTAAATATTAGTTACTGGTACTTTAGTGGTCAAGCTAAAAATGCTAGTTGTGCCAAAAAATCATTTAGGGATTGTTACCAAGTCAGCGCAAAAGAATTTTAGCGCGATAAAAGATTTCAGAATAATCCGTGCACCGCTTCTGCAAAAAAAGTCTGTTTATCTAAAAAATAACTTTCTCATAAATTATCCAACCAAGCACCAAAACGCTTGAAGTATACTATTGCGAACATAATCTACGTTCACAGGAGCAGTTATGCACGTTACCTTAGTTCATGTTCAGGTAAAACCTGAGCATATTGATGACTTTATCGCCGCGACTCAACTCAATCATGAAGCTTCTATTTTGGAGCCGGGCAATCGTCGGTTTGATATGTTGCAATCACCTGAAAATCCTGAACAATTTACGTTGTATGAGGCTTATACAACGGCAGAAGCCGCAGCGGATCACAAATCAACAGCCCATTATCTGGCATGGCGCGATACCGTGGCCGACTGGATGGCAACGCCCAGACAGGGCGTTCGTTATAATGGCCTATTTCCTAAAGAGTAACTCAGATGCAATTTGCGCCTTTTTCAATTTCTCGTTTGCCACGCATTAGTTACGGCAGTGGTCGATTAAATGAAGTCCCTGCTTTGGCTGCCAGCTATGGCAAAACAGCGTTGTTAGTCACTGGCAAAAAGTCATTTTTTACCACGCCTCGCTGGCAATCATTTACTCAAGACTTGGAAGCCAAAGGCTTGCGCTGGTTGCACTTTACCGTTTCAGGCGAGCCGTCACCAACGTTAGTGGATGCGGCAGTTAACCAGTTTCGCGCAGAAATGGTTGATGTGGTTATTGCGATTGGCGGCGGCAGTGTGTTAGATGCCGCCAAAGCTATTGCTGGCTTGTTGCCGCATGGTAATTCCGTGATGGATCATTTGGAAGGTGTGGGTAAAAATGCAGCATACAAAGGGCCAAGCACCCCGTTTATTGCGGTACCAACCACGGCAGGCACGGGCAGTGAGGCAACTAAAAACGCCGTATTGAGTGTGCAGGGGCCGGATGGTTTCAAAAAGTCGTTTCGGGATGAATGCCTAATTCCTGAATATGCCATTGTTGATGCGGATTTGCTGGAAACTTGCCCGCGAGAGCTTATAGCCGCCGACGGTATGGATGCGTTTACACAATTGTTGGAATCGTATGTGTCCAGCAAAGCTAATCCGTTTATTGATGCTTTGGCGTGGAGCGGCATGTGCGCATTCAAGCAAGGTTTTTTTGCTGCCTGGGAAGGTGAGGGCGCTGCTGCCCAGCAAGGGTTAGCGGCGATGGCTTATGCGGCGTTGTTATCAGGTATTACGTTGGCACAAGTGGGTTTGGGCTCTGTACATGGCTTGGCTTCGCCATTAGGCGCTTTTTTTCCAATACCGCATGGCGTGGTTTGCGGCACGTTGGTTTCTGCGGCAACTGACGTTAATATTGTGGCTTTGCAAGAGCGTGAGCCTAACCATCCTGCGCTAGTTAAATATGCGCAAGTAGGCCGATTGTTAGCTGATCAATCGGATCTGGATGACGCAACCGCACGCGCTAAGCTGATTTCCATTTTGGCGGAATGGAGCGAGAAGTTGCAATTGCCAAGACTTGGCAATTACGGCATAACTGAGGCCGATTTCCCGACAATTGTGGCAAATAGTCGTGGAAGCAGCATGTTGACGAACCCAATTGTACTGACGGATGCAGAGATAACTGAGATATTAAGTCGGCGGATTTAATGTCAGGTTGCCAGTTTATTATTATAGTTCCCACGCTCCGGCGTGGGAATTCATCCTGCAACGCTCTAGCGTTGCGGTTCGTG
>Ga0208883_100562_pt1 | contig 8814 bp, 14 predicted proteins | sample LakWasMet43_HOW7_2_FD_183881 | JGI IMG/M metagenome (GOLD analysis project Ga0208883, IMG submission 183881) | Freshwater sediment methanotrophic microbial communities from Lake Washington under simulated oxygen tension - Sediment Metagenome... | ecosystem: Environmental > Aquatic > Freshwater >...
AATCCAAAAACAGAGCAGGGCGCGTCATTACCTGATTTTGAAAACCTACGCATTTATAAGCCTCTTTATCAACCAGTGGCAAACTTATTGCCTCTTTTCTCCTCGATTAAAATAACGCCTAATCACTCAGCAGAGAGTGAATCTATTATTTTTGAGGCTAATGAAGATATTTATCAAAAGTTACTAACGCTGCTTAACCTCATTGATAAACCTAACAATCAACTACTTGTTCAGGCTTATTTATATGAATTTAGCCAAACTGAAACAACCGCCAATGGTTTTAATGTTGCCTTAAATCTTCTTAATTCAAAATTTAACATTAACCTTACTTCACCTAAATTTGCTAACACCTTAACGGCTACTTTTAAAGATTTTCAGGCTGTAATATCTGCTCTTGATACTGATTCTCGCTTCACTGTTGTGAGTAGTCCAACATTAAGACTAACTAACGGTAAACTCTCTAAATTCAGCGTTGGCACTGAAACTCCTGTTCTTGGTGCTATTCAAAACAACGGTAACGGTATTAGTACCCAGTCTGTATCTTATCGCCCTAGTGGTGTCATTTTCGAAGTTAAACCCACCATACTAGAATCAACCATTCAACTTGAATTAACCCAGCAGGTATCAAACTTTGTTAAAACAACATCAGGTGTCAATGACACCCCCACCTTAATAAAACGTGAGATAAACACCTTTCTTAATGTCCGCGATGGCGACATTGTCATGATAGGTGGGCTTGCTGATTCTAAAGACTCAAAACAAAACTCAGGTCTTTCAATCCTTCCGTCATTCTTTAAATCTAAAAGCACTGATAAAAGCAAAACCGACATTTTCTTGATACTTCAAGTTACTAAAATCTAATAGGGTGCTCAATATGAAAAACCTACTTAAAAAACTTTTCAGTTCTCAATTCCGAACCTCTGAAAGAATGCGAATTTATAACGAGAAAATGCACCAAAATCGCTTAATTGATAGGGCGTGTCACCAGTGCCACAGGTTTGATTTATGCCGTTTTAACTATGGTCAAACCTCACATAATCCTTACTTCATCAGGCATTTCTAACAAACTCAATAATGGGTATGGGGTGCAACCCCATGTAGACCATCATCAACGCCATGAGATTATTTTCACCGCGTCAACCATACCTCAACGCTCATCAAACTCACTTCGCGCCCTGTAGACAAGCGCCTTTTCAAATCTTCACGGTATGTTTTTTGCTCTCATTCATCAAAAAATTAAACCTATAAAAAATCCATAAATTTAGAATAATGATAAAAAACACTGTTAAAACAACGCCAAATTCAAAACCGTACGCCGAAATTAAAGATTCTGAGCAGTATTTCAACACTCTGAATATTATTGTGCTTCCAAGCATAATTAAAATATTTATGCCTAATAGGCTCAATACAGCCAAATATCCTAATCCTTTTTCGTCATTTGGTTGCATACAACCAATCCAATCAAAAAATAGCCAAATATTGCACTAGCTGCAATATTTATTCCATGAATAGCGGTTTCAATCCTCAAGCTAATATTGATTTGCCTGACTGGTCTCGCTTACTTTCTAACTATTACTGGCGTATTAGGTTTGAAAGTAGAGATAAAGCTAAATTAAGAAAATACTACAGATATGTAGCTAAAGAAAAACTAAGACTTGCTGAATCGGGAATCGATCAACAATTAATTAATGCGGTGTGTAGATACTTGGCAAGCTTCAATGTCATTACTGGCAACAAACTTCAAAAGCTCCTCATGGTTCAAAGTCCGCAACTGGCCTTTGACTTCTAATAATTCTGTGTCGTTTGAATTTAACATAATATACATAGGTAAAGAACTTAAAGCCCACGCTCCTATTGGCTCATAGGGTAGGTGTGTCAAGTCTAATACTGACATTGCCCCAAAACCGCCAACACTCAACGTACTTAAAAACGCTACATTTCCAAAACCTGCTTGTTTAAGTGGTCGTTCATTCTCTCTGCTGTATTCAACTGCGATAATTGCCTCACCTAAGTCTAAATTCGCTAATTTGCACATTTCTATTACATGCTTATTGCTAGGCATGCTTATTTTCCCTCGCCAATTTCCTATCAACTGGTTAGCTATTCCTATGCTTTTTGATGTCTTGTAATCACTACCTGACACTTCTTTAACTTTGTCTAAAAACTCGTCTAAATTCCTCATTTTTGCCTCATACATAAAATATTTAATAACAAGTGCATTATTTGCTAAATAATCTATTGACACAATACACATAAATTATGTATTGTTCGTTCAACACATAATTTATGTATCAACCAACAAAGATTTCGCTAGTGTTCCGACGTGTTGGCGTCACCCTCAACTGTCCTTTTGGTTGAATGGAAGGGTAAAAGAACACTAGCACCTTAACCAACATTGAGGCTCAAAAAATGAAAGTTTTAAATAGAATTACCAACATCACCGAAAAAGATAGTGAGTTTGATAACCTCCAAAAATTCATATCTGATTTAACCGTTTTATACAATTTACACCTGAATCCTTATGAGTATTTGGGTCGTATTTTATTTATTGCATATCGAAATTGTTTTTTTGTTCAGACTTTTAACTCTGACATTGGCAATGTTTATATCACTTTTAACAATGGTGAAGATGGCGATAACTACCGTTCTTTACGTCTTGAGATTTCTCTCTAGTCATGAAAAAACTTAACCCAAAACAAATGACATATTCACAAATAAGTGAAGTGGGGCGTGTTACACCTCATGACCTACAGTTATTTGAGAAAAAACAAAATGCGGAAATAAAAACTTATCTTCAAAGTCCTAAAGCATTTGACGCTTATCTAAAATCTAAGCCTCATCACTCGCTTGAGATTTATTCAGATGGTGGTCAAGTCAAGTTTGTGCAACCTTCTATTAAATCAAAACAGAATATTTGCATACATGATTTTTTAAACTTCACTTGCAATGAAGAATCATACAACCGCGATATTGTTATAACTGACGCTGATTTAATCCTTCAAGCTAGTTCAATTATTAAATCAATATTTGGTTTTGGTATTTCAGTCATACGTGCATCAGGTGCTTTTTTCTACACTCGTTCTTATGAGCTTGGCGACAACTACGGCTTAGTCTGTCATGGTGGGCAAAATTCCACCCTTTTAGTATCAATTAACGGTACGGGCTTAAGTCAAGCAACACCAAATTGGGAAGTTCGTTTATATCGCTTTTTACAGTCTGCCATTCAACCATCAATTACTCGCGTTGACTTGGCTCATGATATGTTTGATGCGCCTTTGTTCACTGTTGACCACTATTTACGCGAATATGAAAAAGCCAAATTCACAAATTACTCAAAAGCCCCTAAAGTCGGTCAGGCTGGCAACTGGTTAACTGCTAATGATGATGGTCGAACCCTTTATATCGGTAAACGTACCAATGGCTTATTTTGCAGAATCTATGAAAAAGGTCTGCAACTAAAATCTAAAGAAAAGCCAACTTGGGTGCGAATTGAAGTTGAGCTAAAAAGCGTTGATAGGATTATCCCTCTCGAAGTTTTGTTATTTCCTGACCAATTTCTTGCAGGTTCTTTTCCTGCTTTCCGTTTCATTTCTCAGTCATTTAAGCGTATTCAAACTTATCAGCATGAGGTTAAAGCCGACTTAATTCATCGTGAGAAATGGGCTAAGCGTCAAACAGGCGGATTTATTAAGCTACTTTCTGAGCTTGGTTATTCACCTGATGAAATTATCAAAATGCTTGAGGGCGATAAAGTCCCTAAACCGTTTCAAAAGAAATTCCTAGAAAACTCAAAACAAAGCATTTGCGAAACTCCAGCTTCGCAGGATGCCAACACTAATCCGCTGGATGATTTTTTAAACAATGATGAGGTATAAAAATGCAAGGTCAATTAATAGTTCACGGTCAAAAACAATACGAGGGTACTCCCGAAGCTGGTGGTCAATCATACGACCATACAAAGCTCATTGTCACTTTACCTTTTCCACGCAATCGTGCTGATTCTGCTCAGGGTGCTGACGCTAAAGAGTTGCCATACGGTACTCACAAAAACTTTGAGAAATTAAAGCCTTTTTTCGATAAAAATCCAAAGGCTATTTTGGCTATTGATTGCGAATATGAACCTGTAACCAATGGTCTTGAGATTTATGAAATTAACAAGATTACAGAAATGCAACTCGTTCCTGTATCTCAACCTAAGCAATAAATCATGCTTATCGAAGTCTTTATTATTCAGTGTCAATCAACTGGTGAGTTCCTAACTCCTATGATGAATTACACGCATAACCTCAATAAGGCTGGTTATTTATTTAATCGTCAAGCCGCTGTTGATACTGCTATGTCTGAATTAAATTTTGACTTCGTTATTTACTCGTTTTACAAGCGTGAAGCCGATTTGCCCGCATCACACGGGGGTGGCAGTTTATCTGCCCCCCCCATGTAATACGGGGGGATGAATCCAAAACGGTGTTAAGAGGGGTTAGTTTTCATGAATAAACATTTGATACCTGCTGGAATACCTCAAAAACCTGTTTTAAAACATTATGTTTTTTTAATTGGTCGTTTTCATCAGGTTGTTGTGATTGATTTCTTTGAGGCAACTGCGAGGCTTCAAGTTGAGGCTAAGTATTCAAAATTCTCTATTCAACTTTTGAGGGTGGTTTAAATGGACATTCAACTTTCTACATTAGCTGTTGAAGACATCATTATTTTATGTGCAATTTTTTTTGCTTGTGTATTGGGTTTGGGTCACGGCATAACGATGGGGAAGGGTAGTAAATGACTATATCTGAATTATTTAAATGGTTATTTATTGGATACTCCGCTTCATTCGTTTTAGGTTTTTTAATAAGTTCTGTTAAGTCATATTTTAACGATTTATTAAATTAAGGTTTTAGTCGAAAGGCTAAAAAATCTAGGGGTACTGTTCCCTAGTCTGAACGCCTCAGTTAAGGCGGTTTTTTAATTGGAGTAATAAAAATGTATCAATCATTCAAAGAGAAAGCAAATCGTGTTGCTAATTTAATTGACGGTGCAACTGGCAAAGTAATTGGTGTTGTTGGTGGTTTGGCAGTTTCTGCTCATGCCTCAGCCACTTCAATGATTCCAGTAGGCACTTTAACCACTGTGACAACTGACGCTGTTGACACTGTTAAAGACTTAGCAATTCAAGGTTTACCACTTGTTACAGGTATCGCTCTAGCGTGGTTCATCGTATCAGGTGTTAAAAAACTTCTTTCAAAAGGCGGTATTAACTAATTAATTTTAGTTAACTGGAAAGCAAACAACATGAAAAAAACACTAACCAATCTTCTTAGTTTTTCACTGTTCGCATTGCTTTCCAGTTTTTCTTTATTTGCAAACTCTGCAACTTTTACAACTGATACATTTGGTTGTCCTGATGGTCAGTATATTGTGAATCCAAATCAACAAATATATATTGTTGGTTCTGCATCTGTATGCACTTTAACAACCTTCCCATCTAGTAACGCTCCAAAATGTTATACCGCTGGCTCTTGCCGTACCTCATCTTCATCAACCACGTATTACTCACCTACACGTCTAGGTGTATTTGTTGCTGGCACTGCGTTAGCAAATGCAACTCTTAAATGCCCAGCTAACTCAACTTTAAGCGGTTCAACCTGTACTCCAAATGCTGGTTTTTCTGCCGTTAACACTGACACATCAGCCAATGGTGGCAAAGGTTCATGGTCTGTCGTTCCTGCTGGTCAGGAATGCCAAAACACTACTCAGGTTTACAACTCAACAAATGGCATTTGCGGTTCTGTCACTGAAAATACTCAGTGTCCTGCTGATAAGCCTTTTTTAAGATTTAAGCATCCTAATACATATTATTGTCATGCAACCGATGCGGCTGGTGATTTTTCAGATGTTGGTCTTTTAACAACTTTAACTGGTTCTGCTGCTGTTGTTATGTCAGGTGCTTTTTCTTCTATTGCCGCTTGTGTTGCAACTGTTGTCTGTGGTCTTGGCTTGGCTTTGGTTGCTACTGGTTCTATTTTAACTGGCTTTGAATATTTTAGCGGTGACGCTCCTATTCCTGCTTCATCATCACCGGGCGTTATGCAAGTTGTTTTTAATCCTAATAGCCCTGCACCTCAAAACGATGTTCTAAAGGTTTTGCCATCAGGTACTATTATTCCTCCTGCTAATTCAATACCAACTGACAATGTTGATGTTGTTTCATACGTTAAAGATGGTGTGACACATAATATTGATACTAAGAATGTTACTTCAAGCTATACAGGTTCATTTGGTGGTCAATCTCAATCGGGTGTTTTAATGTCAACGCCCACTGGTTCTGCAACTGTTAAAACTGCCTCAGTATCTCAAATTGGTACTTCAGGCGGTCAGCCTGTAAATCAAATTAAAACATCTTCGGGTACTTTTTCGGGTTCTTCTTTATCGCCTCAAATTGGTACAAATACTCAGTATCAAACTGGTACATCCGAAGAGGTCACTCAGTCGCCACCTGTCATTGATTCGGGTACTGGTACTGGTATTGGTTCAGGCTCTTGCGGTTCGTTTGCTTGTGAATCAACTGCTTTGCAAAGTCTTGAAAAGCTCAAGCAAATTAATGAGGCTCAGAAGGTAAGTTCTGAGCAGTTCGGCTCTGTTCAATCAAATTTTAATGCACTTGGTTCTTCTGTTGATTCTCAAATGGCTGATTTAATCACTCAGTTCAACGGCTCAGGTTATCACGATGCTTTGCAATCTGCTTTTGGCTCTATCTTGCCTGTTTCCCCATTTGAGAAGATTTATGCAAGTTCAAATCAGTCATGCGTTTTTAACTTCACACTTTTTAATCATGAATACCATTTATCTATGTGTGAGGCTTTGCCATTTTTGCATCCTGCCTTAGCTTTTATCCTTCAATTTGGTTTAGCGATATTTGTATTGAATCTCGTTTTTGAGCGTCCGAGAGGTTAATTATGTGGTATGTCGTACTAGGTGATTTAGCCGTTAAAGTTGTTAGTTTTTTTATGCTCAAAGGCTTTAAACGTGCCGCAATCATAATTACTGGCATTATGTTTATCGTTGGTTTGTTTGTTGCCTTCGTTGCTTCATCTTACGCAATTCTAAATTTATTACTTGATGTTATGCCTAACGGTGTTGGTTTTGGTCTTTCCTTGTTGCCTTCTTCAACGCCTGCTTATATTTCTAGCTATTTAACTATTCTTTCAGCTAAACGCCTCTTTGAGTGGTCAAAAATGTTTAGCCGTGATTTCTATCGCGCACTAGCTAAAGACTAATGGCAAATTGGACTTTGACAGGTGGACTTGGCTCTGGCAAGTCCATCATAGCTGTTGGCAAGTTAAAAGATTTCATGCTTGCTGGTAGACCTTGTGCTGGCAATATTGATTTCTATCCTGAAAAATGCCTGCCATTTAATAATAAATCTATTTATTTGCGTTTGCCTGATTTTCCTAGTTCATCTGATTTATGGAATCTAGGCAGGGCTTCACAATCAAAGGATGAAAAGACCTTTGGTATTTTGGTTCTTGACGAATTGGCTGTTTTTCTTAACTCGCGTGATTGGTCAAGCAAGGGTAGGGAAGAGTTTATTAAGTATTTACGCCATGTTCGCAAACAACACTGGCACACTCTTTTCATTACTCAGGACTTGGAATCTTTAGATAAACAAGCTCGCATTGCGCTTGTTGAGCATAAGGCTGTTTGTTCTCGTACTGATAGATTGCCAATACCATTAATTGGTGGCTTATTAAAGCTATTTGGCGTTGCGCGTATGTTGCCACGTATACATATTGCCATTGTTAAATATGGCACATCAGATAAAGCTCGTAAAGTTGACACTTGGACTTATTACGGCAAATCCCATTTTGACGCTTATGACACTGACCAAATTTTCACTGATGCCGAAGAACGTGACACTGTTCTTTACGGCTATAAATACATCACTGAGCAAACTAAAAAATTCGGTTTTATCACACAAAACCATTACACAAAACTTACTGTTGAATATCCTGCAAAGGTAACTGGTGCATTTAGTACCTTATCAGCTTGGCACGTTAAAGGCAGGTATTTAACAAAATGGTCATATTACAAATATTTAATAATCTTGTTTTTTCTCATATTTGTACTTCTCTACGGTTTGTTTGTTTTTTTCTTTGTTAAAGAACCCATCATACAAAAAGTTGAATTAAATAAACCTGTTCAAACTGTTTCCTATGAACCTGTTATTGGTTCTCCAGTGAATAGCTTTTTCTTTGATGGTGTTTCTTACCACTTAAAACTTGATGATGGTACTTACGCTTTAACTGTTTCTCGTGAGGTTTCTAATTTGGGTTATGTTTTTAATGTTGGAGGTGTTAATCATGTTTATAAGGGCATTTAGCTTTTTGCTTTTGTTTTTCTCTTGTTCTGCTTTTGCAGTTACCCTTGAATTTAACAATCTACCAATAAAAGAAGTTTCACACGTTTTCTTCAAAACCATACTAAAAAAAGACTTCATACTATCTAATGATTTAATTCAAGATAATCGCCTTGTTACTATTTCAGTTAAAGACATTCCACAAAAAAGCCTAGTTTCAGATTTAACCAACATTCTAAAATCTCAGGGCATTGCGATAACTGAAAAAAACAACATTTTCTACCTTGATTTAATCAAACAAAACGAAGCGATAAACCAAATACAATCAAAGCTTGATAATCCAAAAACAGAGCAGGGCGCGTCATTACCTGATTTTGAAAACCTACGCATTTATAAGCCTCTTTATCAACCAGTGGCAAACTTATTGCCTCTTTTCTCCTCGATTAAAATAACGCCTAATCACT
>Ga0208883_100569_pt1 | contig 8723 bp, 6 predicted proteins | sample LakWasMet43_HOW7_2_FD_183881 | JGI IMG/M metagenome (GOLD analysis project Ga0208883, IMG submission 183881) | Freshwater sediment methanotrophic microbial communities from Lake Washington under simulated oxygen tension - Sediment Metagenome... | ecosystem: Environmental > Aquatic > Freshwater >...
AGAGTGACCTGGGTTCGGTCGGTACTTTGAATGAAGCGTTTCATCTGCACTCCCGGTTGATGGCCATGAGCTTATGTTAACAGATGTGGCGTTTTTACACAGCCTGGGTCGATAGTTCTACTTTGCCAATGGCCGATATCGGGAAGCTTAAATCCATGACCAAATGTCTCAAAGGGGTCGGCAACGGCCAATCGACAAGTTCAACTGGCGGCTGGTGACACGAGTGTTGGGTCTACTCCATGTACGGGTATTTGCGGGCGTTTTTGATAGCGCTCATGGTTATCACCCCTTGTTGCACCCTTTTGGAATCAGCCATGAGACTGCCGGCTTGTCGTGTTTCGCATAGTCAGCTACCGGTATTTTTTCACCGGTCACACGCTCCAGCTCATCAACACTGACCAGGTACCGGTCCAGGTTTTTCTTCGTGGCCTCCGGCGAGTTCGGCACGATCCAGGCGATCGCCCGCTCATCCTGGCCGGTGCCGCGAATGATCACCTTCCAGAACGCGTCCGGGGTTTTAACGCCATGCGATTTCACAAAGAAATCATCGCTCGGGTTGTCGCCCCAGATCACGCCGCCGATCACCAGCAACTCGTCGATATCGCGGTAACACTCTACGATTTCCTCAGTCAGCAGCCACGCCCCCCGGTTCATATTCGCCGCCTGCGGCAAGATGTTGGTCATGGTGTTCGTCGCTTTGATAGCTGATGCCGAGGCGTCAAGATGGTTGGCCGGCACGAGATGGCCGCGGTCATAATTATCGCCATAGGCCTTGAAACTGGTCTGCTGACATTCAGCCGGTACCTTCGGGTCGAGGAAGAATTCGTCGTAGCGCTTGGCGCTGCCAGTATCGTGCTGGGCGTTGTACCGGAATTTAACCGCCCCACGCCGGGAACATTCAAGCCAGACTGTAAAACCTTCGTAATCTAACTGGAGTAGATCGTTTGATTTAGCAATTCCAACTTGTTTAGAGAGTGGATCTGCTTTTGTCGCTTGTCTTTCCTGCAGCGAAACCGCTTGCTTCTTTGGGTCATGGCAGTGGTACTCGCCGGTCTTTCGGTCAGTGTGGCAGCCTTCGGCGTTGAGTTTTCCAGGATGGGATTGGGCGGCGCAAGACGAAAGCAGGAAAAGGGCAATACTGAAAATGGCGTAACGCATGAATTAGAGCTCGACTGTAAGCAAAAACCGGTGACTGTAACCTGAGAAGGCCGAAAATAAAAGCGCAGCGTGTCGCGGCTCTATAGGACAAAGGCTGGCGTTGTGTCAACCAATACAGAACACGTGCCATACTGCCCCTGAGGTTTATTTTTTGCCAACCTACTCAAAAGCGCCTAGAATGCCAGAGAAAGAGAACAAAAAGAGAACAACAATAATCATCTTTTTTCGAGGGCATTATGGATCAATTGCTGATACGAACACTCGCGACGGATCTCTGGCGGCCTGTTCGCGCTCGGCGGGTGCTGCTGCCGCTATTCACTGGCAAGGTGGCGGCCGGCTTCCCCTCGCCGGCCGACGACTACATCGAGAAAACCTTGGACCTGAACGAACTGCTGGTCAAGAAGCCGGCGGCCACGTTCTTTGTCCGAGCCGAGGGCGAATCGATGCTCGACGCCGGCATTCACCCGAACGATATCCTGGTCGTGGACAGGTCTCTGGAACCGGTAGCCGGCAAAGTGGTGATTTGCGCTGTGAACGGCGCCCTGACCGTTAAGCGCCTGAAAATGGAAGCCGGACAGTGGCGGCTAGCCGCTGAAAACCCAGCCTATGCCGATATCATCGTGAATGAAGGCCTGGAACTGGTAGTGTGGGGCGTGGTCACGGCTGTGATCCATCCGCTGTGATGGCACCGCTGATCGCCCTGGTCGACTGCAATAATTTCTACGTTTCGTGCGAACGCGTGTTTAGGCTGGATCTGACGGGCCGGCCAGTGGCCGTGCTCAGCAATAATGACGGCTGTATCGTTTCTCGCAGCCAGGAAGTCAAGGCTCTGGGCATCAAAATGGCCGTGCCGGTGTACCAGATCCAGCACCTGGTCAAACAATATAACATCCAGCTGTTCTCGTCCAATTACGCCCTGTACGCCGACCTGTCGGCACGGGTCATGTCGTTGCTGGAGGAGTTTGCGCCGGCCGTGGAGGTGTATTCGATCGACGAGGCTTTCCTGGATTTAACGGGCATGTGCTTGAAAGACCCTGTGGCTTACGGCCAAGAGATCCGGGCAACGGTGGGGCGGAACACCGGCATTCCGGTCTGCGTCGGTTTCGGGCCGACCAAGACGCTGGCGAAACTGGCCAATTTTGCCGCCAAGAAATGGCCGCAGACCGGCGGCGTCTTGGACTTGTCAGACCCGGTGCGTCGGGAAAAGCTGATGCGCATCGTGCCGGTCAATGAAGTCTGGGGCATCGGTTCACATATTGCCGCTCGCTTAAACCGGCTAGGCATTCATACGGCCGGGGATCTAGCCCATCAGCCGGCTGAGCGCCTGCAGGAACAGTTCAACATCACCGTGGCTAGAACCGTACTGGAGTTGAACGGTATTCCGTGCCTGGAACTGGAAGCGATAGCGCCGGCCAAGCAGCAGATCATCTGCTCGCGCAGCTTCAGCCGCCGGTTAACGGAATACCGGGAATTATCTGAAGCGTTAGCCGAATTCTGCTGCCGGGCTGCCGAAAAGCTTCGGAGCCAGCAGTCGGTGGCCGGTTATCTCAGCGTCTTTATCCGCACCAATCCGTTTAATCAACAGGAGCCACAATACCAGCGCTCGGCCGGCATAAGGCTGAAGACCGCGACCCAGGATACTCGTATCATCGTTAGCGAAGCGCATTGTTTGCTGAAAGCGCTCTTCAGAGCCGGTTATCGCTATCAAAAATGTGGCGTGCAGTTGAGCGATATCCAGCCAGCATCAATGCCGGGGCAACTGGACTTATTTGATATGGCAGAGCCAATCCGGCAGGCCGGTAGCCCAGTACTCATGCAGACCATGGACCGGATCAACCGGCGCTTCCCCAAAGGCATTGCGGTGGCGGCTGCCGGCTTTGATAAAGCTTGGCAGTCCAAAGTGGAACGGCTTTCCCAGCGCTATACGACCGATTGGCGGGAATTGTTGCGTGTCAGGTGCGATTAGATGGCTTTTTTGCCCATCCCTTCGAAAAGGTAAAGTTAGCTAATATTAAGATACTTATTTCACATTAAACTGACCATCAATTCTGTCAGAACGGCGTCATTTGCGAAAGACCGAGTTTGACACATTGCGACCTATCGTAAAACAGTTGTTTTCCGGCGGTTTAGATAAAGCACCATTAATGCCGCTCAAACCACCCCAAAAAATATACGGAAAACAGTGTCGCTATGGTATGCCATACGCTTATTACGTGCTCAGGGTTTTCCGCACATGAGAAAGGCCGATATTGCCCATTTTCTCACGAATCTTTACGGCCACCCTGGATGGCTTAGTGCTAAACTATTACCTGTCTGGAAAGTGGGACAGGTACTAAGGAAGCCACAGCCAGTGCGGTTCATCAAGATCTGAAAAAAGGCGGCATAAACTGACAGGGCTATCACTTAAGAATGATAAATGGCTGTCTAATCAATGGGGGCCACTTCTCTTGCAGATGGTTATACATCATCAGGCTCATACATGGATTCGAACTTTTCCGCCCCCATAGCGTAAGCATCCGTTCCATCCCCGTTGTTGGAGACCAGATAATCGCCTTTCTCGTAGTGAGTGCGACCCTCCTTAGTGACAACACTACCCGCTTCGGAGGTGCGTTCCGCCCAGATCGGTGTCGTCTTGACATAGGTGCCGGTTCCTACTGGGCGATAGGTTGTCGCGAAGACTTCTTCATCAATAGTGTAGATATCTCCACTATTGTTGACGATCCAGTCCCCTGCTTTGCAGCGCTGTTCGTCTCCCCACTTGCGGTAGATGAATCCATCTGTGTCCAGGTTCAGTTGAACAGCGACGACGCATTGGTTGGGTTTTTTACGATAGCGGTGACGGGTACTCATGTTGATTACTCCTCGAATGATGGGCTGTATTTAAAATTAGACCGCCGGTAGATCAAAGACTGCAGCGAAATCGCTACTGCTGACATCGCGCTCTGCCGTCAACGTGCCCAGCTTGTGGAGTATATCCATATTCTCTGGCGCATCCATCTCACTGAGGGCTTGGATGCGGTTTTTCTCCAGATCCGGCATGCGTGCAAGTACGCTTTGCTCGGCCAAGTCGACATCGTAACGGAGGTAACTCATTAAAGGAGCTCCAGCGACAAGATCGCGCTGGAGATCTCCTAATTCGCAGTCGATCGGACGCGCTGTCGGGCTTGAAGACATCCATTGTAGCAAGGTCTGCTGGAGCGCGGCGCAATCTTCCATCAAAGATAATAAGGCGCCTACCGCGTGCTGGGCGGTCAACGCCGCACGCTTGACTGCCGGATCAGCAGTTCCCGTACCCACGGATACGAGCAGAATTTTCTGAGCACCGGTAGGCCATCCGATGCGATAACCGTCAAGGGTGGCATACATTAAGGCCTGCAAGGCTGGGTTGTTAAACGGACTGACACCGCCATCCACGAAGCAGCCAGTGGCGGGAAGATGACCCGCTTTGGTAGCGATAGTGATTTCTTCGGGAGCGAAGTATGCAGGTGCGGCCGTCGACGCCCGCACTACTTGCCAAAGAGGATAATCGCCATTGCCGATAACGCCGCCAGGGCGTGATGCGAAATATTTCCCACGCGGATTGTTGCTGATGGGCCAGGGACTACCCGTATCCAAGCGTTTTGTAATTACCAGCAACCCGGTTTGCAATTTATCACCGCCAAGCTTCGTGTCAGCGCCGTATACGTCCTTCAAATGATCAATAAGCTTTGACTCATCATATTTTGCTCGCAGAAGGCCCTTTCGGAAGAAACTTTTTTCGAAAACGTCTTTACCAAGCTCGTTGTACTTTTCTTGAATCTGCTGGACCGTCCAGCCTTGCGCCAAAGCCGCGGCAATGATCGCGCCCGTCGAGGTTCCAGCGATAAGGTCGAAATAATGGCACAAGCGAAACTCTTTGCTGTCTCCGTGCCGTGTTCGGAGCAAATCCTCGATCTTTTTCAGGATACTCAGACTTAGCACGCCTCGAAGCCCACCACCGTCCAAGGCCAAAATGCGTTTCGCCTGCCCATCATTGCGGAGATGTTCGTCCCGGTTTAATTTTCGGTATGTCATCTCTTTTTCCTAAGTAAGCACGCACAGTATTTTGAAGATGAATTCAAGCGATTAAAACTTTTGCCCTTGTATTTGAGAATTACTTTCATGCTGACAGAAGTATTTATTCTGACCAGATATTTGAATTAAATACTTTTCTACCAACAGGAGAAGTTCTCCTGTGAAATAGAGACAATAGAGAATGGAGATAGATCCGCTACGTTAAATCCGCAGATTATTCAACACATGCCACAGTATCTTTGGCGCAAACATTATCCCAAGCTTGTAACTTCCGTTCCTGAATAGGATTCCCGCTGTGATACTGGCTAATGAAGTAGTTCTGTCGCAAAGTTTTTCGGCATTGTTAATTAAGTATAGCATTTAATTCACCGTTCCACTTAAGCATCAGAAGCATGACGGAATATTTCAGCATATCCTTGCTTTTGCTATAGCATTTTGATTTTCTGCGCAACCGAGCAAGAAAATGCCTGAATAAGCTGTTATAACCTTCCACGGTATAGGTTTCAGCTTTTGATTGTGTATGAAGCTCTCTCGGAACAAATTGTTCATAAGGGCGCCAATAGTCAGTCATGGCCTGAGTTATTGGCTGGTCTTCAATGGCCGTCCAGAGTTTTTGGCCTGTTTCTGTGCCGCGGGAACCCACTTCGCAGTGGAGGAATCGTTTGCCATTTCGATCAACAGCCAGCCAGATCCAGCAATAGTTTTTTTAGAACCGATATAAGTATGCATCTCATCAAGTTCAACGACCTCAACGCCGGCGGTAGAGCGAATGGATTCAATGGACTCGCCATAGGCCTTGATCCAATTATAGACCGCCACATGGCTGCAGTTCAGGAATCGACCAATGGACCGAAAACCCAAGCCTTCAAGGTAAAGCTGGAGCGCTTGCCGCTTAACCGCCGGATTGATGCCTCGGTAACTGACTGTATGCCTATAGCCGCAGGACTTGCAGTGGTAACGCTGCCTGCCTTTCGCCATCCCATCTTTAGTACAACCTTCTGAGCTACATTTGGGGCATCTAACCATAATCACTGACTCGGTAAAAATGGATTAGCTTAGCTCAAACCACACTAAATTAACAATGCCATTAAAAGATAAATGCCCTAACATTTCTAATTGGGATTACCTACTGCCTTGAAATTCTGAATTTGTACGCACACAATGGAGTTGTGCAAGAAATGATGCAGTGAATATGTATCCGCAAATAACACTAATAAGGCAGTGTTCTTATGGCGATTAAAACATCAAATCTCCCACTTATGCCCCTACGTGATCTAGTGGTCTATCCATTAATGAATGCTTCTTTTCTCTTGGGGTGTCCAAAATCGATAAATGCTGCTAATGAAGCAATTCGCACGCATGGACTCATATTGCTTTTTCTACAAAAGAATCCCAACGTCAATGTGCCTAATTTTGATGATCTTTTCGATGTTGGAGTCTTAGCTAGGGTCAACCAGTTCAAATCGCAACGAGATGGCATCAAAAGGATTGTTGTGGCTGGTCTTCAACGTGTAATTCTGCATGACCTTGAAGTGGCCGATGGCTATTTTATTGGATCCTATCATCCCGTGCCCAACCCTAAAGAAACCTCAAGTCCTGAGTCCATTGCTTTGATCCGGCTCTTAAGAGATGAATTTGATGATTTAGCAAAACTGAATAAAAAAATTTCACCAAAGACCATAACTGCTCTATCCGCCATTTCTAAACCTAGCGATGTCGCTGATTTTTTAGCGAATCACATTACACAGGATATAGCGACAAAGCAGAAACTCTTGGAGACCATTGATGTTAATAAACGCCTTGAGTTAATAGCAAAAATCATTGAAAAAGATCTTGAAATTCTCCAGCTTGAGAAACGTATCCGCCAACGCATCAAAAAACAAATGGAAAAAAATCAACGCGAATATTACCTTCACGAACAAATAAAAGCGATTCAGGAGGAACTTGGTGAAGAAACGAATGACGAGTTGAATGAATTAAGAGCAAGGGTCGAAGAAGCACATCTGCCGCCAGAAGCTAAAGCTCTGGCTGTTAAGAGTCTCAGAAAATTTCAGTTTTTGAGCCCGACTGGAGCAGAAGCACATATTTTCCGCAGTCAGATCGATTGGATTACTTCCGTTCCTTGGAAAGTCTATCTTCCACCAGATATTGATATTTTATCAGTAAGAACTCAAATCGAACAATATCACTTCGGCGCTGATGATATATCGGATTGGCTGGTAGAGCAGGTGTCTCTACTCAAACTTGGTTCAACAACAGTTCAACCACTTTGCTTTATCGGCCCTCCTGGCGTTGGAAAAACCAGTTTGGGAGGGGCCATAGCAAAGGCTCTCAAGCGCCAATTCGTAGTAGTACCTCTCGGTGGGGTTAGTGACTCGGCTTATCTTAAAGGAAATTATCGTATCTATGCTGGAGCAGAGCCTGGGATCTTAATTAAATCAATACGCCAAACGCAATCATTGAATCCTGTTATTCTATTAGATGAGATCGATAAGATTCAAGGAGGACATAGAGGGCACCCTGCTGCGGTTCTTTGCGAAGTTGTTGATGTATCTTCCAATTCCGCTTTTATCGATAATTATTTGGAAGTTCCTGTAGACTTATCAGGAGCTATATTTATTGCGACTGCAAACGATAAGAATGCGATTTATCCACCGCTTAGATCTCGTCTCGAAATAGTGGAGATGTGGGGTTACGAAAAAGAAGAAAAGATTGATATTGCAAAAGGATATCTTATTCCAAAGCTCACGGAGCTTCATAAAATCAGTGGCAAACTGGCGATTGAGGAAGATGCCTTGAAGATAATTGTTGATCGTTATACAAACGAACCTGGCGTCCGCCAGCTAGAGCATTTGCTTCGCCGACTGTGCAGACGAGCCGCAGTAAATATAGCCTCCGGAAATATGTCATTTGTACAAATTGGCGCCAAAGACTTATTGAACGTTTTAGGCGCCGCACACCTTCCACCATCCCGCCAATTGATGAACTCTCAGATAGGCCAAGTGCACGTTGCACATGTATTTGGTAACGTCGCAAGAATAAATTGTCTCAAAATGGAAGACAAAAGTGGTTTCACAATAGTTGGAAAAGTAAGTGATCAGGTTCGACAAATTACGACAAAGGTGTTTGCACTCATTGCGCGGGAGTTTATAAGTGATATGCGAAGAGAAACACTACATTTACATATCGATATCGAAAGACTAATGCATGATGCTGACGTAAGTGGATTTGGTTTAGGCATAGGCTTGGCGATGGCATCTGCTATAAAGAACATTAAACTACCATCGGATTTAGTAGTGATTGGTGATGTCGATTTACATGGGAATGTAGAAGGCGTAAATGGACTCTTTCCTCGGATTGCTGCTGCAAGAAGATTTAATGCAAGGAAGCTGATTCTTCCCCGTGTACATGAAGATGCTGGTGATTACGAACACTTTCCCCATAGATTAATCGACGAAGTTGACATAATTTTCGTTAGGACTTTGGAAGAAACGTTTAACAAAGTAGGTATT